>Ga0187778_10000872_pt1 | contig 21633 bp, 18 predicted proteins | sample 1015_Q2_SP5_20_M_FD_132418 | JGI IMG/M metagenome (GOLD analysis project Ga0187778, IMG submission 132418) | Tropical peat soil microbial communities from peatlands in Department of Meta, Colombia - 1015_Q2_SP5_20_MG | ecosystem: Environmental > Terrestrial > Soil > Wetlands > Peat | place...
TGCCTATCTGGGGAACGTTCTTGCCCGCGCGGGTGAACGAAGCCGGGCACTCCAGGCACTCGAAGAACTCAAGGCGGTTTCCAAGCAAAAGTACGCCTACTCCCCTGGGTTCGCCCGCATCTATACGGGACTCGGCGACAAGGATCAAGCCTTCGCATGGCTCGAAAAAGCTTACGAGGAGCGCGCAACTCCGCTCTATTGGCTAAAAGTGGACCCGATCTGGGATCCTCTGCGCTCCGACCCACGCTTCAATGACCTGCTGCGCCGCATCGGCCTCTCTCCTTAAGCGGCCTGCACTCGCGCGTCTCAGGGCACGCGCTGCACGCGCCGTCCCCAGCGCTGAGCGACCACTTGCAGGTTCCTGTTGAGATCGACAGACCCGCCCAGCAGCGTCGTGCGTCCGGGATAGTTGTAGCGCAGGTCGATGAAGCGTACCCGGTAGGCGACATCGCGGTCATCCAGTCGCTCGGTGGTGATCAGTGGATACCTCGCCCAATCCAAGTACACGCGGCCGAGATAGGAGTTCTTGGCCGCTTCCAGCACCGGGGTGTCCTCCGGCTTGTAGTAAGTGCGCACGCGGGGATCGATCCGGCCGCCGAGGCAGTCGACCAGCATGGTCTGGTAGAAATCGCGGGTCTCAACCACTCCGTGCCATACAAAGGGATTCCAGGGATAGGGGAAAGCGGAAACGCGCAGCGCGTCCTGGCCCTGGTAGATGCGCGATTCCAGCGCCGCCACCGCCCGCCGATGATAGAAGTCCCGCACTCCCCACATCAGCACTACCGCCACGAGCGCCGCGATGGCGCCCGCGCGTCCGCGGAACAGCGGCTGGCGCGCGCCGATCTCCTCATGGATCAATCCGAACAGCGCGGGCAGGGTCAGCCCCAGGATCAGCACAATCAGCATGAACGGCTCGATGATCGACACCGTGTCCCAGTCCACCCACTTGTAGGAAAGAGGCTCAAACATGCGGATGCCATAGGCGGTGGTGTAGTCGAGCAGGATGTGGCTGAGCGGTCCCAGCAGCGCGATGGCGTAGAGCACTCCCCAGCGTATCGGTAAGTGCCTCGGTCCCATGGTCATGGGCGCACTGGGATCGAGGCGGCGTTTGTTGAATAGCCGGTTCCAGCCCCACACCACCAGCACCGTGAGCGCGGCCATCACCGGTACGCCAACGAAGGAGTGTGTCCACCCGCGATGGTGCTGCAGGCCAGCGACCGGACCCCGTATAGCCCAGAAGACGTCGATGTCGGAAGCTTCCGCGGCCAGCACCAGCGTGGCCGTGGCCAGGCCCGTCTTGCGGTTCAAGCCGGCGCGGCTCATGCAGGCGCCGGTCAGCAGATGCGTGATCGGTTCCAAATGGTCGGCGAAACTGAATGGAGTTTAACATCCGCTACTGCCGTCGGTGGTCGTTAGTCGTTGGCAAACCGATTCAGCGGCAATCGACCAACGACTAACGATCAACCGCAACTTTTGGCACGAGAAGCGTGAGCGCATTGGGCACCGTGCTGAAGCGCACCGGCAAGCCGCCGAGGAGCTCGCCGTCCGCTTCCGCATATATGTTGCCAGAAGGCTCTCCCGCGATCGGCCGGCAAACCGCTTTGCGTGCGCACATTACGTCGACGCCCGGCGTCTTCCAGCGCTGCTCGAGCAGTGCGCGCAACAGATACAGGCAATAGGAAACGCGGCTGGCGTTGCGGAACAGGACGAGCTGCAGATCATCCTTCTCCAGGCCGGCGTCAGGAGCGAGCCAGCGCAGGATGCCTCCAAACTGGCGCAGGCGCACCGCCATCACCTGCGTGACACTCACACTGTGAGTTTCTCCCTGGAGATTGCGCCACTCGACTTCAAAGCGCTGGAAACGATGAGTCAGCAAGAGGTGCAGGGCTTCGCCGTAGTAGGCCGCCATGCCCTGCCGCTGCTTGGCGGTGATGTTCATCTGGTAGAGCATGCGGGCGTCCACGCCCGCGCCCGCGATGGCGATGAAGTAGCGCGCGTGCGGGCGTCCCGTCCCACGCTCCGGACACTCGACTCGGCCGAGCGCGATTCTGCGCGGTTCGCTGGTCAGGATCGCCCGGGCCGCGCGCACCGGATTCCGGGAGAGTCGCAGGTCGTTGGCGAGAGAATTGCCCGTGCCCAGCGGGATGACGCCCATCGGTGTATTGGTTCCGGCCAGCCCCTGCAGCACGTCGTGGACGGTGCCATCGCCGCCGCAGGCGAGCACTGTGTCATAGCCTGCGGCGATCGCCTCGCGCGCCTGCTCACCGGCCGAGCCCGGGGCCCGTGTTTCGACGGTTTCTGCCTTCGCCCCGGCGGCGCGCAGCACGGCGGCAGCGGCTTCCACGTCGGCGCGTCGACGCTCGCGGTTCTTCCCGGCTATGGGGTTGTACAGCAGGACTACTTTCCGCATGTAGAGCTAAACATAGACGAATGGGATACCGCGTCAACCCCTAGGGACCACGAAGCGAACCCGGCGTCCTGCCATCTATAATCTCGCCCATGCCCGTGGCCGCCCAGGATGTGCAGCGCAGGATCGAGGCCCTGCGCGAGAAAATCCGCCATCACGAACACCTCTACTACGTCCTTGACCAGCCGGAGATCTCCGACGCCGAGTTCGACCGGCTGATGCAGCAGCTCAAGCAGCTCGAAGCCGAGCGCCCGGAGCTGGTCACCGCGGATTCTCCCACCCAGCGTGTCGGCGGCAAGCCGCGCGAGGGATTCGTCAAGGTGCCGCACTCCAGTCCCATGCTGTCGCTCGACAACGCCTACAACGAGCAGGAGCTGCGCGACTGGGAGCGGCGGGTGCGCGATCTTTCCGGCCGCCGCGATATCGAGTACGTCTGCGAACTCAAGCTTGACGGCCTCTCCATGGCCCTGCGCTACGCCGGTGACCATGGAGGGTCGAAACTCGTCCTCGGCATTACCCGCGGCGACGGCTCGGTAGGCGAAGACGTCACGCCCAATGTGAAAACCATTCGCTCCGTTCCGCTCTCCATCCCGGCGGCCACCCTGAAGAAAGCCAGGCTGCCGCAGGAATTCGAGGTACGCGGCGAAGTCGTGATGCCCCTCAAGGCATTCGAGCACATGAACGAAGAACGTGAGCGGCAGGGCCTGGCGAAGTTCGCCAACCCGCGCAATGCCGGCGCCGGTGCCGTACGCGCGCTCGATCCCAACATCACCGCCGAGCGTCGTCTCGACTTCTACTCCTACTTCCTGCTGGTGGACGGTCGCACATTTCTCGACCGCCAATCCGACGCGCTCGAGGCCCTGCGCACAGCGGGGTTCAAAGTGAATCCCAACTGGCGTCTGGCGGAGAACATAGACGAAGTCTGGAGCTTCATCGCGTCCTGGGAAGAAAAGCGAGACAGCCTCGGCTACGAGATCGATGGCGTGGTCATCAAGGTGAACGAGACGCGGCTGTGGCGGGAGCTGGGCTTCACCGGCAAAGCGCCGCGCTGGGCCATCGCCTACAAATACGCGGCGCGCTCGGGCGTCACGCAGATCGAGGACATCCAGGTCCAGGTGGGGCGCACCGGCAAGCTCACGCCGGTCGCGCACCTGAAGCCCGTGCCCATCGGCGGCACCACCGTCAGCCGCGCCACCCTCCACAACATGGACGAGATCGAGCGCCTGGGAGTACGCATCGGCGACTGGGTGACGGTCGAGCGCGGCGGTGACGTGATCCCTAAGGTGGTCGCGGTCGTCGAGGACAAGGGCCATCCTCGCGGCACACGCCACTTCCGCATGCCGGAGCGCTGTCCGGAGTGCGGCGGGCATGTGGTACGCATCGAAGGCGAAGCCGACCACCGCTGCGTGAACGCCAACTGCCCGGCCAAGCTGCGCGAGTCCATCCTGCACTTCGCCTCGCGCTCGGTGATGAACATCGATGGGTTGGGCGACGCGCTGGTCAACCAACTCTGCGACCGCGGGTTGGTCAAAAACGTCGCGGACATCTACCGGCTGAAGGATCGGAAACCTGAACTCCTTGATCTCGAAAGAATGGGCGAGAGGTCAGTGGAGAATCTGTTGCGGGAGATCGAAGCCACGAAGAATCTGCCGCTGGAGCGCGTGATCTACGGGCTTGGTATCCGCTTCGTAGGCGAGCGCACCGCGCAGTTTCTGGCCGAACACTTCGGCTCGATGGACGATCTTATCGAAGCGGCTACTTTGAAGGACGAAGCCGCCAGCATCGCCAAGTTGGAAGAGGTAGAAGAAGTGGGGCCGCGCATCGCCGAGAGCATCCGCGAGTTTTTCGAGGAATCGCGCAATCGCAAGCTGGTGGACGACCTGCGAAAGGCCGGCCTTACGTTCAAAGGCAAGAAGAAAGAGCGTGGGACCAAGCTTGCCGGCCAGACTTTTGTCCTGACGGGAACCCTAACGCGCTACTCGCGCGACGAAGCCAAGAAGCTGATCGAGGACTCCGGCGGACGCGTCTCCGGCTCCGTCAGCAAGAAGACCGACTACGTGGTCGCCGGCGCCGATCCCGGCTCCAAGCTCGATAAGGCCCGCGAGCTGGGAGTGAAGGTGATAGGGGAAAGGGGAATGGAAGAGCTGTTAGGCAACTAGCAATTAGGACAGCACCCCAAATCTGCTTTTCTTCCCAAAAGTGGCGATTTGGTGGAAAATGCTCGCCAGTGAGGTGAGGGATGGCAACTCCGATCACAGAAGTGCAAGCTGTGCCTGTACGCAACCTGAGCCAGCAGTTGATGCAGATCGCCTCGGGCTTTCAGCTATCGGGCTGTCTCTACGTCGCTGCCAAGTTAAACATTGCAGACCTGGTGGCGGCCGGACCCCGCCCCGTCGAGACGCTCGCCGCCGATACGAATACGCAGGCTGACCCCCTGTACCGGGTTCTCCGCGCGCTGATCAGTGTCGGCATCTTCTCCGAACCGGCGCCGCGAACCATCGGGCTGTCGCCCGCGGCTGAACCGCTGCGCAGCGACATCCCAGGAAGCGTGCGCGGGCTGGTCGTGTGGGCGGCCCATCCGTTCTTAATGCACGTTTCCAGTGATCTGATGCACTCGGTCACCACGGGCAAACCCGCGATCGAGCATCTTTATGGGAAGCCGGCCTTCGAGTGCTTTGCCTCCATGCCCGAGGTGAACTACGACTTCAACAACGGGATGACGGCCATCAGCGCCGACCTTGCTCCCGCGGTGCTCGATGCCTATGACTTTTCTGGCATCGCCACGCTCATGGATGTTGCGGGCGGTCATGGATACTTCATCTGCGAGGCGTTAAGACGGCATCCCCAGATGAAAGGGATTCTGCTGGATCAGCCCGGCGTGTTGGAAGGAGCCAAGTGTACGCTGTGCGACATGCGCCTGGACGACCGCTGCCAGCCTATTGCCGGCAACTTCTTTGACCACATCCCGGCGGGCGCCGACGCCTATTTCATGCAGCACATCATTCATGACTGGGACGACGAATCCGCGCTGCGAATCCTGGGCAACGTGCGCCAGGCGCTCGCCGCAGCTCCGAACGGCCGTCTGATCATTGTAGACATGGTGCTCCCGGAGGATTCACGTCCGCACCCGGGCAAGTTGCTCGACCTGCTGATGCTGATGTTCCCCGGTGGGCGCGAGCGGACAGAGGCGGAGTGGCGTTCGCTGTTAGACAAGGCAGGATTCGTCGTAACCAGGATTCTGCCAACCAGAGTGGCCGACAGCGTAATCGAGGCGGTGCTCCCTCTGCGTTGACGTCCCAGCGGAGGAGCCCCAGAACCGACCCCAATGTGCTAAAGCGATTTTGCAACAACTATCGGCGCGCTGCCATCCAAGATGGCGTCCGTTACCGTGGAGGAAAACTCCGTGACAAATGCGAGCCGTGTTGTGGTGATCCGTCTTCTGGTTCTGGGGCTGTTGATTCTCGCCGCCACGTCGTTGGCGCAGGAGCGCGCGCCCATCGCAGAACAAATCGCCAAGACCTATGGTCTCGACTCGTTCAGTCAAATCGAGGCCATCCGCTACACCTTCAACGCAGAGGGAGCGCTCAACCTTTCTCGAACCTGGGTATGGGAGCCCAAGACCAACCAGGTCTCCTACGAGGGAAAAGACAAGGCGGGCAAGCTGGTGAAGCTTACGTACCTGCGCTCTCAGGTTAGCAGCCAGCCCGCCGCGGTGAAGGAGGGAATCGATCCGGGTTTCATCAACGATCAATATTGGCTGCTCTTTCCCTTCCATCTTGTCTGGGACGCGACCGCCAAAGTGGAAGACACAGGCATGCACAAACTGGCGATGGGGAAGGGTTCCGCCAGGCGCGTGGTGATGACCTATCCATCGGATGGTGGGTACACGCCCGGCGACACCTGGGAACTTTTCGTTGGCGCCGACAACCGCATCCAGGAATGGGTCTACCACCGTGGCGGAAGCGCAAAGCCGTCCGGTATTTGGACTTGGGTGGAATACAAGAAGGCCGGCCCGCTGCTTGTCTCGCAGAACCATCTCGGAACGATATTTGCTTTGCCCGGCGCTGCGAAGCCTCTGCCGGCGGGGAAGCCGCAGCGGATCTTTTTTTCGGATGTGTCCGTCAAGCTGGTTGGGTCAAATGCCTGGGTGAACGCGCAGTAGACGAACGATGACCGCTCGCTCGCGTTCAGGATATCCGGGGAAGCTGTCTACCCGATCTCCAGGTAGCTGTCGATCCAGCGTTTGACTTCCAGGCGGCGTTCATCGGTGGGGTCAAAGCGGATGCCGAGCATATCGGAGGCCTCGCGTTTCCAGCACACGCTGGCGCGCGCGACCACCACCTTGCCCTTGGGCGGCAGGCTAAAGGTGACCTCGACCGGCTCTTCCTTGGGCAGGCGGAAGTCAGTCTTCATCGACATGCCGCCGGCGCTGATCTCCACGCTGTTGGCGCGGAAGGTGTTGCCGTTTCCATACTCCACTTTCACCTCGGTCACCACCGGCAGGCGCACATAGCGCCGCAGCTCGTGCACCACCAGCAGGTGGGTCGAGCGCACCACCTTCAGTGCCGTCGGGCGCTCCACCGGCTCATTGATGACGGCGTTGATGCCCAGCTTGGAGAAGCGCAGGGCTTCCTGGGTGTCGCGCGAAATGCCGTAGATGACGATGCGCGAGTTCGAGGCCGAGTTGCGGGCGGCGCTGAGCACGCTCTCCGCCTCCGGTTGGCCCAGATGCACCACGCAGGCTTCGAACTTTTCCTTCTGCAAACGCTTCTCAGCGTCGCCGTTGCTGCTGACGGTCTGGATGCCGAAGTGCTTGAAGCACTCGCGCAGCACCGTGCTGACGGGTTCCTCGAGTCCCGCAAGCAGGACGCGGGCAACGATCCTTCGGGGCATGAATGGCAGGGGAGAAGCGGGAATCGGGGATGAAACGACCTTGGCCATTGGTTATTAGTCCGCTTTCATTGTGCTTTGCGCCCGCCTGCCGTGCAACTCTCTTTCGTAACCGTTTGGACAGCGCCGCGCGGGAAACCGGCGTAGCACCTTGGGTCGGAGCGGCTGCACTGGATCGGGTGCAGCAGGCGGTCAGAAAGTACGGCGCAGCACATCCGCGGTGATCACGCGGTTGCGGCCGCTCTGTTTGGCGGCGTAGAGCGCCTCGTCGGCGGACTGGACCAGCTCGTCGCGCGTGCTTCCCTGGGCAGGGAACTCGGCCACCCCGGCGCTGATGGTTACGTTGCCGGCCAGGCCGGGAAAATGCCAGCTCTCCACCACCCGCCGCAGTTTGTCGGAAACCGCCAGCGCGCTCTCCAGAGTGGTCTCCGGCGTGATGATGGCGAACTCTTCTCCGCCGTAACGGGTCACAACATCGCTCTGGCGCAGTTGCTGCGCCAGGATGGCGGAGACCTGGCGCAGCACTTCGTCCCCCAGCAGGTGGCCGAAGTCATCGTTGAGCTGTTTGAAGTGGTCGATGTCCGCCATGATCACCGAGAAGGTGAGGCCGTGGCGGCGGCTGCGCGCGATCTCCTCGGCGATGCGCAGCTCGAAATAGCGGCGATTGAAGATGCCGGTCACGCCGTCCACGTAGGCCAGTTGGCGCACGCGCTCGAAGTGGCGCGCGTTCTGAATGGCGACGGCGCAGATGTCGCTGACCGACTCCAGAGCGCTCACGTCTTCGGGCGCGAAGGCGTCGCAGGACGCGCTCTCCAGCTGCAACGCCCCCAGCACCTGCCCAAACGAAATCAGGGGCAGGCAGACCGCCGACGCCGTCTCCCGGAAGCCGGGCCGGTGTCCGGGAAGCTGGCGCAGGTCCGTCTCCACCACCGCCTTGCGGGAGCCAAGGGCGCGGGCCAGCAGGCCTTCCTGCGGCATCTCGGCGCCGACCTTGAAGAGCGGGGTCAGGCGGCCCTGGTGCGCGCGCAGCACCAGCCGGTCCTCTTCGAACAGCAGCACGCTGGCGTGGTCGCCGCCAATCGACTCCAGGATCAGCGAGCACACCTGCTTCAACAGTTCGGAGATCTCCAGCACCGCCGTGGTCTGGCGGGCGATGGCGTTGATGGCTTCCAACTGCGCCCGGCGGCGTTGTTCGAGAGAATAAAGGCGGGCGTTGGCCAGCGCGATGGAGGCCTGTGTCGAGAACAGCCGCAGCAGTTCCCGCGTTTCCTCGTCGAAAAAGTCCAGCTTCTCGCTCTGGCAATCCAGCACTCCCACAACTTCGTCCCGCACCATCAGCGGGATAGCCACTTCCGAGCGGGTGGACGCCAAGGAGCGGATATAGCGCGGGTCCTGGATCACGTCGGGCGCGTACACCGGCTGCCTGGTCTGGGCGGCCGTGCCGGTAAGGCCGCTGCCCAGAGGCACACGCATGGTCTCGTCCACAACGTCCCACCCAAACTGGGTTTTCAGGTACAGTTCCCGCGTCTTCGCATCCACCAGCAGGATGGCTCCCTTGTTGAGGTGAAACACGTCGCGCACGATGCTCAGGATGCGGCTCAGCACTTCGTCCAGGTCAAAGGTGGAAAGCACCGCCTGGCTGGCGTCGTAAAGGATGGCAATTTTTTGCATTCTGTGCGCTAGGGGCCGGCCCCGGGGGGAACATTCGCATTCTAGCGCGGGAAGAGTGAGGCTGGGTGCGGGAATTCGCGAGCTGGTTACCAAAGAAATCATCAGTCGCGGCGGCGCCACACGCGGCTGAGCAACAGAAACACCGCCGTACACAGGCAGCAATCCAACAGCAGCCCAAGGTCCAGCCGGAAGGGCACATGCCGCGCCGCGAGGGGCAGCCTGGGCCTCAGCATGAAGTACGCCAAATTCCCCAGCAGCACCGCCAGCAGCGCTTTGGCCCATCTGCCCACGCCGCGATCCCCCACTCAGCATACGACTTGCAAGTTACAACCTGAAACTTGAAACTGAATTGAATGCTCGAGCTCCATACCCCGGTGCAGTACGTCAAGGGGATCGGCCCGCGGCTGGCCGAGATCCTGGGCGGCAAGGGCATCCAGACGGTGGAAGACCTGCTCTACTACCTGCCCTTCCGCTACGAGGACCGCGTCAACCCGCGCCGTATTGCCGAGCTGCGTCCGGGCGAGATGGCCTCCATCATCGCGGAGGTCCGCGGCGCCGGCCTGTTCCGCACTCCTCGGCGCGGCATCGAGATATTCCAGATGACCGCCGGGCAGGGCCGCGACTCCATCACCTGCCTGTGGTTCAACGCTGCTTATCTCAAGGGCAAGTTCAAACCGGGGCAAACGGTCGCTCTTTACGGCCGCGTGGAGGAACCACGCAGCGGGCGCAATCGCATCCAGCTCATGCAGCCGCAGTTCGAAATTCTTTCCGACCCGATCGAGGAAGCGGCGGAGAAATCGCCGGAGGACCTGGCCGCCGAGAGCCTGGAGATCGGGCGCATAGTGCCCATCTACGAGTCCGCCGCCTACGGTCGGCTGAGCCCGCGCTGGTTTCGCCGCGTCGTCCACCGCGCCCTCGAAGACCTCACGCCCGACCTGCCGGACGGCATTCCGCGCGCCATCCGCCAGCGCCTGGATCTCATACCCCGGCGCGAAGCTTTTCGCCTCGCTCATTTTCCGGAGCCGGGAACACGGTTTGAAGATCTGCAGAATGCGCGGACGCCCGCGCACCGGCGGCTTATCTTCGAGGAATTATTTTTCCTCGAAGTCGGACTGGAGCTCAAGCGGCGCAATCTGCGCGCCCAGCCTGGGATCTCCTTCGCCATCACCGAGGGTGTGCGCGAGGCCCTCAAGCGCGTGCTGCCCTTCCATCCCACGGCCGCGCAGAAGCGCGTGCTCAAGGAGATCGCCGACGACATGCAGCGTCCTTCGCCCATGCGCCGCTTGCTGCAGGGTGACGTTGGCTCGGGCAAGACCATCGTCGCGCTCGAAGCGGCCATCATCGCCATCGAGAACGGCTATCAGGCTGCGCTCATGGCGCCCACCGAGATCCTGGCCACACAGCACTATCTTTCCGCGCGACGCCTGCTCGAGCCCACCGGCTATCGCATCGCGCTGCTCACCGGCTCGCTCGACGACGAACAGAAGCGTAACACGCGCCGCCATATCGCCCGCGGCGATGTGCAACTGGTGATCGGCACGCACGCGCTCATCGAAGACAAGGTCGAGTTCGCGCGCCCCGGGCTGGTGATCGTGGATGAGCAGCACCGCTTCGGCGTCCTGCAGCGCTTCAAGCTGATGAAGAAGAGCACTGGCGACAGTAGCGCCGGCGTCCCGCCGGCTGTCGCGCGGGCGTCCTCGCCCGCGTCGGGGATGGAGCAGGGCTTCAGCCCTGCAGCCAAAACGACTGCCAAGAGAGCGGCTTTAGCCGCTGAGGTCAAAGACGACTCCCCTGAACCCGACGTGCTGGTCATGACCGCCACGCCCATCCCGCGCACGCTCGCGCTGACCCTCTACGGCGATCTCGACGTCAGCATCCTCGACGAGCTCCCGCCCGGACGCACTCCCGTGGTCACGCGCCGCGTCTCCGACGAGCGCGCCCCCGAAGTCTGGGACTTCATACGCAAACAGGTTGCCAAGGGCCAGCAGGCATTCGTCGTCTATCCCGTAATCGAAGAAAAGCAGGAAGAAGAAGGCAAGCTGCCGCTGGCCGAGACGAGCCGTTCAGGCCTGAAGGCCGCCATCAAGATGTACGACGAGCTGCGCAAACGCGTCTTTCCCGAGCTGCGCGTGGGGCTTATCCACGGCCGGCTCTCGGCCGACGAGAAAGACGAGGCCATGTGCCGCTTCCAGCGCGGCGAGATCGACGTGCTGGTGGCGACCACCGTCATCGAGGTCGGCGTGGATGTGCCTAACGCCAGCGTGATGGTGGTCGAGCACGCCGAGCGCTTCGGCCTGGCGCAGCTCCACCAGCTCCGTGGACGCATCGGGCGCGGCGCCGCCAAGTCGTATTGCATCCTGATGACCGGCGGCAAGGTCACTCCGGAAGCCGACCGCCGCCTCGACGCTATGGTCCGCACTAACGACGGCTTCGAGATCGCCGAACTCGACCTCGAACTGCGCGGCTGGGGAGAAATCGCGGGCACGCGCCAGGCGGGCGCGCCCAGCTTCCGCGTCGCCAACCCCATCCGCGACCGGCAACTGCTGGAAGCCGCCAAGCGCGAAGCCGCCGCCCTGGTCAGCGGCCCGCCTGCCGACATCACGCCGGAAGAAGTCTCGCGTAGCATGGTGCATCTCAAGACCCACTGGGAGCGGCGGTATGGGTTGGTGGAGGTGGGGTGACTCCCGAAGGAACTACCTGGGCTTTGTCATCCCGAGGAAGCGCGAGCCGAGTTCTTACGAGGTGAGCGCGACGAGGGATCCTGGTTTGCTTCGCACCCGCTACAATGAACTCCATCCATGGGCATCTTCTTCCCTTTTCTGCGCTACGGCTTCATCCTCCAGGTGATCGCTATCGTGCACTTCATCCGCCGCCGCCCGGACGGCTTCTGGCTCTGGATCATCATCCTTGGCGGAGGCTTCGGGGCCCTGGTCTACATTGTCGCCGAGGTCATCCCTGACCTTGGGCTGCTGCGCGGAACCTTCAGCTACTTTCCGCGCCACCAGCGGATCAGCGAGCTTGAGGCGATGGTCCGCGACAATCCTTCCGCCGGCAATTACGAGGAGCTCGGGGGCCTGTATCTCGATAACGGCGACTACGCCCGCGCTCGCGAGTGCTTCGACCGTGCCATCTCTGCGCGCACCGATTCTCCCGACCCGTTCTACCGGCGCGCGCTGGCGGAGTTCGAGTTGAAGGATTACGCGGCCGCCGCTGCCGACCTGGAGCGGGTCGTGTCCAGGGAAGCCAACTACGACTTCCATCGGGCGGCTGGTCTGCTGGCTTACTGCTACTGGCGCATCGGCAAGACCGAGCAGGCGGATGCCCTGTTCGCGCGCGTCACCCAGGTTTCCACCTCGACCGAGATTCAGTTTTACTATGCGTCGTTTCTGGCCTCGCAGGGCCGAACCGCCGAGGCCCGCGAGTGGGTGGACCGCATTCTTGCCAAGCAGCGCACCATACCGGGATTCCAGCGCCGCCGCGAGCGCGCATGGTTCAGGCAGGCTTCAGCGCTGATGCGCCAGCTAGCGCGCGCAGCCTAACCGATAAAGTCTCGGAAAGCCCCGGCCACTCTAGCGGCGAGAGCAGGAATCTCGCGTCGGCCAGCCAGGCTGTGACCAGCGCCTTCAATCACCAGCAGCTTGGTTCGTGCTGGGATCAATTCCAGCGCCGAATTGAGCTCCGCGACCGCGGCGAACTCGTCGCCGGCACCCAGGACAAACAACGACGGCACGCGCAGTTGGGGAAAGTGTGCCGTACGCAATTGTGTGGGACGCCGCGGCAGATGGAGTGGGTAAGAGAGCAGCAACAAAGCCGGGGCCACGCTGGGGTCTTCAGCAGCCAGCATGCTAGCCTGTCGCCCACCGTAGGAATGCCCGCCAAGGAACACGCGCCCGGGGACGAGCCTCCTCATTGCCGCGACTGCCTGCCGCAATCCTTCGCGATCGCGCGCCGCGCTGCCGGGACCTGGGGGCCCATGCGGACGCATCTGACGGAATGCGAGGTCGCAGCGGAGGACCGTCATTCCGCAGTCGGCAAGTGCTTCTGCGGTCCCCACCAGCAGGGGCGACTGGCAGTTGGCGCCGGCGCCGTGCGTCAGCACTGTGGCATCGCCGCCGGCCAACTGCGGGCGGTGCAGAAAACCGCGCACAGGCGGATCACAGCTTTCGTCCAGGAATGCTTCGGCGATCGGGGCCATGTTCTCGTGGTGGGAAATGCTACCGCGCAAAGCTGAGCGAAGCGAGCGGAGATGCTAAACAAAGTGGCGGAGAGGGAGGGATTCGAACCCTCGATACAGGTTTTCGCCCGTATAACGGTTTAGCAAACCGCCGCCTTCAGCCACTCGGCCACCTCTCCGGCGCGCGGACACCAACGTGGGCAACGTCATTATAGCGGAAGTCAGCGGCCAAGCACCGTCGTGGTAACTCGCACCTGGGTGAGCAACTGCAGTGCTCTGCGATCAGCTTCCGCAGCAAGCGCGCGGATGGCACGGCTGCGACTTGTTCACCTCTGCCGCAGGTTCCTGCAGCGGGGCGGCGTTCAAGCGCTGGTCGAAGCGGGCGGAATTCATGGGCCGTGGATGCGGCCGCTCGCCGGCCGAGACCGGCCTGTGCGGAGTGGCGTTGGAGTTGTCCCTGGACATCGAAGCCTCACCCCCGGGTCAATGCTATGCGCCTCAGAACTTGGCGCGGAATGGAACGGAAATGAAGGTCGCGACGAAGCTGGTGCAGGAGTATATACCATCGCGGCAACCCCGGCGCAGCGGAAAAATGGGACCGCTCAGGGGCGCGTCAGCACGGTCCGTTGCGGGTCGATTACCAGCCGGCGCGCTGCGGCGGGAACGGTCAGGCGGAACTCTGTCTCCGGCCCATCGGCAAAGACGCGGCCCAGGTACAGCGGCTTGCCGCCCGGGATCGTGGCGTAGAGCGGAACTGATGTCACCAGGGTATCGGGCGCGTCTTTCTGCAACAGGGTTCCGGTCGCGATCGTCTTGCCGTTCTTGTGCGTGAACCTTACGCCCGACAGTTGCAAGTGTGGCAGCGCCGTGCCGTTCACCCATCCCTCGAAGAACCAGGCCAGCGAATCCTTGCCCTCGTAGCGAAGCGAAGCGGGCAGGACGTCTTCCAGCGCGTGCTGGAAATCCGCGGTGGAAAGCGAGCGGCCATCGAAGCGCTGGCGCAGGTCGCGCAGAACCTGATAGAAGCGGGCGTCCGGATCCGCATTCCCCCTGTCCGCGTCGCGGAACATCTCCCGCAGCATATGCAGGAGCCAGGTGCCACGGCCATAGACGACCACTTCGTAGGCTTCGGGAAGTCGCGACGAGGTGAGGCGATGGCCCAAAGTGACAGATCCGGCTTCCTTCATCGCAGGGCCATCATGCCACTTCCGCACGAGGTCCCGGCGATACTGTTCCAGGGCGGCGCGGAACACCTCCGGCTTCTCCGACTCAAGCGCCAGCAGAGCCGAATAGTTAGCCAACCCCTCCGCCAGCCAGACGTCGCGATCGCTCTTCCACAGCACGGCGTCGCCCCACCACTGATGCGCGGTCTCGTGTGCCTGCACCAGCTCCCCAAAGAGCAGGTTCTCGTAGCTGCTGAGGTGCAGGCGTTCACGCTCGGCAGGACTGAGGAAGGCGTAGCTCGAAAGAAAGACCAGCCCAGGCCATCCCTGGCTGACCGGGCCGGGCATCTGCGTGACCTCCAGCGTGCGGTAAGGAAACGGTCCGAAGTGCTGGGAGAAGAATTCCAGCGCGTGCGCGGAGCGCTGCGCCACCACCTGCGATTCCGGCGCCAGCGCGGCGGGCGCGGCCATCATATTGGGAGCGACCGAGAACGGCGGCAGGTTCGTCACCTTCGCGGTAGATTCTGTAAGCGACTTCTCAACCCCGCGCGCGGCGAAGATCTCCACGACGGTTTCTCCCACCTGGGTTCGCGTCGCGTGGTACTTGCCAAGATTGAAGCCCGCCAGCGGGATGGGCCGCTCTGAGACCCAGCGCGAGACCTGCTCCCCGGCCACCGTCTCCTCCGAAACTCGTTTGCCGGTGGCCACCAGCGTCCAGCCGGCGGGATAGCGAAACTCCAGGTCGAAGTCCGACATGGCGAGGCCGAGGTTGGGATACCAGATGCCGCGCGCGCCCACGTACATCAGGCCGCCGCCCGCCTCCGACAGCACCGAGCCGCTGTACTTGAAGCGCAGCTCCAATTGCTCTCCGGCAAGGAGCGGCTGCGGCAGGCTGACCGCGACCAGATCGTTACCCCGCCGCGCCAGATCTCCGCCCGCCAGTGCTTCGTTCTGGATGAATTCGAGCGGTGTGTCACCGGCGATCACCGAGCTGACCTTGAGATACCGGGAAAGCTCGAATACCTGCGTGCGCGCGCCGCTTCGGGTCGCCTGCAGCGTGAGGTGCGCCTCTGCTTCCATTTCGTGCGAGGGCAGGATGTGGGTGCGGATCTTTTCCGCGGTGATGCGCAGGCTGTTGCGGCCGAGTTCGGTGACATTCTCAGGCTCGCCCGACGGGAGGACGCCGGGGTTGCGAGCGGCGAACGACGCCCACACATTGAAGATCTGTGCGCCGTTGACCTCGTTGTTCTGTCCGACAAGGACCTGCTCGGCGTTTTCGGTGTTGAACCAGACGTCGAACGGCCCCAGGCGCTGTCCGGCGAGACGCGCGTGCCAGAACGTGCCGGGAGTTGCGCCGGAGGGTCCCTGCCAGGTGAGAAAACGCAGCAGTTCGAATGCGTCCGTGACGCACAGTTCGCGGAAGCTCGGCGCCCAGCGCGCGAGGAACTCGCCCGGCTCTTCGGCGGGACGAAGCGCGGGCTGGAGCCGCTCGAAGGTGTCATCGCTGAACCGGAAAAAGGCGGTCGCGAACCGTTCTTCAAGGATGGGCGCGCCGATGGACAGCGCCATCGAAGTGCGCTCCACCTGGTTGGGCGGCACCAGCAGGATTTCGCCGTCGCCCTCGAAAAATGCTCCTGTCACCCGGCCCTCCACGGTGTGGCTGAAGGCGATGGTTCCGCTGTTCAGGGTAATGTGGATGGCGGCGTGGTCCAAACCGACATCGCGGATGCGGTATACGCGCTCGGGGTCGAGCTCCAAGTCGCGCAACTGCCGGTAAAGCGTCAGCGCCGGGCCGGCATTGCCCGCCGGGGGGCCGGCGGCTGCCGCCGTCGCAGTTGCGATCAGCAGAAAGGCAAGTTGGAAAAGCCTGCGCCGCATCCACCTCTAGCATGCTCCCAGCGGAAGCTCTTGTCACGTGTTCCCAAAGCGATTCGTGGAGAGTACGCGGCTACATTTTCACCGGGAGCCAGCCGGGCCGGGTGTGATAGTCTCGGCTTGTCCGCGTATCCAGGCCATGAAGCTGTTCCAGAATTCAGCGCCCGAGCGTACACTTCGCCGTCCCCAACCCACAGTTGTTCCTAAGTTGGACAATTCGTCGATCTGCGCAATGTACCGCGCGGCGCGCGTGGGCGGCGATTTCTACGATTTTCTGGTCACCGCTTCGGGGCGTCTCGTGTTCCTGCTGCTGGATGTTGCCGGAAAGCGCGAGCAGGCGCTGGACATCGCCGCCGCGGTCCAGGACCACATGCGTCCGCTGGCCAGCGAGGCGCTGGGCGATCACGACGTCAATGAAGCCGTTGCCCTGCCCAAGCTAATGATCGAATTGAACCGGGTCATCCTGCGGGCAGCCAGCGGCGTGCGCTGCGCGCCTGCCTTCGTGGGCTGTTACACGGAAGAGTTGGGCACGCTGACCTACATCAATGCGGGGCATACTCCCGCCTTGCTCAAGGACGAAGAAGGAATAACTCGCCTGGAAGCCAATGGCATCCCCCTGGGCCTGTTCTCGCACTCCACGCACGACGCGCGCATCACCGGCATCCCGCCGGGATCCGCCCTGCTGCTGGTCTCCCGTGGCCTGGTGGAATCGAAGGCGGGTTCGGAGGAGTACGGCATCGAGCGCCTGACGGAGTGCGTGTCGAAGATCAGATTTCAGGATGCTCACGATCTCTGCACGCACGTGCTCGGCGACGTGAAGACCTTCATCGAGAGCGCCTGGCGACCCAAGGAGACCGAGAACGACGTCACCACGCTGGCGCTGGTACGCGCGGCGGCGGCCGGCGGCTGATGCGCAACCCGCCGCCAAACATTGCGTACCTTCCCGGCCCGGTGCTAGCATTTTGGTGCTCGCTATCCCTCAGGCGAGCCTGACCTATCGCGCCAGCGTGCCTGTTTCTCCAGGAGGTCTGTATGCCAAAGAATCGCCTGCTTCTTCCTGTTGTCATCGTCCTAGGAGTGATCGTCGTAATCATCGTCCTGGTTCCCTTGCTGGTGAATGTGGACCGTTACCGCCCGCTTATCCAGTCGCAATTGCAGTCGTCGCTGGGACGGCAGGTCACGATTGGCGGGCTGGGCCTGTCATTGCTTTCCGGCGGCGTCACCGCCGATGACATCTCCATCAGCGACGATCCCGCCTTCAACAAGGGCCCGTTCCTCAAGGCCAAGAAGCTGACAGTCGGGGTCGAGCTGCTGCCGCTGATTTTCTCCCGCTCGATCAACGTCACCGGCCTCACCATCGACCAGCCGGAGGTCACGCTCGTCCATTCGCCTTCCGGCCAGTGGAACTTCTCCAGCCTGGGAGGCGGCAAGAAGTCGTCATCGTCCGCTGCCGCCGGCAACTTCTCGGTGGAGAAGCTGAAGATTACGAATGGCCGGATAACAGTCGAGAAGACGGGAGGCAAGCCGTCGGTCTACCAGGACGTCAATCTGACGGCCAGCAACATCTCCTATACTTCGCCCATTCCCTTCACGCTGGAGGCGAAGACGCCGGGCGGCGGCAAGCTGAAGCTCACAGGCACGGCGGGTCCCATCAACCAGGCGGATGCGGCCCTGACTCCGCTCCAGGCCCAGGTCTCAATCAATGACATGGACCTGGCGTCCACCGGTTTCATTGATCCAGCTTCCGGCATCGGCGGCGTGCTCGATTATGCCGGGACGGTCAAGTCGGACGGCCATACCGCACATGCCGAGGGCAAGGCCACGGTGGCCAAACTGAAGGTGGTGCCCGCGGGCTCACCCGCACAGCAGCCCGTTAGCTTGAACTATGCTTCCGACTACAACCTGAAGAGTGAGACGGGCGTGCTCACCAGCGGCGCTGTCCAGACCGGCAGCAGCACGATCAGGCTCTCTGGCGATTACGATCTGCGGGGACCCGAGGCCGTCGTGCGCATGAAGCTGAACGGTTCGCAGTTGCCGGTAAAGGATATCGAGGGGTTGCTGCCAGCGGTGGGCGTTAGCATGCCCTCGGGCGCATCCCTGCGAGGCGGCACCATCACCACCAACTTGTCGCTGGACGGCGCGGTTAACCGCCTGGTCACGACCGGGACCGTGCTGGTTTCCAACGCGACCCTCACGGGATACGACCTGGCCTCCAAAATGAAGGCGCTTTCCGCGCTGTCGGTGCTGAAGAGCTCCTCTTCGGATACGCTGATCCAGACTTTCAGCTCTAACCTGCGGGTGGCGCCGGAAGGCATTCGCGCCGACAATCTCAACATCGTTGTCCCGTCGATCGGATCCATGACCGGCAACGGCACGGTAAGCAGCAGCAATGCGCTGAACTTCCACATGGTGGCAACGCTGGCGCAGTCCGCCGGCATGATGGGCGGGATGACCAAGGGGATGTCCTTCCTGGGCGGGGGCGGCGGCAAGGGCGGGGGAATTCCCTTCATGATCCAAGGGACGACCGCGCAGCCGGTGTTCTTGCCCGATGTCGCCGGCATGGTGAAGGGGGCAATCCCCAACCCGCTTCAGCCGTCAGGCCAGCAAAACCCTCTGGGCGGCGCGCTGGGCGGCCTCTTCGGGGGCAAGAAGAAATAGAGGGACTGCTGAAAAACTAGCGTTCTGTGGCCAGCAGGGCCTCGACCTTCACGATCAGAGGCAGGAGCACGTCATTGCCCTCCTGGCAGAGGGGACAGATCACATGCTGGGGCTGAGGAGGGCTTTTTCCTTGGACTTTAACCCACCATTCGTGCCCTTCGGGACAGCTCACTAAGACGCGGCGTTCGCGTGTGCGCATGGGAGACAGATATATCCTGCCTCCCACCCGGCGCCAATTCTCCAAAGTCCAGCCCTAAAGTGGAATCCGCACAGTGAACAATAGGACAGGGACGACCAGTCTCTGCTACCTTTCCGGCGCATGCCCTGGACCGCCCGCCGCTATTGCCATTCGCCCTGTGGGTCAGGTACAAGATGGAAGCGGGGTTATAGCGGGGGCAAGCACCCATCTCAATTGCCTTCCTACCTATCTGACGAGGGACCTATGGCCGTGTTGCTGATCTCGGGCATTCTGGGACTGCTGCCGCTGCTGGGCATCGCCTACATCCTGGTAAACAGCAACCTCCGCCAGGCGGGGCTACTAGCGGGGCTAACGGTGGATGCCCTGTTCATGAGCCTGATCCTGCTCACCATGTCTGGCATTTTTTTCCTGAATATCGCGCTGGAATTGTGGTCGCGCCGCAAGGCCACGGTCGCGGCTTCTCCCGCCGGCAGCGGTTCCCGGCTCGCCAGCAGCGCGCCCGGCAATCACACTGAGACCGGCGTGGTGGAAGCGGTCGCCTTCTTCGAGACCGAGGTGGGACGCCCGGACAAATCACTGGTGACGCTGCGTCCGGCTAACAGCGGCCCCGGCAAGATCCTGGTGTTCAGCGGCGATCTGCGGAATGCTCTGCCGGCCGGCAAGCGCGTCAAGATCACCTACGCGGCCGGCGCCGAAGGTAACCGCCTGGTCCAGGTCGGCGACTAGCAACGCCAGCCGCGCCCCGATTGCCTCGGCCACCTGCGAAAATTCTTCATTTTGACTGGGACCGACGGTACCCCTGCCGGTGTCCCACCGTAACCCGGGGCATTACCCGTGGTACTTGGCTGGCGCGACTTTCGGGACGATGATCGGTTTGTACCATTGAGGTTGGTTGTATGGAACCGGTCGTGATTTGCTTCTGGTGCCGGCAGCACGTGAACCATGGCGAGTTGGCCAACGGCCAGCACAACCATGTGGACGAACGCGAGCGGCTGCAGGCCCAGGTAGAAAACAAACGGAGCAGTTGACGCTGCGGGTCTAGCCCGCGTAACTGGAGGGATCACGCACGATGCATTGCTCCGCTGTACGGGAGACCTCCGCTCCGCCGGACAAGCTTCCGAGCTGCTGCGCCGTCACCACCCCGTAGAGTATCTACAGCTTCAGCTCCCTCAGCCACTCGCGCAAACTTCCTCCCAGGTCGGGACGCTTGAGGGCGAACTCAACCGTAGCTTTCAGGAAGCCCAGCTTATCGCCGGTATCGTGGCGTTTGCCCTCGAACACATAGCCATAGAGCTTTTCCCGCTGCAACAGCAGGCGCAGACCGTCGGTAAGCTGTAGCTCGCCGCCGGCGCCGAGCGGCGTTCGTTCCAGGGTTTCGAAGACGGTGGGCGTGAGGATGTAGCGGCCGATCACGGCGAGGTTCGAGGGCGCGTCCTCGAATTTTGGCTTCTCCACCACGTTCCTGATGTCGTAGAGCCTGCTCTGGAAGCGTCCGTCCGTCGGCTTGCCGTCAACGACGCCGTACGCCGAAATCCCCCGTCCCTCGACCACCTGGGTGGCGATCACCGAAGACTGGGTTTCGTCGAAGACGTCCATCATCTGCTTCAGGCAGGGAACAGGCGCGTCGATCACGTCGTCGGCCAGCAGCACGGCGAAGGGTTCGTGGCCTACCAGTTCCCGCGCCATCAGTACCGCGTGGCCCAGGCCCAGGGCCTCTTTCTGGCGGACATAGGCCACGTGGATCATGTCAGAAATCTGGCGCACCACCTTCAGCAGCTCGGTCTTGCCGCGCTCCTCGAGCATTTTCTCCAGCTCGTAGCTGACGTCGAAATGGTCCTCGATGGCGCTTTTGCCGCGGCCGGTGATGATGATGATCTGGTCGCAACCGGCGGCCAGCGCTTCTTCCACTCCGTACTGGATGATGGGCTTGTCGACCAGCGGCAGCATTTCCTTGGGCTGCGCCTTGGTGGCGGGCAGGAAACGCGTGCCCAGGCCAGCGGCAGGGAAGACGGCTTTTCTTACTCGGAGCTTTGGCATTTTGGTTATTCCGCAATTAGCACTTGGCAGTTAGCACTTAGCCTCCAACCCAAGCCAATACCAAGGTGCTGATTGCCAACTGCTAACTGCTACTTCGATTCTGCTTCACAGCACAGGACTGCTATCCCCCAGCATGGCCCTCCTGATGATCTTCACGGGAGGAAAGCCCTGCCGCAGAAACTGGTCGTGGAATTCCTGCAGACTGAACTTTGCGCCCATCTTCTGCTTGTAGTCCTCGCGCAGCTTCAGGATCTCGAGTTTGCCCAGCGTATACACCAGATAAGTTGGGTCGGAGGCGCCGCGTTTGGCTTCGGTCTCAGCTACGGCGTGCGACTGGTAGCCCTCCTTGACGAAGAAGTCCACCGCCTGGTCGAAAGTCATGTTGCCAGCGTGCATCTCGATGCCGGCGATGTAGCGCGCGTTGCGCAGTAGCGCGTCCTGCAACTGGCCCAGGCGAAGCTTCATAAACTTCTCGTCACTGCGTCCGTTCGATGGCTTGCCGTAGCCTTCGTCCAGCATCATCTGCTCGCAGTAGTGCGCCCAGCCTTCGGCATTGGAA
>Ga0187778_10000875_pt1 | contig 21608 bp, 19 predicted proteins | sample 1015_Q2_SP5_20_M_FD_132418 | JGI IMG/M metagenome (GOLD analysis project Ga0187778, IMG submission 132418) | Tropical peat soil microbial communities from peatlands in Department of Meta, Colombia - 1015_Q2_SP5_20_MG | ecosystem: Environmental > Terrestrial > Soil > Wetlands > Peat | place...
CGGGCTGGGCATACGGTCACCGCCCTCGGCAGCCGCGGTTTCTTGCCCGCGCCCTAACATGCGATGCGCACCGAATTTTCGAGACCGTCCCAACCGCGCACGCTCACACCCCATGCCCGGCCCCAGATACGGCCTTGACGCCGGACGCGGTTCACGCCGCCAAAAGCCTCATCGCGATCCGCCGGTCCGCATGCGCTGGCGGTACGTCGAGCAGATCCAGATACCGCGACAGATTTGCGCCGACCGCCGCCTGCGGGATCGCGCGACGCTTGCTCGGCGGCAAACGCTTGGCGATTGCCAGCAACAATCCTTGTTCGACGTATTCCAAATCGAGCTCGGTAGCGGAGATTCGATCTTTCAGCTGCCGGGCCCACGCTTTCGGCACGCCCGCCGGCGGATGCTTCAGGGTTCGTCGCGCCCCACGAAGCGGCCCAATGATTTCGGTCTGCAGCGGCTGGACCTTCGCCATGGCCATGCGAAGATGACGTTTGCTAACAAGGCGTCCTCCCTGACCAAGCCAACCACAGTACAGAAGCAAATTGACGTCCGCGTTCCAGTGGTCTTGCAGTGCCAGACAGGCGGCGGCCACGGCTGGATCGCGGTAGGTGGCCAGCGAATAGCGCCAGAACGGATGGGGTCGGCGGTGCATCAGGTCTGCAAGAAAGTTCGCGTTGCGCCGTCAAGAACCAGGCAGGTGAGGGTCCCGGTTCGGTACGCCCCGGTATCGATGCCAATCCGATTGTGCCGCACCACGGGCTGCTCGGTGATGTTGTGACCGTGCACAACAACGCATCCATGGTCGGCCTTCGACGCCAAAAAGGCTTCCCGCATCCAGATGCAATCGACGGCGCTTTGCCGCTCCAGCGGCACGCCCGGTCGAATTCCCGCATGGACGAAAAAGTAACCCCCCGCCCGATGCGCGCATTGCAGGGAACGAAAAAAATTCAAATGCTCCAGGGGAATCGCTGCGACAAAGCGCTCGCGTAGCCGGGCCAAATCGGCGTCATCGCGTGCACCCGAATCGAGGGGCGACACACCGTAATGGGTCAGCGCATCCATTCCCTCGTGCTCGAACCAAAATCGCGCCGCGTCAAAGTCTCCTTCCAGAAAGCGCAACAGAGAGTCTTCGTGATTGCCTTTCAGAAAAACTTGCGAAAACCCGACCAGGGGGGACGTCAGGATCCTGTTGATCACGCGGCGCGAATCGATGCCGCGACTGACATAATCCCCGAGGTAGACGACTTGGCGGTACGCCGCTTGACGCCGACGTGCGTCATCAATGATTCGCTCCGACATTTCTGCAAGCAAATCGTGCCGACCGTGGATATCGCCGATGGCGTAGACCGCCCAGTCCGGCGGCGTCGTGGCAATCACCCGGCAACGCGCAGGACCTTTTTGGGCATCTCCTCGCGGGAGTGGCCGGCCCAACGGCGAAACAGATTGTGCTCAATGCCTACGTGGTCGAGGGCCTTGCCAATGCTCTGGTGGATGAGGTCCATGATCGACTGCGGTTGGTGATAAAACGCCGGCATCGGCGGAAGAATCACCGCGCCGCAATCCGCGGCACGCGTCATCAGTTCGAGGTGACCCTTATGCAGCGGAGTCTCCCGCACCATGAGCACCAACTTGCGACCTTCCTTGAGCTGCACGTCGGCGGCACGCACCACCAAGTTGTAGGCAAACGAGTTGGCGACCGCCGAAAGAGTCTTAATGGTGCACGGCGCGACAATCATCCCAAGAGTGCGAAACGACCCGCTGGCCACGGCCGCTCCGACGTCCTTGTTGTTATAGACGACCGAAGCAAGCGACCGAACTTCGTCAATTGAGACGTCGGTTTCAATCGCCAGACTCATTCCGGCGGCCTCACTCAGAATGAGGTGCGTCTCTTGTCCCAAGTCTTTGAGAACACGCAACATCTCAACGCCGTAGATCACGCCGGTTGCGCCTGTGATTGCCACGATAAGAGGGGGACTCATTGCCAAGCTCCTGGCGCACTGGGCGCGATCGGAATCACGCGGCCAGCGCAGCGGGTTGCGCCTCGGTCGATTCGATGACCGCAAAGCCCGCTGCCTCCAGCGCCGCCGTAACGTCCCTGCTCTCTACCCCGTGCAGGCGCAAGATGACCTTTTTCACGGGGTATTCCCCGCGTTCCGGACTCGTGTCGCGTCCGACGGGGTAGATCGCCTGCACAATCGCGCCAGCGGCTTCCGCAACATCGACGATTCGACCAAGCACCCCCGGGCCCAGGACAATGGGCGCCAACGTCACGCCGCTGCGCCGCTCCCACGCCCCCAATAGATGAGAGGCCAGCTGGAAAATTTCGTTGGCCGAAATGATGCCGACGACCTGGTCGCCTTCCATGACCGGCAGCTGCGCCACGCCATGCTCTCGCCCCACGAACAGGCAGTGCTCCATGGTATCGCTGGCGCGAACCGTCGCCGGATTGCGCACCATGATGTCTCGCACTTTCAAGCGGGTCACGAAGAAATTAAATTCGTCCGGATTCTGGGTGCGCATCACGAAGTGACCAACGCGCAGCAGATTGGCACGCGTGACAAGCCCGCGCAGCTTGCCGTCGTCGACTACCGGCAGGGCGTGCAGTTGGTTCTCGCTGAGAACTCTTTTGGCCTCGGACACCAGCATATCGCTGGGTATGAGGATCGGGTCGGTCTGCATCCAGTTTCGTACGATCATCGGGCGTCTCCGATGTGTTAGCCCACCAAATAGCCAGCGTGATTTGCCATCGCCAGCGCGGCGATCGTCATGGCGTTGTCGATATCTCCACAGGCAACGCGCGAGCCGATTTTCGTGGCCTCGATCAGCTCGACTTCGATGTCCTCGCCGCTATCCGGGGTGGGCGAGCGGATCGAATGCAAACCGCGGGCAAGAAATATGTGCAGGCGGTTCGAAAGTAGCGCCGGTTGCGGTCGAAGAGCACCGAGCCAGATAAACTCGCCTCCGCCATAGCCGGTCTCTTCCGCGAGCTCCCGTGCCGCCCCGGCCTGGACGGCTTCGTTCGACTCTTCGTGTAAACCCCCGGGACACTCGAGACTCATCCGTCGCGAGCCGTGCCGATATTGCCGAACCAAAACGAGCTCTCCTTGCGTCGTCAGCGCAACCACGAGCAACCAGTCAACCATGTGCACGACATAAAAATCGCGTTCGCCGCCGGTACGCGGTGATCGCGCGCGATCGCGCGTCACCTGAAACAGCCCGGCATCATAGACCGGCTTGGAGGCAATGAGTGGCCAGTCACAAAGCGTCATGCCGCCACCTTTGCGCCAACGCCGCCGTACAGGCGAACGAACTCCTCGACCGCGACTTGGGCAAATTCCGGCGTGTACAGATGCAGATCGACCTCCTTGACGCGGGCCGGATTCGCGAGCTGTTCCTTCAGGCGAGCGACAAACGCCGCGTCGGCGGCCGCGTCAAAGATGGGCCGCCCGGGTTTGTCGAGCGACGACCACCCTTGCATGGGAACAAGAAAGGTCCAGGGGCCACGCGCCCGGTTGAGTCGCTCGGCGATCACATCGGCGGCCTGCCGCAGTTCCTGCGCGCTGGTACGAACCTGGACCCGCAAGGCATCTTGCACGTACTGAACCCTGCCTTTGGTCTGTTCGAGTTTGTCGGCGCGGCCGCCATAGGACAAGATGTCCAGTCCGCACGGCGCAAGCACCATCGGGATTCCCGTGTCGACGGCGGCAAGCAGGCGATCGGGGCCCGGATCACGGTTGCCCTGGAACAGATGCTCGATGATGCCCCCGATGCAAATGTCGAGGACTCCGCAGAACACCCCGTCGCGAATCATCTCCTCCATCGCTTTGTCGCCCTTGCCTTGCGCGTGACAGACGACCGGGGTAAAGCCCGCCGCTTCGAGCAAACCAAGTGCGGTCTGCACGGCCATCTCGCCAAATCCGAACGAGGAAACCGCAACGCACGGCTTGTCAAAGTGGATGTTAGTTCCCTGCGTCATCTCGACCATGCCGCAGATTGCACCGACTGCGTTGATGATCTGCGCCCGAAGCAGGGGATTCATTTTCACGATATCGAGCACCGTGTGGTGCATGGTGATATCGCGCGTCCCGACATATTTGTCGATGTACGCCGGATGGGCCGCCATCGGCGAGGCCATGAGCTTGGGCATGCCAAAAGGCAGCTGTTTCATAATCGAAGTCGCAACCAGTGTCGCGGTACCGCCGCCAATTCCGATTACACCGTGTACCGACCCCTGCCGCACAAGATCCCCGACTATCGCGGCGGCTCCGCGGATCTGATTGTTGGTGGCCGTGTCGCGATCCGATCGGTACTTCTCGCGTACGACCTCAATCGGCAGCCCGCCCCGCGCCGCGACTTCCTCGGTGCGAATATCGCCGGCGAACGGCGGGGGTTCTTCCATACTGAAGTCAAGCAAGATGGGGGTGTGACCGCGATCGGCGATCATTTTCTTGACGAACACGATGTCTTCGCCCCGCGTATCGAGGTTACAGATAATGACGATGCCCTTTTTATTGGTCATTTTGTAATTCTCTGGCTCGAAAGGCAGGTGGCCGGTGGCTCGAAGTCACCGGCCAGAATTTACGAAGCGCTCTTTGTCGCCTTTGCCTCCGGTCGCGTCAGACGCCCGATCATGCCGGCAACGGGACTGGGTCCCTGAAAGCCGTACTCGTTCCAGCGATCCGAGACCTTCTGCAAGACCGCGCGATCCATGAAAATTTCGTTTGGCCGGTTTTTCCATTCGAAGGGAGTGCAGGCATCGAGCAAAATGCGGCTGGTAATGTCGCGTGCCTCGATCGGCAGTCCCGGATCCAGCGGTGTCGAACGGCCCCGGTCGATAATCTGGGCGGAGCGTTTTGGGTCAAAGCGCGTGGCCAGTGCCCACCAGATCCGGTCCCAATCGTCGGCCTCAATGTCGTGGTCGACGGTGATGACCCCCTTGACTCCGTAGTGACCGGTGGTGCTGGCAATGACGGCGTTGCCGACGTGGTTCGAATGGCCGGGGTACATCTGCTTGACCGAGACCACAACCCAAAACCGGCCGCAAGCTTCCGGCGGGATGTACACGCTTTGGATGCCCGGTACCTTCATCGTTTCCAAGTCATGCCAAAGTGTGGCGGTGCGATTGAGCGACTGGATCATATGAATGTCGTTGATCGGCTTGCCCACCGTAGTCGACCACATCACCGGCTTGTTACGGTGAAGAATCCGCTTTATGCGCAAAACCGGTTTGGGAAAATCCTTGAGCTTGTTGCCCGAGTAATACCCGGTGTATTCGCCAAACGGCCCTTCCTCCATCAGTTCGTTGGGATCGATCCATCCCTCGGCGATGATTTCGGCATTTGCCGGGAGCGTCAACCCCGTAAGGTCGGACTTAAAGACCGGCACCGGACGGCCACGCAGTGAGCCGGCAACATCGTACTCATCGACCTGGGCACTGACCAAAGTGGAAGCGGCGAGGAAAAGCACCGGGTCGCAGCCAACGACTGCCGCCGCCGGCATGAGTTGTCCGCGCTCCTGATACTTCTTCATGTGCATGTCGCCGTGCTTGCCTTTAATAATCTGGGAACCCAAGATGTCCTTGCCCAGAACCTGCGAGCGATACGTACCCAGATTGGTCCAGCCGGTGTCCGGGTCCTGGGTTACCAGATAGCCCGACGTTACGAAAAAGCGCCCGCCGTCATCCGGATAGAACCAAGGTGACGGAAACTTCTCGATGTCAATGGCGTCGCCCTCGATGACGTTTTGCATCACCGACGGATTGTCAACCAACGTCGGCTTGATCATTTTTTTTGTCGTCAGTTCCATCCACTTTTTCGCCAACCCACTCATCGACAGCGAAGGATCCTGCTCGAGCGCGATGGCCAGTCGCTGCGTAGTGGTAAACGCACTGGTGAACACCGGGATCTTGTAGCCTTTGACGTTCTCGTACAGCAATGCCGGGCCTTTTTGCTCCTCGTTGACCTTGGAAATGTGACAAAGCTCGTACTTCCAGTCCACTTCCGCCTTTACGTGGTGCACCAGCCCGTGAGCCTCGAGGGCGTCGATGTAGCTGCGCAAATCGTCGATCGGTCTCACTTGTGCCCGTGCATCCATGCTGACTCCTTTCTACTCTTCCCTATCGGGTTGTTGATCGTTCGCTACGAAATCCGTCTGCCGGTAAGCATCCCGACCAGGATGTAATCCATCGCGGAGGTGCCGGGACTGGCCACCGGCGCCTGACGCTTTTCACTCCACGCCGTTTCCGGTCGTGCCTGCAAGATGAAAATGTTCCCGCCTGCCGGCAGATCCTTATCCACCGCCCACTCGATGTCCATCGGCCGGCCATAGTGCTTTTCGATTTGCTTTCCCATCCACGCGAGTTCGGTGATTTCATCGTCAATCAACGACTGCACCATCTGCCGCTCGAGTGGCACTTCCATTGCCTTGGACTTTTGCTCCTTGGCGTCAACGGTGTAGCAAATCTCCTTCTGCGAGATCGTCCGGTCGATGATGTCGAGCGTGACCTTGTTGACGACGAAATGGTCGGGCGTCACCTCGCCCGAAACAACCGACTCGCCGAAGCCGAAGTTTGAATCGATCACAATGACCGAGCGATCACCGTTGGTCGGATGGACGGTGAACATCACGCCAGCCGTAAACGAGTTGGCCATCTTTTGAACACCAACGCTGATCGCCACCGACGATTCGTCAAATCCGCGGTTGGCGCGGTAGGCCATCGCGCGCCCCGTATACAGACTCGAAATGCAGCGCCGCACGTGCCGCAGTACCTCGTCGATTCCGCGAATCCACAAGTAGGTGTCCTGTTGGCCGGCAAAGCTCGCTCCGGCCAGGTCCTCGGCCGTCGCGCTCGAGCGCACCGCGACGGGCACCGCGGGGACAGCGCAGCGCAGCCCGAGCTTGCGGTAGTGCTCGGCAATCACGTCCTCCATTTCCAGGGAAAAAGGCTGCGCTTCGATGGTGGCACGAATTTCCACGCTGAGCCGCTCGAGCGCGTCGAGATCCTCCGTGTCGATTCCCGCAAGCAAGGACTGCACCTGGCGGTCAATCCGCGTCTGCGCCATGAAGCGTCGATAGCCCTCCGTGGTCAGAGCAAAGCCGGGGGGCACGCGCACTCCGGCGTTGATCAATTCGCCGAGCGACGCACACTTGCCGCCAACAAGCGGGACCGAGTCCTTGCGACAGGACTCGAACCAGCAAATCAGCGGCAAGTCCGTCTGCGGCGCGTCAGTCGCGGAGGCAACCAAGTTATCTGCCGCGCCCCTCATCGCCGTCCCCCTCAGCGTGCTATCGAGACTGCACCAGTGGAGCCATCGACTCGGACCGTCATGCCCGTCTTGATGACTTTTGTCGCGTGTCCGGTGCCCACGACCGCCGGCATACCGTACTCGCGGCAGACGATTGCGGCGTGGCTCATGACTCCCCCCACATCGGTGATGCAAGCACCGATCTTGGCAAACGCCGGCGCCCAAGAAGGCGACGTCGTCGGGGCAACGAGAATTTCACCCTGCCGCAACTGACCGACCTCGTTGACCGTCCGGCAGACACGTGCCTTTCCTTCGACTACGCCGGGACTGCCCGCAAAGCCTTTAAGCTGCGTAATGGTGTTGGGGTCGGCCGATTCTTGCACCGAGGCCCAGTCAGCCAACGACTTGTTCGTTACGCCCCACAGGACGATCGCGAAGGGATCTTGAATGACCTCGGGCGCGGTACCGATCGCGGGCGGCGCGCTCCATTCGCTGAACTTCTTCATGACGCCCTTGCGCCATTCGATCTCCGGGGGCCAGGTCTTTGCGCCGCGAGGCTTGACGCCCGTCGCCCATGCCGTGACGACGTCCCACAACGCCAACTTGATTTCGTCGCGACGCAGCAACCAGACATCCTCGACGTCAGCGATTACGCCGTGTTCGTGCAAGATGGCCGCAACCTCGCGGACCTTGTTCCAGAACACCGAATGAAACCAGTGCTCGACGTAAAACAGGTGGTTTTCGACATAGGGAAAGACGGTCTTTGAGCAGCCCAGCAGCTCGTCGAACTGCTTGCGGTCCTCCTCCTTCTCGATCAGCCCTCGATATTCGGCGGTGATCCGGTCACGTTCGGCCCGAACAGCCTCGGTCGGCCGCTCGATGTTCTCGCCCTGTCGGAGCTTGCCGATGTAGGTAGCGATTCCCGAGAGCGGCACGTTCATCTGGTCGTTCCATGACCGGTCGTGGTGGAACCATCCGGTCCCCGTCGAGACGTTGAACCAGGGCTCGCGGGCCAGGTCCAGCGCAGCAAGCCATTTGACCCCTTCGGGCATGGTCTTGAGGGCGGCCTCTACCTTGGTCCACTCCGTGCTCGAAGTGACCGCGCCATCGACGCCGAGCTCGATGGCCTTGCGGGCCAGTTTCTTTAGTTCCTCGTCGGGCTGGTACATGATGACGTCGATGCCCGAGATCATCTGGGTCACGCGCCCCGCCGGAATGTTGGGGAACAGCTTTTGAGCAAAATCGAGGAAGTTCACGTAAGCGAGGTAGCCGAGATTGAGAAACTCAAAGTGGTACTGCCAGCACTTGATGCCCAGGTTGATCAAGTCATCGTAGCTTTTTAACAGCTGATAGCCCTTGGACTCACCCAAGGCGTCGGTGACCACCGACAAATCCTCCATATCTTGCAGTCGTGGAATGCGCACGGCCTCGAGTTCGCGGATTGTCGCTTCCATCTTGACCTTCCACTTGGCCTCCAGCGCGTCCCAGTTCTTGTAGTAGTAGCCCGCGCGCTCCATGAAATTCGGCACACGCCGACCGATTTCCTCGGGATCCTTGACCGGCAAAGTTGAGACGTAGACGTAGCCGTTGATGATCCGGTGGTCCAGTCCGTGCACCGGCGGCAGCATGAAGATTCGATTGTTGTACTGCGATAGCGCCAAATACCAGGCTTCGTCCCAGATCGTGTCAAACGGATACAGCGGTTCAGGGTAATGAAGTCCGTCGTAGAACCAGAAGGTGTCCTTCTCGTATTGGTGCCGCTCCGGATCGTCGCGGACAAACTGGTACTGGTACGGGTACATCCGTTCCCAGCCTTCGGTGCCGGGTATCGTCTTTGCCTTGACATCATGCGGAACCGGAAACTTCATGGGATGCCTCCTTGTGGTCGTTGATGCTGTCTTTTGGCGCCGGACCCCGACGGTTCGCGACAGCGGCAGTAAGACACTACCCGCAAATGCCGTGCCAACAAGGCCCTCCCGCGGCGCTGTCCGGGCCAGCGGTCCTGCAAATGGCCGTCACGCTTGCGCGCAGCCAAATGCTGCGGGCGCACAAGACGATCCCAGCGCGGCATTCCCACTCCCGGCTCCTGGTCGAGGCTTGATCATTCGGCAACATTGCTCGACTCTGGCCAGGCAATTTTGATCTTTTGATCAACTGGGCGTGACCGCAGCGTGCGCTGCGCGAGTCACTGGCGCGCGGTCAGGCGTGTTGGCCCAGCGCAGGCGTTCCGAGACGCGCTTTAGCGTGCAGCCGAGGCAAAAAAGACTAGACTTGCCCTTCGAAAAAGCAGAGGGACTCCCGGGAGTGGGAACGACGCCCATGAGTAAGCGCCGCAGCATCAATTTGTCGGAAATCGATGACCTGAGGGGCATGCTGCATTTTTCCGCGGAGACCGGCCAGATTTGGCTGCATGAGCACCGCATGCTGCTTGTGCACGCCGAGGCACAGGCGGCGCTGCGCAAGGAGTTGATCGACACTCTGGGCATGCGCCGCGCCCAGGGGCTCTTGACCCGGATGGGGTACGCCTCCGGTGCTCGTGATGCGGAATTGGCGCGCTCGCGCGACCCTTCCGCCACCGATCTGGATTCCTTCATGACCGGCCCTCAGCTGCACACGCTCGAAGGAATCGTTCGGGTCACGCCGGTGAAAGTCGAACTCGACCGCTCGGCCGGCTCCTTTTACGGCGAGTTCATCTGGGAAAATTCCTGGGAAGGTCAGTGGCACCGTCACTTCTTCGGAATACACAACGAGCCCGTATGCTGGACGCAGATCGGGTACGCATGCGGCTACACGTCGGCGTTCATGGGCCGGCCGATTCTCTACAAGGAGATCCAGTGCGTCGGCATGGGCAACGACAATTGCCGAATCATTGGCAAGCCGATTGGAGAGTGGGAAGACGCCGACCAGTACCGGCACATTTTCACGCCCGAATCGATTGCTGATCAGCTGCTGGACTTGCAAACCCAGCTAGTTGAGCTGCGCTCGAACTTGGGAGTCCAGGAAGGGCTGCCGCCGCATCTGACCGGCAATTCGCCCGGCTTTCGCGCCGCCTACGAACTGCTCAAGAAAGCGGCAAGCAACCGGATCACTGTGCTGCTGCTCGGCGAGACAGGTGTCGGCAAGGAGTTGTTCGCGCGCGCGCTGCACGACTCCGGGCCACGCCGCGATCGACCCTTCGTTGCGGTCAATTGCGCGGCCATCCCGCAGGAGCTGATTGAATCGGAGTTATTCGGCGCCGAAAAGGGCGCCTATACCGGCGCACAGGCTTCGCGCCCGGGCCGCTTCGAGCGCGCGGACGGTGGAACGCTGTTTCTTGACGAGATCGGCGATTTGCCGCTATCGGCACAGTGCAAGCTACTGCGCGTGCTGCAGGAAGGCGAACTCGAGCGCTTGGGAGACCACAGGACGCGTGGAATCGATGTGCGCGTCGTCGCAGCGACCAACGGAAATCTGCGGCAGTTGATCGCGGCGGGCAAGTTTCGCTCCGACTTGTATTATCGACTCAACGCCTACCAAATCAACATTCCCCCGCTGCGCGAACGCAAGGAGGACATCGGTCCGCTGGCCAAGAGTTTTCTGGCAAAGTATTCTGCCATTCACGCCAAAAAGTTACGCGGCTTCACGGACAAGGCCAAGCGCGCGCTGCTCACCTATCACTGGCCCGGCAATATCCGCGAACTGCAAAACATGGTCGAGCGCGGAGTGATCCTGGCGCCCAATGGCACCCGAATCGAGGTGAACCACCTGTTCTCTTCGTGCCCTGCCGACCAGCCGGGTGAGCTTGCGCTCGACCGAAACGGGGGCATTAGCGCCAACCACTGGGAAGCGGGTGCCGATCTTTGCGAAGCGGTATTCAATGGGATTCTGACGCTCGATCAGGTTGAAGCGATGCTTCTTGAGACCGCGGTCGACAAGGCACGTGGCAATCTGTCGTCGGCCGCACGCATGCTGGGTCTCACGCGGCCGCAACTCGCCTACCGCCTCAAGCGGCTACATGAGGCCGACGCAAACGTCGGTCAACTCGAACCCTCTGCCCCGAAAACGCCGCAGCCGACCCATTCTTGATGGCGCCTACGTTGCGGCAGACCATCGCCGAGTACCTCACCGACCATCACGTCATGACCCTGTCCACGCAGGGGACCGACGGACCGTGGGCGGCCGCGGTCTTTTACGTCAATGACGCAGAGCGCCTGTTTTTCCTATCCGCTCCGGGAAGCCGCCACTGCCGCAACCTGGCGCAAGATCCGCGCTGCGCGGCAACGATCCATGAGAACTACGAGGACTGGCGCCAAATCAAAGGCATCCAGCTCGAGGGACATGTCAGGGAACTTCAAGGCGAGGAACAAGATCGTGCTCGCGACCTGTATGCGCAAAGGTTTCCGGTTGTAGGCCGCCTTGCGAACGCGCCATCCGCCATTCTTGCGGCGCTGGCTCGGGTGCATTGGTACGTGCTGGCGCCTTCGCGGCTGTATTTCATTGACAACTCCCGAGGATTCGGTCACCGCGAGCAGATCGAATTGCACGATCAGGACTAAGCCGCGATCATCGCAGCTCGGGGAAGATCTTCTCCAACAGTCGCACCAGTTGGGCTCGCTCCTCGCTCGTGAGGTTCTTGCAAAGCCGGCTCTCGTGTTCCCGCACGAGGGTCTTGAGCTTTCTGAGCAGCTTCTCTCCCGCTGCGGTCAGGACCAAGGCGTATGCGCGCCGATCGGGTATCGCGGCGTGACGTTCCACCAAGCCGCGATGCTCGAGCTTGTCGATCACCGTGACGACCGTCGATCGGTCCAGATGGGTGGCCTTGGCCAGGGCGTTTTGCGTAAGTCCCGCGTTGGCGTCAATGATGACCAGCACGCCGAACAACCCGGGCGTCATATCCAGGCCACCCAGTGTTGCGCTGAAATCTCGGAATATCGCAATCTGGGCCAGACGCAACTGGTATCCGACCAGCTCCGGAAGAAGATCCAGGTCCAGTTCGGTTTTTTCGGGCTTTTTCTTGGCGCCCACGATGAGCCGCTCCTACGAAAGGGACCTTTGCCCCGGGAACTGCGACGATCGATCCGTTACCTCCCCGCGCAGTCGAACCCCAATCCATCGATCCAGGTGCGAAAGATCCTGGGATTGCTCCCGACTGTCGGCAAGGTAGACGACGCGACCGCGCTCGAGGACAACGCAGCGCTGCGTCAACTCGAGCGCCTGTTCGAGGTGCTGTTCGACCAAAATAAACGACTGTCCCTCTTCTGCGACCATCCGTCGAATCGCCGCGCACAATTCCTCGACGATTACCGGCGCGAGACCCTCGAGCGGTTCATCGAGCAACAGCAATCGCGGGTTGAGCATCAGCGCGCGGCCCATCGCGAGCATCTGCTGCTCGCCGCCGGACAGGGCATTGCCCGAATTTCGTCGGCGCTCGCGCAGCCGAGGAAACAGCTCGAAAACGCGCGCCAGATCCCACTTGCCGGGACGTGCGGCCACCAGCAGGTTTTCCTCGACCGTAAGCGACGCGAAGATCTCCCGCTCCTGCGGTACCCAACCGAGCCCAAGAGCGGCACGACCATGACGGGGAACTTTGGTCAGATCCTTGTCGAGCCACCTCAGGCCGCCCCGGTGGATCCGCGTATGTCCCATCACAGTGGTGAGCAGCGTCGTCTTGCCGACGCCGTTGCGGCCCAACAGTGCCAAACTCTCCCCTTCCCTCAAGGCCAGCGAACACTCGTCGAGCACAACCGAGTCGCCGTACCCGGCCGACACGCAATCGAGCGCGAGCAGTTCAGCCACGGCGTTTGCCCAGGTACACTTCGCGCACTCGCGGATCCTCGGAGATTTGCGCGGGCGTTCCCGACACGAGCTCGGAGCCGCCGACGAGTACCGTGATGCGTTCGGCAAAGCGAAACACCAGGCTCATATCGTGTTCGATCAGCAGCACGCTGATATCGGCCGGCAGCTCGTGCAGGACGCAAAACAGCTCATCGCTTTCCGCCTCGGGCACTCCGGCGGCGGGCTCGTCAAGCAGAAGCACTTTGGGTCGACTCGCCAGGGCCAGCGCCATTTCAAGCAGCCGCTGCTTGCCGTAGGCCAGTTCCCGCGTCGGTCGCATGCAGTCCTGTGTCAGGTTCAGTCGGGTAAGTAGCTCGTAAGCCTCGTCAAGTTCCGCACGCCGCCGCGTTAGAGGAAACAAGCGCCTTTCAAATACGCTCAGCTCCCCGCGCCGACGTTCGATGATCGCATTGCTCACCGCCTCGAGCGGCGAGAGGTGCGGAAACAAAGTATTGATCTGAAAGGTGCGCGCCAGACCGCGGCGCACCCGCTCGTGGGGTGCAAGCTGAGTGACATCTTCGCCGTCGAGCCAGATCGATCCGCTCGACGGTGCGAGCACTCCGGCAAGCTGATTGATCAGCGTCGTCTTGCCGGCGCCGTTGGGGCCGATGAGCGCATGGCGCGCACCCAGTTCGATCTGCAAGTTCACCTTGTGCGTCACCATCAATCCGCCAAAGGACTTGCACAAATCCTTGGTGTGTAGCACCGCGCTCACAGCGTTCCACCGAATCGGCGCCGGAGCAGCCTGTCGATGCGCAACAAACCACCCATGATTCCGGCGTCGAGAAACAACGTGGTGACGATCAAGAGGATTCCAAGCCAGAACAACCAGTATTCGGGGCTCAGATGGGCGAGGCGGTCCTGCGCGATCAAAAACAGGGCGGCGCCGATAAATCCTCCATAAAGAGTCGCCGTACCCCCGACAATCAGGATGATCAGCAAATCCGCCGATCGCTGAAAGCTCAGTACATCCAGCGCCACGAACTGCGTCGTCTGCGCAAGCAGGGCTCCGGCAACCCCGGCAATGGTGGCCGCGAACGTGTAGATGTTCGTAAGTCGGGCTCGAATCGGCACTCCGATGGCCACCGCGCGGCGCGGATTCTCTCGAATTCCTCGCAGCGAAAGACCGTACGGCGACATCATCAAGGCGCGCACCAGCACAAACAGCACGAAGCTCACGACGAGCACGTAGACATACGCCACCTTGCCCAAAAAATCGAAACGAAACAGCCCCAGCAGCGGCCCGATTTCCACTCCCTGCAGACCGTCCACCCCGCCGGTGATCTCGCTGGCCTGGTTCGCGAGTTCAAATAGCAGCAATCCGATGCCGAGCGTAATCATCAAGCGGGCAAGATCTCCCCCGCGCAAAACCAGAAAGCTCGAAAAGTAACCAACCATTCCCGCCACCGCGCCCGCAACCAACAGGCCCACCAGCGGATCGGCCAGGCCGTATTTGGCGAGCAATCCGGCCGAATAGGCACCGAGACCGAAAAATGCCGCGTGCCCCAGCGTAACGATTCCCGCGTATCCCAGTATCAGGTCCAGGGACAGTGCGAAAAGACCCGTGATCAGAATCTGCGAAGCAAACAAGAGCTGCTTGGGAAAGACAAAGTACACCGCGACGAGGCCCACCCAAAAGGCGATTTCCGCGACTCTCCAGCGCTCGCGCACTCGAAGCGCCTGCCACGGGAGTCCGGCAAATGCCGCAGGCGGTGGCGCGTCCTCGTTCATTGCGACTTTCTGCGGCCCAGCAACCCGTCCGGAAACGCCAGCAGCAAGACGATCATTGCCAGGTACAGCACGAATGGCCCGACCTGCGGAACGTAGTATTTGCCGGCGGTGTCGGCAACGCCGAGTAACAGAGCGGCGAGCAGCGTCCCCATGACCGAGCCGGGACCGCCTACCACGACGACCAGCAGAAAGAAGGCCAGGTACTTCAGCGGGAAATACGGGTCCAGGCCCAGCACATTGACCCCCAACGCTCCCCCCAGACTGGCCAGTCCGCTGCCGATTGCAAAAGTGATCTGAAACACGCGGTCCACATGTATTCCCATGGCCTCGGCGGTGCGGTGGGCATCGACCGACGCACGGATCCGCGCTCCAAAACGTGTGCGCTCCAAACCGAAGACCAGCGCCAAGGTGATGAAGCCTCCCGCGGTGATGAGAAAGAGCCGATACCACGATAAATCGACGCCGCCGACGGAAACTTGCCCTCGAAGGGCCGCGGGCAAGGTCACGCGCTGCTGCCCCGGTCCCCAAAAATACGTCGCCGAGGCAACCGCCACGAAGATGATGCCGACCGTCAGCAGCACCTGCTTTAGATGGGTGCTGCGGTACAAGGGACGGTAGAGCGTGCGCTCGAGCACGAGAGAAACCACTGCGATGACGACAAACGCCAAGGGCAGGCAGGCAGCAAAGCTCCATCCGGCCCGATTCATCAGCGTGACCAAGAGGTAGCCGCCCAGCATCGCGAATACCCCGTGCGACAGGTTGATAAAACCCATCAACCCGAGCGTCACCGACAGTCCCACCGAAATCAGGAACAGCAGCGAGCCATAGGCCAGACCGTCGAATAAGACCCCAAGAAAGCTCAGCACGGCAGGCACCCGAACCGTCGCCCGCCGGGGCGGTGCCAAGCGCCTGCCACCGCCCGCACGGCGCTCGCCGCGGTCCCCAGCGGCACGCTACTTTCCGGGATCCTTGACCATGGGGAAGGTCTCAAATTCGACGTTATAGATCTTGCCGCCGACTTTCTTGGCTTCGCGTACGTACACGTTTTGCACCATGTCGCGCGTGTCGGCGTCAATCAGAATGGGACCGCGGGGACTGGTCCATTTCATGCCGCGCAGCACCTGCATCGCCTTGTCGCCATCGATATTGCCGTTCAGCTTGCGAATCACCTCGTAGATCGCTGCCATGCCGTCGTAGCCGCCGACGGCCATAAAATTGGGTCGCTGCGTCGAGTTGATTTTCGCGTACTCGGCCAAAAACGTCGCATTCTCCGGCGAGTCGTGCGCTACCGAATAGTGGTGCGTCGAAATCACTCCGAGTACATCGTCGCCCAGCGCGTTGATCACACCGTCATCGACCACGTCCCCGGTCGTGATCAGCTTGATCCCGGCATTGGCCAGGCCGCGCTCCGTATAGGCTTTCATGAATCCGACAGCCAGTTCGCCCGCGGGCACAAAAACGAACAGCGCCTGCGGCTTGGCATCCTTAATTCTTTGCACGAACGGGCCGAACTCGGGATTGACCAGGGGGATGCGCGCCTCGCCGACAATTTCTCCGCCAAGTTTGGTAAAGGCGTTCTTGAAAGTTTTTTCTGCGTCGATCCCCGGGGGATAGTCCGCGACCGCCGTATAGACCTTTCGCAGTCCGCTCTTGTAGGCCCATTGCGCCATCGGCTCCGTTACCTGCGGCAACGTAAACGACACACGGGCAATGTAGGGCGATTTGGTGGTAATGATCGACGTGGCCGCATTCATGATGATGGTCGGCTTCTTGGCTTCCGTCACGATCGGTGCCACGGCCAGCGCGTTGGGGGTTAACCCAAAGCCGGCGATGAAATCGACCTCATCCTGGACGATCAACTCCTGGGCAAGGCGTTTGGCAACGTCGGGGGCGGGTCCCGTCGTATCGCGAATGATGAGTTCAACTTTTTTGCCGGCAACCGTGTCGCCATTTTGTTTCATGTAGGCCTTGGCCCCGGTGGTGATCTGTTGACCAAAAGACGCGAAGGTCCCGGACATTTCCACCAAGATGCCGACTTTGATCGTATCTCCCGCCGCCGCCGCCGAACCGCAAAGCGCACTCAGCCAAACGGCAGCGACGGCGCTAACGAAGCGCAGGAACGTCTTCATCCTTTCTCCCCCTTGTAATTTGTTATCGATTGTTACACCGCACCGGCTCAGGCATCCCGCCCACGCGACATGTCAACCCCGGACCGAGAGCGCGTTCTCAAGCGGAGATAAGCGGCGCGGCTTGCTGACGCAACGCTCCAGTTTGGGCGCATTGGGCTCGAAGTTTAAATCTCTGGATCTTTCCGGTGGCGGTTTTTGGTAGCTCGTCGACAAAATAGATCCAGCGGGGGTATTTGTACGGCGCAATCATGGACTTGACGTGTACTTTCAGTTCTTCCTTCAGATCATCGCTCGCCGCATGGCCCGGCTTCAGAACGACCATTGCCGCGGGTTTGACAAGACCTTCGGTGTCTTCGCAGCCCACTACGGCCGCCTCCAGAACCGCGGGATGCGAAATCAGGGCCGACTCCACTTCGACCGGCGAGACATAAATGCCGCTGACCTTCAACATGTCGTCGCTGCGTCCCGCGTAGATATAGTAGCCCTCCGCATCGACGGCGAATTTGTCCCCACTGCGCACCCAAGCGCCGCAAAACGTGGCACGAGTCTTTTCTCGGTTATTCCAGTAGCCAAGCGCGCTGGAAGGGCCGCACACCTGCAGTTCGCCAATCTCGCCCGGCGCAACGGCCGTGCCCTGCTCGTCGACAATACGCAGCTTGTACCCGGGCACTGCCTTGCCCGAGGAACCGTAGCGCACTTCGCCCGGCCGGTTGGACAGGTACATTTGCAGCATCTCCGTCGAACCCAATCCGTCCAGAATATCAACGCCGAAGTGCTCGCTCCAGCGTTGACCGACGTGCGGCGGCAGCGCTTCTCCCGCGGAAACGCAGCGGCGCAGCCGAAGCTCCTCGCGCTGCGGTAGGTCCGCGCTCGCCAGCATCGCCGCGTACAGCGTCGGTACGCCGTAAAAAATCGTCGGCCGATAACGGCGCAGAGTCGCAAAAACGTCGGCGGGCTTGGCCCAGGAGGAGACCAGGACCGCGGTTGCGCCAACGGCGAGGGGAAAGGTCAGCGAATTGCCAAGTCCGTACGCGAAAAACAGCTTGGCCACGGAATACACGACGTCGGTTTCTTCGATACCGAGCACCGGGCGCGCGTAATGCTCCGCGGTCTGGATCAGGCTCGAGTGCGCGTGCAACGTCCCTTTGGGAGCGCCCGTTGATCCCGAAGAGTAGAGCCAGAAACACACATCGTCCGACGTCGTCGGCGCCGCTTGAAATTCCGGGCTGGCGGACGCCAGCAGTTTGTCAAAGGAACCGTGCCCGTCTTGCTCGCCGCGGGACACGATGACATGCTTAAGAAAGGGCATGCGCGCCAAAAGTGGCGAGAACTTGGGCAGCAGCCCCGCCGAAACGATCAGTGCCTGCGCGCGACTATCGCGCAGCATGTGCTCGTAGTTATCCGTCGACAGCAGGGTATTGGATGCCACCGGTACGATGCCGGCCTTGATGCAGCCAAGAAAGGCGACCGGAAAATCGATCGTGTCGTTCAGGCAAACAAGAACACGCTGCTCCATCTGCAGTCCAAGACCGGTCAGGGCGTTGGCGCAGCGGTTCACGCGACGACTCAACTCCCCGTAGGAGTAGCTGCCGGCATCGTCAAAGTACGCAATCTTTTCGGCGCGACCCGCCAGGAGGTTACGCTCGAGCAGGTCGTAGGCCGCGTTGTAGTCGCGCGGGATTCTGACATTTGGAGGGCTGACCGAATGATCGGCGGAGCTCAGTTCGGGCATTGTCGTTACTCCTGCGAGTCGAGTTTAAGCAGGCTGTCCTGCCGCCGCGCCGGCAAGCTGTCGAATCAAGCGCCGTGCGAGCACGGGGACGACACGGCGCCGATAGGCGGCGCTCGTAAGCGCGGTTTCCATCGGACCGGTCTGCTGGCGCAGGAGCTTGGCGAGCCGGGCCTCATCGTCGGGCGCCACGCGCCAGACGCCATCCAGCTCCCCGATCATCAGTGGTCGAGAATCCGTGCCGGTCGTTGCGATTCGCAGATCCGTGATTGTGTCGCCATCGACGCGCAACGCAACGGCGACCCCGGCCAAGGCAAAATCAATCGCGCCTCGAATGCGCAGTTTTTCATAGCCCGAACGCAAACCGGGCAGCGCGGGCACATGCACCGCGACCAGCAGCTCCTCGGGTGCCAGCGCAAGATGCGCCATACCGTCGTCGGAATACATCTGCGCAAGGGGCACTTGGCGACTACGCGCGGGGCCGGCAATGTGTGCCACCGCACCCAGCACCATCAAGGCCGGCGCCAGATCCCCGCTATAGGCCGCGTAGCACCGATCGGCTTTGGGTGCGACGCGGCAGGCATCGCCCGCGATTTTCATGCAGTACTCGTTGGCACTGCGCCACGGCTCGCTTTGGTTGTAATACCGGCAGCGCGTGTCTAGGCACAAATTGCCTCCCACCGTGCCGGCAGACCGATGCGTCGGGCCCGCGACGGAAAGTGCGGCTTGTGCCAGAGCGGCATGATGGGTATGCACTGCGGGATGCGCGGCCAGCGCCTCCAGTGTTACTGCCGCGCCGATTCGCAATCCGCCCGCATCGGCTTCGATGCGTCGCAGTTCGGCGATCGCCGACAAGTCGATCAACGTGTCGCTTGCAACCAGGCCTCGACGCATATTGGCAAGCAGATCGGTGCCGCCCGCCAAAAAGCGCGCACTTTTCGCGCCGGCGCGGGCGGCGATCGCATCGGCAACGCAAGTCGGCCGCAGCAACTGAAATACGGGCATCGCTTCCATCAGTTCGGCACTCCTTCCAAGGCCTTGGCCGCCACCGCGGCGCGAACCGGGCGCTTGCGCCCGGCCATGCCATCGAGTATTCGGTCCGGCGTCAGCGGCAGTGCGTTGAAAGTAACGCCCGTGGCGTTTTGCACCGCGATAGCCAGTGCCGCGACCATACCGGCAAGCGGACCTTCGCTACCCTCCTTGGCGCCAAAGGGTCCGTTCGGATCCATGCTTTCGACAATCGCCACTTCGATGTCCGGAGAGTCGACGCTCGTGGGTACGCGGTACTCGAGGAAATTGGCGGCCGTGTGTTTGCCGTCCTTGTTGTATTGCGTTTGTTCGCACAGCGCCTGCGCCATTCCCATCCAGACGGCGCCCTGCACCTGTCCCTCCAGCGACAAGGGATTGATGGCGTACCCGCAGTCCATCGCGGCCCAGACCTTCTGCACTTTGACCGTGCCGAGCTCCTGGTCCACATCGACCTCCACCCCGATGGCGGCGTACGAAAATCCCATGGTCGAACCGACGGCGCCGCCGCGTTGTTTGCCACCCTGGAACTCGACGGGGCAAGTGAAAGTGCCCTTGGTTGTTATCGTCCCCGTGTCCACGAGCGCTTCGGCAACGACCTCGTTAAAGGGGATCGAACCTCCGTCGTCCCCCGCGGCCCGGTAGACCTCACCGTGACATTCCACCTGTTCGGGCGGCACTTTGAGCCGCTTGGCGGCAGCCTTTACCAAAATGAGCTTGAGGTTCTCCGCCGCCTGGATTGCGGCGTTACCGCACATGAAGGTCACGCGCGAGGAATACGAACCGTTGTCCTTCGGAGTGATGGCCGAATCGTTGGCAATAACACGAACACGCCGGTAGTCGATCCCCAGTATCTCCACCACTGCCTGCGTCATGATGGTCGAGGAGCCCTGTCCGATATCGGAGGCGCCGGTCAAGATGGTCACCCCGGCGTCAAAGTCGAGCTTCAGAAGGACGGTAGCGTGCGGCTCGCCGGTCCAGTGCACCGGTTTGGCCGCGCCACTGACGTAATGCGAGCAGGCAATTCCCAGACCGCGGCCACGCGGCATGTTGTCCTTGCGATCCCGCCAGCCGCTGGCGCGCTCGACCTTGTCGATGCACTCGGGCAGTCCGTAGGACAGCACCTTCAGGCCGTTGATGGTTTCTGTGGGAGCGCGCAGCAGGTTCTTGCGCCGCACTTCGAGCGGATCGAGCCCCAGTTCCCGCGCCATGCGGTCCAACAGGCATTCGAAGGCATAGCGCGTGTTGACCGTACCGTGGCCGCGCATGGCGCCGCACGGCGGCGTATTGCAGTAAACCCGGTAGCCGTCGTACTTGACGGCGGGAATATCGTACAAGCCGTTTAGCAGCGCGCCCGCGTACAAAATCGTGACAATGCCGTATCCACCATAGGCACCACCGCGCATGGCCACTTCGAGATGGCACGCCGTCAGACGACCGTCGCGTTTCATCCCGATCTTCATGCGCACGTCGCTTTCGGGACGGCCGCGGTGCGTAAGGAAGGTTTCTTCCCGTGAAAGTTTCATTTTCACGGTTCCGCCGACCGCGCGCGCCAGCAAACCGCAGACGATTTCGAAGTTCAACGTCTCGGTGCGTGCGCCAAAGCCGCCGCCTACGAAGGGCTTGATGACACGGATGCGCGAAGTATCCATCTGCAGGCACTGCGCAAGCATCAAGTGGACGTAATAGGGAACCTGCGTCACCGAATGCACGGTCAGGTGGTCGCGCTCCGGGTCGTAGCTTGCCAGACAGGCATGCGGCTCCATGTGCGCGTGCGTGACTTCGGAGGCGTGAAAGACCTCCTCGCGCACCAGATCGGCCGCCGCAAACCCCGACGCGACGTCGCCAAACTCGTGGTGCACTTCCCGCTCCAGATTGCCCTTTCGGTTCTCGTGCAGCAAAACGGCGGATTCGGCACGCGCCTGCGCGGCCGTGAAA
>Ga0187778_10000877_pt1 | contig 21588 bp, 30 predicted proteins | sample 1015_Q2_SP5_20_M_FD_132418 | JGI IMG/M metagenome (GOLD analysis project Ga0187778, IMG submission 132418) | Tropical peat soil microbial communities from peatlands in Department of Meta, Colombia - 1015_Q2_SP5_20_MG | ecosystem: Environmental > Terrestrial > Soil > Wetlands > Peat | place...
GATGCAGATGCGCCACATTTACCAACCCCTCCTCATCCGCACGCTCGTCGATACCGGCGGCACGGCCACCCTCCGCCAGGTGGCCATGGCCTTCCTCGACCGAGACGAGAGCCAAGTCCGTTACTACGAGGACAAGATCAAGAAGAATGCCCCTGGTGACGGTTCGGCGGTGCGAACACGCTGAACTGCCTGGCTTAGGCGATGGTGCCACCGTGGTCCGCTGCAAGCTCTCCGATCACCTCCCGCCAGTCGGTCGCAGCCGCCCAGGACTCCCCCATCAGGTGCGCCGTACAGGCCAAGACGGCCCAGGCCGAGCGGATCTGGTCGACGTCGATCCGGTACGGGCCTCGTTCGTTCTTCGGATCACAGCCGGAGTGGAACACCCGCCAATGAGCCGTCGGGTAGGTGAGCAGTTCTAACATGGCCGTGCCGCTGGGGCTGGCGTCCTCCCACTCTTCTCGCTCCCTCTCTGCCCTGCTTGCCTCGTCCATCCCCACGGCGATATAGCCGTCGGCGTCTGCCACGGGCTTGTCACAGACCGAGCAGGTCCACACGATCTCTTCATCGGACACGGAGCACTCCCCTTCTCATCGTGGACCTTCATCCGAGCCAGTAATCAGGAAGTCATGCGGCATCTGGTATGCCATCATGAGTACGCCGTGGCAATCCAGCCGAGACCACCGAAGCACAAGACTAAGGTGCGTCACCGCCGTGACCTCTGGGTCGTCACCTGCTCGTGTGGCTGGTCCGAGACGAAGGTGTCGAAGTTCAGCGCCTGGATAACAGAGCGCACCCACCTGGGGACACTGGGACACGGACACCCCTCGGCACCAAGCTGGGCTCCGGAGCGCAGCCGCTCGTTGGCTGAGGAATAGGCGCTCGTTCGTCCTTCGAACGGTCAGCGGTCAGCCTGGCGACCCGACTTCTTGGCATCCTTCTTCGGCGCTGACCTCGCCGTCTTCGCTGGTGCCGTCGTTTTCTTCCCCGACGCCTTCCGCACCTTGCCAATGACCCGCATCGACCCAGGGCCGGGCACGAATGTCGACTCTTCGCCGGTGGCCCACTTCACGGTCAACAGTCGCCCTGCAACTCCAGTCACCACGCCGTCACGGTCTGCCTGGCCAACCTTCGTCGACTGGACACGGACCCGCTCACCGACCTCGGACACGGCCGACCTCCTCGCCCAACAAAAGTCGTCGAGCCGACTCTAGGGCAACGGACTCCGGATAGTCTTGGGGTTCCTTCATCCAGACGAGCCGAGGGACCTGGCCCGAGGACGCTCACCAACCGACCCTCAGGGCACGGTGGCAATGCCAGGCGATGAGGAGGTGGCCATCATGGCCTCGGCCGACGGTGCCCGTCTCAGCCCACGTCACTGCCCACGGTGCGGTGCACTCGGGATCCTGCCACTCGACCAGCCCCATGACCGGTACGGGCAGATCCCCAATCCGAGGATGATCTGCCCCTACGGCCATGAAGACTTCGTGGCGCACGGCATGACCTGGGGTGGTGCCTTCCGGCCGGACCTCAGCCTGCCGGACGAGGAACTGGAGGCGCAGATCACGGAGTGGGTCGAAAGGATGCTCCGGCCGCTCGACGAGGAGTAGCCAAGCCTGGGAGCGTCAGGCGATCATCTCCATCCGCAGTCCCCGCTCGTCGAGATCACCTCCGAGACGCTTGTAGGTTCCCGTCATCCACCGCCGGGCGCTCCAAGCCGCTACCAGCGCATCGAGGATGTCGTCCGGGTTGGTTCGAGGCAGCCGCACGCTCGTCACATCGTCCACGTCGTGGAACACCGTCCGTAGCGCAGCGAGCCGTTCTCCCCTCCCCTCCGACGTGCTCTTGTGGTGCTCCATCGGGCGACCCCGGAGGGCGGTGAAGCTGACCTCCGGGTGCACCTCGATCAGCACCCGTTGGCGCTCTGGGGTCATCAGTGCATCCACTTCTTCGATCTTCGGGAGGACGGCGAACGCCTGCCGGGACAGGCTCTTCCCCGAGATCGAGCGGGACCGGCTCGCCGCCTCCTCATAGGTTGCGGACCCGAGCAGCCCACGAAAAGGGGCCGGGAAGACCGAGTTGCGCCGAGGCCCGATCATCTTCCGGGCGTCGGTGTCGCACCGCCTCGGTCCGCTCGCTGGGAGGCTGATGGGGATGTCGATGGCGACCGCCGTCAACTCCCCCTTCTCCAGGCGCTCAACGACAGCGTCGATGCTGGGCACCACCTCGATGGAGGTGTCGCCCATGCCGTAGACGGGGGTGGTGACGAGGACCCACCCTCCCCGGCATCCATCCATCCCGCCAACGAGCCGCTTGTCACCCTCGACCCCGAGGTACTGAGCGTCAGGGGCCGGAGCGGCCACCTGGGCAGCCTTGTCCTGGACCTCCGACGGGCCTTCGAGGACCACGGACACCAACTCGTGCCCGTGCTCCTGAAGCCACCAACGGACAACCTGTCGGGTGCCACGGGCGTCGCAGTCCGCACAGGACATCGAATCGAGCCACGCCACGACGGCCTCGAAGGCGGCCTGGACCCGCTCGTCACCGGGTTCGAGGTAACCGCCTCCCATGTCCACAGCCTGACACCGAGAGGTCGCCGATACTGTGGACACGTCATCCAGAGCTGGCGAGGGGCGTGGCCCGCTGACCCAGCCGCAACCGGCCTCCGGGCATCGGTGCGAACGCCACGTTCGATGAGGAGGTACCCCATGCCTAACGACGCCGAGCGCCGCCCACCCGAGAAGCACTACATCCGCCCCGACCCGTCCAAGTCGCAGCAGGAACTGGACGCCGACATGTGGGACTGGCTGATGGAGCTGAAGGGGATCGAGGACCCTGGGCCGAACCCTTACCGGCGGGGGACGCCGTGAGCGAGACGCCGACACCCCCGCCCGAGCGGGACGGGTTCGTCCTCGACGTGGCCGACATGACCGACGAGGAGATCGAGGCGCTGGCCGAGGCGCTCGTGGCGATGCAGGACCGCTGGCGTTCTAACTTCGAACCGTCAACGTGAAGGACTGCATCGCCGGGGTTCCCACCCCGTTCGAGGCGGTGATCGTCAGTGGGTAGGTCCCCGCCGAACCGATGGCCGGAGTACCGCCCAAGGTCGCTGTGCCTGAACCACTGTCGACGAAGGTGACCCCAGCCCTAACACTGCCCTTGTATTCGATACACACGCCCAGTGGATGCCGCCGACCGCCTTGTCCAACATAGAACTGGTCGCCAATAATGCCTGCATGGAGAGCACCTTTGAATCGGCTATCGCAGGTCTGGAAGAGACCGGGGCCAGTGCGGATACCCGGGAACTGGTGGAGCTTCTCGCTCGACACGGTAGTGAGGAAGGAGCGATGCTCCATCACTACGAACGCTTTGCACTGGATGCGGAAGCACCCGAAACCCGCTACCTCGTGCTCCTCATCCTCGACGACGAGCGTCGACACCACCGCCTCCTCGTGGAGATGGCCAATGCCATCGCCTGGGGCATGAGTGAACACAGCCCCGACCCTGCCGTGCCGGACTTGACGCACAAAGATGCCGGGAACCGGGACTTGGCCGCACACACGAAGCGCCTGATCGACGCTGAGGAGCAGGACCGCATCGAGTTGAAGCGACTACGGAAGCGCCTGCGCCCTTTCAAGGACACCACTCTGTGGGAGTTGATCGTGGATTTGATGCTCCTTGACACGGAGAAACACGTTCAGATCCTTCGTGCTATTGCCAAAGCGACTGAGAAGGTCTAACAGGGAACTTCGTCCGCACTCAGCAGTCGATCGAACCCGGCGAGGCCGTTCGATCGTTTGCTTACCGAGTGTTCATGGGTATCTTCGCCGGTTCTCTGGGGGGATACCCCCAGACCCCCCAACGCCTGCGCCTCGCTAAAGCGAGGCACAGCCGTACTGCACCGTCTTCCGTCTGGGCATGCGTAGCCGTCTCGCTGATGGCACGTCCCCGAGGTTCGGCGTTTGAGAAGCAGCAGGTAGGATCATGTCTAAGCCCCGTTGCCTCCTTCAGGAGTACTGCGCCTTGCCACGTGTCAACGCTGTCCGCCAGACCATCATCGACTACCTGACCACAAACGGACCCGTCACAGACGCCTCGGGCCGGGCCACAGCCCTTCTCAAGGAGGCCGTCGGCTACGACCGAAGTGATGCCGGGTTCAGTCAGCTCGTTTCGGCGATGGAGAAGGACGGAGAACTGATGCGGGAGATCCGGGGGAAGAAGACCTTCAAGATCGTCGCCGCAGGTGGTGCCACAGCAGCAGCAGCAGCACAGTCGGATGACGCAGCCATCGACTACGACGAGTTGGCTGTCGCCCTCCTCGCCCGCACCGCCCAGGTGCTCGCCAGCTCTCAGGAGCCAGCCGAGGCCGTCGGATGGGCACGGCGGCGCATCCAGCAGCTCGAAGGACGGATCGACGAGCTGGAGCGGGAACTCGCTCGGGCCAAGGCCGAGGCGAAGGCCAACGCCGACGAGCGGGACGAGTTGCGAGGGCAACTGGAAGCCGCCAGCCACAACTTGAGCCTTCTCGCCGAACGGAGCCAGGGGCAGCGGCCGGGGCGGGCGGCGCAGCGACTCGGGAGCGACGAGCAGGCGCTCCTCTACGAGCTGCAAGGCTACCGACGCCGTCCACAGCCAGGCCGGGTGGGCTGAGCGCAACTTCGTGGCGGCCACGTAGCGGCGGAGGCCAACCCCGGCCCATCGGCGGCGGATCCGACGGCCCCCATCCGGGATGGCCTCCGCTCAGCGGGTGCTCGTCCGGACCGAGCTTCCCGGGGATCAGTGTGCGCCTCGATGAGAGGAAAGTGGTACCCAGCGGTAACTTCGCTCTGGTTAGTGAGTACGGCGGAGGCGTTCGGCCATCTGTGCAAGCCCATCGACCCCATCCGGCTCCGGACGACGGCATCGGCGGCGCTGGCCGAGCACCGGGGCGATGGCACGGCCTTCGAGTCCCACCGGGGCCACGTGGGACCTTGGTCCCTGGCACGACTAGAGGTGCGGGCGCAGGCTCGAAGCGTCGGCGGGATCTTCGCAGGAGGGTCCCCGAGAGGGGAGGTTTGCCCTTGGTGACGGATCAAACCCCCAGTGACGCCGGGTGACCGGCTCGCCCGCAGGCGTCCGGTGAACACCGGGACGTTCCTCAGCGGTATCGGTGCGAGAAGTCGGGGGTGTTCCCCGTCCGCACAGGGTCGAAGCGCCTACGTCTGCGCTGAGTGTCCGCCTGACGGCCTCGGCCACATCCGGAGTCGCTGGACAGCTTGATGATGGTCCGCCCGTCTTTGCCCGAGAAGGGCGGAGGCGGGCGAACTCGTATTGGGGCGCTCGTCGTTGAAGACGGAACCCGGGGGGAGGTGATGGCGATGGCCGAGGATGCCTATGCAGCCGTGGTTCGTCGGGCCTTCGAGGACTTCGAGTCGGGCGATCTCGATCTGCTCAACGTCGTCATGGGACCAGACGTCGTGTGGCATGAGCCCGGGCGCAGCGCCCTGGCCGGGGACTACAGGGGGCCGGAGGCGGTCCTGGGGTTCTTGGGGCAGCTCAAGGCCCGCAGCAACGGAACCTTCCGGGTGGAGATCCTCGATGTGCTCAGTGAACCCGAGCGGGCGGTGGTCTTCCTCCGGGAGACCGCAACACGGGGCGAGATGGCGCTGGACGTGATCGCAGCGGTCGACTTCGAGATCCACCACCAGAAGATCACCGAGGTCACCGTGTACCACGCCGACACCTACCAGTTCGACGAGTTCTGGTCCGACGGATAGCGGCACTTGCTACCAGACGCCCAGGGATCTCATGCCGGGACGATGCAGGAGAGGGGGGAGACGATGAACACAGAGGACGGATTGGACCGGTGTCCGACGTGCGGTAACAAGAACCTAATGCCGGTGAGAGCTGGTGAGCAGACGAACTTCTTCTGCGATGACTGCGTCTTGTGCTGGTACCTGGAGCACGGTCGGGCGAGTGGCGTTGACCCCCAGACGTGTCCGGGGTGTCGTCTCGGCAAGACGGTGTGTCTGGGAGGAGTGGGTGCCTTTCACGCACGCTGGTAGTCGATCTCGGCAAGGATCGTAGAATGGATGACCCGGCTGAGGCGGGATTCGAAGTCGTTGGCGAAGCCGAATGCCTCCGGCTCCTGGCCCAAGAGACCATCGGGCGGGTGGCGGTCACCGTGGGGGCGGTTCCGGCGGTGTTCCCGGTGAACTATCGCTTTGCCGATGGCCACATCTATTTTCGCACTGGTGAAGGCACCAAACTGGCCGCCGCTGCACGGAACGCCGTGGTCGCCTTCGAGATCGACCGAATCGACCGGCTGTACCACACCGGGTGGAGCGTGCTCACAGTAGGGGTAGCCCACGTGCTGACCGAACCTACCGACCTCCAACGGGCCGCCCAGCTTCCCCTGCGACCATGGGCCCCCGGGGCCCGCACCCACCTCGTGCGAATCGTGCCGGAGTCTGTGTCTGGTCGGCGAATCGTGGCAGGCCACGATGAACCAGAGTCCTGGTCGTAGCCGGGACCGCTGGCCAATGCTGCCTGCCAGATGGCGAACGGTACGTAGCCTGGCCCCGAGAGCGCCGAAAGCCGACGGGCCACCGTGGCCGACGGCCGGACGAGCCTTTCAAGGCGGGCGGTGGTCACGAGCACGGCGTCGCCGATGGCATGGCCGTAGTGGTCGTTGATGTCCTGGCCATCCACGTCGCAAGAGGCGTCGTCCTGTCTATCCCCCGCTCTCGCATTGACGCCGACTCTCACTCCGAACACCCGCCCCGCCCTCCTGACCCACCGAAGCTCTGCCCAAGCCGGTGGCCAATGGGCCTTTGGCCCTGTCATCCCCATAGGCGGTGGCGCACGCTCGTGGTAGGTCAGCACCGACCTGAGGGGGAAGGGGGCGTCCATGAACGATCTCCTCCGAACTCCCGTCGGTCCCCCGGGGGGCGATTGCCCGTCGCCGCTCGACGGAACCCTGCGGATCGCCATGGCGTCGCTCGGTCGCTGTCGCCGGTCGGTGTGCGCCTTGCCGCTGTTCGCCCCCGCAGAGCGCCTGCTCCGGGGGCTCAACGGCTTGGTGGCCTGGTACCAGCGGGTCTGCGAGGACGACTGCTACGCCAACGCCGCCCCGTCCGAGGGTCTGCGGGCGCTGTCCCGTATGTCGAGGGATCCCAAGACATCGGATCTCCCGTCGGTCATCGTCAGCACCAAGGCGGTCCGGGTCGCCGAGGAACTTGTCGCCTACCGAGCGGTCATGGGCGTCGGAGGCGAACCCGATTCCTCGGCCTTGCTGGGGGCCATGGAGGAACTGGTTGTTGCGATGCGTAAGACCCGGCGTCGGCTGCCATAGCGGCTCCGAGTCTCCTCAGCGGGTCGAGGCGTTGGCCTTCGTCGCCGTCTTCTTCGTCACTCCCGCCTTCTTCACTGGGCGGGTCGCCTTGGACGCCTTGGTCGCCTTCGCAACCTTGGCCGGTCTTGCCGCCTTCTTCCTGGGAGCCGCAGCCTTCCGTCCGGCCTCACTCGCCTCTTGTGTGAGTTCGACGAGGCTCTTCGCCAGTCCCGTCGCCGTGGCAACAAGCTGCTCGATCATCTCGAACAGCGAGTCGAGGGCCCTGCGGCGGGGCTTGTCTTCGCTGAGGTGAGGAACGGCGTCGTCGATGGTGTCGAGGAACTTGCGTAGCGCTTCGAGGGCGCTCTGTTCAGCACGGTCGATGGTCTCGATGAGACGGACGTTGCGTTGTTGGGCGGCGGTCATGATCTCCCCTTCCTTGTTGTCCACCAGGAGCGGACCTGCCGCTCTCGGATCGAGTCTCCGCTCGGGGGGCGCACGAGGAACAGGGTCGAAGGTCCAGGATCGGGGCGTCGCCGATGGCAGGTGCAGCTCTCGCCCCCCGGGGTGCGAGCCGCCGATCCCCTCTGCTGTGTCCAGGAGGACCACGGTTCGCCGAGGATGCGATGCGACTCCTCAACCCCGACGAGGAACCGGTCCCCCATGGCTGCGGACCTTCGGCCCTGCGCAAGCCATCCGCCCCGGACGACGATCGGGGTATGGCGGACTCGCTCGGGACGTGCACCGGCACCATCGTCGTTCATCGGGATGGAACCCTCACCTGCACGGAGCCGGGTTGTGACGCATCGGTCGAACCGAGGACACTCCGGCACGTGTGGTTCATCCCGTGTGCCGAGAGCCTCGGCCCCGAGTGCCCGAGGTGTTCCCCCATCCGAACGAGTGCCTCAGCTTCCGGCGGCGAGGGCTGCGGCCACGATCCGGCGTAGCTCACCGGGCGGGCCGGGCTTCTGGATGTAGGCGAACACCTTGGAGCGCCTGGCCATGACCTCAGCGTCATAGTCGCCGCCCGGCTGGCCAGACCTCCGCCGTCACCAGATCGGTCCCACGACCTGCCCGATCTGCTACCCGTCCAGGGAGACGACCCTTGGATTCGAGGTCGACGCCGTTGCCGCTTCGTAACGTTCCAAGGCGTGATGCCTACGAACTGCAGCGGTCTCCAAGCCACGGCTGTTGGCCATCGAGGGCGTAGAGGGCCACGGCCACGGTGTCCTGATCGGCCTTGGAAGCGAGGTTCGGGGGTACGCCCACCAAGTCCGGGCGACCGGCCGCCTGCGCCGCCAGGTTCCAGGTTGCCTGGGTGAACTGGAAGGCCCCCATGTACATCCCATCCGGCGACACCGCCTGGTAGTTGCCGCCCGACTCGGCCTGCACGACGCACTGGAGGAAGGGGTTGAGGGCGGGGTCCGAGCCTGATGATGGTGGTGGCGTCGGTGCACCGGAGGTCGGTGCACCGGAGGTGGTCGACACGGAGCGCTCGGGGACGGGCTTCTGGGCAGCGACGACGGCCGCCTTCGCCTTGGCGGCCTGGGCTGCAGCTTGCTCGGCCACGGCCGTGGCCAGTTGCCCGGTGACCTGGCTCTGTAGAGACGCAAGCTGGCGGGCCGTGTCCTCGGCTTGGCCCAAGGCGGTGGCCTGCCCTTCCTCATCCCCCTGGTCCCGACTCTGCTGTGCCTGCAGGGTTGCCCGGTCGCCCTGGAGCGTGCGTTGGTCAGCACGAAGTTGGTCCAGCGCCGTCTCGATGTTCCCAGTGGCGATGCCGGTGTACTCCTGGGCGATCTGCTCCGTTTCGACGTTTCCAGCAAAGAGCGCATCAACGGTGCTCGACGCCTCGGTATCGGCCGTCATGTACGACCGGATCGCCTGCTCCCGCACCCTCTGCATCGATAGGGCGATCCGTTGCTGGTCTTGGCTCACCTCTTGGTCAAGGGCGGCGACGCCCAGGGCGTCGGCCGTCACCCTTTGGGAAATGATCGAGTACTGCTGCTGGTAGGCGTCGATCTCCAACCGGTCCTGGAGAAGCCTCTGTGAGATGGCCGCCGCCTGGGCCTTGAGGTCACCGATCTGGTCCGCACCAGCGGGCCGGGCCAAAACAATCGCTACGGGGACGATGGAGAGGAGAGTTACGAGCAGGGCAACCGAGATGGCTGATCGGCGGTGCACCCGTGCGGCCAACTCCACCCTGGATGAGAGCCGGGTGTGCGACATGATCCACGGAGAACGCTATGTGCGTGTTCGAGCAAAGGCGAATCCGACGTTCGATGCGAAACGAGAGAGATCGCTTCAAATCGTCTTCTTCCAGGTCACACGACGTTGTGCGGCCCACCGAACAAGTGGCCAGGCAGACACTGTCGGTGACGACTCTCATTTATCTGCTCCCATCTCACGCAGTGGTGCCTGTCATATTCGGAAGCAGGGTAACGACGCCGTGCAGTACTTGGGGCGGGCGACCTTCGTGGGTCGGGAGGGACAGCAGGGGTCATGAGGGACAGGCCGGAGGGCGGCAACGCACGCCCGGCGTCAGGGCCGAATCGGGTGACCTTCTTGGTGGGCACCAAGGCGGTGACGGGCATGGATTCCACCCGTGGCCGCTTCGGGCAGGCTGAGGTCCCCGAGTTTGGCGAAGTAGTCCATGCTCCGGAAGCTGAACCCCGGGATTGCCGACAAATCAGCCTTGGGCCGCCCGAAGCACTCGATGTCCGACCAGGTCACCACGTCGGCCATCACCGTGATCGTGGCCAGGAGGGCACCACACTGCGGGTCGCCGCACGAACAGGCCAGCAGCGCTACTTTGCCCTCGGGGAACCCGTCACCGCCCCATTCGTTCCCACCGCCGATGAGGTGTCGTGAGGGCGACTTGATGATCTCGAAAGGCGGGCCGACCCAGGCTTCGGGCTCGTCCACCCCTCGAAGGAGTTCCTGAAGTGGATGCCCGTCGACCTCGAGGACGACCTCGAAGGCAAAGGGTGCAGCGAGGTTGGGGACCACCGAGGCGGTCAGGACGCTCAGGGTCGGGACCTCCGGCGTTCGGACGAAGTTCCCGTGCGATGTACGCCCCCGGGCCATGCCGGGACTATCGGCGCTCGGGCAGCATCTCCGAATCCTCGGGTGGTGTCCACAGGCAAACTTGATCCCCCGTTGCTCTGAGCCGTAGCTCCGGAGCAAACGAGTGGCTTGGTTTATTGGCCGGACTATGCCCCGATGCCGAGGCGCTCCGTCACGGCCGCACGCACAGCGGGATCCGGGTCACGCTGGAGGCGCAACACGTTGAGCCTCGACGCCGACGGGTTGACGGCCACGGCAGAACGAACCTCGGGATCGGGGTCATCGGCGAGGGCGGCAAGCTGCCACGAGGACGTCTCCGGGTCGGCCGCCAACTCCAGCCGTCGGACGTAGCTCGTCTCGTCGTCGATGATGGGCATGGCGGCGACGATGGTAGCCCGAGTCGTCGAGGCCGCTCCCTCGACCATCGCTTGAACCCCGCCTCGCCTCGCACCCTCAACCTCACCGTTTCGACGCTCGCAGGACGGCAACCCCGGGGCCAGAAGGCATGGAACTCGGACACGCTCCACTGGGACCTTTGACCCTGGAGGTGCCCCCGACGGGATCGCACCATGCGCAACAGGAGGCCACGATGGGCACATCGGTTACCTCGCAGGCTGGTTGCGATGAGGGTCCGGTGACGAGGCGGCTCCACGCCTGGTTGGCCGTGGTCGCCTCATTGGTCGCCTTGCAGTGGATGGAATGGTGGACCGTTCTCGTCGCCGTGTCATTGGTCATCGCATTGGGCGTCCGCTGCTATCTCGCTTGGGAAAACACGTCGGCATCGACTCCCGCCACCCTCTGCCGACACCAAGATCGATCTCCACGGTACGCCGTTGGGTCCTCAACCCCTGGCCCGGCGGGCCCCCGCCTCGGTGGTCACGTGGCCAGTCGTGGCCAACGGCTACCTACGCAACGGTGCAGACGCCCGGTAGGTGCTCGGAACCGGCTCGGACCTGCCTGAGCACTGCTCGCCCGTGTTCATCGCAAGGCCAGCCCCTCGTCGATCGCCACCGACTTGACGACATGGGCGACGGTCGACGGGTACCAGCGCCCGCCTCGGGCCGTAGGGACGTGCTTGGCGTTCAACTCGTCGGCGATGGCCGAGAGGGACCGCCCGCTGGCCCGTGCCCTAGCAATCCGCCGCCGCACCCAGTTGGGGAGCACCGGGGGCTGTCCGGCCCGCTTGCCCTGGGCCCGCCGCTGCGCATGGGTGGCCTTGACCCTCTCCCCGATCCGGCGGGACTCGAACGCCGCCGCCGCCGACACCACCTCGACCACTAGTCGCCCTGCAGCCGTCCAGCCCGGTCGTCGAACTCCCTCTCCCTACCCCGCCACCGTCCCTTGCAGGCAGCGGGTCAAGAACGCTTCGAGTCTCGGCCACCAGTGCCCCAGCACCGTCGGCAACCCGATGCACCCGTGGGGGGCGTCGGGGTAGACGAGTAGCTCTGCCGAGTTGCCAGCAAGCAGCCAGCGCTGAGCGAAGAACAAGGAATCGTCGACGAGGTGGTCGGCTGTCCCGACGGTGAAGAGGGCCGGTGGCAGGCCTCGCAGGTCGGCGTAGAGCGGCGAGATGTCTGGTGAACGGCACTGCTCGGTGGTGAGCCCCGGAAGGAACTGCCCGGCCATGAAGGCCATCTTCTCGGGATCCAGAAGATCGGTCCCCGGCGTCAGCCCAACCCCGGCAGCGCTCGGCGTGGTGCTGAGGTCGTAGGCACCAAACACCAGGTTCGCCCCGCAGAACCGGTCGGCGACGGCGTGGCGGTCCCGCAGTCGGAGCAAGGTAAGCGCCGACAGGTGCGCTCCGGCGGACTCTCCACCGATGAGGAGGCGGTCAGTCCCGTACTCATTGGCGGCCTGCTCGATCAACCACAGTGCCGCCGCCTCGCAGTCGTCGGGACCGGCCGGATACGGGTGCTCGGGAGCCAGGCGGTAGTCGACGCTCACGATGGCCAGGTGCAGGTGGTCGCTCAGCGGCTCGTGCAACAGATCGGTGAGGGCTGGCTCCCCTGTCATCCACCCGCCGCCGTGGATGTGCAACATGGCCCCGTCGGCGTCGGCATGCTGGGGCCGAAACTCCCGGAGCCGCAGCGGACCGCTCGGGCTATGGACGACACGGTCCACCGCCTTCTCCGAGCGCAGGACCAGGGCCGACTCGGCCTGGCGCATCGCCTCGGCCCGGGCCTGAGGAGAGCCGGTGCCCGGATCGCCATCGGGGAAGCGGCTGACGAACTCTTTGGCTTCGGCCTTGATCGCCTCCCGGGCGGCCTCCATCTCGACATCCCACAGCTTCATCTGCATCTCAGCCACCTCCCCGGTTGACGACGGCCGCTGCAATTCTTAGGGCCGGAAGTTGGCGTAGGAGGAGCGCACACCCCTACAGGGAATCGCCATGAGAACATCATGGATCTCCAAGCAGTCTGACAGGTTGATCCGCCACGGGCGGCCGTGACTAGGGGTCATCGAGGGCGTGCCCTCGTCCGAATCTTCATCGAACAGGATCCCGACGATCCGTTCACCTACGTGGTCACCAACGAGCCCTCCGGCAACGCCATCCCGGTCTTCGCCACGACCAAGGGCCGAGGCGCTCTCGCACTACCCCACCGTCGTTGGCAGGTTGATCGGCCACCTTGACTTGCGTCGCTACTCGGCCCACATCCCGTCGATCACTGCGGCCCGAGGTCAGTCGCCCTCGAACTTGAAGGACACCTTGACCTTGGCCCGGTAGGCCTTGACCTTCCCGTCGTCGATCTGGAGGTCAAGCTCGGTCACCTCGGCGATGCGGAGGTCTCGAAGTGATTGAGACGCTTGGCTCACTGCTGCGGAGGCAGCCTTCTCCCAGGACTCCTCGCTGGTGCCGACGAGTTCGATGATCTTGTACACGCTCTCGGCCATCGTCTTCCCCTCCTTGGTCTCCGGTCGGCGGGACATCGAAGGGCTGATCCCACCGGGGCACCGACACCTCGACGAGAGCGGACGGATCCGCTCTCGGATCGAGTCTCCGCTCGGGCGACGCACCGGGAAAGGGTCGAAGGACCAGATCGCCACCGAGGCCCCGCCACTCATGGCGGTGCGTCAACTCAGCCCCGTCGTACTTCGAATGCAGGGCGTGGGCACCGATCCGTCCTCGGAGGGACCTTTCGGTGGCGGTCATGGACATAGCGCCCTCCTCCTTCTGCTGCTGGCTACCGCTGGCATAGCGGTGTGCTTTTTCAGGGAAGCAGAGAAAAGGCCCTACGTGGGGGAATGGTCCCCGAAAACACGAACATCCTGATCACCGTGTGGTTGCGCAACACCTTCGGCCGTCAGCAACGATGGCTCCCGAACTACGAGCGAGTCCCTGCATCCTCACGGTCCGCTCCCTCGCCTCCCCAGAAACGCCTCGTCCGTCTATCCTCAGCCTCACTGCCACCTATACCGGCTGGGGGCTGAGGGTCGTTCGCTCAAGAAATGACCACCGGCAGAGTGCCCTCACCACCGATCCGGCCCCCATGGGGTCGCACGGAGGTGAGGGTGTTGTACGCCCCGAGAGCCCCTCGGCTCCCACGTTTCCTGACAGTGCCTGAGGCGGCCGTGCTTGCCGATGTGTCCCCGTGGACGATCCGCAAGGAGATCGAGCGTGGGAACCTCAAGGCCCGGAGAATCGGCCGCCTCGTGCGGATCACCGATGAGGAGATGGCCCGCTGGATGCGGGAGAACCCGAGATAGCCCGGGACTACTTCGGGACTACTTCGTGCAGCGAATCTGCTTCGCCTCGGCCGAGGTCAAGAGCAACTGCGCAGGTGACAGCCCTGCACAGCTGTCAACATCATCTGGCGAGCGTGGGTAGCAGGATCCCGCCTACAGGCCGGCTCACCGTCACTAGCTCTCTGAGCTGCGACTTTGTCGCGCCCCACCCCCGGCAGGACACACAGGGACCTTGAGGGGTGTCGCCAGGCTCTGGCAGCCGGGTCGCCAGTGCGATGAATCGCCGGTTCTCAGTTGGTTTGTCTGGCCAGGTCTAGGCGGGCCAACCTGACTTGGACGTCTCCCCTCGTCGAACAGGTCTTTTCTTCGTCGACCTCGGGAAGAGCGGCCTCCGGATCTCGTGCGTTGAAGGCTGCCGCGTAGGCACGGATGGTCGTCTGGACGTGCGGCGGTGCTTCGGAGATGCCCAGCGGCGCCGACTCGCCCTCGGCGCTCGAACGGCCGAATTCGTCGGACATGGCCCGCCTCCGTCCTCGGCAGATCCCACCCGAGCCCGTCGCCGACGAACCGAGCAGCCCCGAGTATCAGCCCGAAATGCCGGCCGGTCAATGGGCCGCCGGCGCAGACGTCACTACTTCGGCATCAGCCGGCACAGGGCCAACTCACCAGTGACGACGAGTCCGCGTGATCCCGGTCGGGTCCGGGCCCTCCGACCTGCCCCGACGGTCCCATGGGCCCCGACCTCGTCTCGGCAGTTCGGATCCCAGAGGCGCGACGCGGCCAGCAGCGGCTGCGCTCAGGTGCCGACCAACTGCGCGGCCCGCGTGGCAGCGGCGACGAGCCGGCGCGCGTCTTCGCCGCTCTCGAGTGGCTGCAAGGTGGCGCACATCAGCAGGCCGCCGTCCACGGTGAACGCCCATCCGTCGCGCCCGGCGATGAACGCGGCCAGCGCCGGGCCGAGAGGTCCGGATTGGTCGGGCACGAGTTCCTGCATCCCCCGCAGGACCTTGGAGCGCGAGCGTTTGGGGTGCTGGGCAATCGTGCAGTAGCCGTCGTCCAGCTCGGCGAAGCCGCTCTTGGGCCCGTGGCCGAACAAGGACCTCTCCTCCGGGACGATCTGCACGCGGCCGGTGCCGGCACTGGACAGGCTGACCGCGCAGAAGGCCGAGCCGATGTAGGCCAGGTCGGGCGTCGGGCCCCCGTACACGGTGCCCGAGTTGATCGGTAGCGACATGTAGCAGTTGCCCACGACGACCTCGGCGCCGTCGACCTCGGCCCGGTAGCAATGCGTGAACCTCGGCGCGCGGCCCGGGACATAGGTCGGCCCGGAGGTGGCGTTCTCGACGTCGAAGTCGCGGAAGGCGCCCCGGACCCGCTTGTCCGAGCTGAGAGTCGAGTGAAGCCGGCAGGTGAGGTTCCCGGCATACGGGCCGACGCTCACCGGCTGGGCCCTCGCTCGCAGTTGGTCAGGCGACAGGCGCCCGGCCAGCGGGTGGTTCGCCGGCAAGACGCCGCCGAAGGGGAGACCTGGCGTCAGGACGGGGTCGGCCAACGGTCCCTGCCAGCCATCCTCCAGGGCGACCTGCGCCAGCCCGGGAATGGGCTCCCTCTCCGCGGCGTACTCTGCTGCACGGACACCCTCGATCTTCCGTCGGCGCCGTCTCCTGGTGGCCAGGTCGATCACCACGAGAATCAGGCTCAAGGTGATGGCTCCCGCGAGGATGAGTATGAAGGTCGGTGGCATCACCCTCCCGTCCAATCCTTGTCGCAGGACGCGTGAGCCCGGAGCGTAGCGAAGGCCATACGGCTACCCGATTGGCAATGCGCGGCCGGAGCGATTTCAGCTCTCCGACCTGGCCTTGGCCTGCATCCCAGGTGGGCGCGCCTCCCGGCGATTGCGACTCGTCTCGCGCCTTGGGGTCGTTGCTTAGTGCCAGGTCTTATGCGCTCCCCCGCGCCGTTACGCGCCTCGGAGCCACCGTGCGATGTGTTCGGCCAGCATGATGGTCGGCAGGTTGGTGGTCGCGGTTGGGATGGTCGGCATGACCGAGGCGTCGGTGATCGTGAGACCGTCAATGCCGTACACCGAACCACGTGCGTCGGTGACCGCGCCGTGGTCGGGATCTGGACCCATGGCGCAGGTGCCCACAGGATGGTGGTAGGTCGACACGGCGTTGCGGACCCACTCCGCGAGCGCGGCGCGGTCGTCGGTCGTCACTGACGGTCCAGGTGAGAGCTCGGGGCCGGCCGTGATCGCGGCGACGGGTTGGCTCTGTGCGAGTCGGCGTACTTCCGCGAAGGCGTCGAGCATGCACTTGAGGTCATCGGCATCCTCGAGGTGGGCGGGATGGATTCGGGGTGGGTCGCTCGGATCGGCGGAAGCCAGGCGAACCCAGCCACGTGATCGGGGTGCCATGAGGCCGGCCACGATGCCGAACACGGCGCCGCTCGGGCTCTGGTCCGACCCGACGTCGAACGGGCCCGCACAGAACAGCAGCAGGTCGGGAGGTCCGGCGAGGTCCGCCGAGTGGGAATGGAAGCTGACATGAGCTTGGAAGCGGCTCGGGCCCGGAGACGGGCGAGTCGGAAGGTCGACGGAGAGCAACGGGTGGTCGCTGAGGTTCCTTCCGACACCGGGGAGATCCACCACGGGTGTGATCCCGAGCGCACGTAGCTCGTCGGCCCGGCCGATGCCCGAGCGCGCAAGGATCATGGGGCTGGCGTAGGTTCCAGCGGCGAGGACGACTCGGTCCGCCTCGACAACCGTTCCGTCGAGGAGACGGATCCCCGTCGCACGCGATCCCGAGCACGCCACCTGTGAAACGACGGTCTCCGGACAGAGGGTCAGGTTCGGGCGTGCCCGGGCCTGGGCGAGGTAGGTGACCGCGGTGCTCATCCGCATCCCCTCGCGGGCATTGCGTGGTGTCGGGCCGGCACCGATCGCACCCGGTCGATTGTGGTCCTCGACATAACGATGACCCGAGCCGACGGCTCCATCGAGGAACGCCGCTTGGGCGCGGTTCAGCTCGCTGGGTGGGTGACGGCGAATTGGAATCGCGCCATTCGAACCGTGCCACTGGTCCTGGAAGTCCTCGTCGCTCTCGAGCCGGCGGAAGTCGTCGAGGACGTCGACGAAGCTCCAGCCTGGATTGCCCAACGCCTCCCAGCCGTCGTAGTCGGCGGGCGCGCCCCGCAATGCGAAGCATGCGTTGGTGGCCGAGCACCCGCCCATGATTCGCGCTCGCGGCAGCTGGATCCCCCGGCCAAACTCCGCGTCGGCCGTGTAGCCCCAATCGTGATCGACGGTGGGCTCGGACGAGTCGAGGACATCGCGCGGCAGCATGCCGACATCGCGGTGATCAGGCCCGGCCTCGACGAGCAGCACGGTCCGATTGCGGTCCTCACTCAGCCTGTTGGCGAGAACGCAGCCGGCAGAGCCACCACCGACAATGACGATGTCGTATCTCACCACCGCAGGGTAACCCAGTAACCGAGAAGCTCGACCAGTACGCATGATCGCAATTCCCGGCTGGATCGTGTATCGGGATGTGGCACCCTGGATGTGCCGGTCGACCCAAATCGCCGCTGGGGTGGCGTTAGGCCCGCGGTGCGGAGCTAGGCCTCCATGGTCCTGCCGTCGTTGACGGCACCACTCGGTCTTCGGGCATCGGAGGAGTCACGACGACAAGCTTCGCGGGCGGGTCCCCGACCCACCCGAGGATCACAGGCGCATGGCTCTTGGCTTTCCGGTTCCAGCCTCTGACTGCTCTCTCCAGATACACGATGTCCCTGCCCCGTCCGTCAGGACGCCTGACCGGCTCTGCTGAGGCAATGGTGGGTCAAAGGAATCAACCCCGGGTCACAGGGCTCTCAACTTTGCGCCAACGACCCGTCGTCCGAACCGCACCATAAGAGCCGACGTGCCGCAGGGGCGCGAGCGACGGCACCCTGAGGTCAAGGGCGCCGTCGCTCGCGTGGAGCCATCAGAAGGCGACGATGCCCTCGCCCCCCACCGCACCGGCCACGGTCACGGATCCGATCCCGGCCAACGATCCGTTGGCGTTGACCTGGAACCCATCGACGATCCCATTGCCTCCGGTCTGGACATAGAGGAACTGTCCGCCAACCGAGGCGGAGGCGTCGACCGTTCCGGGGTCAGTGGCTGTCGTCGGCGCAAGGAGGGTGAGCTGGCCATTGGGGGCCTCCTCATATCCGCTCACGGTCGCGCTCCCGGCATTGGACGCGTAGAAGTACCCCTGCGCCTGGGCGACCCAGCACGTCGCCGCCTGGCCTGTTCCCACCGAATCGATGAGGGACACGGTCCCATTTGGACTGAGCGTGAAGGTGGCCAATGAGTCGTTCCCGGCGTTAGCGATGACGAGGTGGCCGGCGCCGTCGAACGAAATGGCGAAGGGGACCGTACCTGGCTCGACGTTGACCACCGGTGCGGACGACAGGTAACCGAAGAAGCCGACCCTGAAGACATCGATGTCGCTGCCGTTGGCCTTGGTCGTCACGATCAACTGGGAGCCGTCGGGCGAGAAGGCGACCTGGCCGGGCGTGTTGACGAACTGGGGCGTTGCCAAGGGGTTGAGCCCCAAAGGTCGGTTCGAGCCCGGAATCGGGAACAGGCGTCCGGCGAAGGCGACATATCCCTGGACGCTCCCGCCGTTCTCGGCGTTCAAGACGTAGACCAGGTTGCCGTGGACCGCCACGCTGACGGGGAACGTGCCACCGGAGCTGAGCACCTGGCGAAGCGTGAGCTGGTCGCCGCGGACCGAGAAGACCGACACGGTGTTACTACCGGCGTTCACGGCGTAGAGCAGGGCGTGGTCCCGGTCGTAGGTGAGCGAACCCTGGGAGGCCAGGTGGTCGACCACCGAGCCGTTGAGCTGCCCGCCCAGTCCGCCGGTGTTGTAGGTGTCGGCCAGGCTGAGGCTGCCGTCATCGGCGCGGTCGTAGGCGACGACCTGGTTGCCGGCGGTGTTGTCGGTCTGGACGAAGACGACGTGGTCGCCCCCGAAATGCGGCTCTGCAAGCCCTTCGGCTCCAGCCGCGACCGGTGCGACCCAGGCAGAGAGCCCCAGGACGGCACCGGCCCCCACGGCCAGTCGGATGATTCTCCTCATCGTGTCTCCTTTGCGCGACGGGTATTGCCACCGAACACAGTCCCGAGCACGGTGCGGTGCGTTACACCGCATCCACGGGAGCCGCGCTCGGGACGCCTTCCGTAACGAATCCCGAGACAGTGCGGACGGAAGGGGCATGTCCAGGAAGTTGGTCCCTGCGAGGAACGTAGCGAGCGCCCCACGCGGCCCCGAACGGGGCTTTCCCGCCTACGCTTCGGGCTGTGGACGACGATGTTGAGTTGCTGTCGCGCTTGCGCGCGGGCGACGAAGAGGCGTTCGTGATGCTGGTGGCCCGCTACCAACAGCCCATGCTGCGCCTGGCTCGTTCCATGGTCCCTACCCAGGCCGTGGCTGAAGAGGTAGTTCAGGACACCTGGATGGGTGTCGTCCGCGGCATCGAGCGGTTCGAAGGCCGCGCCTCGTTCAAGACCTGGTTGTATCGGATCCTCGCCAATCGGGCACGTTCGGCCTGCCCCCGGGAGCACGAGCACACCCCGTTCGAGTCGCTGCACGCCGTCGACCCGCTGCGCTTCGACGCCCAGGGCCAATGGGCCGATCCTCTCGATCGGTGGACCGAGGAAAGCGACGACCGCCTCGAGGCCGCCACCTGGGCGCCGATCCTCAAGTCCGGCCTCGACGCCCTTCCTCCCCGCCAGCGCGAGGTGGTCGTGCTCCGCGACCTCGAGGGGCTCTCGAGCGACGAGGTATGCGCCGTGCTCGGCATTAGCGGCGGCAACCAGCGGATCTTGTTGCACCGGGGCCGGAGTCGCCTGCGCGAGATCCTCGAAGCCGAGTTGCGTAAGGTCTGAGCGTGCTGTCGTTGCGACGCAGGGACATCGTGTGCCAGCAGGCGGTCGAGCTGGTCACCGACTATCTCGAAGGGGCGCTTTCACGACGCGATCGCCGCCGCTTCGAGAGGCATCTCCGTGCGTGCCCGAACTGCACTGGCTATCTGGAGCAGATCAAGATGACCATCGAGCTGACCGGTGAGATCGAGCCCGACGACCTGAGCCCGCGGGCAAAAGCGGACCTCACCGAGCTGTACCGACGCTGGCGATCCGAGTAACACCTGTATTCGTCACATCAAGGTCCACGATCGGTTCCGTATCGCAGCGCGTTCCGAAACCGCGCCCGGATGGACTCGGGGACCTCGTCGAGCGCCGTCAACTCCATCCTGACGATCTGGCTGCCGCGAAAGTGGAAGCGGTGGGATACCGCGACAGGGGGACCTAGGGGCGCACCGCTGTCCAGGTCGTAGACCTCTTGGAAGGCCACGGCAATGACACAGTCGCCGACCTCGACGAGATCCTGGGCGCGAGCCGTCGGGGTCGCCACGTCGAACTGGCTAGACCAATAGGCACGGAGGGCTTCTCGCCCATGGAGCGTCGAATTGCGGATGGCGTCGGGCCACTCCACATCGGGGTCGACCAACTCGAGCACGCCTTCGATGTCTCCCGCGTTGAACCTCTCGTACGCGCTGCGCACGACGGTGATTCGGTCGACCGGTCGATCGGTACCCGGCCGGGCCCACCGCGCGGTCCCATCGGCACTGTGAACCCGCACAAGGCCGGCCGCCGTCGCGACCTCCTGGACGGTGCCCAGGGCCACCACGACCTCCAGGAAGGTGCCGTCCCCGTAGGCGATCGTCGCCTTGTCGCCCTCACGCCACACGATGCCACGAAGCTCGTGCCATGCGGCCATACCAGGGATCGTACCGACGCGTTGGCCGCAGCGGCGTGGAGTGAGGCCGGGAGAGCTCCGCCCAGGCGTGATGGGCTTCCGGTTGCTAACCTTTCCACGAGGGTTGGGGCGACAGAGGGGGGGACCTTGTCGCTAGCACTTGTTCTCAGACCGGCACGCGATCGCTGGGGAGATGGCGACGAGGTCGATCGTCCCGGCCCTCCCGATTCCACGCCCCGCCCAGCATCCGATCCCGAGGGTGCTCGGACGCCCGCACTGGTCACCTCGGTGTTAGTGGTGGACGACGACGATGACGTGCGCACGACACTTCAGGCCCTTCTCGAAACCGAAGGGCACAGGGTCCTTGCTGCGAGCAATGGACGAGAGGCGCGTGCGCTGCTCGACCGCCACCACGTGGACGTGCTCGTGCTCGACCTCGCCATGGGACCGGGTGACGGGCTGTGGCTCCTCGACAACCTCGGCCCACACTCGCCGGTGATCGTGGTGTACTCGGCTTTTGAGTACGTCACCGAGGCGCAGGTGCGGCGGCACGGCGGGAGCAAGATCTTCTCTTGCCTCCGCAAACCGGTCGCCCCGCTTCGGTTCCTTGACGTCGTCTCGGAAGCGGCCCGCAGAGGCACCGGAGTTTGACGGACACCGAGCCTCGGTCCACCTCGGTCCCCGGGATCACGGCCAGGTACCGGTCGTCGGCCTCGTGGATCC
>Ga0187778_10000878_pt1 | contig 21584 bp, 20 predicted proteins | sample 1015_Q2_SP5_20_M_FD_132418 | JGI IMG/M metagenome (GOLD analysis project Ga0187778, IMG submission 132418) | Tropical peat soil microbial communities from peatlands in Department of Meta, Colombia - 1015_Q2_SP5_20_MG | ecosystem: Environmental > Terrestrial > Soil > Wetlands > Peat | place...
AGGCGACGAAGGATCCAGAAGCGGGGGTGATGCCCAGTCAGCAGCTCCTCGCCGAAATGGGGAAATTCAACGAGGAACTGGTTAAAGCCGGCGTGCTGCTCGCGGGAGAGGGGCTCCAGCCCATGTCCAAGGGTGCCCGCGTCAAGTTTTCGGGAAGCAAGCGCACCGTCACAGACGGACCCTTCGCGGAGACAAAGGAATTGATCGCAGGGTTCTGGATCTGGCAGGTGAAGTCGAAAGCAGAGGCGATCGAGTGGGCCAAGCGTTGCCCCAATCCGCATCCCGGTGAGAGCGAGATCGAGATTCGCCAGATCTTCGAGGCGGAGGACTTCGGGGCTGAATTCACGCCCGAACTCATGGAGCAGGAAGAGCGCATTCGCGCGCACGTCGACGCGAAGAAACGGTAGACGAGGAACAGATGTTCAAGACAATGGTCATCATGCTCCTCGTGGTGCTCGCGGCGCTGCTTCTGTATGTCACAACCAAACCCGACACGTTTCGCATCCAGCGTTCGTCGACCATCAAGGCGCCGCCCGAGAAGATTTTCCCACTCATCAACGATTTCCATCGTTGGGTCTCCTGGTCACCTTATGAGAAAAAAGACCCCACGATGAAACGAACCTATAGTGGTGCAGCTGACGGCAAGGATTCTGTGTATGAGTGGGATGGGGACCAGAACGTGGGGCAGGGTCGCATGGAGATCATCGAATCAACTCCCCCTTCGAAGATTGCGATCAAACTGGACTTCATGAAACCGTTTGAAGCCCACAACATCGCTGAATTCACACTGCAAAGAGGAGCCGAGACCACCGACGTCACATGGTCGATGCAAGGGCCTCTTTCCTACGCGGCAAAAATCATCCATCTCTTTTTCGACATGGACCGTATGGTCGGCAAGGACTTCGAAGCTGGTCTCGCCAATCTGAAGGCCCTCGCCGAGAATTAACCTTCGACGGACCCCATGTGAGTGAGTCAGACGCTTCCGGACTCCTGCCGATGGTTCGGCGTGTGCCGGGATATCGGCAGAAGCGCCTCGTCAGCCGGCCTATCCGGACGCATGTATCTAGAATTCCAATCATTCTTTCAATAAGTTAGATAGTCCAGACCGATTGGTATTGCTGGAATGCCCCTTGCCATTGTAGAGAAGCAGGGGGAATCGGCAATGCTGAAGATCACGCAACAGCGAGACGAGACCTTGAAATCGATATCGTTTAAGCTCGAAGGGCGACTGGCGGGACCTTGGGTTGAGGAACTGAAGGCCTGCTGGCGTCGGACGACGGCAGATGCAGGCAGTCGTGCCGTGGTGGACTTGACCGGTGTCACATTCGTGGACGCCGACGGCAAGGCGCTCCTGACGAAAATGTGGCAACAAGGCGCTGAACTTCGCGCCGCCGGTTGTTTGACCAGATGCATCGTTGACGAAATCACAGGCTCTGGTCTCAGCAAGTCATCGTGTGGGGATCGACACAAGACTGAGTAAGAGAGGCGAGCGTAGAATAGATGAGCCGGTCATCGGGTTGCTGGATCTGTACCCAAACACTTGGTTGATTTTCTTGCCGCGCGGGCGAAGGGTCTCGCGGAAATAAGAGACCACGGAGAACATCATGATGACTTCTTCCATAAGACGACCACTCAGAGCGGGTGTCTGTGTCCTGGTTTGTGTCGGATTGCCGTTTGCCATTGGCTGTAAGAAGGACGCGGACTCTTCCCCGGTGAAGCTGGCGCCGCAGGTCGAAGTCGTGACGGTCGAGCCGCAAACGGTGCCTGACGAGCCTGAATTCATCGGACAGGCGGAGGCGTCTAGGATTGTTGAGGTCCGTCCGCAGGTGACCGGGATTATCAAAGAGCGCTTCTTTTCCGAGGGGCGCGACGTCAAGAAGGGCGACCGCCTCTATCAGATCGACCCGATCCCTTTCAAGGCGGCCGAAATCAGCGCAAGAGGGAGAGTGTCTCAAGCCGAGGCTCGGCTGGTCCAGGCCAAGCAGAATCTCGCTCGCGTGAAACCGCTGCTGGTGGAACAGGCGGTGAGCCAAAAGGATGTTGATGATGCAGTCGCGGAGGAATTGGCCGCGAAAGCGGCGCTAGAGGCGGCGAACGGAGATCTGGTCAAGGCAAAGTTCGACCTCGACAATACACTCATCATAGCCCCGATCGACGGTCTGATCGAACGGACGCGCTACTACGAGGGACGGTTGGTGACGGCGCAGACGGATCTGCTGACCGTCATTCATCAAGTGGATCCGATGTACGTGATCGTGAGCGCACCGGAAAGCTTTCTCTTGAAACGGAGGCGGGACATCATCGCCCAGCGGATCCAGCACCCAGGGATCTATCAATTGACGGGCAACATTACGTTTGTAGATGGCTCCACCTATTCACACGAAGGCGTCCTCGATTTCGCCGATGTGGGACTGCGGGCCGAGACAGGTTCGCGGCAGGCGCGCGTCGTCTTCCCGAATCCCGACCGCGTCTTGCTGCCCGGGCAATTCGTGACCGTTCGGTTTCACGGCGTGTCAAAACCGAACGTCATCCTGGTCCCGCAGCGCGCAGTACAGCAGGGGCCGACGGGGCCGGTCGTGTACGTCGTTGCCGAAGGCGACAAGGTCGAGGTCCGGGACGTCAAGGCGACCACTTGGCAAGGAGATCGCTGGCTCATCGAGGACGGACTCCACTCGGGCGAACGAGTCATGATCGACGGGTTCCAACGAGTGATGCCGGGTGCGCAGGTCAAGCCCGTGACCGTGCCGAACTCAGCGACGGGGACGCAACCTCCGTCGCTGGCCGAAGGCAAGGCTGAGCAAACTCCATGAGCTCCGCATTTTTCATCGATCGTCCGATCTTCGCCGCGGTGTTGTCCATCATCATTGTGGTGGTCGGCCTGGTCTCGATCCAGGCGCTCCCGATCGCCCAGTTTCCCAACATCACTCCGCCGGTCGTGCAGATCGATGCCGACTATCCCGGAGCCAGCGCCGAGGTTATCGCGGATTCGGTGGCCCGTCCAATCGAAGTGCAGCTCCCAGGCATCGACAATCTCCTGTACTACGATTCGACCAGTACCAATGACGGCCATGTCACCATGAGGCTGTCGTTTGAAATCGGGACCGACGTCGATATCGCCACCGTGCAGACACAGAACCGGGAAAAGCTGGCCGAACCGCAGCTTCCTCCCGAGGTCATCCGGAGGGGCATCTCGATCAAGAAAACCTCGCCGGACCTCCTGGCGGTGATCACCCTGGAATCGAGCGACGTCAGACACGACGCGCTCTTTATCTCCAATTACGCCATCCTTCGCATCCTCGACAACGTCAAGCGGCTGCCGGGCGTGGGGGATGCCACGGTATTCGGCGCCCAGAGCTATAGCATGCGCATCATTCTGGATCCGGTGCGGATGGCGCAACTCAACCTGACACCAACCGATATCATCGACGTCGTCCGTGAACAGAATCGCGACTTCCCGGCCGGCACCGTGGGACGGGAGCCTGCTCCGAAGGGCACCGAGCTCACGATTCCCGTGATCACGCTCGGCCGGCTCACCGAAGTGAAAGAATTCGAGGACATGATCGTCCGTGCCCTGCCGAACGGCTCCATGGTCCGACTCATGGACGTGGCCCGAGTCGAACTGGGTGCGCAATCCTACGACCTCGAGGGGCGGTTCAAGGGCAAACCGACGACATTTCTGCTGACCTTCCTGGCTCCCGGCTATAACGCGCTCGAGACGGTCAAGCGCATCCGGGCGGAGATGGATGCACTCACGAAAAATTTCCCCCCGGGCATGAAGTACGACGTCCCCTACGACACCACCAAGTTTATCGAGGTGTCGATCGAAGAGGTCGTCAAGACACTGGGCGAAGCGATGATTCTGGTCATCCTGGTCGTGTACCTGTTTCTACAAACCTGGCGCGCCACCATCATTCCGGCTGTCGCGGTTCCAGTCTCGCTGATCGGCACCTTCGCCGGGATGGAAGCCTTGGGGTTTTCGATCAACACGTTGACCCTGTTCGGGATGGTCCTGGCCATTGGTATCGTGGTCGACGACGCGATCGTCGTCGTGGAGAATGTCGAGCGGCACATGGCAACGGAACACTGTTCCGCCAAAGAAGCTGCCAAGCGGGCCATGTCGGAAGTCGCCGGTCCGGTCATTGCGATCGTCCTCGTGCTCTGCGCCGTGTTCGTGCCGGTGGGATTCTTAGGCGGGATTACCGGCCAGCTCTACAAGCAATTCGCCATTACGATTGCGATTTCTGTCACGATTTCGGGGATCGTGGCGCTCACGCTGAGCCCGGCGCTGTGCGCGATCCTCTTCAAGCCCGGACATAGGACGGACCCGAGGGGCTTCTTCCGTCTCTTCAATCGATTCTTCGACTGGACGCAGGTTCGCTATACGAAAACCGTTGGAATGGTGCTCCGTCATTCCGTGCTGGCGGTCACAGTCTTTGTGATCGTCGGGGTGGTCGCGGCTGGAATGTTGCAAATCATCCCGCACAGCTTCCTGCCCGATGAAGATCAGGGATACTTCATCACAGTGGTTCAACTGCCGGACGGAGCGTCGAAAGAACGGACCACGGCCGTCGTAAACAAGCTCGAGCAGTTCTATCTCTCGATTCCCGCGATCCACAGCACGGATGCCTTGGTAGGACAAAACTTTGTGTTCGGAACGCGAGGATCGAATACGGCGACCATGTTTACCCCTCTGCATCTCTGGGATGAACGCACGGGGCCGGGTGAGCACGTGCAGGCCTTGATCGGCGCGGCCTTTCAGGAATTCGCGAAAATTCCGGAGGCCTTGATCCTGGCGTTCAACGCGCCGTCCATCCGAGGCCTGGGGGCGACCGGAGGCTTTTCGGTACAAATTCAAGACCCGAGCGGCGGCGATTTCAAGAAATTTGCGGCCGTGGCCCAAGAGTTTACGGCCAAGGCCAAGCAGGATCCGGCGATCGGTGCGATCGGGACGAATTTCCGCGTGACGTCGCCTCGGCTGTATGCCCATATCAACCGCGAGCGCGCCAAAGCGTTGGGTGTGCCGATCTCGGAAGTCTTCGATACATTGCAGGCGTTTTGGGGCAATTTCTACATCAACGATTTCGTCAAATTCGGCCGGGTCTATCGCGTCCAAACGGAGTCCGAGGCCCAATATCGATCCAAACCGGGGGATATTTCAAAAATATACGTTCGAGCCCTGAGCGGACAGGGGCCCGCCATGATTCCGCTCGATACGGTTGTCACGACCGAATACACCAGCGGTCCCGATCCGGTCACGCACTTTAACGGATACAACACCGCGCTCGTGCTCGGCGCGGCGGCACCGGGCTACAGCTCGGGACAAGCCCTCGACGCGCTGGAGCGGGCAGCGAGTGAAACACTGGTGCCGAAGGGATACGACATCGACTGGAGCGGCATTTCGTATCAGGAGCACAAGGCCGGAGGCCAGTCTGTCGCGGCGTTTGGATTCGGGCTCCTCATGGTGTTTCTCGTCCTGGCCGCGATGTACGAGAGCTGGACCGTGCCGTTTGCGGTGATCCTCGCCGTTCCCTTCGGCGTCTTTGGAGCCTTGACGGCCGTCTTGGTACGCAGCATGACGAACGATATTTTCTTTCAGATCGGCCTGGTGACCCTGATCGGCCTGTCGGCCAAGAATGCGATCCTGATCGTGGAGTTCGCCAACAAGCGGTATGAACACGGGATGTCGATGGTCGATGCCGCGCTTGAAGCGGCCCGGCTCCGGTTCCGACCGATCGTGATGACCTCGATGGCCTTTATTCTCGGAGTCGTCCCCCTGGTTGTCGCGACGGGGGCTGGCGCAGCGGGACGGAATTCCATCGGGACCGGCGTGCTCGGCGGCATGCTCGCCGCAACCTTTTTAGCCATCTTCTTTGTTCCCCTATTCTTTGTGCTGGTCCGGAAGCTGAGCCCGCAGCGCGCTGAGCCAGTTAGAGAAGAGGAAACTGAAATAGCGGATGCCATACTAGTTGGGTCACGCGAAGAAGGAGGGCATTGATATGCATGGTCTCGCTCTGGCAGCGCTTTCGATGCTGCTGATCTCTTGTGCCGTGGGGCCGGACTACTCGCGCCCCGACATTCCAACCTCCGACGCCTTTCGCATGGCCGAGGAAGGAAAGGATTTGCCCTCCCTCGCCAATATGCCATGGTGGGAACTCTATCGGGACGAGGAACTCCAAAAACTGATCCGCATCGCACTCGAGGAGAATAAGGATCTCAAGCGAGCGGTCGCATCGGTGGAGGAGTTCCAAGCACGCGTGCTCGTCGCCAGGACAGACTTCGCCCCGCAGATGAGCGCGGCTGTGAATGCTCCCGCGTTTGGCCGAAAAGGCCTGAGCATCGCTGGGTTTCCAAGCGCTTTTAGTTACTACGTGCAGGGAAATCTGGCTTGGGAAATTGATATCTGGGGACGGATCCGACGCTCCAACGAGGCGGCGCTCGGCGACTTACTGGCCCGGGAAGAGAACCGACGAGCCGTGATTCTGCAAATCGTCGGGGGGGTGGCGCAGGCCTATTTCGACCTTCGGCAGTTCGACATGCAATTAGAAATTGCCAAGCGTACGTTGCAGGCATGGGAGGAGTCGGTCAAAATCGCCCAGGCCAGGCTCCGGCAGGGGATCATCAACAAGCTGGATGTCGATCAGTTCGAGGCCGAGCGGCAGAATGCAGCAGCCCGTATTGCAGAGTTAAGGCGCCAGATGGTTCAGAAGGAGAATGAGCTCAGCGTGCTGTTAGGAAGAAACCCGAATCAGATTTCCAGAGGGCGATCTCTGACGGAACAGGTAATGCCGCCAGTAGTGCCGGCCGGCCTCCCCTCCGATCTACTTCAGCGTAGGCCTGATGTGGTACAGGCTGAAGAACAGTTGGCGGCCGCGACGGCCAGAATCGGAGTGGCGAAAGCCGATCGGTTTCCGAAAGTCTCTCTCACGGGCCTCCTTGGGGTGGCGAATCCACAGCTCTCCAGGATGTTCGCATCAGAAAGCTACTTTGCGGCATTGGGTCCCGGTTTCGTCGCTCCGCTGCTGAATGCCAGCGTCTTAGGGTTTCAACAGGAAGCGGTTGAAGCCCAAGCGAGGCAAGCCGTCGCCCAGTATGAGCAGGCGATCCTTGTGGCTTTCAGGGAGGTGGAGGACGCGCTGGTAGCGGTCACCACCGCGCGTGAACAGACCGCGGCCCAGGAAAAACAGGTCAATGCGCTCCAGTCGGCGTTGCATCTCGCCAATCTGCGCTACAAAGGGGGGCTCGCGAACTATCTGGACGTCCTTATTGCGCAACGTAACCTCTTCGACGCAGAATTGTCGCTCGCCGCTACCCGTCGGCTTCATCTGGTATCGGTGGTTCAGCTCTACAAAGCCTTGGGCGGAGGCTGGTTGCCCGAAGAGGCTCGTGAAGGCGCCGGAGCCAAGACAGAAAAGAGTAACGGGTGAGATTATTTGAAGGCCGAGGTCGCTCCCACCGATGGTCAGTTCATGACCTTCACCAAGGAGGCAGCTATGCCGGAACGCGAATCCAATAAACCAGCGGCGCAGACCGGTCGCAGGATCACCGTGAGAAAACGCTCCAGCGGTTCCTCGCAACCCACCCGTGAAGACATTGAACGGCGAGCCTATGAAATCTATGTCGAGCGCGGCGGAGGCGAAGGCCGCGAGATGGACGACTGGCTACAAGCCGAACGAGAACTTCGTCAGGGAATCATAGTAGTCGGAGGCTGACCGATGGAGAAACCGGCGGAGATCCGACACCCCATTCATGAGCTGCTCAAACGGCGCTGGAGTCCGCGGGCCTTTGCCGAACGGGCTGTTGAGCCGGAAACGCTTCGGAGCCTCTTTGAGGCCGCACGCTGGGCGCCCTCATCGAATAATGAACAACCCTGGCGATTCATCGTGGCGACCAAGAATCACAAGTCCGAGTGGGATCGGTTGTTCAATTGTCTGGCCGAGGGAAACAGGAAATGGGCGTTTCGGGCGCCGGTGTTGATCCTCTCCGTGGCCTCCTTGAAATTCGAGGACGATGGAGCGTCGAATCGCCATGCGTTTCACGATACCGGCATGGCGGTCGAAAATCTGGTCATACAGGCGACGGCGGCGGGTCTCTTCGTTCATCAAATGGCTGGATACGATGTGGAGAAGGCACGGGCAGAGTTCAAGATTCCCGACGCGTATGAGCCGGTGGCGATGATCGCCGTCGGCTATCCGGGCGACCCCGCGACGCTGCCGGATTATTTGCGCGAGCGGGAATTGAAGTCGCGCGAGCGCAACTCGTTCTCTGATTTTGTTTTCTCGGAGACCTGGGGCAAACCCTCGTTGGTGATGAATTCGTAATGGTTGGCGCAACAAGGCATAACGGGTGATCTCCCAACCGATACAACACCTTTCCAGTGTCGATCCGGTCATGCACGGATTGATTCAAACGATCGGCCCCTTTGCCTTGAAGCCCAAGATCCACTGCTCGCCGTTCGAATCTTTGGCGCGGGCGATCGCCTATCAACAACTGCACGACAAAGCCGCCGCGAGCATTCTGAATCGGTTCCTGGCTCTGTTCCCAGGTCGTCGCTTTCCCCGCCCCGAGGAACTTCTTGCTGTCAACGCGAGAGCAATCAGACGCTCGGGATTCTCGCAGGCGAAAGTCCTGGCGCTCCGTGACCTGGCCGCCAAGGTGTTAGATGGGACGGTGCCCTCACGACGAGTTATCCAGACACTCGACGATGACGCAATCATCGAGCGGCTCATCGAGGTGCGGGGTGTCGGACGCTGGACCGCCGAAATGCTGCTGATTTTCCAGCTGGGCCGGCCTGATGTCCTTCCGGTCGATGACTTCGGCGTGCGCAACGGATTTCGGATCGCGTACGGTCGTCGCACCATGCCGACGCCCAAACAGGTGCGACGGTTTGGTGAGCGTTGGAAACCCCATCGAACCGCTGCTGCCTGGTATCTCTGGCGGGCGGCCGATCGAGCGAGGAACGAGAAGCCGGCGCCCCGCGTCAACGCATAGAGAGAATCCGATGGCTGATCCGAAGAAACGACTCGACTCCAATATCGCAGGTAATTTCTTTGTCGACTCGACCTGCATCAACTGCGACACCTGTCGTCAGTTGGCGCCACACAGCTTTGAGGAAGTGGGGGAGTATTCAGCCGTCAGCCATCAGCCGGAAAACGAACTACAGATTCATCGGGCCTATCAGGCGCTCCTGGCATGTCCGGTCGGGTCGATCGGCACGGAGCGCAGCGACAAGTCCCTAATGCAAGCGGCGATGACCAGCTTCCCAGTCCTTCTCGAGGACGGTGTCTCGTACTGCGGTTTCAACTCGGAGAAGTCATTCGGTGCCAATAGCTTTTTGATCGAGCACCCGAAGGGCAACTGGCTGGTGGATTCGCCACGGTACATCAAGCATCTGGTCGAAGCCTTCGAGCGGAAAGGCGGCCTTCGATATATCTTTCTTTCGCACGAGGACGATGTGGCCGATGCGGACAAGTACGCCACACACTTCGGCGCGAAGCGGATCATTCATCAAGCCGATGCGGATGCGGTGCCAGGCGTCGAATGGATCGTTGAGGGTACCGAGGCCGTCCAGCTCGCGACTGACTTTCAGGCCATTCCGGTTCCTGGCCACACAGCCGGCAGCATGGTCCTCCTGTATCGCGAGAAGTTTCTCTTCACCGGCGATCACCTGTGGTGGGAGGCCGACAGCAAGACGCTCGGTGCACCGCAACGGCTCGTCTGGAGATCGAAAGCTCTCGTGGCTTCTCTTGAGAAGCTCCTTGACTATCGATTCGAGTGGGTGCTCGCCGGTCATGGCGATCGTATCAAACTGACACCCGACGACATGAAAGCTCAGCTTCACAGTCTGATCGAGGAGCGTCGAGCAATGTCAACGTTCAGGGCGGCAGCGTGGTAATGCGATGTCATGGAAGAACCGCCTCCCTGGCATCCCCTTGACCCGTGCTGTATCATGAGCATCTGTGATGGAGCTGATAAGCGAATCGCTGATGACATTTGGCCAAGAGCTGATAGCTTATAGCGTATGGCTAATGGCACAGGCTGGGATCTAGCAGGATGATCAAAATGGGTTCCAGCAAAGCCCGAGGGAGCATTTAGAGAATGTTCAAAAAGCCATCCAGCCAGGCCGCAGGGTGCGCGGCGACTGAGGCGTACTCCTTGTCGGTACGCCGCAGGGAGGCGCGGACCCGAGAACGACGCTGGGTGGGGTTTTCAACATTCTCAGAGAAAGGGGGCGACCGGTATCGACGGGGATACTGATGCCATCGGAGCATGTCGAGTTCCTGGGGACTCGTTAAACCTCCGGGAAAATGCAACTGCCAATCAAGAACTGGCACTCGCGGCTTAAGCCGTGACGTCTCTCCACCTGAGGCCCGCGGGGGTGGACGGGGCGCGATGCAGCGGGCTGGTCCAAGGCTGGTGCTCAGCGGCTGCGGACGAGAACTTCCTGGGCTAGCGGCTATTCTAAGCCTGCCGATGGGCGTGGGTGGCTGCGAAACATAAACGATCGGCTACACATGTAGAACCGGTGCGCTGACGATCTTCGGACGCGAGTTCAACTCTCGCCGCCTCCACCAATCCTGGCCCCTGGGTTGCAAAACTCAGGGGCTTTTTCGTTCTTGATGCTCGTCTCCCTGGCGGGTACAGTAAACATCTTATGCTGGTGAGGAAGGCTGAGAGGCCTACAACGACCTGTCTGCGCGTATCCCTTATGCGCATTATGATAATTCTCCTGGCCTGCGCCTGCTTGCTTTCGACGGTTCTCCTCTTTGCTGCTGAAGGGACCAACGGGAAGGTCATGAAACCGGAGACGAAAGCCCCGGCTGATCTCCTGGCTGAACGGGGCGGCAAATCGTGGGGGGTCGTGATCGGCGTGAGCGAGTACGAGAAGCTGCCGGATCTCCGCTACGCAGCGACCGATGCAAGAGCAATGGCGGGGTTACTGGAACGCAAGGGTTTCACCGTGACGCTCTTGATCAATGGACAGGCCGGAAAGGCGCAGATTCTCTCCGAACTCGGGGAGAAATTGGCGAAGCAAGCCGGCCCGAACGATCGTGTGCTGGTCTTCCTTGCAGGACATGCCGACACGAAGACGTTGAAAGGAGGGCGACAGGTCAGCCACTTCTTCCCCGTCGCGGGTGATTATGGAGCGATGACCGACAGCGCCTTGAATCTCTCTACGATCCGAGAAATGATCGACGCAGTGCCGGCGAAGCAAGTGCTGCTGGTGCTCGATGGCTGTCAGAGTGGAATCAGCGCGGCACCATCGCAAAGCGTATCCCCGGCCGTGGAGGCGCAACTCCGCCGCGCGATGGTAGAGCGGAGTCGCGAGATTCTCACCGCATGTAACCCCTCACAACAGGCGCTAGAGGCGAGCGATGCCGGCATGAGTCTCTTTGCGTCAGTGATGATCGAGGGATTGGAGAAGGGAACCGCGGACCTCAACGAGGACGGTCTGATTCCGACCTCCGAACTCCTGGCCTACGTGGATCAGCGCCTGATCAGTATCCTGCAGCCCAAGGGACTCGCACAAAAGCCGCAGCGGTGGGATTTGAATCCCGAGAAGGGTGAGTTTGTGTTTCTGGCGCCCAAAAGGCCCCCTGCCGCTAAAACCGAAAGTGGCACCGCTCCCACTCATGCGACTGGCGGCCCCGCCGCGACACCTTCGGATGCTGCCAGCACCAAGCCGCGGCCGAAGGATCAGAAAGAGGCTGAGACAAAGGGTTCCGAGAAGCCCGCGGGGTCAAGTGGGACGAGCACGGTTTCTCGCGTGGTGGTGACTCCTCCCTTGCCAGAAGAATTCACCGGCCGAGATGGGGCCTCAATGGTGCTCGTACCGGCGGGTGATTTTATGATGGGAAGTGACAAGGGTGACGACGATGAAAAGCCGGTCCATCGCGTACAGGTAGACTCATTTTACATCGACAAGTTCGAAGTGACGAACGGCAAGTTTACAAAGTTCATCGATGCGATCAAAGGCGAGCCGCCCTGGGGCTTCGATGATAAGGACACACCGGTGGCCCATGCGGATCAACCAGTGCGTTGGGTCACATGGCTCGATGCCACCGCCTATTGCCAATGGGCCGGGAAGCGATTGGCGACCGAGGCGGAATGGGAGAAGGCCGCTCGAGGCACGGACGGGCGACTGTACCCATGGGGAGACGAGACTCCCACGCCGGCACACGCGGTGTTCGGACAAAAGGAAGGAAGCGAGAGCCTTCCGCCCTTCAGCAATCGCGATAAGGGGAAGAGTCCTTACGGAGCCCAGGATATGGCAGGCAGTCTGTATGAATGGGTGGCTGACTGGTATGACGATGAGTACTATGCGACGACACTCTCTCAAAACCCTCGCGGGCCGTCCGAGGGGACGCAGAAGGTACAGCGGGGCGGGTCATACTCGAACAACCCCTACAGGATCCGAACCTCCTTCCGCACGAAGGATATCCCTACCGAGGCACGTCCCAACGTCGGGTTTCGCTGCGCGCAAGATGTTCCGAAGACTCCGTAGATTCCTCATGCCCCGCGCGTGGCCTCATTTGCATCGCTTTTCCGAGACCTAAGGTGACAGCCTGGTACCGGCAGATGGCCTAGCTCGGAGATTCGACTGGAGGTAACGATGAATCGATATCGTGTGACGCCCGATACGAAGCTGAACCTCAAGGACTATGATCCGGACGAAACCGGTGACTACAAGAAGAACGAGCAGGGAAAGGAACGGGCCAAGTCCAAAGCATCGGCTCTTATTGCGCGGCTGGATGGATTACAGGAACGGCTCTATGCAAATGGAGGTCGGGCGCTGTTGCTCGTGCTCCAGGGGATGGACACGAGCGGGAAAGATGGGACAATCAAACATGTGATGTCGGGAGTCAATCCGCAGGGGTGCAAAGTGGTCGCCTTCAAGACCCCTTCCAAGGATGAACTGGCCCGCGACTTTCTGTGGCGTGTGCACCGCGAGGCGCCGCCGAAGGGATTCATCGGTATCTTCAACCGTTCGCATTACGAGGATGTGCTCATCACGCGAGTTCATGGATGGATATCGGACAAGGTCGTGAAGCAACGGTTCAATCAGATTAAGGAATTCGAAGAACTCCTGGCCGAGAGCGGCACGGCGATTCTGAAATTCTTTCTCCACATCTCCAAGGATGAGCAGAAAAAACGCCTGGAGGCCCGCATAGGAGACCCAGAAAAACGGTGGAAGTGGAATTCCGGCGACTTGGAAGAGCGCAAACTCTGGGAGTCGTATTTGCGCGCGTTTGAAGATGTCATCTCCGCCACGAGCACCGAGCAGGCGCCCTGGTATATCGTACCGGCGAACCGCAAGTGGTATCGGAACCTCGTGGTCGCCGATCGGGTCGTGAAGGTATTGGAGGACATGAAGCTCAAGACTCCTCCGGAGCCCGAAGGAGTCAATTTCGACAAGTTGAAGATCGTGTAGACAGGAATGGTGGTATCTTCCGCTCCAGAGTCTGCTGCTCACGGGCACGTGTTATGCTTGGCAAAAAATTCGTAAGACGAAGGCTCTCCCCATTGACACATGTTTCTAATGGGCGTAGGAGAAATTCATCGGCCCATCACGCAGCTTTATTTATTGAGGGACCGGACAGACCGCGCGGCTGTCAGCTAGATCCCTCAAGCCATTTCGAAGAGGGAGGAGGGTAATGATGGATGACCTGACTCCACCTGGCCTCAATGGCCCGCCGAACTGAAGGCGGGCTTCTACTCGGTCAACGCTGACCGGAGCTTCCGCTGGCTGTGCCTCATGGCACCAGAGCCCAACTGGATTTCAGCCTGAACCTGATGTGAAAATCCGTCGCCGGCGTTGAGGAACACAAGAGCCCGGGGACTGAGCGTTCCCCCGACCGGAAGCCTGACCATCAATAGATGTTCGCGTGGGTCTCACTGGGCCGACAAGAACCGAACAAGAATTCTGACGTCCTAAGCGTCAATCACGGGCGACCTCCCACCGATCGTGCAGGGTCGCCCGTGGTGTTTCTAGCTCGTGAAAAAGCCGACGTTCTCACCCACCCGCCCCCCCCCGCGCGCCGAGACGCGCGATTCACCGGTGGTCGTGGTCGCCTCGCTCAATCCCTCGCCGTACGATAAAAAGTACGACTCGGCCTGTCGCTCGCTGCTGCCTTGTTACAGAGCATGTTTACGCGCGATCTGATATGGTCCGTCCTTCCTACCAAAGTGTATACTTCTGTGTCTCGCTTATTGCGACCTGCCTGGGACGAGGCGCGTCGCGCCAGGGCCAGGGTGGGTGCGAACGACAGCAATTTTGAGCATTCGCGAAACCCTGGCGACGCCGGGTCTTTCTTTTTTGCCGATTCTCCCCTACCATTCTGCGTCTCACCATGGCTGAGAAAAAGTCCAAGACCGTTCGTCCAACTGGTTCACGCCGGCGGCGGAAGCCGGCCGGTGCGTCGACCGGATTAACAGCGAGTGAGCTTCAGGCGGCTGCTCCACCTCCGGAGGTCGCAACCCTCCACCGAGCCATCGAAGACGATGGCGGGAAAGTCCTTACTATCTATCGTGAGCCTTATGGCGGACGATGGCTTGTGTTCGCTGCCTTGCCGATCGAGCTTGTCGAACCGACACCCTATCAACGGAACCTCTCGGACACGCATGTGCGGAAACTGGAAGCTGTGATCGGAAAGATCGGTCGATTTCTCGATCCGATCATCGCGGTCCGCTCACCAAAATCTGACCACGCGGCCAAGTACTGGACCCCGAACGGTAACCATCGGCTCTCCGCGATGGGGACCCTCGGAGCTAAAAGCATTATTGCCATCGTGGTCCCGGAAGCCGCCGCTGCCTACCAGATTCTGGCGCTCAATACCGAGAAGGCCCACAACCTGCGGGAAAAGTCGCTTGAAGTGATTCGTATGTACAAGGAACTGGCTCGATTGGATGACGCGACAGAGGAGACCTACGCACTCGAATTTGAAGAACCGGCCTTCATTACCTTGGGGCTGTGTTATGAGGAGCGTCCGCGGTTCAGCGGGGGGGCCTATCATCCGGTGTTGAAGCGAGTGGATGACTTCTTGAACAAGCCGCTTCACATGACGTTAGATGTGCGGCGTGCGCGGGCGAAAACGCTCCTCGCGCTCGATGATCAGATTGTCATGCAAGTCGAGGCCCTCAAAGCCAAAGGACTGACCAGCCCCTACCTGAAGAGCTTTGTGGTGGCACGCGTGAACCCGATCCGGTTCCGTCCGAAAGACGCCTCTCCTCTTCCCTTTGACGAGGCACTCCATCGTATGATGAACGCAGCCGTCAAGTTCAATCCGGACAAGATCAAGCTGGACGATCTGGCCCGCTCCGGCGGCGCAGCAGACGAGGCAGAATAAGCCCTCGGATCGACCGGGTCAGCCACCTTGCCCTTCCTCTTGGCGCCCATTTAGAATACTTTCTCGAGGATGCAAACGAGCCATTCATCGTCTTGCCCGGAGGTTTTGCCATGGGTCTCGCCGACAACAAATGTGTTCCATGCCGCGGGGGCGTGCCCCCCTTGCCGCCCGATCGTAGCCAGGCGCTCCTCAAAGAATTGGGCCGCGGCTGGTCGCTCAACGGGTCTGGCCATCTCGAACGGCTGTTTACCTTCAAGGATTTTGCCCAGGCGCTTGCATACGTAAACAAGGTGGGGGCCATCGCAGAATCAGAAGGGCACCATCCCGATTTTTATCTCGCCTGGGGAAAGTGCAAGGTGGAAATCTGGACCCACAAGATCAACGGTCTGACCGAAAGCGATTTTTACATGGCAGCGAAGGCTGATCGTGAATTCGAACCTTTTCGAGCCGCTGCTAGCTGACCGAAGGTTGGCGGGCTTGGCCATATCCGGACGAGGCGCCAGATGAGCGACAAGGCGCAGGTCGCGCTTGTCAACATGCCCTTCAGTTTCTCGAAGTATCCTTCGATACAACTCGGCACGCTTTCTGCCCTTCTCAAATCCAAAGCTATCCCGGTCGACTGCCACCATTTGAACGTCCGATTTGCCCACAAAATCGGCGTGCCGCTCTATGAAATGATCTGCGAGAAACGGGCCCTGTTCGGTGAATGGCTGTTCTCGCACCTTCTCTTCCGAGACAATCCTAAGCGTGCGGAATACCCGAGGATGTTCAAGCCGGTTTTCGAGCAGATTGCTCAGGAAAGTGGCCACCCAATGTCGTTTTTCGAAGACATGGCCAGCCGCACGGCGCCGCAATTCTTGACTTGGGCGATGACGGCGATAGATTGGGGCCAATATAAGGTTGTGGGCTTCACGTCGACGTTCGATCAAAACGTGGCGAGCCTGACGATGGCGAAGCTGATCAAGGACCTGTATCCCAATGTCACGATCGTCTTCGGCGGAGCAAACTTCGACGGCGAAATGGGGCTGGAACATTTCCGGGCGTTTCCCTGGATCGACCACGTGGTGGTCGGTGAAGGGGAAGACACGTTCCCCGCACTGGTGGCCTACGTGCTTTCGGGCAAATCCGGCGTCCTGCCGCCAGGAGTGACCTATCGGCAAGATGGGAATATTCGGTTCGAGCCGAACCAGTCGCTCTTCTCCGATTTCACACAGACTGGTCCTCCCGATTATGACGACTACTATCGTTTGTTGGCCGAACTGGGCAAGAAAACTTCACAGGGGCTTGATCGTATTCTGTTGTATGAAGGATCACGAGGCTGCTGGTGGGGTGAGAAGCATCATTGCACGTTCTGCGGGCTGAATGCTCAGAGCATGAAGTTCCGCGCGAAGTCATCGGAACAGGTCGCGCGGGAAATGGCGTATTTGTCCAGTCGGTATGATACAGCGCGGTTCCGCCTCGTGGACAACATCATCGATATGAAGTACATCGAGAACCTCTTCGCGAAGTTCGCTGCCGACCACTGTGACCTCGATGTGTTTATCGAGACGAAGAGTAACCTTCACAAGAACCAAATTCGTACCTTGGCAGCCGGGGGAGTGAAATGCATGCAGCCCGGTCTGGAGAGTCTCAGCCTGAATCAGCTTCGAGCGATGGACAAGGGCGTCACGCCGATGCAGAACATCATTTGTCTGAAGTGGAGTTTCTACTACCATGTCGAGGTATCATGGAACATCCTGCTCGGGTTTCCTGGGGAAACCACCGAAGACTATCGACGACAGGTCGACCTGATCCCGGCTCTGTTCCATCTCCAGCCGCCCGAGGCGACAGGGAAATTTTGGCTTGAACGATTCAGCCCCTACTACAAGCGACCAGACGAGTATGGAGTGCGGATCACGGGACCGGGTCTGGCCTATGAGTACATCTACGATGGACGCCAGGTGGACCTCAAGAAGATCGCGTACGATTTCGAGTACGAATTGGACAACTGGCCGGTGGACCCGCACGTATATCAGGAACTGGTTGATGTCGTTGGAGCATGGAAGCGCCTGCACGCATCCGGCGACCGCCCGTTTCTTTACTACTCAAAGGCGATGAACTATATCACCGCCTATGATGGGCGGAATCCAAAGGCTCCCATGCGACACCGGTTCGACTGGCCTGAAGCCGGCATTATCGAGGCCTGCAGCGAAACGGCGAAGAGTGAGGATCAGATCCGTTCGATGCTGGCAGAGCGTTCAGACCGCTCGTGCTCCTCGAGTCAACTGGCGGCCGCATTGGCATCACTGACAACCAGCCGTATCCTCTACGAAGAACGAGGCAAGTACTTCACCCTCGCGATTCCCGAAAACCCCTATCTCTGATCCAGCCGTTATTCACCCTACATCGTCAGCTTTTCAACGACGTTGCGCATCTGGACGCCGTGGACTAAGGAGGCGCCGCCTCGAATCGCACAGGCCACGTGCACCGCTTCTGTCATTTCCTCGATGTTGGATCCCTTCTCCAGCGAGGCCTGTGTATAGGCGTCGATGCAGTAAGGACATTGGACCGTGTGCGCGACGGCCAAGGCGATGAGCGCTTTCTCGCGCTCCGTCAAGGCGCCTTCGGCGAAGACGGCGTTGTAATAGCCCATGAACTTATCCCACAGGGACTTGTTGCCTTTGCCCATGTCGGCGAATTTTCCGAGATCGTGAGGATGATAATACGTGTCCATGTCGGTCTCCTTTTCCCCGGTTTGCGACAGTCCTAAAATGAGGCGAGATGTGACGGGGAGGGCTATCTCACTAAGCGTTGCTGGGAGGTTCAGGATCGACTTCTGACAGAACTTGAGAGAACCTGCTTCCCACAATGCCGGTTACCTTGGTCATCAGGTCGGTAACCTCATGCCATTCAGTTGGCAGGAGATCCTGTTTCAGCTGGGGATGGATCGCCCATTCCGCGTCGACTCGTGTCCCTTTTCGACTCACGAGAACTCGAAGAAGCTCTACATCCCACGTGGTGGATTCAGCTGCATCCGCCTGGGAAGGGTGGCCATTTGATTTGTCTGAAGGAGGGGTCGAGCTTGCCATAGATCCTCTCTGCTCGTCACAGTGTCAGCAGGATCATACCTCATTACCTGCCCATCTGGCTATCCATGCGGAGCGGCTTTTCTCGAGGGCCGCTCGGGCCTGTGCTGCAAACCAATTAATCGTGGAGCCACGCGATCAGGTCCCTGTGTATCACTGATGGGGCCGGTTCTGTTGAAGTACGTCGAGCATAGCCTGGTGGATCCGACCGTTACTCGCGACCAGCTCTTTTCCGTAAATCGAGTGCTTCCCGCCCTTGAAATTCGTTACCGTGCCACCCGCTTCTTCGAGAATCACGATCCCGGCAGCCATATCCCAGGGGTTCAGTGCAACCTCCCAAAACCCATCGAAGCGGCCGCTCGCGACGTAACAGAGGTCCAAAGCCGCCGTGCCGGTCCGGCGTAAGCCCTGCGCTTTCAGGGCAAATCGGACGAAATGGTCCAGATTATTATTCGCCGTCTCCCGAATGTCATAGGCGAAGCCGGTAACGAGCAGGGCACGATCGAGATGATCTGTAGCGGAGACCGAAATCGGCGCGTCATTGAGGAAGGCGCCCTGGCCTCGCCGAGCCGTATAGAGTTCGTCCCGGGTGGGGTCGAATACGACACCGACGATACTACGCCCTTCGTGTTCGACCCCGATGGAGACACAGTAGGCCGGAAACCCGTGAGCGAAATTCGTGGTCCCGTCAAGCGGATCGATCACCCATTGGTATGGAGAGCTGGATCGCTGCGCCAGTCCCCGCTCTTCTGCGAGGATACGATGGGAGGGGAAGGTCCTCTGAATGACGTCGATGATACGCTGCTCAGCCCGACAATCGGCGTCTGTCACCAGATTGATGACGTTCTTGTGCTCAATATGAAATCCGACGCGGGCACATTCCCGTAAAACCTCTCCTGCTTGTCGCGCCGCTTCCACCGCAGTGGCGAGCAGGACGTCTGTTGGAGGATCTTGCGCGCACGAGACGGGCATGGGCCTCATCATAACGGAGAATTCCTCATAATCCTACTTGGGCCCTGCCACAGCGTTCTGAGGTTCAATTCAAATTCAAGCAGGCGGCAGTGTGTTTTTACAGTGAGACCTGCGCGCAAGGCACGATCGTGCATATTGGTATTGAGTTATCTTGCAAGCAGTGGTATGAAGCAGGCACACTCTGTTCAATCGAGATTATGGAAGGACTCGCGGATAGTCTCATCGGGTTCGAACAGCGAATCAACGCTTCTACCTCTCGAGTACAGGAACCTATTGTTGAAGCGTCGGAGGGACTCTTCATCTATCCTGTGTAATGCCGCGAGATCTCAAGTCCACGAAGGGAGGTGAGAATCTTGGCGATGAAGAAAGCAGCGAAGAAGAAAAAGAAATAACCCGCCTCGATTCTAGCGCCGGGGGCAAGCGACCTTGCTCCCGGCGTTATTTTTTCCGCAGACACTCGTGCGCACACGAAGACCCCAAGGTGGTGATGCGACTGCGGCGAGAGAATCTTCCTGGTTAGGATGCTTGAAGCGCGATGAGCGAGGCTGGTCGGAGTGCGGCCAGAGCAGGAACAGGCTCGGAAGTTGCGGCTGAGTCAGGACCGTTGAGGAGCACCCACTTTTCCGGATGGTCGAGAATCTGTTCGACAAGTCGCGTGTGCATGGCGTGGCCCGATCGATCCGCCACCACGTGCCCGATGAAGGGAACGCCGAGCAGCGAAAAGTCCCCGATCAAATCAAGCACCTTGTGTCGCACAAACTCATTGGTGAATCGAAGGCCTGATTCATTCAGAATCCCGTCGTGAGACAGGACAACCGTATTCTCGAGATTTCCGCCGCGGCCAAGTCCGCGAGCCCACAGGGCTTCCACTTCGTTCAGAAATCCAAACGTTCGTGCGTCGGCGATCTCACGCTCGAATGCCAGGACGGAATGCTCGTAGACATAAGTCTGGGTCTGAATCAGCGGATGATCATACTGAATCGAATAGGTGATCCTAGGCGTAGCCGAAGGTTCAATCCGGACTCGGCGGGTGTCATCAACCACTTCAATAGGCTGCGTGATCTTTAAATAAGACTGGCGGCGGTTCTGTGAGACAATGCCAGCAGACTGGATCAATCGAACGAAGGGTGCCGCGCTCCCATCCATGACAGGGGCTTCGCCGGCGTCGAGTTCCACATAAAGATTATCGATATCGAGTCCCGCCAATGCGGCGAGGACATGCTCAATGGTCTTCACCTGAAACCCATTTCCACTGATCGCAGTACAGAGCTCTGTGGGTACCAGATGTTTGATGGAAGCAGTGAGAGAGGCGCCGGCCTTCCCATTGCGATTGACGAAGACCACGCCCGTATCGACTGGAGCAGGTCGAAAGGTAAGGGTGACAGACTGCCCGGAATGGAGCCCAACCCCCGAACAACTCACAATACTTGCGATAGTTTGCTGAAGCCTCACCAGGTTACCTCGATAATTTCCACCGAGACACTCAGCAACTCGTATGCCAGCAGATTTCTCAAGAAATAATCTCATAAGCAATTGAAAATACATGACAAATAATCCAATATAGCAATTGACATCAATGTTGTAAAAACGTGACATGTGTGACTTTTTCAAATGAAACAAGGCACTTGTACCCGTGCAATGGGCTATCAAGAGCCTTGTTGTATTGCCTAACCACAAACAGAGCGGCCTCGCTTCAGGATTATTTTCTTGGTCCTATTGGTAGTGGAATCTATGTCCGTTGACGGAGTTCTTGTCCAGCTGAAATCTATCCGACTCGAAGCCCTATGGTCGTGGGTCCAGTTCGATGAGTCCTTTGCGGATGGCAAGGATTGCAGCTTGCGTGCGGTCGTAGACCTGGAGTTTATGAAAGATGTTGCGGACGTGGTTCTTGACCGTTTTCTCGCTGAGATCGAGACTGTTGGCAATTTCCTTGTTCGTCTTTCCATCAGCGACGAGGCGCAACACAGTAATCTCCCGTTCGGTGAGATCGTGTTCCACCCAGGCCGGCTTCTTGCCCTTTTTCTGCGCCATCAGCGAAAACTCCGCCAAGATCTTGCTAGCAACGGAGGGATGAATGAGAGATTCACCTCTGTAGATCGCCCGGATGGCAGCCACGATCTGTGAGGATTCTGAATCCTTGAGCAGATACCCTGTCGCCCCAGCCCGTACCAGGTCGAAAATGTATTGCTGCTCCTCATACATG
>Ga0187778_10000882_pt1 | contig 21520 bp, 21 predicted proteins | sample 1015_Q2_SP5_20_M_FD_132418 | JGI IMG/M metagenome (GOLD analysis project Ga0187778, IMG submission 132418) | Tropical peat soil microbial communities from peatlands in Department of Meta, Colombia - 1015_Q2_SP5_20_MG | ecosystem: Environmental > Terrestrial > Soil > Wetlands > Peat | place...
AGCTGCGGATCGCCGACGACAAGGATCGGGAGCTCCCCGCCGGCGAGGCCGGCGAGGTGCTGGTGCGCGGCGGCAGCGTCATGGCCGGCTACCTCGACGACCCGGACGCCACGACGCGGGCGTTCGCCGCCGACGGCTGGCTCCGGACGGGGGACCTCGGCGTGATCGACGACCGCGGCTGCCTGCGCATCGTGGGGCGCTCCAAGGACATGTTCATCGTGGGCGGGTTCAACGTGTACCCGGCCGAGGTCGAGAACGCCCTCCTCTCCCACCCCTCGGTCGGCCAGGCGGCGGTGATCGGCGTGCCCGACGCGCGCCTGGGCGAGGTCGGCATGGCCTTCGTCGTCCCGCGCCCGGGCACCGCAGTGGACCCGGCCGGGCTCGTCGAGTGGATCCGGGAGCGCATCGCCAATTACAAGGTGCCCCGATTCGTCGAGGTCGCCGAGGAGCTTCCCCTCACCGCCACCGGCAAGGTGCGCAAGGACGACCTCCGGGCCCGGGCGACCGCCCGCGGCGGGGGACCGGCATGAGCGACGGGGAGCCCGGGCGCCTGTCGTCCCTGGCGGGGCTGCGCGTGGTGGAGCTCGGCGTGTGGGTCGCGGCGCCCTCGGCTGCGGCGCTCCTGGCCGACTGGGGCGCGGACGTGGTCAAGGTGGAGCAGCCCGGTGGCGACCCGATGCGCCACGTCTTCGGCTCCCTTGGCATCGGGGGGGACCTGCCCAACCCGGCGTTCGCTCTCGACAACCGGGGCAAGCGCAGTGTCGTCCTGGACCTCCGCCAGGACGGCGACCGGGCGTCGCTCGAGGACCTGTTGGCGGGCGCCGACGTCTTCGTCACCAACCTGCGGCCGGACGCGCTGGACAACCTCGGACTCGAGCCCGAGACGACGGTGGGGCGCCATCCGCGCCTCGTGTACTGCAGCGTGAGCGGCTACGGCCTGCGCGGCGAGGACCGCAACCGTTCCGCGTACGACGTCGGCGCCTTCTGGGCGCGCTCGGGCCTCTCCATGCAGATGGCCGACGGGGAGGGCAGCCCCCTCAACGCGCGTGGCGGCATCGGCGACCACATCACCGGCCTCGCCGCCCTCGCCGGGATCCTCGGCGCGGTCCTCGAGCAGCGCGAGAGCGGCCGGGGCCGGGTGGTGGAGGTCTCGCTGTTGCGCACCGGGGCGTACATCCTCGGGTGGGACCTGGGCTTGCAGCTCGGGCTGGGCAAGGTGGCCGCCGCCGAGCCCCGCCAGCGGAACCAGGCGCCGCTCATGAACCCCTACCGCGCCGCGGACGGGCGCTGGTTCTTCCTCACCGGCCTCGAGGCCGGACGCCACATCGGCGCGGTGTGCCGGGCCCTGGGCCGGCCGGAGCTGCTCGAGGACCCGCGCTTCGCCGATGCCGCGGCCATCCGCAGGCACCGGGCCGAGGTCATCGCCATCCTCGACGAGGTCATCGCCACCAGACCGCTGTCCGAGTGGGCCGAGCGCTTCGACGCCGAGAGCGTCTGGTGGGCGCCGGCGCAGACGCCGCCGCAGGTGGTCGAGGACCCGCAGCTGCTCGTCAACGACGGGTTCGTCGACGTCGACGGCGGGGCCTTCCGTTCCGTCAACGGACCGGTGACCTTCGGCGACGCCGGCGGGCGGCCTCCGCGCACCGCCACGGTGCCGCAGCTCGGCGAGCACACGGCGGAGGTGTTGGCGGAGCTCCACGACGCGGGTCGCTAGGGCGAGGGGCGGCCCTGCGCCCGGGCGAGCAGGCCCCGGGCGATGACGAGGCGCTGGATCTCGTTGGTGCCCTCGCCGATCATCATGAGCGGCGCGTCGCGGAAGTAGCGCTCGACCGGCAGCTCCGTCGTGTACCCCATGCCGCCGTGGATGCGCATGGCCTCGGTCGCCAGGTCCATCGCCGTCTCGCTGGCGAAGAGCTTGGCCATGCCCGCCTCGACGTCGCAGCGCTCGCCCGCCATCTTGCGGCGGGCGGCGCTGTCGGTGAGCAGGCGGGCGGCCTCGAGGCGCGTCGCCATGTCGGCCAGCTTCAGCTGGATGGCCTGGTGCTCGGCGATGGGCTTGCCGAACGTGCTGCGCTGTTGCGCATAGGCAAGGGCGGCGTCGAAGGCGGCGCGCGCCACACCGGTGGCCCGTGCCGCGATGTTGATGCGGCCGACCTCGAGGACGCCGAGGATCTGGGGCAGGCCGCGCCCGTCGTCGCCGACGAGGTTGGACACGGGCACGCGGTGGTCCACATAGGCCATCTCGACGGTCTCCACGCCGCGATAGCCGAGCTTGCCCACGTGCTTGGAGACCGTGATGCCTTGGAAGCTCGGTCCCGGCTCCTTCTCCACGATCAGCGCGGAGATCCCCTTGTCGGTGCGCGCCGCGAGGGCCACGATGGCTGCCCGCTCGCCGTTGGTGACCCAGGCCTTGGTCCCGTTGACGACGAAGACGTCCCCGTCGCGAACGGCCTTGCACGAGAGCGAGCGGGTGTCACTGCCGGCGTCTGGTTCCGAAAGCGACAGCGCGCCGCGGCGCTCGCCGGTCGCCATCGCCGGCAGCCAGCGCCGCTTCTGCTCCTCGGTGCCGTGGGCCAGCAGCAGCGTCGCCACCATGGTGTGGGTGTTGACGATGCCGGTCAGGCTCATCCAGCCGTAGGCGAGCTCCTCGATGATGCCCACGTAGGTGACGAGGTCCAGGCCCAGGCCACCGTAGGCCTCGGGGATGGTGACGCCGAAGAGGCCCATCGCCTTCATCTGCTCGACGATCTCGTCGGGGAAGCGGTCCTCGTGCTCGAGCACGGAAGCCACGGGGATCACCTCCCGGGCCACGAAGCGCCGGACCGTGTCGAGGATCTCCTGGCGGACCTCGTCGGCGCCGGGAGCCAGAGGGGTGGGCACCCGAGAAGCATACAGGCGCTTCCTGTTGACAGCGATCTCACCTGCGAGAAGAATGTTCTCATGGGTGTGGGCCCGATGCACCGGGGGCTCGAACGGGCCGCCGGCCGCTTCGGGGACCGCGTGGCGCTTCGGGCGGGGGACCGGTCCTGGACCTTCGGCGAGCTCGACGGCCTGAGCGGCACCATGGCGCGGCACCTCGCCGCGCACGGCGTCGGCTCCGGCACGCGGGTGGCGGTGATGATGGCCAACCGCGTGGAGTTCCTGGTGGCCGTGGAGGCGGTGAGCAAGCTCGGCGCCGCCTCCGTGATGGTCAGCCCCGCCTGGAAGAAGACCGAGGTCGCGCACGCGCTGGCGCTGACCGGTCCCGTGCACGCGGTGGCCGACGCCGACACGGTGCCGGTGCTGGCCGAGGTGCTCGGAGGCGCACGCGTGACCGACGTCGACGCCGCCGCCACAGCCGCCGCGCTGGGCACCCTCCGGCCGGCCGTGGGCGAGGACGTGGCGGGGACGGCGGAGTCGGTGCTGGTGTTCAGCTCGGGCACCACGGGCCTGCCCAAGGCGGTGCGCCACACCCACGACTCGATGGGGCACGCGACGGCGCACTGGGTCGCCGCGCTGGGCCTCGGTCCGGAGGACCGGTTCCAGCTGTCCACGCCGCCCTCGCACATCCTGGGGCTGCTCAACCTGCTGGCTGCGGTGGCCGCTGGTGCCGGCGTCCGCCTGCACCGCCGGTTCGACCTCGACGAGGAGCTCGCCTGCATCGAGCGGGAGCGGATGACCCTGGAGATGGCCGTCGCCCCCATCGCCCTGGCCATGGCCAACCACCCGCGCCTGGAGGACTACGACCTCTCCTCCCTGCGCTACGTCATGTGGGGCGCCACCCCCGTCAGCGAGAACGTCGCGCGGGTGGTGACCGAGCGCAGCGGGGTCCGCTGGCTCCCCGCCTACGGAGCCAGCGAGGTGCCGGTGATCGCGGCGAACCCCGTGGCGCGCCCCGACGCCTGGCGACTCGACTCGGCCGGGCTCGCGCCCGCCGGCGTGGTGCTGCGCGTCCAGGACATCGACACCGGTGCGGTCCTCGAGCCCGGCGGCGTGGGCGAGATCCAGGTGCGCGGTCCGTCGGTGATGGCTGGCTACCTCCCCGAGGCCGACAGCGCCGCCGCCTTCGCGGACGGCTGGTACCGCACGGGGGACGTGGGGTGGCTCGAGCCGGAGGGGTGGGTGCACCTCACCGACCGGCGCAAGGAGATGATCAAGGTCAACGGGTTCCAGGTGGCGCCGGCCGAGCTCGAGACGGTGCTCCACGGGCACCCGGCGGTGCTGGACTGCGCGGTGTTCGGCATCCCCGACGAGCGCGCCGGCGAGGTGCCCGTGGCCGCCGTCCAGCTCGACCCGGCCGTGCCAGTGTCCGAGGGCGAGCTCCGGCAACTGGTGGCCGACCAGCTCGCCACGTACAAGCAGCTGCGCCACGTGGTGGTCGTCGACGCCGTCCCCCGGCTCCCCTCCGGCAAGGTGCTGCGCCGCACCCTGCGCGACGAGTGGGCGCCCGCACTCACCGCCCGGGCGGACCAGGCGGCGCACTGATGGACGTCCGCCTCTCCCCGGAGCAGCAGGCCCTGCGCGACGCCGTGGCCGGCGCCGTCGACCGCCTGGGCCCCCGCAGCGTGGGCGACCTCGACGACGCGGCGCGGGCCGAGCGGCTGGAGGCGGCGTCGTCCGCCGCCGGCTGGCGCGAGCTGCGAGCGGTGGGGAGCGACGGCGCCGCCCCCCTGGCCTCGGGCGTCGAGGCCGCTCTCGTGGCCGAGGAGCTCGGCCGCGGCCTGGCCGACGTGGCCTTCATCGGTCCCACCCTGGCCGCCGAGCTGCGGCGCCTGTCGGGGGCGCCGCCGGCGGAGGACGTGGAGACCGTCGCCTTCGTGCCCGACCTCTCCGCACCGGCGCGCGCCGTGGGCGGCGTGGTGCCCGCGGCCGTGGCCGTCGACGCCCGGGGGGCGCGCCGCGCCCTCGTGCTGGTCCCCTCGGCCGAGGGCGACGATCTGGCCGCGCTGGCGCCCGGACGCGCCGAGCCGCCCCTGGACCTGACGCGTGCCGCATGGGCGTCGGAACGGGCCTCGTCGCCCGAACCGATGGCGGCGGGGGTGCTCGGGGGGGAGGCGATGACGCGCTGGACGGCGCTGGGCCTGGCACTCACGTGCGCCGACCTCGTCGGGGTCATGCAGGGCGCGCTGTCCCTGGCGTGCGTGTATGCCGCCGAGCGCCGCCAGTACGACGCGCCGATCGGGTCCTTCCAGGCGGTGCAGCACCTACTGGCCGACGCCTTCGTCGCCACGGAGGGGTCCCGCAGCGCCGCCCTGCACGCGGCGTGGGCCGTCGACTCGCTGGGCGCGCCCGACGCCCTGGCGGCGGGGGCGGTGGCGAAGGCGTACACGGCGCGCGCCGCGCGCGACGTGTGCGAGGCGGTGATCCAGGTCCACGGCGGCATCGGGAACACCTGGGACTGCCTGGCCCACGTCTATCTCCGGCGCGCCCTGCTCTCGAGCGACCTCTTCGGCGGGGTGGGCCCCAGCCTGGGGCGCGTCCTGGTGCACCACGGGATCGGGGAGGGCTGATGGACTTCGGCGACTCGCCGGCCGAGCGCGCCGTGCGCCTGCGCCTCCGGGCCTGGCTGGAGGAGCACAACCCCGGCCTGCCCGCGTCGTCGACCGACGACGACTACTGGGCCGGGATGGCGCAGTGGCACCGCGACCTGTACGACGCCGGGTTCTTCGGCATGTCGTGGCCGACCGAGATCGGGGGCCAGGGGATGGCGAGCGTCTACGAGGCCGTCGTCGACCAGGAGCTGGCGTCGGCCGGCGCGCCGCCCCGGCCGAGCCTCGGATACCTGGTCTGGGGCATCCTCGAGCACGGCAGCGACGAGGTCAAGACGCGGTTCCTCCCGGGCATCGTCAACGGCCGGGACCGGTGGTGCCAGGGGTTCAGCGAGCCCGACGCCGGCTCGGACCTGGCCTCGTTGCGCACACGCGCCGATCGCGACGGCGACGACTACGTGATCACCGGGCACAAGGTCTGGACCAGCTACTCGGACGAAGCGCAGTGGTGCCTTCTCCTGGCCCGCACCGACCGCGAGGTGCCCAGGCACAAGGGGATCTCCGCCTTCGCACTGGCCATGGACCAGCCGGGCGTGCAGCGGCGCCCGCTCCGGATGATCAACGGCATCACCAAGGAGTTCGGCGAGGTCGTCTTCGACGGCGCCCGGGTGCCGGCGGCGAACATGGTCGGCGCGCCCGGGGAGGGGTGGGCGCTGGCCATGACAGTGGTCTCCCACGAGCGCGAGCCGGGCGAGCTGGGGTACGTCGCCCGCTACGGGAAGCTGGTCAAGGAGCTGGTGGCCCGCGTGCGCAAGGAGCCCGGCGCGTTCGGGCCCGAGCAGGTGCGCCAGCTGGCCTGGGCTCTCGTCGAGGCCGAGATGCTGCGGCTGCACGTGTGCCGGCGGCTGTCTGACCGGCTGGGCGGCATCTCCCACGGCCCCGAGGGCTCGGTCGACAAGCTCCTCATGACGTCGACGGAGCAGACGGTGGGCCATGCCGCCTTGGCGATCGGCGGGACCGGCCTCGGGGGCGGGGACGACACCTGGCTCAAGGCCTATCTCTACAGCCGCGCCCAGAGCGTCATGGGCGGCACCTCCCAGATCCAGCGCAACCTCGTGGCGCGCCGCATCCTCGGGTTGCCGGTCGCATGAGCGCCGCCGGGGGCTACGACGTGGGACCGCACCTGGTGGTGGAGGCCGAGGGACCGGTGCGGATCGTCCGCCTGAACCGTCCCGAGCAGCTCAATGCCACCAACCACGAGCTGCACAAGGGACTGGCCGCCCTGTTCCCCCAGGTCGACGCGGACGTCGAGGCCCGCGCGGTCGTGCTGACGGGCAACGGGCGCGCCTTCTCGGCCGGCGGAGACTTCTCCTACCTCGACGAGCTGGCGCGCGACCCGGTCCTGCGGCGCGAGACGCTCACGCACGGCCGCCAGATCGTCACCGGCATGGTCGGGTGCCGGGTGCCGGTGATCGCGGCCGTGAACGGCCCGGCCGTGGGGCTCGGGTGCAGCCTGGTCGCCCTCTCCGACGTGGTCTTCATGGCGGAGAGCGCGCACCTGGCCGACCCCCACGTCATGGTGGGCCTGGTCGCCGCGGACGGTGGCCCGGTGACCTGGCCGCTGCTCGTCAGCCTGCAGCTGGCCAAGGAGTACGCCCTCACCGGGGACCGCATCCCGGCACGGCGCGCCGCGGAGATCGGGCTGGCGAACCACGTCTGCCCCGACGACGAGGTGCTCGCCGAGGCCCTCGCCTGCGCGCAGCGGATCGCCGCGCTGCCGGCACAGGCCGTCCAGGACACCAAGCGGATCCTCAACCTCCATCTGGAGCGGGCCGTGCTCGGGGCTCTCGACTTCGCGCTGAGCGCGGAGGACCGCTCCTTCGGGTCGCCCGAGCTGCGGGCCAACCTCGACCGCCTCCTCGCGCCGCGGGAAAAGGCGCACGACGGGCGGCCGGACCCGGGCGACGGGGTGTAGGGGTCACGGATGCCGGGATCGCAGGTGCTGGCGCGGCACATGTCGGAATCGCAGGCGAGCTGAGGGAAGGCGGGGTCATGGCACATTTCCAGAAGCCGGCGGAGGGGAGCTGGACGGCGCACTACCCCGAGCTGGGGACCGGACCGGTCTCCTACGAGGACTCGATCTCGCCGGAGCACTACGAGCTGGAGCGGCGGGCCATCTTCGCCCGGACGTGGCAGAACGTCGGCCGGGTCGAGCAGCTCCCGCGTGCCGGCAGCTACTTCACCAGGGAGCTGGCCGCCGCAGGAACGTCGGTGGTGGTGGTCCGGGGCACCGACGGCGAGGTCCGCGGCTTCCACAACATCTGCCGGCACCGCGGCAACAAGCTGGTGTGGAACGACTACCCGCGCGAGGAGACGGCCGGGATGTGCCGCCAGTTCACCTGCAAGTACCACGGCTGGCGCTACGACCTCCAGGGTGGGCTCACCTTCGTGCAGCAGGAGGACGAGTTCTTCGACCTGGACAAGACCGAGTTCGGGCTGGTCCCGGTGCAGACGGAGGTCTGGGAGGGCTTCATCTTCGTGAACCCCGACCCGAAGAACGCGGTCGGCCTCGCCGAGTACCTGGGGGAGATGGGCAGCGAGCTGGCGGGGTACCCGTTCGACAAGATGACGCAGGTCTACAAGTACCGCGCCGAGGTCGGCAGCAATTGGAAGCTGTTCATCGACGCCTTCGCCGAGTTCTACCACGCGCCCGTCCTGCACGCGAAGCAGGCTGTGGCCGAGGAGTCGCGCAAGCTGCAGGGGGTCGGCTACGAGGCGCTGGCCTACAAGCTCGACGGCCCGCACGGGATGGTGTCGTCGTGGGGCGGGATGTCGCCGCCGAAGGACCTGAACATGGTGAAGCCCATCGAGCGGGTGCTGCACAGCGGGCTCTTCGGCCCGTGGGAACGGCCCGACATCGACGGCCTCGACCCGCTGCCGCCCGGGGTGAACCCGGCGCGGAGCAAGGCGTGGGGTGTGGACTCGTTCGTCTTCTTCCCCAACTTCATGCTGCTGATCTGGGCGCCGGGGTGGTACCTGACGTACCACTACTGGCCGACGTCCTACGACAGCCACATCTTCGAGGGGACGCTGTGCTTCGTGCCGCCACGCAACGCCACGGAGCGCCTCCGCCAGGAGCTCGCCGCAGTCACGTTCAAGGAGTACGCGCTCCAGGACGGCAACACGCTCGAGGCCACCCAGACGATGATCGAGTCGCGGGCGGTCACCGAGTTCCCCTTGAACGACCAGGAGATCCTCCTGCGCCAGCTCCACAAGACGGCCCGTGACTACGTCGCCGCCTACCAGGAGGACCCGGAGCGGCGACGGCCGTCGCTGCGGGTCTCGACGGCCTCGTGACGATGGCCGACGACGCCGCAGAGGACGCAAAGGAGCCAGTCATGTCCGTGCTGCCACCCGAATTCGCCGACCTCGAGCCCTTCGCCGGCTGGTCGCTTCGCACCGAGGCGGAGCGGTACGCCAAGCGCCTGTCGTCGTCGATGGCCGATCTCCAGGCGTTCTACGACGCCGCCTTCCCCCGCCTGGAGGCCGCCATGGCCCACCTCGACGGCCTCGAGTACGCCGCGCTGCCCGAGGACGCCACCCGGCTGTTGTGGCTCTGCTACTCGCTGGTGAACGCGTCGTTCCCGGTCGAGGTCTGGCGCCAGCCCCGCGTGCCCGACAGCGGCGCGGCCAGCATGGACGTCGTCGTCGAGCCGGTGGTCTGACCGGCCCCGTCGATACGATGTCCGACGTGACGAACGAACCGGCGGCCGACGTCCAGCCCGACGAAGGCGTCAGCTGGCGCGAGCTGGCGGTGGCGCGATCGCTCGATTCGGCCCGCACCCGAGCGGAGAACCGGGTGCAGCGCTTCATGGCCGCCGCCATGGAGCTGATCAACACCAACGAGGGCAAGGACTTCACCGTGCAGGAGGTGGTGGAGCGATCGGGGCAGTCGCTGCGGAGCTTCTACCAGCACTTCGACGGCAAGCACGAGCTGCTCCTGGCCCTGTTCGAGGAGTCGGTGGTCGCCACCGTGCAGCACCTGGGTGCGCGGATCGCCGACGAGTCGGACCCCCTGGAGCGGCTGCACCGGTTCGTCATCGAGTACCACCTCGCGTGCCGCCCGCCGTCCAAGGGCAAGCCGCCGCCGAAGGGTGTGCCGCCGGCCATGGCCGAGTTCGCCCAACAGCTGCTCACGCAGCATCCCAAGGAGGCGGCACGCGCCTTCGGACCGCTCGTGTCCATGTTCCGCGACCTGCTCGACGAGGCGGTCGCCGCCGGGTCCGTGCGGACGGACCTGCCCGCGCGCCGGGTCGCCGGGATGGTGCTCGAGGCGGTCATGTTCAACACCTTCTCGTCCACCATCGGCGGCGCCTCGACCCGCGGCGACGACCGCGACGCGGCCGAAGACCTGTGGCAGCTCGTCGCCCACGGCATCGTGGCGCCCTGAGCGCTCAATCGGGAACGCCGAGGAAGCCCCGGGCCAGACGCAGCAGCTGGACCCGCAGGGTGTCGTCGTCGAGGTCGACGACGAGGGGGTGCATGACCGCACCCCCGATCGCCGCCGTGAGCATCACGGCACGCAGGCGGTCGTCGGGCCCCGCGCCAGGGCCCATGAGCAGCCGGTAGAGCCGGTCCATGACCAGCCGGAACGGAGCGTGGTGCGCGAAGTACCGGACGATGACCGGATCGCCGAGCAGCATGCTCTCCATCCGCCGCCGTTCGACGGCCAGGTCGACGATGCGGGAGATCAGGACCTCGCGCGCCCGTTGTGGCGTCGGTTCGGCCTCGGCAGTCACCAGCGCCGCCTCCAGACCGGCCAGCTCCGTCTCGGCCGCGGCGATGACGATCTCCTCCTTGGTCCTGAACTGGTGGTACACGGCGGCCTTCGTCACCCCGATGGCATCGGCGATCATCTGCAGGGACGTGCCGCCGACCCCGTGCTCGGCGAAGAGGGCGAGGGCCGTGGCCACGATGCGCGCCTGCGCCGGGCTGAGGGTCGCGGACCCGCGCCCGGCGACGGCGGACGGCGGCGTGGCGCGCATGGGCCGACCCTAGCCGCCAGGCTTGCAACGACTAGCCGATCGGCTATCCTGCGGGGTCGATCGGCGTCGCACGCGTGCTCCCAGGACGCGAGGCCGATCTGGCGCGCGACCCGTGGGGGACGAGCCCGAGGAGGCGAGTGGTGTCAGAACCGACGACCGACGAGCAGCTCGAGGGGTTCCTCGAGATCCGCAAGCCAGGGGCACACCTGCAGGAGGAGGGCGCCGTCGCCGACGACTTCGTGCTGATGCTCGGGGTGGACCTGACCAACTACCCCAAGTTCGCCCGGGTGGACGACTCGGTCACGTATCCGAAGGCCGACCTCGACATCCGCGACCAGCTCGACGTCGACTCGGGCGCCGAACTGCCCGACTACAGCGGGCCCTACCGGCAGGAGATGCGCCTGACCGACTTCTCACGCGAGGCCCTGGCGACGAGGTTCCTCCCGTGGGTGGAGGCCTACCGGACGCTGTGCCTCGACGCCTGGGCGGCGGAGCTGTCCAGGCGATACGGCACCGAGGTGATGGCCGAGCTCGAGTGGGCAGGCTGGAACGACCAGGTGGTGCCCGAGCTCGAGCGCATGAAGGGCGAGTTCCTCCCCGCCGACACGGCCTACGAGGACCCCAATCGGCACGTGCCCGAGGACGCGCGGGCGCACACCAGGGTCGACTACGCGGGGCTGTTCAGCCCGCGGCCCGACACGGCCGAGCTGTCCAAGCCGGAGCTCGTCCGATGGCTGCTCGGGAGCCACGAGTACCTGCTCCAGTGCATCGAGGCCTGGGCCGCGCAGGTCGTCGTCCGCTACGGGCTCGACGTCATGTTCGACATCCAGTGGACCCTGTGGGGCGAGACGGTGCTTCCGGGGGCGAAGCGGCTCAAGGCCGAGTACCTGGGCATCGACGGCGACACCGTCGCCGACTGGATGAAGGACCTGCAGTGCGACGCCACGGCGCTGCCGGGCAAGGCGTTCGACGTCTCCTTCGAGATGCCCGAGGAAGAGGTCGGGGTCATGACCTTCAACCGCTGCGTCGCCGCCGACCAGTGGGAGCAGATGGGCAGGCCGGACATCCTGGAGAAGAACTGCCACTCGACGTGCCCGAAGTCGATGATCGTCACGACCAAGATGTACAACCCGAACATGAAGGTCGAGATCCTGGCCATCCCGCCGCGCAAGGACCCCGGAGACGTCTGCTGCAAGTGGCGCTTCAGCATGCGGACGCCCGACGACCCCGAGTACGTGCCCGTGGAGCTCAGGCGCGGTCCCAGCGAGGGCTGACCGGGGCACTCCCGGGGGGCCGTCGCCGTCGGGCGGGGCGCCGGCCGGGCGCGTCAGGGGACGACGACGACCTTGCCCGTGTCGGCACCGGCCAGCAGCGTGGCGAAGGTGCCCGGCAGCCCGTCGAGGTCGATCACGTCGGTGACGAGGCCGTCGACCACCAGCGTCCCGTCGTCGAGGCAGCGCAACGTGTCGACGAAGTCCCGGCGGTCGTAGTACAGGGCGAAGCGGATGTCGAGCTCCTTGTGCAATCCGTTGAACGGGAACAGGGTGTCGCGCGTCATGCACGCGCCGACGACCCCGACCCGCCCGTCCACGGCGGCGAGGCGCATGGCCTGGTCGATCATCCCGGGCTTGCCGGAGCACTCCATCACCACCGGCGGGGCACCGCCAGCGGCGCGCTCGCAGGCGTCGGCCACGTCCTCGGTGATGGGGTCCACCACCACCTCCGCCCCCAGGGCCGTCGCCAAGGACCGGCGCCGGGCCACAGGGTCGCTCACCACGGCGGGTCCGGCGCCCAGTGCCCGGGCCCAGGCGGTCACGGCCAGGCCGATGGGGCCGGCGCCCAGCACGGCCAGCGGCTCGCCGGCGCCGAGACCGGCACGGCGCAGCCCGTGGAGGGCCACGGCCAGCGGCTCGACCAGCGCCTGCTCGGGGCCGGTGAGCGAGGCGGGCAGTGTGTAGAGCTCGTCCGCACTGAGCAGGACCCGCTCGGCGAACCCCCCGGGCAGGGTGAAGCCCAGCAGGTGGAACTGCGCGCAGTGGTCCGCCCGACCGACGCGGCAGAAGCGACAGCTCCCGCAGCTGGCGAAGGGCCGCGCCGTGACGCGGGTGCCGGGCGCCCACCGGTCGTCGACGCCCTCGCCCACGCGCTCGACGACGCCGGCGATCTCGTGGCCCATGATGGTGCCGGGGGTCGCGACCACGCTGGCGATGTGGAGGTCGCTCCCGCAGATGCCACAGGCGCGCACCCGGGCCACCACCTCGCCCGGACCGGGGACGGGGTCGTCGACCTCGGTGATCTCGAGCTGTCCGCCCGTGCCGGCGAGGACCGCGGCGCGCACCGTCAGGACCGCACGACGACCACGGGCGGGTCGCTGATCCCGTGCTGCGACTTGCACATCGCCCGGTAGCCGGCGAGGACGCTCGCCGCGTCGATGACGAGCTCGACGTCGCCTTCGGCGGTCAGGTTGAGGTTGGCGCCGTGGATGACGAACCACACGTCGGTGTCGCCCCGGTTGTCGGCGGGCACGTGCAGCGTGTGCACCGAGCCCGCCGGCTCGAACAGGTACGAGCCGGCGGTGTTCAGCGCCTCGGGGCTCTCGAGGTAGTGCCAGCGCCCGGACTGGGTGAAGGCGTAGACGGGCCCCGTGTGCTTGTGCGTCTGGACCGTCAGCCCCGGTGGGAACAGCGAGCGGATGACCCACACGCCGTTGGCCAGGTCGATCTGGAGGACCTGCATGCGGATCGAATCGGGCAGTGTCACAAAGGGCAGGTCGCGCTCGCCGCGGTGGATGGCGGTGGGTGCGAGATCGAAGGCGATGGCCATGGATCCTCCCGGGTCTTGCTGCAGAAAGGTTAGGCGCTGCCGGCCTCTTTGTAGACGGCGCCGCCCTTCATCACGAACCGGACGTCCTCGGTCACCCCGATGTCGGCCAGGGGGTCGCCCGGGACGGCGATCACGTCCGCGAGGAGCCCGGCGTCGAGGCGCCCCCGGTCGTCGACGTCGATGAGCTCGGCGGACACGGTGGTGGCGGCGCGGATGGCCTGCAACGGCGACATGCCCCGGTCGACCAGCGCGACGAGCTCCTTGGCGTTGCGGCCGTGGGGGATCGCCGGCGCGTCGGTTCCGCAGGCGATGCGCGCCCCGCGCGCCACGGCCTTGCGGATCGTCTCCTTGGCCTTCGGGAACACCTCGGCCGCCTTGGCCTGGAGCTCGGGGGGGGCGTTGGACACGTCCATGCCGTCGGCCAGGTACGTGGTGGGCACGAGGAACCGCTCTCGCTCGATGAGCAGGTCGAGGGTCTCGTCGGTCATGAGCGAGCCGTGCTCGATGCAGTCGATCCCCGCCTCGATGGCGGCGCGGATGCCGTCGTCGCCGTGGGCGTGCGCCGCCACCCGCAACCCGGCGCGGTGCGCCTCGTCGACCACCGCCGCCAGCTCCTCGTCCGAGTACTGCTGCGCGCCGGCCGTGCCGGCGTGCGACATCACGCCACCCGAGGCGCACACCTTGATGAGCTGGGCCCCGTGCTTGATCTGGTAGCGCACGGCCCGGCGCACCTCGTCGACGCCGTCGGCGATGCCCTCCTCGACGGTCAGGGGCATGATGTGCGGCGCCAGGGCCTGGAACATGGTCGGGTCGAGGTGGCCGCCCGTCGGCGTGATGGCGTGGCCGGCCGGGACCACCCGGGGCCCCTCGAACCATCCCAGGTCGATGGCCTTCTTGAGGGCCACGTCGAGCAGGAGCCCGCCGGTCTGCACGAAGAGGCCCAGGTTGCGCACCGTGGTGAACCCGGCCTGCAGGGTCCGGCGGGCGTTGGCCACGGCCCGGAGGGTGCGCAGCGCCGGGTCGTCCTGCACCGGGTTGAGCGGGCTGCGGTGGTCCGGTCCGCCGAGGAGGAGGTTGACCTCCATGTCCATCAGCCCGGGGAGCAGGGTCAGGTCTCCGAGGTCGATGGGCACCGCCTCCGACGGCACGGTGCTCGGCATGACCTCGGCGATGTGCTCGCCGACGACCAGCAGGTTGCCGGGCTCGAGGAGCTCGCCCTTGACCACGTCGAGCATGCGGCTGCTGCGCAAATGGATGGCTGGCGGTCGTGGGATGCGCATGACGGTCAGCCTCCGAGGACGGGGACGATGGGGGGCAGCTCGACGCTGGTGCGGATGCCCGGCGCCGCCGCGCACACGGCGGGAATGGCGTCGACGGCGCGGTTGGCGGTGAAGGTGGGCGACAGTTCGCCCATGCGGTCGCGGGGGCGGTCGCCGGGCGCGCCGGTGTCGGCGCCGGCCACCAGCGTGCCCCGCCGCCCGTCAGGCACGGGCGGCTCCCGCCGGCCGGGCCAGCCCCAGCGTGTCGCGCAGCGTCGTCCCCGTGTAGCGGTCGCGGAAGACCCCGCGACGCCGGAGCTCGGGGACCACCAGGCGGACCATGTCCTCGTAGGCGCCGGGGGTGTGCGTGGCCGCGATCACGAAGCCGTCGCACGCCCCGGCCTCCATCCAGTGCTCCATCTGGTCGGCCACCTCCGGCCCGGTGCCCACGAAGCGCGGCCCCTGCAGGAGCGTCGCCCGATGTCCTGCCAGATCGGCCAGGGTGACGGTGCCGCCGATGTGGGCCCGGAGGTTCTGCACCAGCCCCCTGATGCCGGAGACCGACTCGACCAGCTCGTCGGTGATGGGGGCGTCGAGCGCCATGCCGGAGAAGTCGTGGTTCATGAGCTCCGACAGGAGGGTCAGCGAGGCCATGGGGTCGACGAGCTCGTCGAGGAAGAGCTGCTCGCGCTCCTCGGCATGCGCGCGCGACTCGCCCAGGACGGTGTACACCATCGGCAGCATCTTGACCGACTCCGGGGCCCGGCCCGCGGCCGCCACGCGCTCCTTCTGGTCCTTGTAGTGCGAGCGGGCGATGTCGATGTCGGGGTCGCCGGTGAAGATCAGCTCGGCCCAGCGCGCCGCGAACTCTCGGCCGCGCCCCGAGGACCCCGCCTGCAGGAGCACCGGCCGTCCCTGGGGCGAGCGGGGGACGGTGAGGGGGCCGCGGACATGGAACCACTTGCCGTCGTAGCCGAGCTCGTGCACCTTGGCCGGATCGGCGAAGATGCCCGCGGCCCGGTCGAGCACCAGGGCGTCGTCGTCCCAGGTGTCCCACAGCCCGGTGGTCGCCTCCAGGAACTCGTCGGCCCGGTCGTAGCGCGCGTCGTGGGGGATGTGCTCGTCGAACCCGTAGTTCTGCGCCTCGCTGTCGTTGACGGAGGTGACGACGTTCCACGCGGCGCGCCCGCCGGTCAGGTGGTCGAGCGTGGCGAAGGTGCGGGCCACGTGGAAGGGGGAGTAGTAGGTGGTCGAGTAGGTTGCCCCCAGCCCGATGTGCTCGGTGGCGCCGGCGATCACGCCGAGGACCACGGACAGATCCAGCTTCACGGGCCTCGCACCCAGACGGACGGCATCGGCCACCGACCCGCCGTAGATGCCGGGCATGGCCAACCGGTCGTCGAAGAACATCATGTCGAAGCACCCTTCTTCCAGGGTGCGGCCGAGCTTGGCGTAGTAGCCCGCGGTCAGGAACCCGTGCTCGGTGGCCGGGTGGCGCCACGAGCCGGCGTAGACGGTCGTGCTGCCCGCCTGCATGAAGCCCACCAACGACATCTGTCGCTTCGCCATCGCCTCCCCCTTGCCGTGCGCTCCGCCCGCCCTCAGCTCCCGGCCGCGGCCACCGCCCGGCGGGCGCGCTGGCGGAAGCCCTCGAGCTTCTCGTCGGGCGTGCGCACGCGCGTGCTGCGCGACATGACGGAGACGTCGTGACCGGCCGCTTTGGCTCGCAGCGCGCCGACCGTCGCCTGCTCCCTGGGCACGTGGGCGAAGGGGTCGAACGAGTACCACCGCATGGCGTTCTCGTGCGTCATCCTGGCGACGTCCGTGTCGGAGACCCCGTTGTCGGCGAAGACCCGTCCCAGCTCCTCGGGGGCCTCGGGCCACATGGAGTCGCTGTGGGGGTAGTCGGCCTCCCACGCGATGTTGTCGATGCCGATGCGGTCCCGCAGGGCCACGCCGACCGGGTCGCTGATGAAGCAGGTGAGGAAGTGCTCCCGGAAGACGTCGCTGGGCAGGCGCCCGCCGAAGTCCTGGAGCGTCCAGGCGTGGTGCATCTCGAATGTGCGGTCGACCCGCTCGAGGAAGTACGGGATCCAGCCGGTCCCACCCTCCGACAGGGCGACCCGGAGGTCCGGGAAGTTCTTCAGGACCCGCGACCACAGCAGGTCGGCCGCGGCGGACTGGATGTTCATCGGCTGCAACGTGATCATGACGTCGGGCGGCGAGTCGACGGCCGGGATGGACAACCGCCCCGATGACCCCAGGTGGATCGACAGCACCGTCGCGGTGTCGCAGCAGGCCCGCCACACGGGGTCCCAGTACTCGTCGTGGAAGCTCGGGTAGCCGAGCGCCGCCGGGTTCTCGGTGAAGCTCAGCGAATGACAGCCCTTGGCCGACATCCGCCGGATCTCGGCCGCCGTCTGCTCGGCGTCCCAGATGGCCGGCACGGCCAGCGGGATGAAGCGCCCCGGGTAGCTCCCGCACCACTCGTCGATGTGCCAGTCGTTGTAGGCGCGCACCAGGGCGTTGGCGAGGTCGTCGTCCTTGGCCTTGAAGACGCGGGCCGTGAAGGTGGGGAACGAGGGGAAGTTCATCGATGCCAGCACCCCGCCGGCGTCCATGTCCTTGACCCGCTCGTGGACGTCGTAGCAACCGGGGCGGACCTCGTCGAGGCTCTGGGGCTCGAGCCCGTACTCCTCCTTCGGCCTCCCCGCCACCGCGTTCAGGGCGGCGGTCTCGATCACGGCCGGCCCGAAGACCCAGACGTCCGATCCCTCGTCGTTGCGCACCAGCTTCGGTGCCTCGTCGAGGTACTTGGCCGGGAGGTGGTTCACGAAGAGATCGGGCGGCTCGATCAGATGGTCGTCGACGCTGATCAGGATGAAGTCATCGATCCCGGCCATGGGGCTCCCTGAGAATGACGTTTTCGATTTGCAAGAGCGATCCTATTCCCAGGTTCCGGGCGGGCGCCAGGGGCGCACCGGGCGGCGCCACGGCGTCAGGACGAGGGGGAGCCCCCGGCCGCCAGCCCGTGGGCGGCGGCGGCACGGGCCAGCCAGGCGTCGAGCTCCGCGCTCGTCTCCCACGCCGTGTCCAGGAGGAAGAGGGCGGGGGCCGGGCAGCTGCACCCGATCTCCGACAGCACGGGCTTCAAGGTGAGCTCACCGGCCAAAGCGTGGCGCTCCGACGCCCCGAGCATGAGCGCGACGGCCGGCTTCCCGTCCATCTCGCCGGCGCCGAAGTGGTCGAGGAAGAGCTTGAGCAGGCCGGTGTAGGTGGCCTTGAAGGTGGGGGAGGCGAAGACCACGAGCGACGCCGCCAACACCGTCTGCTTCGCGGACTCGACCGCAGGGTCGCCCCACGACAGGAGCGCCGGTCCCAGCGCCGCCAGCTCCACGCACTCGGCGGGCGGCGATCCCGTCAGGCGCCGCACGACGTGCTCAGCGGCCTGGCGCGTGCGCGACCCGAGCTTCGGGTTCCCCACGACGACGACGACGTTCACGGGCGTGCGCTTCCCCTATCCTTTGTCCCGCCATGATGGCAGGTGACCGCAGGCTGGCATTCGACCCGATTGCCGAGGCGCGGCGCCAGTGGACCGAGCACGGCTGGTCGGATGCGGCCGAGGGCATGGCGGCCGTGACGTCGATCATGCGGGTCCAACAGGTGCTCATGGCCCGCGCCGACGCCGTGCTGAGGCCCTTCGGGCTCACGTTCGCCCGCTACGAGGTGCTGATGCTGCTGCTCTTCTCCCGGCACGGCCGGCTGCCCGTGGGCAAGGTCGGCGAGCGCCTGCAGGTCGGCGCGGCCAGCGTGACCAACGCGGTGGACCGGCTCCAGGCCGACGGTCTCGTGGCCCGCCGGACCAACCCCGCCGACGGCCGGGGCGTGCTGGCCGCCATCACCCCGGCGGGGAGGCGGCTGGCCCGCCGGGCCACGGACCTGCTCAACGAGCAGCTCTTCGAGGCGCTGGAGCTCTCCGACGAGGAGCTCGGCGAGCTCGTGGACCGCCTCAAGGAGTTCCGCCGCCGCGCCGGCGACTTCCAGGAGGAGACGCGCCGGCCGTTGCCGTGATTTTCGACGTCGAAGTAGATTTGGGGTGACGAGGAGCGAGGTGCGGTGGTGACCAACAGGCAGGAGTGGGAGCGCGACTTCCGATCGGCACCGTCGGACGAGGTGGAGGGCGCGACGATGTCGGGCCTCGAGCTGGCGCCCGTCTACGGGCCCGACGACGGCGAGTTCCCCGGGCAGTGGCCCTACACCCGCGGGCCCTATGCGTCCATGTACCGCGGGAAGCTCTGGACGATGCGGATGTTCGCCGGCTTCGGCACCGCCGAGGACACGAACGCCCGCTTCAAGCAGCTGCTGCGCTCCGGCGGGACGGGCCTGTCCGTCGCCTTCGACCTCCCGACGCTCATGGGCACCGACTCGGACCACCCGCTCGCCCTCGGCGAGGTGGGCAAGTCCGGCGTGGCCGTCGACACCCTGGCCGACATGGAGGACCTGTTCTCCGGGATCGACCTCGCCGCGGTGACGACCTCCATGACCATCAACTCGCCCGCCGACATCCTCATGGCCATGTACGTCGCGGTGGCCGAGGAGGGCGGGGTGGGGCGCGAGAGGCTGGCCGGCACCATCCAGAACGACATCCTCAAGGAGTACCAGGCGCAGAAGGAGTTCATCTTCCCCCCGCGCCCGTCGGTGCGGCTGGTGACCGACCTGGTGCGGTTCTGCACGGCCGAGATGCCGTTGTGGCACCCGATCTCGATCTCGGGCTACCACATCCGCGAGGCTGGCTCGACGGCCGCGCAGGAGCTGGCCTTCACGTTGGCCAACGGGTTCGCCTACGTGGAGGCGGCTACCGCCGCCGGCCTGGCGGTCGACGACTTCGCCCCGCGGCTGAGCTTCTTCTTCAACGCCCACATCGACTTCTTCGAGGAGGTCGCCAAGTACCGGGCGGCCCGGCGCATCTGGGCCCGGTGGATGCGCGACCGCTACGGCGCCGGCAAGGAGACCTCCATGCGGCTGCGCTTCCACACGCAGACCGCGGGCGTCTCGCTCACCGCGCAGCAGCCCGAGCTGAACCTGGCCCGGGTGGCGATCGAGGCGCTCGCCGGCGTGCTGGGGGGCACCCAGAGCCTCCACACCGACTCCTTCGACGAGGCCCTTGCCCTGCCGACGGAGAAGGCGGCACGCCTGGCGCTGCGCACGCAGCAGATGATCGCCCACGAGACCGGCGTGGCGGCCGTGGCCGACCCCCTCGGCGGTTCGTACCTCGTCGAGGCGCTCACCGACGAGCTCGAGCGCCAGGCGGAGGCGGTGTTCGCCCATCTGCAGGAGCTGGGCGAGGGGTCCGTGCTCGACGGGGTGCTCCGGGGCATCGAGGACGGATGGTTCCAGGGGGAGATCGCGCAGGCGTCGGCCGACTTCGAGCGCAAGCTCAACGACGGCAGTCGCGTGCTCGTGGGGGTCAACCGATTCGCCGAGCCGGACGAGGAGGAGCCCGATATCCTCTACATCGGGCCCGAGGCGGAGGAGCAGCAGCGCAAGCGCCTCGACGAGGTCAAGCGCCGTCGCGACCAGCGCGCGGTGGACGCCGCGCTGGCGACCGTGCGCGCCGACGCGGCCAGGGCCGAGGTCAACCTGATGCCCGCGCTCCTCCAGGCGGTGCGCAGCTACGCCACGGTCGGAGAGATCGTCGGTGCGCTCGGCGACGTGTTCGGCACGTGGACCGAGCGCCCCGCCGTCTGAGCGGCCGGTGCTGATGCCCTACCGCGCGCTGGTGACCAAGGTCGGGCTCGACGGGCACGACCGCGGGGTCAAGGTCGTCGCCCGGATGCTGCGCGACGCCGGCTTCGAGGTGATCTACGGCGGCCTGCGCCAGACGCCTGCCTCGATCGCGCAGACCGCGCTCGAGGAGGACGTCGACGTCGTCGGCCTCTCCATGCACTCGGGCGGGCATCTGACCCTCGCCCCCGCGGTGATCTCGGCCCTGCGCGAGCGGCACCTCGACATCCCGGTGGTGGTGGGCGGCATCATCCCCGCGCAGGACCGGGACCGCCTCCGCGACGCCGGCGTGGCGGAGGTGCTCGCCCCGGGCGCCTCGCAGGAGGTGGTCGTCGCCGCCATGACGAAGGCCGCCGCCTCCAGGGCCGACTGAGCACGCCCGCCCCCCGGCGCGGCAGAGGATCAGCGCAGCCTCCACGACGCGCGCTGCTCGCTGGCGAAGGACTCCTGCCCCTGGCGCAGCGCGTGCGAGGACGTGCCCAGCTGGAGGAGGACGTTCCCGAGGCCGAGTGCCTGCTCGTAGGACAGGCTCCGAGCCGCCCACAACGAGCGCAACGAGGCTTGCACGCTCGCCGGCGGCTGCGACGCGATGGTCGTGGCCAGCCGGTCGGCCGCCTCGAGCACCTCCGAGGCGGGGACCACCTCGCTCACCAGCCCCGCGGCGCGTGCCGTTTCCGCCGACATGCGCTCGTGGGCGCCCAGCAACGTCATGCGCACCAGGTCGCCGAAGGCCATGCGGCCGGCGAGCAGGATCGGCTCGTAGGACGCCGTCATGCCGTAGGTGACGTGCGGGTCGAAGTAGGTGGCATGCGCCGCGGAGACGACGATGTCGCACTCCGCCAGGAGGTAGAAGGCCCCGCCGCACGCCATGCCGTTGACCGCGGCAACCACGGGCTTCCACAGCCCCTGGCTCTTGGGGCCGAGCTTCTTGCCGGGGTCCTCGTAGGTGTAGGGGTCGAACTCGGCGTCCAGCGGGATGTCCGCCCGGTCGATCCCGACGCAGAACGCCTTGTCGCCCGCCCCGGTGAGCACGATCGCCCGCACGTCGTCGTCGTGGCGCAGGTACTGCCAGACCGAGGCGACCTCGTCCTGCATCTGCACGTCGAATGCGTTGAGGAGCTCGGGCCGGTTCAGCGTCACC
>Ga0187778_10000883_pt1 | contig 21496 bp, 19 predicted proteins | sample 1015_Q2_SP5_20_M_FD_132418 | JGI IMG/M metagenome (GOLD analysis project Ga0187778, IMG submission 132418) | Tropical peat soil microbial communities from peatlands in Department of Meta, Colombia - 1015_Q2_SP5_20_MG | ecosystem: Environmental > Terrestrial > Soil > Wetlands > Peat | place...
ATCAGCCACAGGATCGACAGCTGCGTCTCCGCCGGCATCGCCACCAGCCACGGCAGCATGTACCTGGACATGCGCTCGGGCGACATCATGTCCCAGGGATGTACGAACACAGCGGCGCCCTCGGCCGCACAGTGCTGCAGGAACGTGACGATGCCCTCATCGTCGAGGTCGCGCGCGCCGACGTGGTTGCCGATGTGCACCCCGAGGTGGCCGTCGTCCATGGCGCGACTGAGCTCGCGACAGGCGAGGTCGGTGTCCTGCAGCGGCACCTGACACAGGGGCTTCAGACGCCGCGGCGCTGCGGCGCACATCGCGAGCGCGGCGTCGTTGAAAATGCGCGCGCACTCGAGCGCCTGCGCCGCCGGGCGCTGGTAGGCGAAGAGGACCGGCGTCGCGCACATGATCTGCACGTCCACACCGTCGCGATCCATCGCCTCGAGCCGCACGGCCGGGTCCCAGCAGGCCGAGGTCACCGGACGAAACTCCTGGTCACCCAGCATCAGCATCGCCTTGCCGGCACTGAGGTGCTTCATCCACGGCCAGTGGGAGGTGCCAAAGCGCGCCGCGAGATCCGGCCAGGTGCGCGGCAGAAAGTGCGAATGGATGTCGATCATGCTCACGGGTGTCTCCTTGGCCCGACCGCGCTCATCGGCCGCGGCCGCGGCCGCCGCCCGGGCGGTACGCGACCGCCTTGATTTCGATCAGCAGCTGCGGGTGCGGCAGTGCGGCGACCGCAACGGTGGTGCGCGCCGGGCCCTCGTAGCCGAAGAATTCGCTGTAGACCTCGTTGTAGCCGCCGAAGTCGGCCATGTTCACCAGGAACGTGCTCACCTCGACCACGTCCGACAACGAGGCACCGGCGCTGACGAGGATGTCGCGGATATTCTCGAGCACGGCACGGGTCTGCTTGCGGATGTCGAGCACCAACTGGCCGCTCATGTCGCGCTCGGCCCCGGCGATCGTGTCGTCGGCGCGCCGCGCGCTGGTGCCGGAGACGAAGATGAAGTCGCCCCCGCGTCGATAGTGCGGGAAGGTGCCGCGCGGGCGCGCCTTGCCGGCAATCACGCCACTCGCGGCGCGAGCCCGAGCGGGTCCCTTGCCGGCTCGGCTCAGGCGCACTTCCCGCTTCGCGTCGGCTGCCATGTCAGAGCTTCACGCAGATGTTCATCGGTTCCGAGAAGAAGGCGAGCGAGTGCACCCCGCCCTCCCGACCGATGCCCGAGAGCTTCACCCCGCCAAACGGCGTTCGCAGGTCACGCAGGAACCAGTCGTTGACCCAGGCGATGCCCACCTCCATCTGCCGTGCAACGCGATGGGCACGCTGCAGGTTCGAGGTCCAGATCGCCGCGGCGAGCCCGTAACGGGTGTCGTTCGCGAGCTGCACCGCCTGCTCCTCGGAATCGAAAGGCGCCACGTGACATACCGGGCCAAAGATCTCTTCCTTGACGCAGCGGGCATCCTCGGCGAGGCCGCGTATCACGGTAGGTTCGATGAAGGCGCCATCGTCACGCTCGTCGCCGAAGGCCGGCACGCCGCCGCCGCAGATGATCTCACCGTGCTCGCTGCGGGCCAGCCGGTAATAGCCGAGCACCTTCTCGCGGTGGCTGCGCGAGATCAGGGGACCGATGTCCGCGCCCTCGTACGGGCCGCCGATCTTGAGCGCACGCGCGGCCGTGGCGAGCGCGGTTACGAAGCGCTCAAACAACGGGCGCTCCACGTAGACGCGCTCGGAGCACAGGCACACCTGGCCGCAGTTGGAAAACACCGCGCGCAGCGTGCCGCCGAGCGCCGCCTCGAAGTCCGCATCCGCGAATACCAGCGCCGCGTTCTTGCCGCCGAGCTCGAAGGACAGACGCTTCACCGAGTCCGCGGCGCTCTTCATGATGGCCGACCCGGTGGCCGACTCGCCGGTGAAGGCGATCGCATTCACGTCCGGGTGGCTGACCAACGCCTCGCCCGTCGATCCCGGGCCAAAGCCGTGCACCAGGTTGAAGACGCCCGGCGGGATCCCGACCTCCTGCATCACCTCGGCAAGGAGTGCTGCGCTCGAGGGCGTCTCCTCCGAGGGCTTGGCGATGACGGTGTTGCCGCAGGCGAGCGCCGGCGCCACCTTCCAGGTGAGGAGCAGAAACGGCAGGTTCCATGGCGCGATCACTGCCACCACGCCGACCGGCTTGTGCACGGAGTAGTTGAGCGCGCCGCGGCCGTCGGCCGTGCCCATCTCGAAGCACTCCGCGGCCCGCGCGAGGGCCAGGTCTGCGTAGGCGCGGAAATTCGCAGCGCCACGCGGGATGTCGAGCGTGCTCGCCTGCGCGAGCGTCTTGCCGGTATCGGCAATCTCGGCGCTCACGAACTCGGCAAAGCGCGCCTCGATGCGATCGGCGACTTTGCGCAGCAGCGCGCAGCGCTCGGCCGTCGCCAGCCGCCCCCACGGGCCGCGCAGCGCCGCACGCGCCGCGGCGACCGCGCGATCAACCGTTGCCGCATCCGCCTCCGTGACGCGGCACAGGACGCGGCCGTTTACCGGATTGATATTGTCAAAACTCCTGCCGCCGCGGGTGAACTCACCCCCGATGAGGCAGGGCAGCTGCGTGCCCGCGTAAGGATACGGGTCACTCGGTGAAGGCGTCCGCATGCGGCGCGGATTCTAGGCAGCGGCAGGCCCTCACAAATAATCGTTTTTTACTGCTCTGTTATGCAATTCCTCTATAGCCACGCCGCATCCCCGCCTGCGCCCGTGCACTACGCGCCATCGGTGCACCAGGTTCCCGGCCACATTCGCCGGGCTCGGTCGTGCGGGCCGCATAGCGCTAGAATCGAGTTGGAACCACAAGACAGACGCGAGCCGCAATCATGATCCGCAAGCTCAAGTCCGGCAGGTATCGCCTGTATTCCCGCAAGATCGATCCGCGCACCGGGCGGCGGCGCAACCTCGGCACTTTCGACACGCGTGCGCAGGCCGAGCAGCACGAGCGCGCCGTGCAGTACTTCAAGCGCCGGGGATGACGCGATCTTCTGCGCGCAGCGGATCGCGCGAAGGCGCAGCACGAAACATAGACACGTGTGCCGCGCGGCGGTGGCGCAGGACTCTTGGCCGCTAGCGTGAAGCGGCGAGCAGTGCCTGCCGGCGCGCGAGACTCTCCTTGCTCCACACCTCGCCGCTCTTGTAATACTGGCTGAATGCAGGCGCGCCGGCGGGAATCACTACCCAAGGCTGCTTCGACTCGGTGTAGATGTGAACGGCGGGCGGCAGGCGATCCGGCTCATCGAGAGTGCCGACGCGCACAAAGCTCATGATATCCCCGAGGCCGGCGTAGTGACTCCACAGCGCCACCCGGCACGACGGACAGCGCGCAATTCGCTGGCCCTTGCCGCTCAAGCTCGGCGTGGGTACCAGCTCCGGCTGCCCGGCGAGCACCTTCAGGTTCACTGACTCGATCAGAGCGTTCAACGCGAAGGCACTGCCGGTCTCCCGCTGGCACCAGCGGCAATGACAGCAATGCACGATGAGTGGCTCGCGGGTGAGGCGATAGCGCACTGCCCGGCAGGTACAGCCGCCTTCCGCGGAGAACTGCTGTGGCTGGGGCATGAGGCGCTACGGGGCTCGATCCGCTCGACCGGGAGCCTGCGCGTCCCACGCGCCTCCCGCAACGGCGACCGGCCTACGAACTACTGAGGCAAGTCTTCATGAAGGCCTTGCGATCGTCCCCCTTGAGCCCCTTGCTCGTGGCGTCGGCGTTGCAGGTCTTCATCTTCTGCTGCTGCTTGTTGATATCGGCCTCCGACATGCCCTTCGAGGACAGGCAGCTCTTCATGAAGGTCTTGCGCTCATCGCCCTTAAGCCCCTTGCTGGTGGCTTCGGCGTTGCAGGTCTTCATCATCTCTTGCTGGCTGTTCGTATGCGAGGAACCCGAGGATGTCGACTGCGCCAGTGCGGCCTCGCCGGCCAGCATCGCGAGCGTCGCACCGATTCCCACAAGCCACGTCGAACCTTTCATGCAATCTCCTTTGGCCAACGCCATGGAGCGCTTATGGTAACTCCAACCGCCGTGGCTACTCCATGTCGGGGTAAGGTCCGCGGCCGCCGTCGGCGATGAAGCGTGCAACCCGGCTCTCGAGGATCGGCAGAGGCACCGAGCCGAGCTCGAGCACCGTGTCGTGGAAGGCGCGCAGATTGAAGCGCTCGCCGAGTACCTGCTCCGCGCGTGCGCGCTCCTGCAGGATGACGCGCTCGCCCAGGTAATACGACAGCGCCTGCGCCGGCCAGGCGATATAGCGATCCACCTCCGTTGCGATCTCGTGTTCCGGGAGCGCCGTGTACTCCTTGAGATAGCCGATGGCCTGCTGGCGCGTCCAGCCCTGCGCATGGATGCCAGTGTCGACCACCAGTCGCGCCGCGCGCCAGACCTGGTAGCCGAGCATGCCGAAGCGATCATAGGCGCTGTCGTACATGCCCATCTCGAGCCCAAGCCGTTCACAGTAGAGTGCCCAGCCCTCGCCGTAAGCGGAGATGTAGCTGAGCTGGCGGAAGCTCGGCTGATCCCTGTGCTCCATCGCAATCGGGATCTGAAAGGCGTGCCCGGGCGCGGATTCGTGCAGCGTGAGTGCCGTCAGGTTGTACAGCGGGCGGCTCGGTAGGTCGTAGGTGTTGAGGAGGTATAGCCCCACGCCGCCGCGGCCGGCCGTGTAGAACGGTGCCAGATCGTCGGGCACCGGCCTGATGGTGAAGCGCGCGCGTGGCAGGTAGCCGAAGTACTGCGCGGCCTTGCCGTCGAAGCGCTTGGCGATCCACGCGGCGTGCATCAAGAGCTCCTCGGGCGTCTTCGCATAGAAGCGCGCGTCGCTGCGCAGGAAGGCGAGGAATGCCGGGAAGTCGCCCTCGAAGCCGGTGTCGTGCATCGCGGCGACCATCTGCCCGTGCAGCCGCTCGACCTCCCCGACGCCAAGCTGGTGGATGGCGTCCGGATCCATGTCGAGAGTGGTGAATTCGTGGATCTTGGCGCGGTAGTAGTTGCGCCCGTCGGGCAGGTCGGCGGCTGAGAGCGTGGTGCGCATGCCCGGCACGTACTCGGTGCGCATGAACTTCAGAAGCTCTGCGTACGCCGGCTGAACAATGTCGCGTATGGTCTTGACGGCCTCGGCCCGCAGGCTCACCTGCTCGTCCGCAGGTATGCCCGGCATGTCCCTGAAGGGGGTGTAGAAGAGGCTCCCCCCGGGCGTCGCCTCCGTGACCGCGGTGATAGAGGCATCGCGACCCTCCATGGTGATGCGCGGCGGCGTAAAGCCGCGCTTCATGCCCGCGCGCATCTCGTCCATCTCCTCGTGGAAGTAGCGCGGGATATCGTGCATCTGCGCGAGCCAGTGCTCGTAGTCGGTGCGCGTGCGAAAGGGACGGCGTGCGGTGTAGCCGATGTCAGTCCAGAAGGTAGTGTCGGAGTTGGCCGGCATCTCATAGTCGCGGAAGCGCTGATTGGTGATCAGCACCGCGATCTGCTCGCGGTAGATGTCGTAGTTCAGCTGTTCGTTCGGCGAGAGGCTGGCGCGCGGGATGGCGTTCACGCGCCGCTGCACCTCCTCCCAGTATTTGAGCCGCATCTGCTGGGTTGCAGGATCGACCTTTGGCAGGTGATCGGCGATCGGACGCGTGCCGTCCTCGTTCTCAGGCTGCTGGTCCGTGCGCCACTTCCACTCGCTCGTGTAGATCGCCCGCAGCTGCTCGTCGGCGGCCTGCTGGGGCGACTGCCGAAAGCAGCCGCCGAGCGCCGCGGCGAACAGGCCCAGGGCGAGAGCAAGCAGGGAGTGACTGCGCATGCGATGCCTTTCAAATGAGCAGACGGCGGAATCGGCCGGGCGCCAAGGATACTCGAACCGTTGCACGGCGCTCGCGCGATGGGGTACAAGGGCGCGGTCATGTGGAAAGCGATCGCCGCCATCAGTATCGGGGCGAGCCTCGGGGCGCTGCTGCGTTGGTGGCTCGGGACGACGCTGAACGAGCACTTCCCGGCGATCCCGCCCGGAACACTCGCCGCCAACCTGATCGGCGGCTACGTGATCGGTGTCGCCATCGCAGTCTTCGGCACCTACTCGGCGCTCGCGCCGGAGTGGCGGCTGTTCGTGATCACCGGTTTCTGCGGCGGGCTCACGACGTTCTCCACCTTCTCCGCCGAGGTGGTGATGCTGCTGCAGCAGGGGCGAGCACTGTGGGCACTCGCCGCGGCCGGCACCCACCTCGTCGGCTCGTTACTCATGACGTTCGCCGGCATCGGCACGGTGGTGTGGGTGCGCGGCTAAAGCGCGGGCGCGACGCACCACCACGGAGCTCCAACATGCAAGGCTCGTTCCTCAGGTTCTATGTGCACGAAGGTCAGCGCCACAAGCGGCGCCTGGCGTGGGAGTGGCTGCTCGAGCAGGCCAACGAGCTCGGCATCCGCGGCGGCTCCGCGTTTCGCGCCATGGCCGGGTTCGGCCGCCATCACGTGCTGCACGAAAGCACCTTCTTCGAGCTCGCAGGCACGCTTACCGTGGAGGTGGAGTTCATCGTGAGCGACGAGGAGGCGCACAAGCTTCTGGAGCGGGTGCGTGCCGAGGGGATTCGCCTCTTCTACGCGTGCGTGCCGGCGCTCTTCGGGGTCATCAACCCGGACGCCGCGGACCCGGCGCACGAGTAGCCACTGGCTAACCAGGTTGCACTTCGTTCCCGTCCGACACCTTTGATTAGCGGGCGCTACTTGCGCTCGATGGTGTGCAGCGGCACGGTGGCGGAGGCGCTGCGCGACTTACGGTCTGGCTCGGGGGCGCCGAGCGGCTGACACTCGCGGTGGCTCGCCAGGCAGCGCACCGCCAGCTCCTGGTACTCGCGCGTGCCAATCACCTTCCAGGCGAGCTCCTCGGGCTTGAGCCCGCGCACTACCCGCGCCGGCACGCCGGTGACCAGCGTGCGTCGCGGCACGACGAAGCCGGCGCGCACGAAGCTCGCCGCGCCAACGAACGCCTCTTCCTCCACCACCACATCATCCATGACGATGGCGCCGATGCCGATGAGCGCCCCGCGGCGCACGATGCAGCCATGCAGCACCGCGCCGTGACCGACGTGGACGTCTACTTCGAGTAACGTGTCCTTGCCGGGGAAGCTGTGCAGCACGCAGCAATCCTGCACGTTCGATCCCGCGCTCATGATGATGCGGCCGAAGTCCCCGCGCAGCGCTGCGCCCGGGCCGACATAACAGCCACCGCCCACCACGACATCGCCGATCAGCGTGGCCTGCGGGTGCACGAACGCCGTCGGGTCGACCACCGGGATCAATCCGTCGAGCGAGTACACCGCCATGGGCTGACTTTTTGCGCTCGCTGGCGCGAGTGCGCTCAGTTCGCGCGGCCCCCGGCGAGCAAGGCGCGGATACCGGCGCGGAACTCCTCAGATTGCAGTTGCGCGCCGAAGATGCGCGCCTCCTCCTCGATGCGCGCAAGGGTGTCGCGCGGATCGCCGCGCAGGAGCTTGCGGGTAGCGGCGAGCGCGCCCACGGGCTGTCGTGCCACGGCGGCAGCCAGGGCGCGCGCCTCATCGTGGAGCGCTCCCTCCTCGACCACCCGGTTGACGAGCCCGAAGCTCGCTGCGGTGGCAGCATCGAACGGCTTGCCGAGCAGCAGCAGCTCGGCGGCGCGCTGCGCGCCGATGAGGCGCGGCAGGAGCAGCGAGCTTCCTGCCTCGGGAACGAGGCCCAGCGAGACGAATGGCAGCGAGAATTGCGCACTGCGCGCGGCCACGACCAGGTCGCAATGCAGCAGCATGGTAACGCCGATGCCGATGACCTGGCCGTGCACCGCCGCCAGCAGCGGCTTGGGAAACGTCGGCAGCAGCCGCAGGAAGCGCAGGGCGGGATGCTCGGCACTGAGCGGCGGACTGTTGAGGAAGTCGGTGAGATCGTTGCCCGCGCAGAAGCCCGCGCCCTCCCCGCTCAGCAGCACGACGCGCACCGCTTCATCCGCCTGCGCATCGCCGAGCGCACGGCATAACGCTTCGTACATCGCGAGCGTGATGGCGTTGCGCTTCTCCGGGCGATTGAAGCGCACCTCACACACGCCCGCGGCGCGGGATACGAGTACCTGCTCGCTCACCGGCGATCTCACCTCCGTGCGGGAAGCTTGCCGAGTGTGCGTTGCCCGCGCAACCCTGCCGAAAGTCGCAGGGTCTGGGCGACGGTCAATCCACGCAGCGCAGCGCGGCACCGCTCAGGGTTTCTGCTCGGGCGGAGCGTGGCTGCGGAAGTCGACGTCGCTGTCCGCCGCCAGCCACACGAGTGCGGCCCACGCTGCGACGTTCTGGTCGAGCTGCGCGCGGTCGACCTTGTCGAGCGTGTCGTCGGGAGTGTGGTGAATGTCGAAGTAGTGCGTACCGTCCTGGCTCAGCTTAAAGGCCGGCACACCCGCTTCGATGCTCGGCCCGATGTCTGCGCCCGCCTCCGCCGGCGGTCCCTCGGCGGCAATGATGCCGATGGGATTGAGTACCCGCAGCGCCACCTTCGCAAACTCGCCGCCAGTTGCGGCCTTCGGCAGCGCGAAGGAGTACACGCGGTCGGTGCCGAAATCGCTCTCTGCGGTGAGCACGTGATTGGCGAGCTCTTCGCGGTGATTCGTGGCGTAGGCATGACCGCCGAAGACGCTCTGCGGAGGCGCCGGCTGGTTCACCTCCTCGGAACCGAACAGCACCACGCGCACGGTGCGCCGCGGCCGCTGCGGCAGATCGCGGATGAGCTTGGCCGCCGCGGTGATGATGGCGGTGCCGGTGCCATCGTCGATGGCGCCGGTTCCCTGGTCCCAGCTGTCGAGGTGTGCACCGAGCAGTACCACTTCCTGTGGGCGCTCGCGCCCACGCACGTCGGCGATGACGTTCTGCGAGTAGGCGTTCGGCACGTAGGAGGCGCTCGAGAAGAGATGCACCCGTACCGGCTGGCCGAGCTTCACGAGGCGCTCGATCTGGTCGGCATCCGGCGCGGGGAGCGCAAAGGCCGGGACCGGTACACGGCCATCGACGTAATGGGTCGTGCCGGTGTGCGCGATGCGATGGTTGTCGGTACCCACGGAGCGCAGCAGAAATGCGATCGCCCCGCGTTGCGCGGCCTCCTGGGGTCCGTCGATGCGCCCCTCCACCGTCGCGACGTACCCGGCGCCATCCTGGGTGCGCACCATGCGCGCGTTCACCATGGCCACCTTGCCGGCGAGCGAGCCGGGCGCTGCTGCCTTGAGCTCTGCGAGCGTGGCGAAGAGCACGACGTCGCCGTCGAGCCCCGTGGGCGCAGTGGGCGGCGATTCTCCGAGCGCGGCAATGGTGAGCGGCTGCGTGCCGGGGGCGGTGATCGCGGCACTTTCGGCGCCGCGCACCCATGCGGTGATCGGAAAGCGCTCGATGTGCACGTTCTCGAAGCCGAGCGCCTTGAGGCGCGCGGCCGCCCAGTCGGCGGCCTCGTGCTCGCTCACCGAGCCGGCCGGTCGGGGACCGAAACGCGTGGTGAGCTCGCTCACCCAGGCGTAAGCGGACGAATGCCCGGCGATGGCCGCATCGCGCAGCTGCGCTGCCACCGCCTCGGCAGGCGGCGGCGCCGCCGACCCCACGGGCGTCGCCGCCACAAAGACCCACAGCGCGGCATCGAGGGCGCCCAGCCGTCCTGCGAGGAGAAGGCGGGAGTGAGTCGGCACAGGCGCTTCAGTCGGTCTTGAAGGAGCGCGCATTCTACGCAAGGGCCTGCGCAGGCACCATGCGTGATGTGCGCGCCGAGCGCTACGCCGGCAGCTGTGCGACCGGAAGGGCGTGGGCCAGGTGGAAGCCTTGCGCGAAATCCACGCCGATGCGACGCAGCTCGGCGAGCACGGCTTCGCTCTCAACACACTCGGCCACCGTCGCGATGCCGAGCGCGCGGCCGACCTTGCCCACCGCCTCGACCATGCTGCGGTTCACGGGATCACTCGTGATGTGGTTGATGAACTGGCCGTCGATCTTGAGGAAGTCGACCGGGAGCGTCTTCAGGTACACGAACGATGACACCCCGGTGCCGAAGTCATCGAGCGCGAAGCGACAGCCGCGCGCCCTGAGCTCGCTCATGAGGTAGCGCGCGTTGGAGAGGCTCGTGACGGCGGCGGTCTCGGTGATCTCGAAGCACAGCGCACGCGCAATCCCGGGGTCGGCAACGCTTTTCAGGACGAACTCGACGAACGACTGCTCGTTGAGCGAGGTGCCGGAGAGATTCACCGCCAGCAGCGGCAGCGGCTGTCCGCGCTGCTGCCGCTCGCGCAGCAGCGCGATCGCCTGCCCCACCACCCAGCGATCGATGACCGACATGACGTTGTAGCGCTCGGCGGCGGGGATGAACTCGGACGGCGGCACCAGTGCGCCGTTGTCATCGCGCAGGCGCACCGTGAGCTCGTAAAAGGCGCGTGCGGCCGTGGCGGCGAGCGGCATGATCGGCTGGAAGTACAGCTCGAGGCGATTGTCCTCCGCGGCGCGCGTGACGCGGGCCACCCAGTGCATCTCGCGGTGGCGGTGCGACACGCCGTCTGCCTCGTAGAGGTGGATACGGTTGCGCCCGGCGTCCTTGGCGGCATAACAGGCGATGTCTGCGGCGCTCATGACGCTGGTGGCGTTCTCGGTCTCGGCCCGGATCTGCACTATGCCGATGCTCGCACCCACCGACAGCGTGTTCGCGCCCCAGGCGAAGCGGAAGTCGCGGATCGCCTGGCGCACGCCTTCGGCGATGCGCGTCGCCTGCTCGAGCGTGACCCCCGCGAGGAGCACGCCAAACTCATCGCCGCCGAGACGCGCGATGGTGTCCGTGGCACGCACGCGCGTCTGCAGCAGCCCCGTGACATCGCGCAGCAGCCGATCACCCGCCTGGTGTCCGCAGGTGTCGTTGACCAGCTTGAATTGGTCGAGGTCGATGTAGAGCAGCGCGTACGAGCCCTCGCCGCGCTGCGCCGAAAGCAGCGCCGCGTGCACACGGTTGTCGAATTCGCGCCGGTTAATGAGCCCAGTGAGCGCATCGTGGCTCGCCTGCCACGACAGCGCCCGCTTCAGCCGTCGCTCGCGGGTGTTGTCGTGGAACACGACGACAGCGCCGATCACGCGCCCGGCGCGGTCACAGATCGGGGCGGCCGATTCCTGGATCGCCACTTCGCCGCCGGTGCGGGTGATGAGCACGGCGTGATCGGCCGGTGCGCCGGTCTCGGAGCGGCCGAGCGCGCCGGTGAGGGAATTCTCGATCGGCTCGCGGGTGAGCTCGTTGACCAGCTTGAGCACCGCACCGATCGGCTGACCGCGTGCCTCGGCGAGCGGCCACGCGGTGAGGGTTTCAGCGACCGGGTTGATGTACTCGATGCGACCCTCGGCATCGGTGCTGATCACCGCATCGCCGATCGACTCGAGCGTCACCTGGGCACGCTCCTTCTCGGCAAAGACCGCCTGCTCGGCGCGCTTGCGCTCAGTGATGTTGGCGATCGTGCCCTCGTAGCCGACGATGCGCCCGGCGGCATCGCGCATCGTGCGCGCGTTCTCCAGCACCACGAGTTGCTGGCCGTCGCGGCGGCGCATGAGGAACTCCGCGTCGCGGATCTCGCCTTCCGCCTCCATGCGGCGGGTGAACTCGGCGCGATCGGCCGGGTTCCAGTAGAGCGCTTCGGCCGGCTGCAGATACAGCTCCGCCGCACTCGAAAACCCCAGCATAGCGACGAACGCGGGGTTCACCGACAGCAGCCGCCCGTCCGGCGCGCTCTGGTAAACGCCCTCCGCGATGCTCTCGAAGAGCCCGCGGAACTTGGCCTCGCTGCTGCGCAGCGCCTCTTCGGCGAGGCGCCGCTCGATGGCGATGCCCGCAAGCTGCGCGGCGCGCGCCACGATCTGCGACTCGGCCGGCGTGGGCAGGCCAGGCTCCGTGCGATAAGCCCCGAGCGACCCGAGCGCGTGGCCCGCGGCTGCCTTGATGGGGGTCGACCAGGCCGCACGCAGCCCGGCGCCGGAGGCCGCCTCGCGCTGCTCACTCCACAGGGGGTCGCTGGCGATGTCCGCCACCAGCACCTGACGGTCGAGGTGTACGGCGGCGGCACAGGAGCCGCTCCCGAGACCGATCGCGCAGCCACCGAGCTTCGCACGCAGTGCCTCCGGAAGCTGCGGCGCCACCACTTCGGCGAAGGTCTGACGGTGCTCGGCGAGCATGCTGACCGAGGCGACCGTGCCGACGCTTGCCGCCTCGACGAAGCGGGTGATGGAGGCGAGCACCTCGGGCAGCGCGGCGTTGCGCGTCATCTGCTCGAACACCTGGCGCTCTGCGGCGCTCATGCGCTCGTCGCGCTTGCGCTCGGAGATGTCGGCAATGCTGCCGCGCACCAGCCGGCGGTTGCCGCTCGGCAGGCGCACCAGGCGGACTTCGCAGACGATCTCACGGCCGCTGCCGTCGCGGTGCGTCCATTCGAACACCGGCACCTTGCCCTCGAGCGCCTGCCCGATGAAGGCGTGCGCCCGCTCGGCGGAAGGTGCCCCGTCGGGTTGGAGCGGCGGACTCAAATCGACGGGACCGACGGCGAGCAGCTGCGCGCGTTCGAGCCCGAAGAACCGCTGGGCGTTTTCGTTGGCATCCACGAAGCGGCCGGTGTCGACATCGAGCACCACGATGGCCTCGGGTGCATGGTCGACCAGCAACCGGTAACGGGCCGCGCTCTCGCGCATGGCCTGCTCGGACTCGCGCCGCTCGGTCACATCGCGCAGGCACAGGACGAACATCACCTGCCGCGAGTGGGGTGCCTTGCTGACGGCGATCTCCGCAGGAAAGGCGTCGCCGCTCTTGCGGCGCGCGATGAATTCGCGCGCGGCGAGATCAAGCGCGGTGTCGCCGGAGCTCGCCGCAAGGCGCTGCAGCGCCTCGGGAATGGTCTCGTTCTGGGCGATCGTCGGGATCAGGAGGTCGATGCGCTGACCGACGACCTCGGCCTCGGCGAAGCCGAAAACCCGCTCGCCGGTCGGATTAAAGGTGCGGATGACGCCATCCTCGTCGAGCGCCAGCACCACGTCCTTGATGTGGTCGAGGATGACCTGCAGGTGCTCGGAGCTCTGCTCGTGCGCCTCGAGCGTGAGGGCCCGCGCTTCGTCGGCCATGAGGCGCATGGACTCGACGATGCCGCGCCGCTCGCTGTCGATGGTGAGGTAGTGATCATTGATCACACGCAGCAGCATCTCGACGTCCGGCGTCGCGCTGCCCGTGCGCAGCTGCAGCTCACGAAGCTGTGCGCGCAGGTGCGGATGCAGCTCCCCTCGGCCCTCGCCCGGCGCATGCGGGTCCGCGCGAACGAGCGTCGTGGTCGCACCTTGAGCGGCGTCTGCGGGGGAACTCGGGCGCGTCCGGAGAGTCTGCGGCTTTGACATAAGCGAGACGGTGAAGCCCGAAGGCGATCATACGGGCGGTTATCGGACTTCCCCGTGAACCCCCTCCCGATTCTGTCGGGTGGGGACAGACGGACGGCGCTGACGGTTGTCGCTGAGCTAGTGCGCGGTCGCGCCAGTTGGCGTGGCGATCGGCGCAGTGGGAGAAGCCGCGGTGGCGAGGGTGGTCACCGGCGCCGTGGCTGAGCCCGTGGGAGAGGGCGCTGCGCTTGCGGCGGTTGCGGGTTTGGGTGCGCCCTCCGGCAGCCCCGCGCCGGCGATCACCGGCATGGAATAGGTCTCGGTACCGGACTGGCTCCCTGCATTCACGGTGACCACGGCGCTGAAGGTGAAAATGCCATCGCGCTGCGGGCGAACCTTCACGGTGTGCTGGATGGGCACGCCCTCCGCCGGCCGGTCACTCGGCGGGATGTCCGCACCATCGACGAGCTCGAGCCCATCGTCGCCCTGCACCTTGCCTGAGATGCGCTCGACGCTGCCCGACATCGGGACGATGACGAGGTCGATCTCGACGGGCTGGCCGACGTCCGGTCGTTCCTTGAGGTCGAACTTCACCTGCACGGGCAGTGTGGTGCTCTTGCCGCCGATGGCAACGGCGCTGACCAGCGTATCGTGGGATTTGACGCTGCGCTTGGCCTTGGCTGCCGCCGCGGAAATCCTGGCCCCTGCCCCGGAATGATTCCCCGACCCGCAGCCCCAGAGGAGTGCCGCCACGGCGAGCCCCAGCATCAGGTTTCGGGTCAGGATCCACATGGGTGCGCGCGCTACGTCCGGGCTCACATTAAGTCACATGCGAAGCGAGACATGCACAATAACGCGTCCGCGCCGGTCGGTGCAGGTACGCACTACGCATTTCGCTGAAGGCCGACCCGGCCGACCCCGGCGCTGCGCTCACCGCTTCAGCCCTGAAGCAGCGGCGGCTCGTCGATGGCCGCGATCTGCTCGAGGAGATCGAGCAGGTGCCCCTCCCAGTAGCGCGGCTCTGCGGCCCAGGGGAAAGCGCGTGGGAAGGCAGGGTCCGCCCAGCGGTGCACCACCCAGGCGGAGTGGTGCAGCATGCGCAGCGCTCTGAGCGGCTCGATCAGCGTGACTTCCTTGAAGTCGAAGTCGGCGAATTGCTGATACCCCTCGAGCAGCTCTTGCCACTGACGCTGCTGCTCCGCGGGTGGCCCGGACAACATCATCCACAGGTCCTGGATGCGCGGGCCCATGGCGCAGTCATCCAGATCGACGAAAACCGGACCGTGCTCATTCCACAGGAGGTTGCCGAGGTGGCAGTCGCCGTGTACGCGGATCTCGCGCACCTCGGGCGCGGCGTTGAATGCCCTCACCACACGCTCGAGGAGCGCTCCGCTCACCGAGGAGTAGCGCTCGCGAAGCGCCGGCGGCAGGAGCTCGCTCTCGAGTACCTGCGCCCGCGCCTGCCATCCGAGGCGCTCGACGCCGATGCGCGGGCGCACCGCGAAGGGCCGCCGCGCGCCGATCTGATGAATGCGGGCGATGGTGCGGGCAAGGAGCTGCCGCGCCTCGGGGGCATCGAGCTCGGGGGGACGGCCGCGCATCCAGGGAAAGGCCGCAAAGCGGAACTCGCGATAGCGCGAGAGCGTCGCACCCGCGATGACGAGCGGGGCTGCTACGGGAAGCTCCGCGGCTGCCAGCTCCGCCGTGAACTCATGCTCCTCAGCGATCTGTGCATCGCTCCAGCGGCCCGGCCGATAGAACTTCAGCACCAGCTGCCGCTCGCCAGCCCCGAGCTGGTACACGCGGTTCTCGTAGCTGTTCAGCGCGAAGAGCCGCCCGTCAGGCTCGAGTCCACAAGCGGCCGCGGCATCGAGCACCACCTCGGGCGTGAGACCTGAGAACGGCTGCCGGTCGCTGCCGCGGCTTTTGTTTATCATCGCTGCCCCATGAAGCATGGCAGCATATTAGTGACCGGGGGCGCGGGCTACATCGGCAGCCACGTCGTACTGCAGCTGCGCGAGCGCGGCGAACGGGTCGTGGTGCTCGATGACCTCTCGCGCGGCTTTCGCCAGGCGGTGCTCGATACGCCGCTCTTCGTCGGCCAGGTCGGCGATGCCGACACCGTGAATCGGGTGCTCAAGGACCACGGCGTCGATACCGTGATGCATTTCGCCGCCTATACCATCGTGCCCGAGTCGGTCAGCGAGCCACTCAAGTATTACGGCAACAACACCTGCTCGACCCGCACGCTGCTCGAGTGCTGCGTCGGGGCCGGCGTACGGCATTTCGTGTTCTCGTCGACGGCAGCCGTCTATGGCATACCGGCCACCGGCGTGGCGGCGGAGGACACGCCCACCGCGCCCATCAATCCCTACGGTGCATCCAAGCTGATGTCCGAATGGATGCTCGCGAGTGTCGCGCAGGCGACGCCCCTGACCTACGCGGCGCTGCGCTACTTCAACGTCGCGGGGTCTGATGCGCGCGGCCGTATCGGCCAAGCCACACCGAACGCCACCCTGCTCGTCAAGGTCGCCTGCGAAGTGGCCGCGGGGCGTCGGGACGAAGTGGCAATCTTCGGCACCGACTACCCGACCGAGGACGGTACCGGCGTGCGCGATTACATCCACGTCGAGGACCTGGCGAGCGCGCACCTCGATGCGCTGAGCTGGCTGCGCCGTGGCGGCGCTTCCACGACGCTGAACGTCGGCTACGGCCACGGGTACAGCGTGCGACAGGTGCTGGCCAGCGTCGAGCGCGTGTCAGGCAAGCGGCTCAAAGTGCGCGAGGCGCCGCGGCGGCCGGGAGATCCCCCGACACTCGTGGCGCGCGCCGAGCGTATCCGCTCGCAGCTCGGATGGCAGCCGCGGCTCGATAACCTCGACACCATCGTGCGCACCGCTTACGCGTGGGAGCAACAGCAGCTGCGTCAACCGTGGTGAACCTGCCGACGTCGTTGCATTGTAGGACGCCCGGGCCGCGCGCCCGGTAGAATGGCCGGCTATGCAGTGGGGACGGCCCAAGTCATTGAGCGGACTGATGCTCGTCGGCCTGGCGCTGATGGCCGTGCCGCTCCTCATCGCCGTCCTCACGGCGGTGCTGCAGATCCGCGATCTCGCCGATACCGGCCAGAGGCTCGTCGTCCAGAGCGTGACCGGCGCGCGTGCCAGCCAGGCGCTCTTCGGACAGATTGCCTCGCTCGAGCGCACCGCACGCCTCTATGGGGTGCTGAACGACCCGAAGCTCATCGAGGGATACCGCAAGCAGGACAAGGCGCTCACCGCGACGCGCGAGGAGCTGCACCGCCTGTCGACCGGGGAGACGCGGCAGACGCTCGAGGAGCTCGGGCAGCTGCAGCAGAGCATCCGTAGCAGCGTGATCGACACGCCCCGGGACTCGGCCGCCACAGCAGCACCCGTTCTCTCCGCACGCTTCGCGCAGCTCTCGGCACTGGTTGAACGCGTGGCCCAGCAGAGCAATGCGCAAGTCGACACCGAGGTGGCCGCGCTCGAGCAGCGCACGCTCGAGGCAAGGAAACAGCTCCTGTGGCAGGCCGCACTGCTAGTGCCCCTCGCCGTGGTCGCCATAGTCGTGCTCACTGTCGGGGTGGGACGGCCGCTGCGGCAGATCGATCGCGCCATCAGCGAGCTCGGCCAGGGGGCCTTCACCAACCCCATCGCGGTCTCCGGCCCCCACGACCTCGAGCGTCTCGGGCGCCAGCTCGAGTGGCTGCGCCAGCGGCTGCTCGAGCTCGCGCACGAGCGCAACCGGTTCCTGCGGCACATGTCGCACGAGCTGAAGACGCCCCTCGCGAACATCCGCGAGGGGACGGAACTGCTCATGGACGGCGCCGTGGGCGAGCTCGACTCTAATCAGCGCGAAGTGGCGGCCATCCTGCGCGAAAACGGCATCAAGCTGCAGCGCATGATCGAGAATCTCCTGTCCTTCAGCGCCTGGCAGACCTCGAGCGTCGGCCTCGAGACGACCGAATTCCGCCTGCGACCGCTCGTCAAGCAGGTGCTCGAGAATCAGCAGCTAACGCTGCTCTCGCAGCGGGTACGACTCGACGTGCGTGTCGACGACGTCACGCTCGTGGCCGACCGCGGCAAGATCCGCCTGATCCTCGAGAACCTGGTCTCGAACGCGGTCAAGTACTCCCCCAAAGGCGGCACCATCCACCTGCAGGCCCGCGCCGCCGGAGCGCAGCTGGTGCTCGATGTGGCCGACAGCGGCCCGGGCATCCCGCGCGAGGACCGCCAACACGTGTTCGAGGCCTTCTACACCGGGAGGGCCGCCCGCAGCACCCCGGTGAAGGGCACCGGGATCGGGCTGTCGGTGGTGCTTGAGTTCGTCGCGGCGCACGGCGGCACGGTGCAGATCGTCGACGGCGAGTACCCCGGCGCGCACTTCCGCATCACGATGCCCATCCGCGCCAGCAGCGGCGACCGCCCGGCGCGCAGCGAGACCAAGGCGCATGCGCATGCCGCCTGAGGCCCGTGCGGTCGCCGCCCGGGTGCCACAGGGAGCCGACGTGCCAGCGCGCGGCAGCGGCCACACCCGGCGCGTCTCGGCGAACGCCCTGCCCGCTGCGGCGCTCGTCCTCCTCGCCGTTGCCGGCTGTACCTCCATGTACGGGCAGCGCCCGCCGCCGCCGCCGCCGGAGGTCAACCCGGCGGTCGCCGGCTCGACCGTGCTCTCCGATTACCTGCAGACGCTGCAGAAGCTGGTGCAGGGGCCACCCGCCGAGCAGGCGGAGATCGTCACGAGCGCGCAGCGCGACTACGACAGCGCGCCGACCCCGAGCCACCAATTGAAGCTGGCGTTAGTCTTTGCGACGCCCGGGCATCCGGCGACCGACCTCCCCCGGGCACAGGGGATGCTGCGCGTGCTGATGGCGAACCCGGAGATGCTGCTGCCCGGTGAGCGCGCGCTCGCCTTCCTCGAGCTTTCGCAAATCAACGACCATTTGACGCTCGAGTCGGAAAATCGCACGCTGCGGGCCGATGCCGTGCGGGCCGACAAGGAGCGCATGGCGAGCGCCAATCACCGTCTGCAGACCGAGATGGACGAGAACGCTCGCCTGCGCAAGGAGATCGAGGAGATGCGGGCGAAGCTCGACGCGATCGCCAACATCGAGCGGCAGCTGAACGAGCGTAAACCGGACAGTACCGGACGTACACCGTGAGCATCAAGGAAACCATGTTGAATCAGACTGGCAAACGCAAAGCGCGCATTCTCGTCGTCGATGATGACCCGGGACTGTTGCGCCTCCTCACCATCCGCCTGCGTGCGGAGAGCTACGACGTCGAGGCGGTGGAGAGCGCCGCGCAGGCACTCGCCGCATCGAGCCGCTTCCGGCCGGATCTCGTGATCACCGACCTACGCATGGACCAGATGGATGGCATCGGGCTCTTGAAGGAGCTGCAGACCCGCTGGCCGGGCCTCAAAGTGATCATCCTCACGGCGCACGGCACCATCCCGGACGCCGTGCAGGCGACGCAGATGGGCGCGTTCGGCTTTCTTACCAAGCCGGTCGACAAGCAGGAGCTGCTCGATCAGGTGCAGAAAGCGCTGCGCATCTCCGGCTTCGGGGCATCGGATGAGGACTGGCGTGCCGAGATTGTCACGCGCAGCGCCGCCATGGAGGAGAAGCTCGCCCAGGCCCACATGGTCGCGGGGACCGATGCGCGTGTATTGATCACCGGTGAGAGTGGCACCGGCAAGGAGCTGCTGGCGCGCGCCATCCACCGCGGGAGCCCCCGTCGCAACAAGCCCTTTGTCGCCATCAACTGCAGCGCCATGGCGGAGAATCTCCTCGAGTCGGAGCTCTTTGGCCACGAGAAGGGCTCCTTTACGGGCGCCACGCGCTCGCACCGCGGCCTCTTCATGGCCGCCGACGGCGGCACGCTGATGCTCGATGAGATCGGCGACATGCCGATGCGGCTGCAGGTGAAGCTCCTGCGGGTGCTGCAGGAGAACGTCATCCGCCCCGTCGGCAGCACCGAGGCCATTCCGGTCAACGTGCGGGTGATCTCGGCCACGCACCGCGACCTGCAGCAGCTGATGGCGGAGGGCCAGTTCCGCGAGGACCTCTATTATCGGCTCAACGTAGTGCACATCGAGATGCCCTCGCTCAATCGCCGGCGCGAGGATATCCCGCTGCTCGTCGCGCACTTCCTCGCGCAGATCGCCAAGGAAAGCGGCGTGCGCAAGATCTACGCACCGGAGGCGGTGGAGCTGCTCGCGACTGCCGATTGGCCGGGCAACATCCGCCAGCTGCAGAACGTCGTGCGGCAGAACGTCGCCCTGTCACAGACGCCCATCATCCCCGTCGAGCTCGTGCAGCAGTCGCTCGGCGGCACCCCCGGGCGACTGCCCTCCTTCGATGAGGCGCGCGACGAGTTCACCCGCAGCTACTTGTCACAGATCCTGCAGATCACCGGGGGGAACGTGAGCCAGGCGGCGCGGCTCGCACGGCGCAACCGCACCGACTTCTACAAGCTTCTCGCCCGGCATCAGCTGACGCCGGAGGAATTCAAGCAGCGCTAGGAGCTGCCGGGTGTTCAAGACGTACGCGAGTTGCCCCACGGACCTCGGCTCAACCGCAGGTCGTAGACCGCCGAGCGGTAGTCGGCGTTAGCTCCGCGCCGGAAGGGGGCTAGATCAGTTGCTGGAGGGCATAAGCCAAATTCCGGGTGTGGTTCACTTGCGTCAAGCGCTGGCAGACGTCGGTAGAAAAGCCGCATGGCCGAAACGGGCTCTCTCGGCATACGCGACTTCCTCATCGTACCTTGCGAATAACACAATCAAAAAACTGCACATTGGCTGCGGAGAGAATGCCCTGCGCGGTTGGCTGAACTCGGACTACTACCCCAACTGTCCCAGCGTCATTCATCTGGATGCAACTAAGAGATTTCCATTCCCAGACGAGACGTTTCACTACGTCTTCAGCGAACATATGATCGAGCACATAACGTACCCGGACGGGTTACGTATGCTGCAACAATGTCACAGGGTTCTTAAGAAAAATGGACGGATACGCATCTCGACACCAGATCTGCGATTTCTCATTGCCCTATATTCCGACAGCAAGTCGGAACTACAAACCGATTACATCAGGTGGGCCTCAGATTCTTATATCAAGAACAGGGAATATACCGACACGATGGTGATCAACAATTTCGTCCGCGCCTGGGGGCATCTCTTTATCTACGATGCAAAGACTTTGGCTCGGTCCCTCGATTTGTCGGGCTTTGTAGACGTCGTCGCATGCAAGATAAATGAAAGCGAGGACGAAAACCTGCGCGAACTTGAGAACGAAGAGCGAATGCCAGCAGGTTTTCTACAGCTCGAAACCTTTACCTTGGAGGCAAGGAGACCCTAGCTACTTTCCGGCGCAAAAGTGGCTTGTGCAAGTGGCTGCGCCGGCTGCGGGAACGTGATAGATCGGTCGCAACCTTACGACCGGGCTGGTGTGAAGGTTGGGGCTAGCTCAGCGCTCGGGTGAAGGGGCGAGTGCGTGACCGAGGTTGATCAGGTTGTCGGCGATCACGCCCAGGTCGACCCAGCGGCGGGGGCGCGCTCTTGCATCGATTCGCATCCGCCGTCTTACGTCCGACCGATGGTGGCCTTGACTCGGCCCCGCACCCGCCTGACCAATGTCTGCGCGACGGAACCCTCATACATCTCTTTGGCCGTCCTGACGCGCTTACTGAAGAGCCACTGTTTCCGCAGCTTCCAGAACATCGGCAGATAGATCCGCTGCGCGGCCATATCGAGCTTTTCAGTCACACTGAACCGCGGAAAAATGTCCCACAGCCAATCGTTCATTTTGAGCTCCAAAAACAGGTGCACACGCGCGTCGTCGCCGTCATTGCGAACTGAGTGGCTCTTGGCAAAATCAGCGTAATAGAGACGACCGGCAGCCATTTGGAACTGCTCGCCGCCGAGATAGAACACCACCTTATCGCTGGTGGTGATTGGGATGTGGAGGCGCACTTGCTTAAATGCTACCGAAGCGACCTCATCTGCGATATCGCGATGCGGATTGATCTTCGAATGCGGCGCCATCTTGCTCAGGCGTACCCGCCCAATTGGACACTTGAACGATTCGATGAC
>Ga0187778_10000885_pt1 | contig 21482 bp, 18 predicted proteins | sample 1015_Q2_SP5_20_M_FD_132418 | JGI IMG/M metagenome (GOLD analysis project Ga0187778, IMG submission 132418) | Tropical peat soil microbial communities from peatlands in Department of Meta, Colombia - 1015_Q2_SP5_20_MG | ecosystem: Environmental > Terrestrial > Soil > Wetlands > Peat | place...
CGCGGATTGTGCCGGGGTCGAAGATTACGATATCCGCCCACATGCCAGCTTTAAGCACGCCGCGATCGGTAAAACGCATGCGCTGCGCGGGAAGAGCTGAAAATTTTCGTATTGCGTCTTCCAGAGTGAGTTTCTTTTCCTCTCTTACGTACTTTCGCAGGATACGAGGAAACGTTCCATAGGCGCGTGGATGAGGATGCTCCTGCCCCAGAATTCCCTCCGGCGATGTGCCGGAAGAATCATTGTCGATGGAGACCCATGGCTGCTGAAGAGCAAGCACAACATCGGGCTCGGACATGCCAAAAACCGCAACTTCGGTGAAGGCTCTGTCTTGAATCAAGAGATCGAATAATGCGTCCATCGGGTCTTTGTTCCACATTTTCGCGATCTCCGCCAACCTCTTGCCCTGCAACGGCAAGAGCTCTTGGTTTTGTACGACGCCAACCAGCACTGACTCGGGTCCGGGAATTTCCTGCCACTCGTTATCCCATACCTGTGACGGAGTCAGCATGTCTTTCCGGATTCGGGCACGAGTCGCGGGATCCTTCAAGCGCTCAATGAGCTTTGTATCGCCGCCATCGTGTGCCCAGGCCGGAACGAATGCGGAAAGCGAGTTAAACCAAGCAGTGTAGGCATAGGTATTGGCGCTAATGTCGATGCCCTGAGCGCGAGCCGCATTGATTTTGGCTACGACCTCCGGCATACGTCCCCAGTTCTCTTTCCCTGCGACCTTGATATGCCAAATTTCAACTGGAATGTGCGCTTCGCGTCCAATGCGAAGGGCTTCATCAATGGCGGGCAGCACAGCGTCGCTCTCATTCCTCATGTGGGTGGCGTAGATGCCGCCGAACTTTGAGGCCTCGCTTGCCAGCGCTATTAATTCGTCGGTCTTGGCGTAAGGGGCGGGAGCATATTCGAGCGATGTCGAAACGCCGATTGCTCCGTCACGCATCGCCTGACGCACCAGTTCTTTCATCTGGCCCAGCTGTTCGGGCGAGGGTTGCTTGTCATCATCTCCCAAGACCATGCGTCGGATCTGGGTCGCACCGACATAAGTGGCAAGATTGATCCCAATGCCTTGCTTCTCTAGCCGGGCGAAATATTGTCCCAGAGTTCGCCAATCAGGAGTGATGTGATAGTGATCGTAAACGGCCTGATCAGATTGGATGATTGCATCGTTTAGCGGTGCTGCAGAACTGCCTTCGCCAGTGACCTCGGTGGTAATTCCCTGGTAAATCTTCGAAGGCACCCGGGGATCCACCAGGATGGTCAGCTCCGATTGCCCGAGCATGTCGATGAAGCCGGGCGCGACGACTTTGCGCTGAGCATCGATGGTTCGCTTTCGTGGCGCGGCCACCAGATTGCCGATGCCTGCGATCTTGCCATCACGAATTCCGATGTCTCCGGAATACCAAGGAGAGCCGGTGCCATCGATGATGTGACCGTTGGTGATAACAAGATCGAACTCTTGAGCCGCAACCATGCTTGGGCGACAGAAAAGTAAGAGAGCAAAGATGCTCGAGAAAATGCGAATGTGCTTGATCATGAGAGTTCTCTCTTAACCTGCAATTCCAGCAGAAACTGTCTTGCCGGTCCTTTCCCGCCAGTTCAGAAGAAGACCGAGCAAAACCCAGATTGCGAGTGCCAGCCACTCATATCCCGAAAAGTGCCCTGGGATGGCGGGAGCGATTTTCATCAAAATCATGAGGGTGCACAGCACAACCCCAAGCGCAGCAATGGAACGCTGGAGTGGCGCTGGCCGCATCCGATAATAGGCAGCACACGCGGCAAGCCATCCCAGGGCGGAAGCCGCCGAGCCCACCTCGGTGACGGGCACCAGAATCGCATCTCCCGGGAACATGCAGGCGGCGGTGGCGATGCCAATGCAAACTACGGCACGCGATGGTGTCTGATTGCGAGGGTGAATCTGCGAAAGTGTACGACCGACCAATCCACGACGTCCCATGGCAAAAAATAACCGAGTGGCTGCGAGGAAGTTGCCATTGAAGACTTTGAAGAGCGAGAGCAACGCCGCCGCAAGAATCACGCTCACGATCCAGCGTGAGCCTAGGGCTCGTTCAAATGCCACCGCTGTCATGAATTTTTCGCCTAGAAGCCGATGCCAGGGAGAGACGTAGCCGACCGCGGCAATCACGATGGTGTAAAAAAGAATTCCGACCACAATTGCCATCCAGATTGCCTTCAGAAATCCGTCCGTACGGAATTCTGGGTTTGCCTCTTCCGCTGCCTTTCCAACGGATTCGTATCCAGTCATGAAATAAGGCACAATCTGTATAACCAACAACACAGAAATGAATTTTCCATGCGTGAACAATGGCGGGAAATTGTGTACCGAGCCCCGGCCGAGTCCCAAGCTCACGAAAACAGCAAATAAAACTAAAGTTCCAAATGCGGCCCAGTTCTGAAATGTAGCGCTAAGCCGGATACCGCGATAATTCAGGACGGTGATGACGGCGGTGAGTCCGAGTCCAATAAGCAGGTGGGGCAGATAAACCGGTCGACTTCCAATGCGGTAAAGTTCGACTGACTCAAGCCGGGGAAATATGTAGCCTACGATTTTACCGATTGCCACTGCTTCCCAGGGACAAACAATGAAGTAGGCCAGTAGCATCATCCAGCCGGTGGCAAAAGTCACCCAGCGCGGAAACACTTGAGCCGCATATGCCACTTCTCCCGCGGCATCGGGTATCGCCGCGACTAACTTGCCATAAACGTATCCGATCGGTAACAGCAGCGCGCCGCCAATGACGAATCCGAGCACCGCGCCCAAGATGCCGCCGCGCGCCAGCCAGTCGTCCATCACGACCAGCCAGCCAACTCCCACCATCGTGCCCCAACCCAGGCTGAAATAATCAATAGCACGCAATTTGCGGGCGAGTTGAACCATGGGACAAGATAAATAAAGATCAGAACAAGCAAAGCAATTCGAAGAGCAGATTGGCAGCCAATAGCGAAGTGATCTCCCCATTATCGTACGGCGGCGAAACCTCGACCAGATCGCAGCCCACGAGGTTGAGACCTGCGAGGCTGCGCAGCACTTCGAGAATTTGCGCGCTGGACAATCCGCCGATCTGCGGCGTGCCTGTGCCGGGCGCGAATGCCGGATCAACCACATCGATATCCAACGTAATGTAGACGGGCCGATTCCGAAATTTTTTCAAGTACCGTTTCACCAATTCAGTGCCGTGTTGATGAAACTCTTCGGAAGTTACGATCTGAATTTGGTGTTTTCGAGCAAAATCGAAATCTCCATCCGAGTAAACTTGCCCACGCAATCCAACCTGCAATGCATGCCCTTTTGCAATCAGTCCTTCTTCTACGGCGTACTTTACCGGTGTGCCGTGGGAGTGGGGGCTGCCAAAGTAGCCGCCCCAGGTATCGCCGTGGGCATCAAGCTGAATGAAAGCAACCGGGCCAAACTGTTTGTGAATCGCGCGGAGAATAGGCAAGAGAATGGAGTGATCGCCACCAACGCAAACTGTATGGGCGTTAGCTCGAAGAACATCACCGAGTTGCTTGGTGATGCGGGCATAGGTGTCTTCGATCGAAAGTGGATTGATAGACAAGTCACCGAAATCCGCAATGCGCCACTTGGAGAACGGATTCACCTTCAGCACCGGATTCCACGGCCGGATCATGGCCGACTGTACACGTATGTTCCGCGGGCCAAACCTTGCTCCGGGACGATAGGTTGTGCCGCCGTCAAAGGGAATGCCGATCATGGCGATATCGAGTTCTTCGGCACGTGGAATGTGAGGCAAGCGCATGAATGTTGGCACGCCGGAAAAACGAGGGTATATCAGCGCGTCAGCGGGCTGGGGGTGCGGCTGCGTGCTCTTTTTTGGCTTCATTCGCGTGCGGCGAATTATAAAGCATTTCCCGTGTCGTGCCGTTCGGAGCACGACATCAGTCATGTGCTATGTTTGTCTCCCAGCGCTCTGGAGCGAGGCGTCCTCATGCCTAGATACGAATATCGTGTGTTGAATCCGACTGCGGACGCGGAAAAGACCTACTTGGCGTGGATCGACAAGTTGGACCAGGAGTTCATCAATCGTGACCCCGAGCATCGCAGTGATGTGGTCCGGAACACACTGCATGAGCTTTATCTCGGACGTCGCTACACGCGGGCAGACCCCAGTACGGCCCTGGCGGAGCAAGTGCTTGTGCACTCCTTTGATCCGCGAAATGCCACGCTTGAGCCTGAGCACTACGGCGATGTGGACGCTGTAAGGTACGCCGAACGCAAGCCGCTGATCTGGTTCTGGATGATGTTCGACCGCTCTCCGGTTGGTCTGAATCACTGGCTGGGATACCGCATGCGCGCCATGCTGGCTCGCCATGTGTTCAAACATTGCGGCAAGAACGTGAAGATTTTCCACGGCGTGGAGGTTTCCTTCGGCTATAACCTGACCGTGGAGGACAATTGCACCATTCACAAATATGTTTTGCTGGATGATCGCGGGGAGATTGTCATCCATGAAGGTTGTTCCATCTCCGACTATGCCAATGTTTACTCTCATGCTCACGATCTCAACGATGGAATGATCGTCAATAATCAAAAGACAGAGATCGGTCCCAAAGCTCGCATCACCTATCATGCAACTGTGCTGAGTGGGGTCAAGGTGGGCGAGCACGGGATGGTCGGTTCGATGGGCGTGGCATCAAAAGATGTGCAGCCCTTCCACATCGTGGCGGGCATTCCTGCCAAACCGGTGAAGGTGAAGCCTATCGCGCCGGAAGAATTGCAGAAAGCATTCGAAAGGCGTTAGGGCAGTGCGGATCCTGGTCATCGGCGGCACTGCGTTTATAGGCCCTCATGTCGTGAGGAGTCTGGCAGCAAACGGGCACGAGATCACGGTTTTTCACCGAGGGCAACATGAGCCGGATCTGCCGAGCAGCGTGCAACATGTTCACAGCCCCTCGGCCGAATTTCCCGTCTATGATTTCCCCGTCCAGTTGGCCCGATGGCGTCCCGAAATTGTTCTTCACATGGTCGCGATGGGCGAGCAGGACGCGGAAGCAGCCGTGCGAACGTTTCGCGGCGTCGCCCGCAGGCTGATTGTGTGCAGCAGCGGGGATGTGTACGCGGCTTACGGCGTCATCATCGGTACAGAGAACGAGATTCAGCCGCAGCAGTCTCTACGCGAAGACGCTCCCTTGCGCAACAACCTTTATCCATATCGCAAGGCGGCCAAGAGTCCCGACGATTGGATTTATCGCTACGAAAAGATTCTGGTCGAGAAGGTTGTAATGGGCGATTCCGAGCTGCAGGGTACGGTTCTTCGACTACCCGCGGTGTATGGCCCCGGCGACAATCGCCATAGCTTTTTCCCTTATTTGAAACGCATGGACGATCGTCGGCCCGCGATCTTGCTCAATGAAGACCACGCGCGTTGGCGCTGGACCCACGGTTATGTTGAGAACGTAGCGGCTGCAATCACTCTAGCTGTTCTCGATAATCGAGCCGTCGGCCAGATTTACAACGTCGGCGAGAGGTTCGCGCCGACGACCGAGCAGCGCGTCGGACTCTTGGCCCAGACCACGGGATGGACAGGGCAAATTGTAAAGCTTCCCCGCACGTCACTGCCGAAGCAGTTGCAGGATGTTTACAACTACTCCTGCGACTTGGCCTACGACACCACCCGCATTCGCAGCGAACTCGCGTACGAGGAGGCTGTTTCGCTAGAAGAAGGACTCAGAAGAACCATCAGCGATCTGCGTGCCAACCCGCCAGATTTTGACCCCGCCCAATACACTTACGCGGCCGAGGATGAGGCATTAGCTGCGGTTCAAAGTGCTGCCCGGTAACTACTGTTAAAATGCCAGTTTGAATCGTTCGGGTCCAGAGCGGCGCGGGCTGAGAGTTATAAATCGAAGCCTTTTCGCCGCTGTTCGCTATAGCGTTGCAGTGCGGCTTTTATGATGGGATAAGCTTCCGCCGCGGCTCGGATCTCATCCACCTCCACGACCTTGCCTTCCAATTGCTTATAGTCCTGAAAGAAGCGGCGAAGCATGAGCATGCGGTGTGGGGGCATCTCGCGCGCTTCATGATAGCCGTTAAACTCCGGATCGTTGGTCGCCACACCTGCGTTCGAGCTAGGCTTTTGAAGCTCGTCGAAGGGGGCAGCTTGACCGGGGCGGCCAGCAGGAATAATGTTTGTATAAAGCGTGGGGTACATATGTCCAAGGAAACCAGCAAATATCTTAAGTTCGGCGGCGCGACCGTCATCATCCTTCTAGCACTGGGTTATCTGGCATACACGGGTGTTCAAGAGAGCAAGAGCTATTACGTGACCATCAAAGAACTCCGCGGCATGGGCGATAGTGCGTACACAAAACGGCTTCGCGTTGCGGGGAATGTTCAACCGGGTTCCATCAAACGTACCGGAACCCGGGTGGAGTTCCTGCTCGTGGAAAATGATCAGGTGCTTCCCGTAGTTTACAGCGGCACGGAGGCCCCGCCGGATACGTTTAAGGATAATTCCCAGGCGCTGGCGGATGGCAGCTTTGGGCGCGATGGTGTTTTCCATGCCAAGCAGCTGCAAGCCAAGTGCGCCTCCAAGTATGCGCCACAACCCGGTGCCGGCACACCTTCCACTGAGCCGGCAAAGAGCATGACGCAGGTACAAAGGCCTTCCCACGGCATGTCAGAGTAACGGCTGATAACTATTCGCGAGGAAGCAGCGAACGGGCCGCAATTCCTGCGCAAGAAGTCGACGAAATCGTGATCGGGTTACGACGGGCCGTGATGAGGGTCTGCGTGCAACAGTTTATTAATTCGTTGACGGCTGTTCCTCCACCAGGCAGAACTCGCCAACCTTCGCATCTCTTTGTGGTTTGGCTGTGATTCGGAAAAGGTCGACGTCCCTGCAAACATAGTCCCCGCGATGTTCGACCGTTGGCACCGTCCAGTCGACCATCCAGTACTGACCCGGTCTCGGAGGGCTGCAAAACGGACTATCTTGATCGCATAGCAGTTCGATGGGCTTCCCCGCAGCTGTAGCATGAATAACAAATTCATCTGATTCTGCGGTGTAGTTGTTTACGATAATCCTCGCCCTGTTTGACGCGTAGAGTTGTCCGGCAACTAGAAGAACGAGGATGCTTTCTTTCACGGCGTGCTCCTGCAAGCAGTCCCACAGCTCATATGAAACCTCTTCACAATTAAACTCGCGTGCTTGAAGATTTTGTACTGGCACTGAGTCAGGTCCGTAACCTGAAAAACTAAGATTACGCCACGACGCAAAATATCTAGCGTTCTACGAGTCCGGCGGCGATTTCGGTCGGTGCTGGCTCGAGAAGAGCGGGAGGGATATGGGCTTCAATGAGCTTTTCGACCTGCGACCAAACCCGTGGATCGCATTCAATGGCGGTGTGGCCTTTGAACAACAGCCGATCGTACCAAGGATAGGTGTGGCACTCCGCAGGTTGTTTTTCATAGTTGATGCGGAAATTTCCGACGATCGTGGTGTGAGTGGGATCAGCCGCCGAAATTTTGGAGCGGCCGTGAAGAATACCTTTGCTTTGATAGAAGTTGACCGCCTCGCTGACATTGGCCGGAATAACCGAATCGTCCTCTCCGTGCTTGCGGATGCTGTCAACCTGGACCGTCAGGGCAACAGGGATATCGTCTCTTTCCAGTTCACGAGCGGTGTAAACCACGGCCGAAGCGCCCCAACTGTGGCCGAACAATATGACTCGAGGTAGACATCTTCGTTGACTGTGGTCCGCGCCGCAGTTATTCTCCAACAGATTCAACCACGAGATAACTGCGTTGTGGGCCTGGATTCTCTGCCGGTTCTTGAATATCTCGATCTTCACCCGGTCGCCATACATTGCCTCAAGATGCTGGGCAAGCTGAACCTCGGAGTGGCGCACATCGTCACGGTGAACAAAACCGCCCACAAAACCGATTACGAGTGTCGGTGTGGCGTCATTGCCTGGGGACAAAAGCAGGCGGGTTTTAGGCGCCGCAAGCTCTGCACTTTGCCCGAATGCGCGATCTGCATAGAACAGGATCAGGGCACATGCGAGGATCAGTGACACGGTTAAAGAGGAATCAGCGCCCCGTGCCTTCCGTTTTCGACCTTGCGATTGCTGTTCGCGGGTCACGATGCTCACGCGTTGCAAATATAGCAGTTCTCTGCCGGATCTATCGTCTGTAATTGCGCAGAGTGCTTGAGGCGATCAAGTTCAAGGTCACTGTTATATCTGCAGGCTTCCGCACTTGTACAGTTATGGCGTTCGGCCTCCGCGAGCTGAGCAAGGGCAACTGAAATGCCAAAACGTAACTAAGAAGTTTGCCTCTAATTCACTGGAAACACGTGGAGGGAGCGGTTGCCAGAAGCTGGCTCGGGCCAGTGTTGAACGTCGAAAGTGCAAAGGGCTTTCGCCGGGAGGGCAAAAAGCTGATACCCGTACAAGAGATTGGGCTGAAGAAGCTCGTCCAGCCGGCCATCCCATACACGGTTGATCCTCAGGTATTCTGGTTATGAACGGCGTCGAGCCGGTGATATTGGCGGAAAGCGGTCATACGCTCAGGTCCCATGAACCGCGCCAAGGCAGATGGGTCGGTGCGGCGCAAATCAACGAGAATTAGCCCGTCGAGAACGTCGGAGAAGGCAGGGTCCACGTTGAAAGCAAGCATCTTCCCACCCAAGCTCACATAGTGTTTCAACAGGATCGGTAAGCCTTTGCCATCCAGCTCGAGATCGGAGATAGGTTCTGAAACATCGCCCAGCTTGCTCAGGGCTTGCTGAACGACCTTGCAGTCATATCGGCTGAACCAGGCAGTGCGGAATGGACGTCTGGCGCGAACCAAGTTCGTCAGTCCATCCCGTTCCGCATCCGAAGAAAAGAAGCGGAAGATGAGTTCCCGTGAGGCCCGGCTGTAGTTATTGCTGATGCTGACCGGCCCAAACAGGACTGCGGTCTCGGGGTGGGAGGCCACAAATGCGGCTATGCCTTTCCAGAGCAGCAGCAAGGGCGCGTACCGCCTTTGGTACTCCGGAAGAACGAAGGAACGTCCCAATTCCAGTGCAGGGCCGATCTTCTCAAACAAGCGGGGGTCGAAGCGGAAGAGAGTGTTGGTGTAAAGTCCGTCTAAGCCCCGACGAGCGATGATTTGCGAGGTATTGACCGCGCGGTATGCGCCGGCAACTTCGCTCTTCGCCCGATTCCAGAGCACGAGATGCCAATAGTCGAGGTCAAAGCGATCGAGGTCGGAGGATTTCCCTGTACCCTCTCCAGCGGCACGAAACGTAACTTCCCGCAGTCTTCCGATTTCGGCCAGCAGGTGCGGCATTTCGTGGGATTGGCATGCCCAGACTGCAAGGTCATCCATTTCGGCGAGGCACCTGTCATTGGGGAGCCGTTCGAGTTCGCCGGCCATGTGCTGTGGGGGGAATCGGCTGCAAATCGGTTGCTGGTAGGGTTCCCGGACTGGCCATAAGCCGGAGAACTGTTTCGCCGACCTACCCCTTAATCCCAGCAGATAGGTTCGCCAGCGGAGATACTCGGTAGCTTCGCGATCGTCCGGCAGTGCTTGGATGCTTTGTGCGCATATAGGTTTTCCAATCCGAATCTCCACCGTCTTCCCGCGCTGTTTGAGAAATTCCTGCAGGAGAAAAGCGGTGCGTAAGCGGGGATGCACCAGCCCCACGAGATGAAAAGGCAGGCTGTTGCCGCCGCAAAAGAATAACGGAAGGGAGAGCGCGCTGGTCCTGCGAATGAGCCGTGCGGCTGTCGTATTCCACGGTGGATCAGTAGTGTCACCGTGCTGCGGGCGCCAGTGCGAGACCTCCCCGGCTGGAAATATCCCCAGCATCCCTCCGTCGCGGAGCCATGTTAGTGCTTCTCGAACTGCTGCCACATTCGTGTCCCGCGATTTTTCGCCTCCAAATGGGTCGACAAAAATGCAGGTTCGCTGCAGTTCCGGGACGCCGGCAAGCAGGGAATTTGTCATCACCCTTACATCCGGTCGAATCCGTGAAAGAAGCATTGATAGAGCGGCACCATCAAGTAAGCCGAATGGGTGGTTAGCGACAACGACCACAGGACCGGCAGGCGGAATGCGGCTCACGTCGCGAGGATTGACGCGAACCGATATGTTCATCTCAGCAAGGAGCTTCTCGGTGGTGAAGCCTTTGGGTGACTGACAAGCCCGCCGGTACACATCAGCAGCTTCTTCTAGTGGTAGCAGCTTGGTTGCAATCCGGGGCAAACCAGGGAGCGACGGTGCCCGGCTGAAGAGCCGTTCGGTGCCTTGGTCATCAGTCTTGAGCATGTCTAACTCCATAGCTCACGTGTGTTACATGGATGTTAGAGTCCAGTGAAATTCTCGTGATGTGTTGCTATCGGAGGTGCATTCCCGAAGGGGTACCGGAGTGCAAAATTCTGTCCCAGTGGCACATGCTACCGTTGTTAGTCAACCTGGAGGGCATTTTCAGCTGGTATCAATTAAGCGGGTAACTCACGGTTGGCCGGATGGTGCGCGATTGCCCAAACACTGAAATGAGTCAGTCGGGCAGCGAGAACTTCACCACAACTGTCTCCAGGCTGTCCTGGTTAGATGGCTCCCATTTCCACTGAGAAACGGCAGAGGCTGCTGCTTGCGCTAGCAGCGGATGGCCACCCAACACTTGGATGGATTCTACTTTGCCATTGCTGCGAACATGGACCGCGAGTTTGGCGATTCCGCTAATACGCGATGCACGCGCCATTGCTGGATATGCGGGCTGAAACTTAGAAATCAGTTTGCGCGGAGACAGGGATTCATCCTGATCCTGCGCAAAGCCGACGACACAAAGCATGCAGGTTATTGCAACCAATATTGCTCGTCGCATTGACGAAGACTAGCTGAACATCGATGGAGTTTGCAGATGACTAATGACGGTGCACTTACAGGCTGCCAATCCCGGAAGGCGACCTCCGCATATCCCACTCTTCATTGACTTGCCCTGGCTGCGGCACCTAAGATTTCAGCGCAATGATCGGTCAGACCATCTCGCACTACCGCATAGTCGAAAAGCTGGGCGGCGGTGGGATGGGTGTGGTCTATAAAGCCGAAGATATTAAACTGAATCGCTTCGTTGCCCTGAAGTTCCTGCCCGACGATGTGGCCAACAACCAGGCATTAGCGCGATTCCAACGGGAGGCCAAAGCTGCCTCCGCGTTGAACCATCCAAACATCTGCACCATCCACGAGATTGACGAGCAGAACGGACAGGCGTTCATCGCGATGGAGTTTCTGGATGGGATAACGCTGAAGCACAAGATTGCGGGACGTCCGCTGGAAACCGACCTGATTCTCGCCCTCGCGATCGAGATTGCGGATGCTTTGGACGCCGCACATGCTGAGGGTATTGTTCATCGCGACATCAAGCCCGCCAATATTTTCCTCACCAAGCGCGGACACGCGAAGATTCTGGACTTCGGACTGGCTAAAGTCATGCCTCCCGCCCACTCTTCGGACGAAATCTTATCTACCAGCGCACAGACGCGCACCATGGACGAACCGCACCTGACGAGCCCCGGCTCGACCCTCGGAACCGTCGCTTACATGTCACCTGAACAGGCCTCGGGGAAGGAATTGGATGCTCGTACCGACCTTTTCTCGTTCGGAGCAGTCTTGTATGAGATGGCGACGGGCGCTTTGCCTTTTCCCGGCAAAACTACCGCACTTATCTTCAAAGCGATACTCGATTCCGATCCACCGCCGCCCATCCGCTTCAATCGCGACATCCCGCCACGGTTAGAGGACATCATCAGCCGTGCGCTGGAAAAAGATCGTACCCTGCGCTATCAGCATGCTTCTGAAATGCGGGCCGAATTGCAACGGCTCAAGCGAGACATGGAGTCGGGTCGTGTCACATCGGCCGGCTCTGCTGTCTTGCCTGCCGTCCAGGCGATCGGTTCTCAGGCGCCGGCGTCGCAAGCAGCGTCAGCTGCGGACGCGACTTCTGCGACGGCTGCTTCGCCTGTTACCTCTGGTCAGACAAACACCGCGATGGCATCAAGAGGAAGCCGAACCTGGAGGACTCTTGTTCCGGCATCCGTCATATTTGTTGTGCTGCTGGTTTTCGCAGGTTGGTATTTGCGGTCGCGGTCTGCAATACCCACTCTTAGCACAGCTCCTCTCACGGACAAAGACACCGTGGTGCTCGCTGATTTTGATAACAGAACCGGCGATGCCGTTTTTGACGATACCCTTAAGCAGGCCTTGGCTGTGGAACTGGGACAGTCTCCCTTCCTGAATGTGCTCTCCGACCGGAAAATCAGCGCGACCTTGCAGATGATGGGCCGGCCTGCGAACCAGCCCATCACAACGGACGTGGGACGCGAGCTTTGCCTGCGCACCGGGAGCAAGACAGTACTGGGCGGGAGGATTTCCAATGTTGGCAGCCATTACTTGATTGATCTGAATGCTCTGGCCTGCGGCACCGGCGACGTGCTTGCCGAAGAACAAGCCGAGGCCACAAGCAGGGAAGGTGTGCTAAGAGCTTTAAGCCAAGCCTCCTCCAGCCTGCGCCCCAAGCTGGGAGAGTCTCTTCCGTCCGTGCAGAAGTTTGACGTTCCCATCGAAGCCACAACATCCTCTCTTGAAGCTCTGCAAAGCTACAGCATGGGAATCAAGATCGAGCGCGAAAAGGGTGACGCGCCCAGTATTCCGTTTTTGAAGCGGGCGATTGAACTTGATCCCAATTTTGCGCAGGCCTATGCGGGGCTGGCTGCGAAGTACAGTAACCTCAGTCAACCGTCGCTAGCGCTCGAATATGCCACCAAGGCCTATGAATTGCGGGACCGGGTCAGCGAACGGGAAAAGCTGCGAATCTCTGCAACTTACTTCCAGGTGACGGGAGAAGTTGAGAAAGCTGCGCAGATTTACGAGCTATGGACTGCGAACTATCCTCGCGATTTCGTTCCGCACGGCAACTTGGGTAACAACTACGCGATCATAGGGCAATATGACAAAGCGCTCGTGGAATTCCAGGAAGCGGTGCGGCTCGCGCCTGACAACGTTATCGGATATTCGAATCTTGGGGTGACATACATCTATCTGAACCGGCTGGATGCCGCGAAGGACACCTTCGATCAGGCATTCGCGCACAAACTGGATGATGGATATTTGCGGCAGGACATCTATTATCTCGCCTTCCTGCAAGGAGACAGGGCGCTGATGGAGCAGCAGCTCGCTTGGGCTGCGGGCAAGCCTGGAGATGAAGACCCACTTCTGTCAATGCAATCTGACACGGAGGCTTACTATGGCCGCCTGAGTAAGGCGCGGAACTTCTCCCGTCGAGCGGTAGACTCGGCCCTTCGCGCCGACTCCAAGGAAACAGCGGCTTTGTGGCAGGTCAATGCCGCGCTGCGGGAAGCGGAGTTGGGCAATGCTGCGCTGGCCAGACAAGGAGTCGCCGCGGCTTTGAAACTGTCAACGGGGCGCGATGTCAAGGTATTGGCTGCCCTTGCGTTGGCTCGCGCTGGCGACACTCTTCGAGCCAACGCACTGGCCGAAGAACTGCAAAACAGCTATCCAGTTAATACCATGCTTAGGCTCTATTGGCTTCCGACTGTCAAAGCTGCAGTTGCACTCAGCCAGGGCAATCCGGCGCAAGCGCAGATGAATTTGGAAGCTGCCGCTCCATATGAACTAGGTAGTCCGCCACCCCTGCAACTGGGAATGCTCTACCCCGCCTATATGCGCGGCCAAGCTTACTTGCTGGCACGCAAAGGCAGTGTCGCGGCCGCAGAGTTTCAGAAACTGTTAAATCACTCCGGCATAGTGCAGAACTCAATTACCAGCTCACTCGCTCATCTTGAGATCGCTCGCGCTTACGCGATGGCTGGTGACAGTGCCAAGGCGGGGACAGCTTATCTAGATTTCCTCACCCTATGGAAAGACGCCGACCCCGACATTCCCATCCTGAAGCAAGCGAAAGCCGAGTACGCGAAGCTGCAATAGCTGTCCGGGTGAGCAGGATTCTCAACTGAGGATGTCTCATCAACCATCCAAGTCAACCCGAATCGTGAGGAGTTGCGTTCCAAAGAGGCGAACTAACCGAGCGTTTCCCGAGCTGCCCGGCAGTTGACTCGTCAGCCAGCGTTGGCGCTCACGCGGGTCATCGTTGGGGAGCAGATGCGCGGTACCCGGGTGCCAGCGGGTGCTTAGTCCGTCGCGCGACCTCACACGTACACGCGGGTTGCGGTCGATATTGAGGACGTAGCCTGCCTTCATACCGTGTTCTGCCACCAACCAGAACTGCTTCCCGATGTGTCCATCTCCCACAGGCGTGCGACGCGGCTTCCCCGTCTTCCGTCCTAAAGTTTCGAGCAGCGCGTATCCGGGCAGCGGCAAACCCACTGCAAGGGCGAGCTTAATTGGCGGATTGAGAAGGTATTTCTGCAGCAGGTGAACAATTCGGCGCTTCACTTTAGTTGGACTCCGTTCGGCTAAAGATAACCTATGTTCGCTGACGCTCCACCGCGCAAGGCTAACTGGGCCAGGATTTCTCGGAAGTGATCAGATGGAGACGCTCGCCCTACCGGCCAAACAAAAGTCATGCTATGGCCGTTGCAATTTCACCGATACTAGACGCACCTCGCTCGTGAAGCTCCCTGTAGCGCGTGAATAAGTCACGAAGATAGTTTGTCCTCCATTCAGGTCATACTCGGGATGGGAGTGTGCGTCGTAAACATTGCCGGACGTTGGTTGCATCGCGACAAATGCCGTAAGTTCACGCGACCACGGCCCCTCCGGACTGGGCGATGTGCGAACCATTACATTCTGCGAAAAGAACGGGCTGTAGACCGCGACGTAAGCCTGCAGGTAGTTGTTCCAGGACACGCTCAGAATGTTCGCGTCGGGAATAACCGAAACTGCTTCGCTCACGTTCGATGACCAGTTCCCGTTGCCCGCGTAAAAAGTCCATGTACTGCGATCCAGCACACTGCTCGGATCCACCTTCGCGAGCCTGCACCCTGTGTTGGAGCTGTCGCCAGGGATTCCACAACCGTAAATGTAGAGCGCCCCGTCCCGAATGAAAGATGCCGAACCAAAGGCGGGTTCATTTTTATTGAACAGGAGATCAGGATGGTTCGCCACAATGGGAGTATTGAAATTGGGCCGCTCCGGCTGTTGATTGAAGTCTTGCCAGACCGCTACAGACACTCCTATGCCCTGAAAGTTGAATGCTCCTGGCTGGGCGTAAACAACCATATAAAAGACGAGCGCTGCATTACTGTTTAGATCGGTGACAATCGAAGATGGCCACAATGCCCATCGAGCCCCGCAAGGCTGCACCTGACACGGGTTGCCGTTATGCGCCTGGTTGAATGCATACTCCTCCGCTGTCTCTACCAGAATCATGCTGGGCGCCCCAGACGAATCCAGTCGCTCACGAAACCCCGTGATGCCCTGTTGCGCGTTAAGGTCAGTGGTGTAGGACCATGAGTCGCTGATCAACCCGCGCGCATCCGCGTTGGGTTTGGCCAGGAATGTGTCACCGTAGAGCCAGACAGAATAGCCCTGGAACACCCCGCTGTATGCGCCATCTCTGCCGAGGATGTCTGGGTTGGTCGGGATCGTTCCGATATCGCTCGCGCTCACCACCCGCAACGCCGGCGGAGGTCCCGGATTCGAATTGCATGCGGCCATTGCAAAAACGAAGAGCAATGCAAAGCACTCGCAAGAAGCTGAGAAATGTGAAGGTTTTCTTCGCTTCGACCTCGAAGTACTCGTAAATCTCGTCGCGGTGCTCACAAGTGAATAATAACCGCCGTTTTCTCGGGTCGTTTGTCCCGTGACGAACCACTCTAGTTAGACTCCTGCCCACAGACAAAGACAACAAGAAACCAGCGAAGCAGAAGCGATCGCACCAACCGGGAGGCTGCGTTTGGGTTTCATTCGTCCCCGATCGCATCGTGGATAAAGCCTCTGCCGGAAATGTAAGGAAGTGCCCAGTGGCAGTGAACCGCCAGGGATTACGCTCAGTGGAACGATTTAGCCCCTGCAGGCGCGGACTCCTCGAATTCCTGCAGGCGATAAAACTGGTTCAGTGGCATCCGCCCGGTACCGACAGGATAGGCCTTCTTGATCGCCTCGGTAACGTAGGCCTTCGCGAGGATTACTGCCTCAGCCAGTGAGCGTCCGAGTGCCAGGCTTGCGGCTAGTGCGGAAGAGAAAGTACATGCGGCGCCGTAGATGTTCTCCGGCTTGATGCGGTCTCCCGCAAGAGTTTGCAGATCTGACGTGCCGTCCGCGAACACATCTACAGGCCTTTCCAGGTGTCCCCCGGTCACAACCACGGCGTGTGCGCCCATTTCGAGCAGTCTGTTGGCTGCCATCTTCATGCCTTCAAGATTTTCGACCCTCTCTCCAGTAAGAGCAGCCGCCTCCGCCAGATTCGGCGTAATCACAGTCGCTCGAGACAGTAGTTGATCGCGTACGAATTCGAGACAGCCAACATCATTCAGATCGATTCCGCCACTCGCTCGAACCAGGGGATCAAGCACTACGGGTAGCGAAGGATTTGTTTTTAGCATTTCAATCACAACCGCCGCGTTCGGTCGAGTCGCGAGCATACCGACCTTGACAGCTTTGACCTTACTTTCCGCAAGTATCGACTCCATGCAAGCTTGCAAGGTATGCGCGTCAACCGGATGAACTTCATTTCGTCCATTGAAACGCTCCTGCACGTCAATAGCCGAGATTGCAGCAACGCCATAACATCCGTTCGCCGCAAATGTCTTTAGGTCTGCGATTACACCGGCTCCTCCCAAAGGATCAAAACCAGAGACGGTCATGACTACTGGCTCAGGCGCTCTCATAGATATGCTGGCTTGTTACTCAGTGAAAACAGCAAGTATTGTACTCTCGTTTGACTTGGTTACTGCAGGCCGCGGCAACGTAAGTGGCACTGCTGAATGACTCCCGTTTCGAGCAATCTCTCGCAGGGCCTTCGAACACTTCGCCCGACTGTCATGGTGCAGATCAATCGCGTTGCGTCCGATCAATTCATTCTTCGTACACCCGAGGGTGCCTGCGGCACGCGGAGATGCTTCATCGCATCAATTGTTTCCCACGCCAGCCAGCTGATTTAGGTCCGACAAACTCCCATTGAACTGGTCCATGTCCACGTTGCCCGCGATACCCGGCACAGAGCCAGACTGGCTGTACTGCCAGAAAACATAGTTGGTAAAACTGGTCGGCAGGCGTGGCGCAGAATTGCCTGTATACTCTGCGACCCAGAGCGGGTAGGACGCAAAAGAAGTCGTTCCACCCAGCGCCGTGTTCCAGAAACCGGCGGCAGTGTAAATCATGGGAGTACGGCCGAGATTCTGCTGCACGGCATCAAGCCATTGCTGCATTGCGGCTGCGATGACGCTGGGGGTTTGTTCGCCGCTCACTTCCACGTCCAGTACCGGAGGCAGGTCGCCGGCATTCAACTGCGTGACCACTGACAGAAAATTCGAAGCCTGGGCCTGCGCGTTCAGTTGAGGATAGAAGAAATGGTATGCGCCCCGCAGCATCTGGTTTTGCTGCAATCCAGCGTAGTTGGCGGCGTAAAGCGGATCCTTGGTGAACCGGCCTTCGCTGGCTTTCACATAGACAAAAGCAAATGCACCCGCTGCCAATTGCCCAAAATCAACGGAGCCGTTGTAGTGCGAAATATCAATTCCGGAGACCATCGCGATCAGACCTCCTGGCTGGAAGCTCCCGATTTCGGTGAGATTCTCTCGGGGCCGACGCAGCAGGCGAGATAAAGAGTGCAGACTTTCAGTTGCTTCTCTTCACCGTTCAGCTACGCGGGGAGCAGAACAGGACCGAATGCACGGGAGTGTCACACCAGGCGGCAGCGCAGTCAAGAAAAATCGCAGTTAGAGTTGAGGATGGGCTAAGAAGGAACCGTGGAGGAGGCCGTGTCCGGTTTTCGGAACAAACTTAGGGAGCGGTTGTCCGGTTTTTGTAACAAAGAAAAGAAATTGTTGTTTTGCCTTAACTCTTTTGCTAGTGTCGTAGGCTATCCATCGGGCCAACCCCAAAATCCAGCACCTGCAGAGCATGGGGAATGCTTCCTGGGTTGGAAACTCGAACAACCGAATTTCCACGCCGTTGCTCTGCTTCTCCCGCTTGGCCTGACGGGAAAGGAGATTCATGCCGATCCCAACGAACAACCCTCCCTTGAAAGGCAGTGAACGTGCTCCGATGGCAGGGGCCCGCGCACTAGGTCCAGCCGATCCCACCCAACCTTGACAGACATCAGGGAATTCTGAACTTCGGCCTTTCGGAGATTCCGATGCGTCTATTGTTTTTCGTGCTTGGCTTCGGACTGGACAGTTTGCTGGCGAGTTTGATCGTCGGCTCGTTGCTGCGTTCGTGGCGGGAGCGGTTTGGTTTTGCGCTGGCTTTCGGCGCTTTTGATTCAGCAGCCGCGCTGGCAGGGCCGCTCTGGCCACGTCACATGCCGCAACCGCCAGCGTTTGCGGCTTATCTTATGTGTGTGGTCGTGCTGGCGGTGGGTGCTCGATACAATCGCGCGCTTTGTTACCTGTTGCCTTTGCTGTTGGGCGTCGACAATTTGTTCGGTGGAGCTCCAGCCAGCGCACTAAGCCTGGGAGCGGACAGCGCTTTGCTGTCGCTACTCGGTCTAAGTCTGGCCGCCTTCGGCAGAAGCATATTTCTCCCATCGCGAGCGGAGGCTTAATGGGCGTTTTGCTGCATGCGCACTATCGCCTGATGGGGCCGAACGGTCAGAAGATCGTCATGCCAGCGCCGGTGGACAAGGACACGCCGCATGCGCCGTGGTGGTGGGATCATTTGGCGAGCCAGGCGGCGGATTTTCGCCGCTGTGGCTTTAGTGCTGTGTTGTTGCCGCCGATCTGCAAGACCGCCTCCGGAGCGGCGCCGGACGCCGACGGCTACGGTCTTTATGACAACTACGACATCGGCTCAAAGAATCAGTTCTTCAGCATCCCCACGCGCTTCGGGGATCACGAGCGCCTGCGGCGCATGATTGCCATCATGCATGCTTGCGGCCTGGACGTTTATGCCGACGTGGTCATGCATCAGTACTACGGCGGAAACAACGGCACGTATAAGTATCTCGGAGCCGACGGGAAAACCCCAAACGGTCGTTTTCCGAAGCATCCGTCCTGCTTCGTGGGGGCGCCACCACGCGTGCCGGCGGATCCGGTGGCAAACCCGCAGGGGAATTTCGCCTTCGGCGACATGGCCTCGTATATCAACTCGACGCCAAAGGACTACATGCTGAACGGAGCAACTGATGCTGCGGATTGGTTGACCCGTACTCTTGACGTCGAAGGCTATCGCATTGATGACGTGAAGGGCATGGCAGTAGAAGCTGTGCGGCAGGTCCTGGATTCCAAATCGATGGCGGGGCGATTTGCCGTCGGTGAATATTTTGATGGCAACCCTTCGGCACTTCATTGGTGGGTGTGGAACAGCGGCATGGGGGGCCGATGCAACGTATTCGACTTCACCCTGCACTGGACTATCCAGGCGATGTGCAACAACAGTTCGCGCTGGTGGATGGGTGGTCTGCAAGGAGCCGGGTATATCGCGGTCGATCCGATGAACGCCGTCACGTTTGTTGACAATCCCGATACCGACCTGTCGTACGGGGAAAACGTGATCTGGAACAAGTTGCTGGGCTACGCACTGATTTTGACCGCGGAGGGATACCCGGCAGTCTATTACAAGGATTACAGCAGCGATGCCAACTGTTACGGGCTTAAACCATTCATCGACGACCTGATTTGGATTCATGAAAACCTGGCTTTCGGCCCGACGTTAACGCGATGGGGAAATGATCCGCAGGTTTACGTTTTTGAGCGCCAGGGCTATCCCGGACTATTGGTCGGTTTAAACAATGATCAGTACAACACCTACGTGCGCACGGTACAGACCAGTTTCGGGGCCAACGCACAGTTGCACGAGTACACAGGCAAGCATGGGGACATCTGGACCAATGGGCAAGGAGAAGCTACCTTCACGCTGCCCAAGAATGATAACGGCCAAGGCTATCTTTGCTTCTCGCGGGCCGGATACGGGCAGGCATTTTCTCTGAACCGGCGTACTACGACACAAAGTTTTCTTGGTGCAGCCGATCTGGACCACGACCCGGCGGAGAATGGCAAAGCTGTTCTCGCGGGCCGCGTGTGGTGCCAGGGGGGCACGGCGATTGAGGCAGAATTGATGGCTGACTCCGCCGAGGTGCACGCAGCGGACGTTCTCACCGTCGAGTTGCTTGACACTCGCGACAAACTGCTGGCCAGCGGGACGATGAAGAAGGCAATTAAGACGACAGCGAATCAATCGGGCTGGTTCAGTTTTCGCGTGACGGGATACGGATTGCCAACCTCCGGCGCGGCGTACGAGTTAAAGGTGACCTACACAGGCACCCAGGAGTTGAAATCATGACTCTGGCCATTGCTACCCGGTCTTATGACAACACTCGCTGCGGGGCAAACACGCAGGAAACGATTCTTACGCCGGCAGCGGTCCGGGCGCGCGGTATCAAACGGTTGTTCACACTCCCCCTGCCGGGAGATAAGCGAGGCTGCGAGGCGCAGCCACTGATTGTTCCCGGAGTGAAATTCGCCGATGGCAGCACGCATGACGTGGTCTATATCGCCACGATGGCCAATCAGATATTTGCTTTTGATGCAAATACGGGGTCGAAACTGTGGATGGTAGAACTCGGCACGCCGATCAATGGCAGCACAAGCATTGATGCATATCTGATCAACGACCATTGGGGGATTCTGTCGACGCCAGTCATCGATGCCGAAGCCGGAGTAATGTATGCCTGCGCCTGGTCGAGTCCCGATGGCTCACCGCAGAACGGGCAGCACAGCCTGCATGCGGTGAGCCTGCGCGACGGCAGCCGCGTACACGCACCGTTAAATCTGGAAGGCACGACTTACAACCCCGGTCACGGAAGGCCGGTGCAGCGGTTTCGCTCCATGGAGCGCAAGCAAAGGGCCGCGTTGTTGCTTCTGAATGGGGCGGTGTTCATCGGGTTCGGTACCATCGCGGAAAGCGCCGTGAGCGCACGCGGATGGCTCATCGCAGTTGATACCAACAAATTTCAGATCGCAGCGACATGGACCTCAACTTCGCATGGAAGCGGCGGCGGAATCTGGCATTCGGGCGGCGGCCCGGCTGCCGATGCGGAAGCCAACATTTACGTCGTAACCGGGAATGGCGACTTTGACGGCGTTACGGACTTCGGGGAAAGCATCGTCAAACTGCGGTACACCGCGCCCAGTGCGATACACCCTGGATCTCTGACGGTTGTCGATTGGTGGACGCCATGGACGGATGACGGCCGAACCGGAGGCAATGCTGAAGGCGAGCGCGCGAAACAACCACCAGAAAAAGCGTTACCGACGAATTTCCGAAAGGACGCCCATCTCGCAAGAAGCAGAGGAGCGGCCGC
>Ga0187778_10000887_pt1 | contig 21450 bp, 20 predicted proteins | sample 1015_Q2_SP5_20_M_FD_132418 | JGI IMG/M metagenome (GOLD analysis project Ga0187778, IMG submission 132418) | Tropical peat soil microbial communities from peatlands in Department of Meta, Colombia - 1015_Q2_SP5_20_MG | ecosystem: Environmental > Terrestrial > Soil > Wetlands > Peat | place...
CCTTCCTCGAATCGGGTGTGACCGAGAACGCTTTGGCCCCGCCACCCGAGAGAATGACTAAGCCGCAGCCGGTGACTCACCCTACACGGAGTGTCGCAGCCTTCTGAGCCTTTCCCTGAGTTTGCCCGCGCAGCTGCGATCAGATGATCGAAGCCTGAGCATTCTCGTGCCGTTCCTCCGTCGCTCACCCATTGATCGGCTGGATCAAGTTGGTTAGATATCGTAATACAGAGCAAATTCAAAGGGATGCGGCCGTAACCGCACGGCGTCCACTTCCTTCGAGCGTTTGTAATCAATGTAGGTACCGAGCAGCTCTTCGGTGAACACGTCGCCCTCGAGTAAGAAGGAGTGATCTTTTTCGAGCGCCGTCAGCGCATCTTCGAGCGAGCCTGGCATGGACGGCACTTTGGCTAGTTCCTCCGGCTCCAGATCGTAGATGTCCCGATCGAGCGGCTGGCCGGGATCCAGCCGGTTCGCAATGCCATCGAGCCCCGCCATCAGCATGGCGGCAAAGGCCATATAGGGATTGCAGCTCGGATCAGGTGGGCGAAACTCGACCCGCTTTGCTTTGGGAGACGGCGAATACATGGGAATTCGGCATGCGGCTGAGCGGTTACGCCGGGAATAGGCCAGGTTGACAGGTGCCTCAAATCCGGGAACCAAACGCTTGTACGAGTTAGTGGTCGGTGCGATGATCGCCGAAAGAGCGGGCCCATGCTTGATTAATCCGCCGATATACCAGAGTGCCGCCTGCGACAGCCCTGCATAGCCATCACCCGCGAACATCGGCGTGCCATCTTTCCAGAGGGACTGATGGGTGTGCATACCGCTGCCGTTGTCCTGGAAGATCGGCTTCGGCATGAAGGTTACCGTCTTTCCATATTGATAGGCGACATTCTTGACCACATATTTATAGAGCATCATGTGATCGGCCGAGCGGGTCAAGGAATCGTATTTCAGATCGATTTCCGTTTGCCCCCCGCTGGCCACTTCATGATGATGGCATTCCACCTCCAAGCCGCATCGCTGCATCGTCATGACCATCTCGCTGCGCAGGTCCTGATAATGATCGGTGGGCGGCACGGGAAAGTACCCTTCCTTAAAGCGCGGCCGGTATCCCTGGTTATTCTCCTTGCGGCCGGAGTTCCACCGCCCCTCTTCGGCGTCAATGAAGTAGAACCCGTGCTGCTCACGCTGGTCGAATCGCACGTTGTCGAAAATAAAGAATTCCGCCTCCGCACCGAAGTAGGCCGTATCGGCGAACCCGGTGGAACGCAAGTAGAGCTCTGTTTTCTTCGCGATGTATCGGGGATCCCGGTCATACCTCTGTTTGGTCAACGGATCGATCACATCGCACACCATCACCAGTGTGGGCACCTCGGTGAAGGGATCGAGCATGTGGGTCTCGGGATCGGGGATGAGCAGCATGTCACTCTCGTGGATCGCCGCCCAGCCACGAATCGATGAGCCGTCCATGCCGAAGCCCTCTTCGAACGAGGACTCGGATAACTGGTCGATGGGAAAGGAGACATGATGCTGCAATCCTGGCAGATCGGTGAAGCGCAGGTCGAGCATCTTGACCTCATTCTTCTTCACGAATTCGAGCACAGTGGATGGATCGTCCATAGATCAGTCCTTCTCCCCTTCGATTTCAACCATTTCGCGGCTTCCTGGGGTCGCCCAAGCCACACAGGGGCATTCAACCCGGCATTCGGCGGCGGGCTGTGCCTGCTAGAATCATTGCCGGGCGTTTACGGCCCATTGAGTGTAGAAGCCGCCTCGGAAACGACGGAAATTCATTGTTTTTATAAGCATAATAAGGCAGGGTTATCGCAGAGAATTTGACGGAGCGGGGGTTCCCATCGAAGCTGGCGTCCCATCCCGACGTTGTGACTGAACGGGGGTCGCCGGGTTAGGTATGGACTTTGACCAACTAGAGACCTTTCTCGAAGTGGCGCGGTTGAGTTCGTTCTCGCGGGCGGCGGAGAAACGCTTCCGCACCCAGCCGGCAATTTCCTCTCAAATTCGCTCCCTCGAGGAAGAGGTGGGTGCCAGGTTGCTCGATCGCTCGGGTGGCAAGGTCTCGATTACGGCCTCCGGCAAGCTATTCTTGAAGTTTGCCGAGGAAACTCTCGAAGCGCGCAAGGCGATGCTCCGGGCGGTTGCCGAAACCGAACGAATTCCCAAGGGTGAGATTGTCGTCGGAGCTAACGAAGGCACTTGTTTGCACATCCTTCCGGAGGTCTTCGCCGAATTCAAGAAGAAGTATCCCGAGGTCAGCGTAGGCATCAAACGCGCCGATTACGCGAAGATCCTGGAATCGGTCATCGACAACTCGGTCGATTTCGGAGTGGTTTCGCTTCCCGTGAATGACAACCGCCTGACGGTAGTCCTCATTCATCGTGACCAGTTGGTTCTCATCGTGCCCCCGCAGCATCCTCTGGCAAAGCTGAAGACCGTCACCCTGCAAGAAGCGGCCGCCTTCCCTTTAATCGTGCCCAAGGCAGGCCACACGCGCGATGCCCTGGAAAACCTGCTGTACGAGCGCAAGCTCAAGCCGCGCTATGCGATGGAACTCGATTCGAGCGAGTTGCTCAAACGATTTGTGGCTGCCGATGCCGGGATCGGTTTCATTCCGCGTGCCCATATCCTCGAAGATATCCGCGCCAATGCGCTGTGTGCCATTCCCATTTCCGATGCCACGATTCGCCGGGATCTCGCTCTGGTGTTTCGCAAGGACAAAGCCCTGAGCCGGGCCGCTCTGGCCTTCATCGATATCACCGTGAAAATCAAGAACGTAGTGGCTGTGGCCCCGGCGGGCCGGTAATGTGCCTAGGTGGGCTGCGCTAGAATCGTAAAGTAGTGAGATATCTGCCAGCCGTCAGAGTTTCTTTCGCGTGTCTACTTCTTGTGACTGCGGCCGCCGAGGGTCAGACTCACCCGGCTAAGAAGGAACTGCCGCCCAAGGCTTTCGAGCTCATCGCCGTTAAGGTCTCCGGGACGGATCGTTACAAGCCAGAAGATGTAATGCGGGCTGCCGGCCTCGAGTTGGGGCGTACGGTGCACGAAGACAGTTTCAAAGATGCCGCACGCGTGCTCGGCGATACTGGCGCCTTCACCTCGGTGGCGTATCGCTTCGAATACGCGCCGGAGGGGACCACACTGGAGTTTCAGGTACAAGATGCCCAGTCCTTCGTTCCAGCGCGGTTCGACAATCTGGTCTGGTTTTCCGATCAGGAGCTTGGCGAGAAACTGCATGCCCGCGTGCCCCTGTTCAATGGACAACTTCCCGTCACCGGCAAGCTTCCGGATGATCTTTCGGAGGCTTTGCAAGAGTTGGTCGACGAGAAGAAAATTCCAGCCCGCGTTGACTTTACCCGTGTGGCTCAGGGAGAAGGGCCGACCGAGGCGTTTGTCTATAGCGTGACCGGTCCGCGCATCACCGTTCGCAACGTCGAGTTCCGGAGCGCAACGGCACCGGAGTTGCCGCGGCTCGAGGCGGCAGGTAGGAAACTCCAGGGAGCGGAATACTCACGCTCCGCTTTCCTCATTCAGATGAACAAGAGTTTTCTCCCTATCTACCTAGAACAGGGATACCTCAAAGCCAGATTCGGAGAACCCGAGGCCAGAGTCGTCGAGAACGACCCCAACGATACTCTGGTCGACGTCACCGTCCCAGTGGTTCCGGGCGGGCAATATAAGCTGACCGCGCTCGATTTCCGCGGGTTTAAGGCCTTCCCGGCGGACACTTTGCGCCAACTCGTCCATCTCCAATTGGGCCAGCCGGCCAATGTCAGGCAGCTCAACGAGGACCTCGAAGCCATCAAGCAGCTGTATGAAACACACGGCTACATGGATGTACGGATCAACTCTGTCCCGGAGATCAATGAGGCCGAATCCTGGGTGCGCTACGTTCTCAACTTCACCGAGGGCGAAGTCTACAAAATGGGAGACTTGGAAATCCTGGGTGTCGACTCCCGCACCAGCGGTAGGTTGCAAAATCTCTGGACCTTACGCACCGGCGACACCTACGACTCGAGCTACGCTCAACGCTTTGTAACCCAAGCGCTCAAACAAGTTCTGACCACAGGGGAGTGGAACACCGATCTTCAGGAAACGCCCAATCGAAGAGACAGGAGCGTCGACGTGACCCTCCGCTTCAATCCCAAATAGAAGAGATCGAGGATTGACTGTGGGCTGTTCCCTGTCCGGCTCGCTCCGCAAAGGTTGCTCAGAAAGCACTTGACCCAGTCCGGGACCCCCTTTCAAATGGAAAGCGTAGCAGACGATTCAGCAAAAGGAGAGCAGCTGCTCATGCGATTGGTCAGAGTTAGATTCGAAGTTTGCTTGGCCTCCCTCCTGGCCTTGGCGTTGGCTTCGACGGCATCGGCTGCCAACGGCCAGAGTTTTACCGGGACGGTCAGCGACGCGATGTGCGGCGCCAAACACATGATGGAAGGCGACCCGGCCGCCTGTCTTCGCGCCTGTGTGCAAAAGGGCGCCAAGTATGCGTTGGTGGTAGGCGACAAAGTCTACACGCTCAACACTCAGGACCCAGCAACTCTGGCTTCTCTCGACAAGCTTGCCAATCGGAAGGCAACGATTAAAGGGCATGCCAACGGGGACGAGATCGAAGTCAGTTCCGTTACCCCGGCCAAGTAAAGCTTGGCGCACGCCAGACAGCCGGGAGGTCGAGTGTGCTTCTGGTGATTGCCGGGCGAGCCGAGTCCGCCATCGCCCGATACCCGAGTCTGCGGGCTCACCCCCAAGAATTTTCGGACTCGGCAGCAATTTTCACACTCTCTTGGCAATTCACTGTGTTAGATTTGACCGTCGAGCGGGGAAAATTGGAGGAAAGGCGAATTGGGCAAAGACATGGTCCCCAAGCGGCTGTTTTTTACCAAGGGGGTCGGAAAACATCGCGAGCGCTTGACTTCCTTTGAGCTGGCCCTCCGGGACGCCGGCATCGCCGCCCAGAATTTGGTGCGCGTCTCGTCCATCTTCCCGCCAAATTGCAGGCTCATTCCACGCTCTCAAGGATTGAAATATCTGAACCCAGGCGAAGTGGTGTTTGCCGTGGTGGCCGAGAACTCGACTCACGAGCCCCATCGCCTCCTAGCCGCCAGTATCGGCGTGGCCATCCCCGCGGATCGCAACGCCTATGGGTACTTGAGCGAGCACCATTCTTTTGGCGAGACCGATAACTCCGCCGGAGACTACGCCGAGGAGCTCGCAGCCGAGATGCTGGCGACCACCTTAAACGTGGAATTCGATCCCGACCGCTCCTGGGACGAAAAGAAGGAAATTTACCGGATTTCGAACAAGATCGTTCGCACCGCCAACGTCACCCAATCCGCGGTAGGTGACAAACGAGGGTTGTGGACAACGGTCATCGCCGCAGCCATCTTTATCTTCGACTAGCCGCCATCCAGGAGATGGTCTGGCAGCGTCCCGCTCTACTTCTTAACTGTCTGTTTCTCCTTATTTCGCGCTGCCGTGTGCTTGTTCTTGGCCAGTCTCTCAAGAACCGCGGCCACGATGATGGGCAGACCCACGGTCGCGTCCACAAACACTTCCCCGAATCTACCCCCTTCCGCGGGAGGCACAAATTTTCCCCAGGAGATTGCCTCGCTATACGGACTGCCTGACAGGCCGCCCCAATACACCGGCTCGGGGCAAATCCTTACCCCGTAGTGATAGCGCTTCAATGGCACCCGCTCCCCCAGCCGCCGCCGCCGCAATTCAATGAAGGGACCCACTTGCTGCGCCCAGTTCCTGGGCACGCCGCCGCCGATGGTAAAGACTCCCAACCGTTCTTGCCGAAGCAGGGTCGCCGCAAAGTGCTCCAGATCCTCAAAAGGATCAAAACGCAGCTTATGCCGTCCCGTCGATTCGCGCAGGCGATTGCTCAGGGCGAAATCCAGACCCAGTTCCGAATCGCTAAACGCGGGCACAAAGACGGGAACCCCCTTTTGGTAGGCCGATTTCAAAATGCCGCGCTCGCTTCTTGCGTGCTTCGACAAGTGCTGTCCAATGACGTGGTTCAACTTGTAAGAACAAACCACCTCGTTGTGGTCCCAGTTCTCCAGGATCTCGGACAGCACTTCTTCGACATCGTCGAGGTTTTGCTCCGGCTCCAGCGTGTCGTACACACGGTTATAGCCCTGCTCGTAAAGCTGCGTATCCGGCACTTCCGGGTTATAGCGAAAGTGAGAGCGACCGGTCGCTTCGACCAGCCCGTGCGCCATGAGTGCACCCGTGGACACAATCGCATTCACGATCCCGCGATCGATCAGCTCGGCAATGATCAGGCTTTGTTTCGCCACCGTCATGGCACCCGCCAGGGTCATTACTACGAAACAGTCCTCATCGAGAGCCATGGCTTCGAGCACGTCGGCGGCTTCGCCCAGCTGGCGACCGGTAAAGGCCGTCTTCGCCATCGCCTGTACCAGATCATCGATGGAGTGCACTCGATTCAGATCCAAGGACTCCAAAGCGACCAACTGGTCTTCCACGGGATTGTGCAGTTTCCGCTCGATGCCCGTGCCGTCGTGATCACCTGGCTTCATACTTACCTCCAGCCCACAGGTGGGATCTTCTACTCTACTAAAATCCTGGGAAAAGCCGCCAGTTCGCGGGCGGATAGCCCGGGTGGCCGCAGCGGTTGGGGCCGCATCGAACCGCCTCAAGGCGTCTTGCCTGGAACCTCGAAACTGGTATGCTATTTTTCATCGGGGTGCCTACTTTGCCGTTAGAGAAATTCCGCGTGGCACTGATCCAGATGTCTGCCACGCCCGATCCGGACAAAAATCTGTGCCGCGCGATGGAGCGTGTTCGCCAGGCAGCAGCTCAAAATGCGCAAGTCGTCTGTTTGCCGGAACTGTTTCAAACACAATACTTTTGCCAGCGAGAAGACGCTTCCCTCTTCGATCTTGCCGAACCCATCCCTGGCCCGACATCGAATCAGCTGTCACGGTTGGCCAGTGAACTCCATGTCGTGCTGATCGCCTCCCTGTTTGAAAAACGGGCCGCCGGGGTCTACCACAATACCGCCGCCGTGTTCGACAGCGACGGCATCCTGCTCGGTCTCTACCGCAAGATGCACATTCCCGACGATCCTCTTTACTACGAAAAGTTCTATTTCACGCCCGGCGATCTGGGATTTCGCGCATTTGATACGACAGTGGGACGACTGGGTACTCTGGTCTGTTGGGATCAGTGGTATCCCGAAGGCGCTCGGTTGACCGCACTGCAAGGCGCACATGTGCTGTTCTACCCTACGGCGATTGGGTGGCATCCCGCGGAGAAGGCCGAGTTCGGTCAAGCTCAGTACGATGCCTGGCGCACCATTCAGCGGGCGCATGCGATTGCCAATGGGGTGTACGTCGCCGTGGTAAACCGGACTGGCTTTGAAACCGGGAACATCCGGGGCAAGTCCGCGTCTGGGGATGGACTTGAATTTTGGGGCGGGTCGTTCTTGTGCGACCCCTTTGGGAGGGTCATCGCCGAGGCATCCCACGACCAGGAAGAGATTCTACTGGGCGACATTGACCTGCGCGTCCTCGAGGACATCCGTCGCAACTGGCCGTTTCTGCGCGACCGCCGCATCGACAGCTATGCGCCCATCACAAGTCGCCTGATTGACTAGGCATGGCACTGATTTCCGCTGGCCTCGGTCCTTCTCGGCGAGAGTGTCTGCCTCAATCAGGAATGGGGCCGTGCTTTGGAATTCGAAATGGCTCTAACTAAGCAGCCACGACGAACGCCTGAGCTCCGCATGCCTGCGGAGTGGGAGCCCCACGGCGCTACCTGGCTGGCCTGGCCTCATTACCGGGAAGACTGGCCGGGAAAGTTCGAGCCGATTCCGTGGGTTTATGCAGAAATCATTCGTCAGCTGGCCCAACACGAACCGGTGGAGCTGATCGTCAACGATCGAGCTTCGGAGAAGCGGGCTCGGAAGGTCCTGGATCGCGCCCACGCCCTGAGCGACAAGGTGCGCTTCCATTGCTGGCCCACCAACCGGGTCTGGACCCGGGATTCCGGTTGCACCTTCGCCATCCGCGAGTCGGCGAGTCTTGCCGCCATAGAATGGCGTTTCAATGCCTGGGCCAAGTACTCCAACTGGCAGCACGACGAACGAATCAGCGGTCTCATGGCCCGAGCCGCGGGTGCGGCTGAATTCCGTCCCATGGTCAAAAACCGGCAGGTAGTCCTCGAGGGCGGATCGATCGACGTCAACGGCCAGGGCTGTCTACTTACCACCGAGGAGTGCCTGCTCAGTACCATCCAGCAGCGCAACCCGGGAATGAAACGCAGCGATTACGAAAGGCTTTTTGCGGAATACCTCGGGAACCGGAACGTGATCTGGCTGAAATCGGGCATCGCCGGTGACGACACCCATGGTCACATCGATGACCTTGCCCGGTTCGTGGCTCCCGACGTGGTCGCGATCGCCGTGGAATCCGATCCCAAAGACCCCAATTATCAGCCCCTGCGAGAAAATGTCCGGCGTTTGCGCGAAGCCACCGATCAGGACGGTAAGCCGCTCTCGATCGTTGAGCTGCCTATGCCGGCTCCGATCTTCTTTGAGAAACGCCGCTTGCCGGCAAGCTACGCGAACTTTTATATCGCCAATGGAGTCGTTCTGGTGCCGGTATTTAACGACCCGAATGATCGCTTTGCCCTGGACCTCCTGGCGGATCTTTTTCCCGATCGCGAGGTCGTGGGCATCTATGCCGGGGACTTGATCTGGGGGTTTGGGGCGCTACACTGCATGACCCAGCAACAACCCCGTGTAGGTCGGAATGGGGGCTACGCCTGAGGCAACTTCGAACGACTATTTCCGGTATTGCGTTGGTTGCGGGCCCTTCTCGAGCATCTCACGATTCCAGATGGCGCCCTCTCGGGTGTAGCTAGCCAGTTCGAAGTCCTGGGTTAACTCCAAGGCGTCGGTGGGACAGGCGTCCTCGCACAAACCGCAGAACATGCAGCGGCTCAAATCATAGGTGAAATTGGTAAGTTCTTTGCGTCGCGTCTTCTCGTTGCGTTCGCTCGAAACCACGATCAGGTGTTCGGGACAGGCCAGTGCGCACAGGTCGCAGGCGATGCACATGGTTTCGTTCGTGTCGGGGTTAACATTCAGTCGCGGCGCTCCCCGATACCGCTCCGCGACGTGCGGCCGCTCGAGCGGATATTGCTCGGTGTAGATCTCTTTCGGATCCTGGTAGCGAAAGGTAACGCTTAGGCCCTTCATCAGGTCGAGCAGTAGGACTTTGCGAACCAGCTGCAACATTCCCATAGCTTGTTAGAATACCATTATCCCCAAAAACCGCCGAGGTCGTTGGGCACGCGGAGCCATCCGGACAGATTACCTGGTCTCGGCCCGTTCACGATGACGACCCGTAGGACTTTGAACCGAACTCCGGGCATCGAGAATCGCGTTAAGCGCGGAAAATCTGCGCGTTGCAGGCTCTAGCAGGCACTGCTACGGATGCCGTCTAATCCTTCGCTGTTCCTTCCGGGGATTTTGAGGCCCAATGCACGCAAAGGGATAGAAAGAATTGCCGGGTTGCCAACGCGCTGTGTCTTGCCTTGCCCTGCACCCAGGACCGCCACCGCGGCGCGGCCTTTCCGCGGGATAGGCCCGCTCCAATAGGGCGGCACGAATCGCCCTCGCTTGGACACTCGGCTCCTACACCACGGTCCACCACAGACATCTCCGATCACACTCGCCATTACAATATTCCTGAGTTGATGAGTAACGACCAGTCACCAACCAACCACACTGAGTCAACCTCAGACGAGCTCTGGATGGAGGAGGCCCTCCGCGCTGCCCGGCTGGGCTTGGAGAGGGGCGAGGTGCCCGTAGGTGCGGTGGTGGTTCGCGAGGGCAAGCTGGTGGGTCGAGGCTGGAACCGCAATCTTAGCGATTGTGATCCAACCGCCCATGCCGAGATCGTTGCTCTGCGAGAAGCAGCTGCCATGGTGGGTAATCATCGGCTGGAGGATTGCGAACTGTTTGCGACGATCGAGCCCTGCGCGATGTGCGCCGGCGCCTTGGTGCACGCTCGCTTGCAAAGACTGGTTTATGGCGCCGACGATCCGAAAGCGGGTGCGGTTCACTCGGTGCTCCAAGTTTTGAATCATCCCGGCTTGAACCACCGTATGGAAGTCCGTGGAGGCATTCTGGCGGGACGATGCGCAGGGCTATTGCAAGACTTCTTCAAGCATCGCCGTTAGTCCCTGGCAAGGCGCAAGGGTCTGCCGCTTCCCTGGTGCAACAAGAATTATGTCCCGAACCGGACCGATTACAGGGAGGGCACTGTTCGTCGCCGCCGAGCGCAACCTGACAAGGCTTTCGCGCTGCTAAAATCTTTCCAGACGCATTTCGCAGAGGTCGCGGAGAGATGGCCGAGTGGCTGAAGGCGCGCGCCTCGAAAGCATGTATACGGGAAACCCTCAGCTAACCAGCATTATCAACAGGTTAGCGGCGTTGCTTTCACCTCCCGACACCCTAAGCGTGTTACCTCTGGAAGTCAATCACACTATCGTGTGTTCTGTCTGGGCAATCTGATTCGAATGAATCCCATTGTTCTACAGCGGTTGTTAGGCCATTGGCCATGACCAACAAGTATGTCAGCTTGGGAACGAACGATTTGCAGAAAGGGCATACAGCCTACTGCCTACTGCCCCTAATATGAAGCCCTCCCCTTGAGGATTCCTTGATTCACTTGGAGCGTCGAAGTCATAATTGGCTATCGTGGAGAAAACGCGCAGCCAGTGGTTTTGGTTCTGGGTCTTGGTGGTCGCCCTGGCAGCTTGGTTTTGGCCTTGGGGACTTGTGAGACTGCGCTGAGAATCTTCCCGTTCGTGTCTAAGCTTATCGCTTCGACTCTGGCCGATTGGATGGGGCTCGTGTCCGGGATGAAAAGTTTGGAAATCTGATTTTTATAAAATCGCATCCCTTTAGATCTTCTTCCGTCCCACGGGAGCCGCATTAAATTTCGACCCCTAGTTGAACCTTCCCGCACAAGGGACACCCCCTCCACTCGATTGACTTGCCGTGTGACACGACCTAGCATTCCCTGCATGATCGGGCAGACCATCTCCCACTACCGCATCGTCGAGAAACTGGGCGGGGGCGGAATGGGTGTGGTCTACAAAGCCGAAGATATTAAGCTCAATCGCTTCGTTGCTCTGAAGTTTCTGCCCGATGACGTAGCCCATGACCCGCATGCTTTGGAACGCTTCCGGCGTGAAGCCAAAGCAGCCTCCGCTTTGAATCATCCGAATATATGCACGATTTACGAGATCGACGAGCAGAGCGGGCTAGCGTTCATAGCCATGGAATTTCTCGATGGCGTGACATTGAAGCACTGCATTGGCGGCAAGCCGATGGAGATCGAGACCGTGCTCGATCTGGGCATTGAGATTGCCGATGCACTGGATGCCGCTCACGCCGCTGGTATCGTCCATAGGGATATCAAGCCCGCCAACATCTTCGTCACAACGCGTGGACATGCCAAAATCCTCGACTTTGGACTAGCGAAAGTGGCTTCCGTGGGAGCCAAGGCGATGGGGTTGTCGCAGCCGACCCTCGAATCGAGTGCCGACAACTTAACCAGTCCGGGTTCTGCTTTGGGAACGATTTCCTACATGTCGCCAGAGCAGGTGCGTGCCAAGGAACTTGACGCACGGACGGATTTGTTCTCGTTTGGGGTGGTTTTGTACGAGATGGCGACGGGCATGTTGCCGTTTCGTGGGGAGAGTTCCGGTGTGATCTTCAAAGCCATTCTGGATGGGACACCAACTTTGGCGGTTCGTCTGAATCCCGACGTGCCGCCGAAGCTGGAAGAGATAGTCAACAAGGCGTTGGAGAAAGACCGCAACCTGCGTTACCAGCATGCTTCCGAGATTCGCACCGATCTACAGCGGTTGAAGCGTGATACGGAGTCGGCACGTTTGCCAGCGGCAAGTGTCAGAGCCACGGACCGCCTAGGAGTCCACTGGAAGGTGACTGTTCCGGTTGCGCTAGCCATCGTTGTACTCGCGGTGAGCAGCTACTTATACACTCACCGCACACCCAAACTCACCGAGAAAGACACCATCGTGCTTGCCGACTTCGCCAACACAACGGGCGACCCAGTCTTTGACGACGCACTGAAGCAGGCACTCTCCATCGGTCTGCAGCAATCCCCTTTCTTGAATATCTTGTCCGATCAAAGGGTACAGGAGACTCTGAAACTCATGGGTCGGCCGCCGGATCAACGTCTTACCCAGGACGTAGCTAGCGAAATCTGCCAGCGCACCTCGAGTACGGCTTTACTTTCTGGATCAATCTCGAATCTTGGTAGCGAGTACGTTGTGGGGATCAAGGCCGTTAATTGCGCAACGGGAGACAAGCTTGCTCAAGAGCAAGCTCAGGCACCGAAGAAAGAAGATGTCCTGAGAGTGCTGGATCAGTTGACACACAGTCTGCGCCCTAAACTCGGTGAATCTCTCAGTTCCGTCCAGAAATACAATGCTCCTCTCCTCGAAGCCACCACTTCCTCGTTGGAGGCCCTTAAGGCGTTCAGCCTAGCCAACAAGATCCTGGGGAAAGGCGATTTCGAGGCCATCCCTCTGTTCAAGCGTGCTATCGAACTTGACCCAAGTTTTGCCTCCGCCTATAACGCCCTCGGTACTGTCTATGTCACAGATCTGGTCGAACCGGGTTTAGGCATCGAGTATCTTCGCAAGGCCTATGAATTTCGAGACCGCGTTGGCGAGCGCGAGAGGTTCAACATCACCACCAGTTACTATGCTTTCGTGACAGGGGAATTCGAGAAGGCCGGTGAGACAGCCGCACTTTGGGCGCAGGCTTATCCGCGCGATTACTTCGCCCATACAATAGCCGGATTGATGTTTGAGCATCTCGGCCAGTACGAGAAGGGAGCCACCCAACAACAGCAAGCGATTCGGCTGAATCCCGACGAGTCCGTAAATTATTCTAATCTAATGGAGGATTATATCGCTCTCAATCGGCTCGACGAGGCCCAGTCCATCTATCGCCAAGCCATAGATCGGAGCCTCGACCTATCTTTCTTGCACGATGATATGTACTTGATCGCTTTTCTCCGCGGCAAGCCCGAGGATATGAAACAGCAGGTGGCCTTGGCTATGGGCAAGCCAGGTGCCGAAGACGTGCTGCTTGCCGCCCAATCAGATACCGAAGCCTTCCACGGACGCTGGTCTAAGGCAAGAGATTTCTTGCGCCAAGCCTCTGCGTTCGCACTTCATGCGGACCAGAAGGAGACTGCGGCGCTCTGGCAATTCTACGCTGCGCTCACAGATGCAGAGTTCGGCTATCCGGAACGTGCACGAGAGATGGTCAAGGCGGGGCTTGGACTTGCGTCCGCGCGTGAAGGTCAAATTCTTGCCGCCCTAGCTCTTTCCCGCGCTCAAGACACAAAGCATGCTCAGGCGTTGGTCGATGAACTTGAAAAACAATTCCCCTTAAACACGGCACTCAACGGTTACTGGTTGCCTTGTGTCCGTGGCTATCTCGCAATCCACGATGGCAATCCATCACAAGCCTTAACCATTCTGCAAGCTGCCACAACTTATGAGCTGGGATTTCCCCCGCCGCAGGTGGGTCCCGGCGGTCTTCTCTATCCTGCATACATTCGCGGGCAAGCGTACCTCCAACTTCACAAAGGCCGAGAGGCCGCTGCGGAATTTCAGAAAATGCTTGACCATCACTCCATGCTGGTTAATTCTCCCCTGTATTCCCTTGCTCACCTTCAACTTGGTCGAGCCTATGCCATACAAGGCGACACGGTAAAGGCCAAACCTGCCTACCAAGACTTCCTCACCCTCTGGAAAGACGCCGACCCCGACATCCCCGTCTTGAAACAAGCCAAAGCCGAGTACGCACGGCTGCAGTGAAGCAAAGCCACGCGCCACTGGCTTCTTACGAAAGTCGATCAGGTCCGTTGTACCACGGCATTCAACCATTTCTCATGTTTGCGCTCTGACCTAACATTATCCGAAGTCCAACTTGGAACAGAGGCTCAAAGAAGGCTGGTTCTTGAGCAACTCTCGCAATGCATCTTGGTCGTAGCCGTTGAAGAGTCGACCATTCTGCTGCCATTCGCCATTGCGGAGCTTGAACGAGACAAACATAATCCCACCGGGGTTGAGCCCAATTGTCTGTTACGGCACAGAGTTCCCTTCTGAATAGCGCGACACTGCCGAAGCCTCGACGGACCTAAGGGTGATCAGAGAAAAGCACGACAAAAGGCTCGTCGCCTACCCATGTGATGTGCCCTTTAGAAGGAGCGACGTCGAGCACTTTCAAAGATGTCACCTGCGCGAAAGCGCTGTACATGTCCATCACTCGTCTTAATCCATGCAAACCCGAATGGCCCGTAGCTTTCTGCCCTTCTCTCTCATGCGAAGGACCATTTCATTTAGCTGTTGCTCGTTGGTGCCCACAAGTTCGCCGCCTGTTCGAGCAGCTTGGGGTTGCGGCTCTCCTTAGAAAGGCAATATCCTTGCTTACTCACTGATTCGTCTTGCGATCCGGAGCGGCCTGGCTTCTGTTCTCACGGCGAGTGCCCTGTTGGGGCGTTTGCTCGGGGCGGGTGTCTGCTCGCTTTTCCAGTTGATCGGCTTGGCGCTGTGATTTCTCGAGTTTGGTGCGCTTCTCTGCCATGCCCACAGCATGACACAGGCAGGCAAGACTGGCCAACGCTTGTGGATTTCAAACTGCACCACTGCCAGTTTCCGAATCTCCCTCAGGGACGAAATCCAGTTCTGTTATACTAAACAAGACGCTTTTGCCACGGTTTGCTCGTCACGCGGTGGTCGCTTCTTAGACCAGATTTATCTCCGCCTTTCTTGCCCGCCGTTTATTTGCGTGAAATCCAAAAACAAATGTGAGCGGCTCGCGGCCCTCGACGCGTGTCAGAGTGTGCGCGACATCTAGCCCCTCCAGAAAGAAACAAAGTCGAATGACCACATTTTCGGAACTGCCCCTGTGTTCTGCGCTACAGCAGAAACTAGCGGCAGCTCAATTCATCAACCTCACACCTATCCAAGAACGTGCGACACCCCGTGCTCTCGAGGGTCGCGATGTCATCGGGACTGCCGACACGGGAACTGGCAAGACACTGGCGTTTCTCATTCCCGTCATTGAGACCCTGAACCGGGAATCAGCGCGTCACACGGTCGCTCTCGTGCTGCTGCCAACGCGGGAACTCGCGATGCAGGTCCACGAGCAATACGAGCAACTGCGCTCAAAGACTATGCCCAAGGCTGCGCTCGTCATCGGCGGTGTCTCCGAGAAGGCGCAAATCCAGAGTCTCCGGGCTGGGCCGGGCCTGGTGATTGCCACTCCCGGACGGCTGCAGGATCTTGTCACGCGCAACTTCGCTGACTTGCGCCAGGTCAGAATGCTCGTACTCGACGAAGCGGATCGCATGCTGGACATGGGATTCTTGCCAGCGATCCGGCGGATTTTGTCGACGCTACCCAAGCGGCGACAGACGTTGTGTTTCTCGGCCACAATGGAGCAGTCCGTTGCCGGCCTTATCAATGACTATATGCACGATCCGGTTCGGGTCGCTCTAGGCTCGGTGCTCAAGCCTGCCGAAAGCGTGCAACTCAGGGCCTACGAAGTGCGGCCGGGAGAGAAACTCGATGTTCTCCGTCAACTGCTTTATGCAGAGACGGGGCAAACTCTAGTTTTCACCCGCACCAAGCGAGGCACCGAGCGGCTCGCGAAAGAACTTGTCCGCGACGGTTTTACGGCCGCTATGATTCATGGCGATCGCTCGCAATCGCAGCGCAACGGAGCCTTGAGCGGGTTTCAGGAAGGCCGTTTCCAGGTGCTGGTGGCAACCGATATCGCATCCCGCGGTCTGCACGTGGATGACGTAGCCCATGTCATTAACTACGATGTACCCAAGATGGCGGAGGACTTTATCCATCGAGTCGGCAGGACTGGCAGAGCAGGGCTCCGAGGGCGCGCCTCGACCCTGGCGGCAGGAGCCGAAGTACTGGAACTGCGCCAGATCGAACGCACTCTCAAGCTAAAGATGGAACGTCGGCAGCCTGACACGGCGTTGGCGGGGCCATCGCGGCGAATGATTCAAAACACGCTAGCCTCGCGGACTCTGACCGCTTTGCCGGGAGAGGTATTTGTCTAGCGTGCAAGTCTGGTTGCCGGGGCGTCAGCGTAAAGTTACTCGACGGAATAAAGTTACTCGACGGAATCATGCATTATTCCGATGCGAGTTCTTCGCAAAGGAACCTTCTTTGCGAGTCTTTTTCCGTGCACGCTTTCGTGCCAAGGCCTGTTTCACCCGGCGTTTTTTGCCAGATTTCAAGTAGTACGAGTGACGTTTCACTTCTTTAATGATGTCTTCCGTCTGAACCTTGCGTTTGAATCGACGGAGCGCATTCTCTAAGGATTCGCCCTCTTGCGGAGACCGGCAAAGACAGCAGCGGAGTATTCATACCGACACCGACCTTGGCTGTGCGCGGACTGTGGTATCCGCTGACTTACGGTCCTTTGCGGCGCGCTCCAGCAGTTCGTGGGTGCGCTTCCGTCGGGCGATCTTCTGTTTGCGTTCCCGGTTAAATCTGGACTTGTCGCCATTGCGTGCAGACATGTAGAACTCCTGACACAGGAGAAGGGTTAGCCAGCTTTTGGATCTGCACGATCTACTCGATCGCGCGGACCCGATTAAAGGCAAGGTGGAATACCGCGGACAGAGACGACCGATGTAAGGATTACGCCTCTCGATCTCCAATCGCGAAGGCGCAAGGTGCTTTGGCGTGTCTTCGAGGTCAAGTATATCTAGTATATCCAATCTGCTTTTGCAACCGGGGCCCAGAGCTTCGTTTTTGCAGCCTGGTGTGAATCATGAATGCAGTGACTCAGACCAAACAAATTGGAAAAGCTACCCACTAAACTCAGCGAATTGTGACCGACTGCTGCCCGTCTAATGGAACTGTCCTTTCGCCTGATGGAAAGGTGTGCTGAATTAGAAGATCTGATCCCGCGAAACATCAAAGCAAGTCAATCTGTGACCATCGTAGTTCAAGTGTTCAAGTCGAATCGGCTTGCGCGTCGTGCGCAGGCAGCGTAGGATCAACAGTGCGTTAGACCGAATCGGTCGTGAGCAGTTCTCTTCTCAACAGCCAGTGACCTGCACAGGTGTCTTCCGACTCCCTCCAGCGTAAATACACGAAGGAAAGCGATATAAACATGGAACAAGGAACAGTAAAGTGGTTCAACGATGCCAAGGGGTACGGATTCATCAGCCGGCAGTCGGGCGAAGATGTTTTTGTGCACTTCTCGGCAATTCAAGCTGGTGGTTTCAGGAGCCTGCAAGAGGGCCAAGGCGTGCAATTCGACGTGGTCAAAGGCCCGAAGGGCTGGCAGGCTGAGAATGTACGGCCTCTCTGAGTGCGCGACTTCCTTCCGAAAGGCGATTGCGTCGAGATCGCCTTTTGAAATTTCGCCTTCGTTCCTGATTGCGAGATTTCGGGAAGATCAAGAAGAGAATGAACTCGTGACTAACATTTTTGTCGGGAACCTGGATATCACGGTGACGGAGCAGCAACTGCGGGAAGTTTTTGCAGCCCAGGGAACCGTCGAAACCATCACCATCGTCAAGGACAGGGATACGGGCGAACCCCGCGGCATCGCCTTCGTGGAGATGACGCAAGCGACGGAAGCCCAAGGCGCTATTTCTGCACTGCATGGAACGATGCTTAACGGTCGTCCGATGAGCGTGAACGAAGCTCGCCCGAAGCTTCATCGAGATCCAGTGCGCGATCCGGGGCGCAGAGATCATCGGCGACACAGGATGTGAATTGCAAACTCGTCAACTATCCCTCGATCATTTCTCGGCACGCAACGAAATGGGCTCTCTCTGACACGCGACGACCTCACGTCTTCCTACGCCATCATCTGCTACAACATTCGGACCTACCGGTCCGCCGGAGTGCTTGCTGTTGTCAGGGGCAGACATAACGCAGAATCAGAATTGAAGAAATTTGAGGATTCTCAAGACTCCTCAGATCGGCATGAGGGCTGGCGCTACTTCGTTGAAAAAACCGATCTGCTGCCGGGAACAGATCCCATAAAAGCTACCCAACACCGCCAAGCGGAATTGGAAGAGCGGGAATCGAAGGCACTGAAGGAAACCAAGACTCCCATCCTTCCCTCGCCCGACCCTCACGGATGAGACTGGTCGTGGGCAAACTAGAAATGCCGCTCCAAACTGCTCTTTGAATATGCGAACCTGGGTTTGAGGTAGCTGCCCTTAGTCACGTTCGCTTGTTGCCTTTCGCCTTCGCCTGGCTCCCTCGTTCTCTGCCTCAGCCAGACGCTCAGCAACGATAGCGTAGACGGAAGGATTGAATGCAAGTCCGACATGCGTTCCGGACACTGAGAAGTCCGATTCGGGGCGGTCTGTCTTGCAATACCGCCAGTCAACTACTCCATCGCCCTCGCTGTACACAGCGGTTTCTGCTACCGACGCGGGCATCGCGTGCCGCAAAGAATTCAGGAAATCGCAAGTGCAGTGCCCCGTGTAGCAGTCCGGAAGCACGCCGCTGCCGTGTTTTGCAAGGATGCGGCGTCGAACCATCTCAGCCGCGTACAAAATGCTGCGATGGGCCACTGTACCGCGAAATGGCGCACCCAAGGTGATAACCGAAGCGACATCTGATGGCCGTTGCGCGGCTATGGCGCGCGCGATAATGCCTCCCAGACTATGACCGATCAGATGGACTTTGCGCCCCGACATGGCCAACGCCTTCTCGATGGTCGCGTTCAGTTGCCGTTTGATCAGGAGATTCGGGCACTCGGTGTTGAAACCAATGCCTGAAAAGAACGGTTTGTATCCTATTCTCGCCAGCCATTGATGCAAGGGTGTCAAATAAGCATCAGGGCAAAGGAAAGCAGGGATGAGAATCACCGCGGCACCGTCGCCGTGCGGTATTCCCAGACCGTAATACAAGGGCGCGGCATGCAGCAGAATCAACTCGGCCGCAAACAGCACCTCGCCCAAAATAGGAACGTCAGCTTCCTGATACTCCTGAGTACGGATAGGGGAACCGCCATCCTCTGCTACAACGTGGGTTCTTCTCATTGGACAGTTGTCCCACTGTACGTGAGAACCCAATCTTCCACAATGATGGTTTTTCCCAGGTTTCCACCCGGAAACCTTAGATCCGACGTTGACAATGAGATGTGTACGGATCACGATTTACAAAAGGTCCGAGCTAATGGTGCTCACTGTAAAACCTGTGCAATTGAACCCGAAGACCTTGGAAGCGTTTGATGCTTACATTCGCAATGCTGAAACGGAGATGGAGCAGACTTTGCACGGGAGCGGATCATTCCTCTGGTCTCAGCAGGCGCCAGAGCGAGCTCAGGTCGTCGATCAGGGGCAAGTGGTGGCGCAATTTTGGGCTGGCGAAGGGCCTGTCAAAGTTCCGAAGGGTCTAATCCACGACTGGATCGCTGCTGCGTTGATTCCTGATTCGAACATCCAAGAGATACTTGCAGTGATGCAGGAATACGATAAGCACAAGAACACGTACAAACCTGAGGTAATTGACTCGAAACTCATCAGCCGTGACGGTAACGATTTCCAAGTCTATCTGCGGCTTCTAAAAAAGAAAATCATCACTGTTGTCCTCGATACCGATCATGAAGTGCATTATTGCCCCGTGGACCAAACGCGATGGGTATGCCGCTCCTACACAACCAGGATTGCAGAAGTGGAAAATGCCGGAAGCCGGGAAGAGCGAGTCTTGCAGCCTGACACCGGTTACGGATTCTTATGGCGCCTGTATTCTTATTGGCGATTCGAGGAGCATGATGCCGGTGTAGTCGTTGAATGCCGAGCTATCTCGCTGACGCGTGACGTGCCATTTGGACTGGGATGGGCCATTGAACCAATCATCGAAAAGCTCCCCAGGGAGTCGCTCATCAACACCCTCGAAGCTACCCGCCAGGCGCTCCACGCCAAGGCAGGATAGCTCCTGTCCGTCGAATGGTTGGGGGTGCACACAGCTTCCTTATTCACGCACGTCGTCGAAGAAGGACTTGAGTTCACCGCACCGCGAGGGATGGCGCAGCTTGCGCAGAGCCTTGGCTTCGATCTGGCGAATGCGTTCGCGCGTAACCGAGAACGCTCGACCGACCTCCTCCAGTGTGTGCTCCGAGCCATCCTCGATACCAAACCGCATACGTATGATTTTTTCTTCCCTCGGACTGAGGGTACGCAGCACCTGAGCGGTCCGCTCTTGCACGTTCGCGCTTATGACAGCCTCAGCGGGCGAAATCTGGGTGCGGTCTTCGATGAGGTCGCAGAGGTGCGAATCCTCCTCTTCGCCGATGGGCGTCTCCAGCGAGATCGGAACTCTCATGATTTTGCGAACCTTGCGCACTTTGGCCTCAGGAATGTCCATCTGCTGCGCAATCTCTGCCGAGGTAGGTTCGCGGCCCAGCGACTGGACCAGTTGCCGCGTGGTGCGAACCAGCTTGTTGACGATTTCGATCATATGTACCGGGAGCCGGATCGTACGCGCCTGATCGGCAATGGCTCGGCTAACTGCCTGTCGAATCCACCAGGTGGCATAGGTGGAAAATTTGTAGCCGCGACGGTAGTCGAACTTGTCCACTGCTTTCATCAGGCCGACGTTTCCCTCCTGGATCAAGTCGAGGAACTGAAGCCCGCGATTGCCATACTTCTTAGCGATGGAGACCACGAGGCGCAGATTCGCTTCGACAAGCTCGTGCTTTGCCTGCTCCGCCTCCATCTCACCTTGGATGATTCGACGCTGCGTGCGCTGCAACTCCTGGAACGTCATGCCAGCTTCGTTTTCCAGTCGCCTCAGGTCGGCGCGATGCTGTCGCTGCCTGGTGCGGTAGTTTTTCTTTAGTTCCTCGGTGCGTGTGCTCGTAATCTTCTTTTCGAGGTCACTGATCTGGCGGTCCAGCGAGCGCATGATTTCGACCGTTTTGTTTACCTGGTCGGCAAGGCACTTGCGCTCCGAATTGGTAAGACCTAGGTTGCGAATGATGAGCGAAGTGCGAACAATCTCGCGACTCAGTCGACCCCGGCAGCGACGGTATTCGCGTGCCTTCTTATCCGCCGGGACGGCTGCCATCTGTGGCGCCAGTCGGAGGGCTGCTGTGTAATGCCTGTGCACCTGATCGATGCGCCGCGCAACCTCTTTGACACGGTCCTGAAGAATCTCCTTGCTGATTTCTTCCTCATTGAAGACGACTATTTCTTTAATGGACCGCCGCCCGCATTTCAGATCCACGCCCATCGCCAAAACTTCGCGGATCACAATGGGTGAGCGTGAGAGGGCCTTCAACGTGCGGAGTTGTCCGCGCTCGATGCGCTTGGCAAGGTCCACCTCCCCTTCGCGGGTGAG
>Ga0187778_10000888_pt1 | contig 21445 bp, 13 predicted proteins | sample 1015_Q2_SP5_20_M_FD_132418 | JGI IMG/M metagenome (GOLD analysis project Ga0187778, IMG submission 132418) | Tropical peat soil microbial communities from peatlands in Department of Meta, Colombia - 1015_Q2_SP5_20_MG | ecosystem: Environmental > Terrestrial > Soil > Wetlands > Peat | place...
CGGCTTTTCCGCGGCGCTTTTGGGCTTCGTACTCAACAGCAAGGTGCTGGTGGTCGCAGGAGCCCTGGATGGAGCTTCGGGTTTCATCCTGTCGGTCGTCATGTGCAAGGCCATGAACCGTTCCTTCACCAACGTGCTGTTCGGCGCCTTCGGCCAGCTGCAGGTGTCGGCCAAAGGGGCGCTGGAAGAGCGGACGGTGCACACGGCCACGCCGGAGGAGGCCGCCGCGATCCTCTCCGCGGCGAACACGGTGCTGGTCGTGCCCGGCTACGGGATGGCCGTCGCCCAGGCGCAGCACAAGGTGCGGGAGATGCTCGACGTGCTGCTCAAGAGGGGCGTGGACGTGAAGTTCGGCATCCACCCCGTGGCGGGGCGCATGCCGGGGCACATGAACGTGCTGCTGGCGGAAGCGGACGTCCCGTACGACCGGCTGATCGAGATGGACGCGGCCAACAGCGAGATGCCGCAGACCGACGTGGCGCTGGTGATCGGCGCCAACGACGTCACCAACCCGGCCGCCAAGACCGATCAGGGCAGCCCGATCTACGGCATGCCCATCATCGAAGTGGACCACGCCCGGACGGTGATGGTCATCAAGCGGAGCCTCAATCCGGGCTTCGCCGGCATCGACAACCCGCTCTACTACGAGGACAAGACGCTGATGCTGTTCGGCGACGCGAAGGCGTTCGTGAGCGGCATCGTGAAGGAGCTCACGGGAGGCGGGGAGTAGGACTCCTCGGCCAGACGGCGGCTCGCGGGTGGGAGTTGGCAGTGGAGTCGCGAGACGCCGGGTTGCGAGCGGTTGGGAGAGATGAGTCGTCAGGAGAGCAAAGGCCCCGGCTCGATTTCGAGTCCGGGGCCTTGGCTTGTTCTCACCGCCTCTCATCTCGTTGCCACTCGCAACTCGGCGTCTCGCAACTCAACTGACCCCTCGCCACTGCCGACGGACCGCCTCGCGGTGGCGAACCGGTACCCGAAGTAGATCAGCACCAACCCGATCAGCTCCGTCACGTACAGCACCTCCGTGTGACCGAAGCGCGTCGCCGTCCCGCCGATGCCCGGCAGCAGCGCGCCGACCGCGATGAGCACGTTGCCGACGAACCGGTGGCGGGTCGCCGCCTTCCGGCTGAAGCGCCACGCCGAGAGCGCCGCGCCGCCCACCAGCAGGACGAAGGCGTACAGGTTGATGAACGGGCTGAACCCGCGGGCCCAGCTCCACTCGAACACGTGGCCGGTGAGCCGGTGCGGCTCGACCAGCGCGTAGTCGATCGGGTTGACCAGCGCGAACGCCGACGCGACGGCGAGGACGGCGAGCAGCGCGATCGTGAGCCGGTTCGCGGTCCGGCGCGCGAGCAGCAGGTACGCCGTGCCCTGCGCCAGCGGCGCGCCGCCCATCAGGGCCCCGCTGATGTACCATGCGCGGAACAGCCACGCGTGCCACCCGAACAGGGTGGTGGCCGCCTCGGTGAACGTACCGAGGCCGTAGACCAGCACGCCGAAGGCCCACCACAGCAGGTGCGGCCCGCTCCGCCGCTGCGCGAAGCGCCGCAGCAGCGCGGCCGAGAAGCCCGCCGCGATGAACGTGGTGGCGACGGGCAGGTAGTCGACCGCCGGCAGCGCGGCCCGCGCCGCGATCGCGGCGAGCGCCGTCACCAGCCCACTCCCAGCGACGCCGCCGCGTACACCCGTCGCCCCCAGATCAGCGCCGCGCCCGACGGCTTGGCGTCGGTGAGGTCGTCGGCGCCGGCGGTGAACTTCACGCCGCGCGTGATCGGCACCGCGCCGCTCAGGTTGAACCGCGTGAACGCGCCCTGGTAGCTCACGACGCCCGCCTGGTCGCGGGCGACCGGCTCCTGGCCGGTGTAGATCGCGGCGCCGCTCACGCTCCAGCCCGCCCGGCCGACCGTCACCGAGGCGTTGGCCGCGTGGGCCGCCCGCCCCAGCAGGTCGGTGTTGGTCGTGACGTCGCGCGTGCTGAGCCAGGTGTACGAGGCCGCCGCCGTCACCAGGCCGCGGGTCACGCTGCCGCCCGCCTCCACCCCGCCGGTGCGCGCGCGATCCACGTTCTGGTAGGTGAACAGCAGGATCCCGCTGCTGTCGCCGGTCTGGTTCGCCTCGATGAAGTCGCGCAGCCGGTTGGCGAAGCCGCGCACGTACAGGCGCGACCCGGCCCGCGCCAGGCCCGCCTCGCCGGTAACGTTCCACGACTGCTCGGGCCTCAGGCCCGGGTTGCCGTACACCGCGTACCCGAACTGCGCCTGCAGCAGCTGCAGGTACTGCTCGTCGAACGACGGCGCCCGGAAGCCGTGCGCCACCTCGGCCTTGAGGTACAGGCCGGCCGGCGCGCGCAGCGCGACGCCGAGCCGCGGCGAGAAGTCCGCGCCCCAGATCTCGCTCGCCGTGAGCCGCGCGCCCGTCGTCACGTGCAGCGCCGGCGCGAGCGCCCAGTCCACCGAGGCGTAGAGCGCGCCGCTGGAGGCGGCGCGGTCGTAGCCGGAGACGCGGTCGGACAGCAGCCACTCGCGGTCCGCCTTGGCTCCCGCCACCCATTCGCTCGCGCCGAACGCGCCGCGCTGCACCAGCTCGGCGTCGGCGATGCGCTCGCGGTCGAACGACGGCGGCTGCGTGCCCGCCGAGTCGGTCGCGTCCACGAACCGGTGGTCGTACCAGCTCCCGTGCAGCCGCAGCTCCGTGCGGCCATCGGCGCCGAACCCGAGCGTCACCAGGCCGTCGTACTGCAGGTTGGTGCTCGTGAGGTGGTCCGGCGCGATGGTGTACTTCTGGGTCTCGTCGATCGTCATCAGCCGCGCGTCGATCGTGCTCCCGCCGACGGCCCCCGCCAGTCGCCCCATGAAGTCCCAGCGCTCGGCGCCGCCGAGCGTGCCCGGGTTCGCGCCCGGCAGGGCGTCCACCGCGCGATGATCGCCCTCGAGCGAGGCGACGAACCCGCCCACCGGTGCGCCGACGCGCCCCTCGTAGTCGCGTTGCCCGAAGCTGCCCATCGTGCTCGAGAGCTGCAGGCGCGGCAACACGTCGCGGCTGGTGATGAGGTTCACCACGCCGCCCAGGGCCGTGGAGCCGTACAGCGTGGACTGCGGGCCCTCGACGATCTCGATGCGCTCGAGATCCGCCGGGCTGATGCGCGAGAGGTCGAACTCGCCGTTGAGCCGCCCGGCCATGGGCGCGCCGTCCAGGAGCACCAGCACGCGGTCCGACCCGAGGCCCTGCAGGTAGATCCCCGAGCCGGAGCCGACCACGGCCTCCGGCTGCAGGCCGGGCACGTCCGCCAGGACCGTCGTGACGTCGGGAGCGGCACGCCGCGCCAGCGCCGCGCTGTCCACCACGATCACCGGTGCGGTCACGCCCGACGCGGGCGTCGGCCGCCGCTCGGCCGTGACGACGATGGGGTCGAGGACCGTCGCCGGACGGCGGAGCGACGAGTCGGGCTTGGCGGTCGTATCCTGCTGAGCCGCCGCGACGACGGGCGCGGCGCTCGCGAGAAGTGCGAGGATGGCGAGGGAGGCGGACAAGCGACTGAGCATGAGGGGGCTCCAAGCTGAGAGTGCGCACCGAACGCCGGCGCGCACTCGCAGCTTAAGCGCCTAACCAGACAAAACCATTCGGACTTCTACGGATGTCCGACCGTATTTCTACCGATTCACGAGAGGAGCATCCGACCCCGCCCGCCGCTAGTGATCGGCCCCCCGCCGCCGATCATCCTTGGGCGGCGGCGTCGGCTTGGGCGCCGCCCTCGGCGCCGCGGCCGGCTTCGGTGCAGCCGCGGCGGGCGGCGCGGCCTGCGCAGGATGCCCGGCCGGATGCGGCGGGTACTCCGGGTCGCGCCGCGGGCCCGCCGGCTTCCCCGCGCGCAGGTTGTCCATCTGCTGCGGCTCGAGCGGCCGCCCCGCGTCGGGCTTCATCGCGCGTTGGCGGTCCTGGAAGGGCAGGTCCTGTGGCGGCGGGGCGTGGCGCGTGATGAGCACCGGCGCCGGTCCCGGCGCCGGCGCGTTGCGCCGCGGCACCACCAGCGGCTGGCCGGGTCGCACGGTCGGCCGCGTCTCGGGCGGCCGCGCGGTGAAAAACACCGGCCGGCGCACGACCGTTGGCTGCGGCATCGGGCTCCCGCCTCCCGCGGCACTCGCCGCCGGCAGCGCGATCGGGTGCGCGATGATCGGCGCCTGCGCCAGCTCGTCGGCGCGCACCGGGATCATCCGCCGCTGGACGCCCAGCCCGCGTTGGAACGTGGAGCTTGGCACCGCCGTGGTCCCGGGCCCCCGGTTCCGGTAGTTGATCGTCGTGATGTTCGTGACGTTGGTGATGTTCGTGATGTTGGTCACGTGGCGGATGTTGGTGACGTTGACCCGCCGCAGATAGTCGTCGTCGTGGTGGTACCACGGGTAGTAGGGCTCGCCCGGGCCGAGCGGGAACCACGCCTGCGCTCCCCACGTCGACCCGCTCACGAACACCACCAGCGCCGGCGCGTAGTAGGGCCGGACAACCACGGGACCCGGCAGCCAGCCCCAGCGCGAGCGGACGTACACCCACCGGCCGTAGTGGAACGGCGCGTAGCCCCACGGCTCCCGCTCCACCCACGTCCAGCCCCACGGCTCGATCCACGCCCAGTGCCCGTAGCGGTACGGCGCCCAGTCCCCCGGCAGACCCGAGGGATACCAGACCGGTCCGTACTCGGCGTCGTCCTGCCAGGCGCCGGTGTTGTCCAGATCGGCGTAGCCGGGGATGTCGCGGCTCACGTACTTCGCCGAGGGCGAGTCGGAGAGCCGGCCCTCCCGCGCCGCGCACCACTGATCGAAGTCGTCGGGGGCGGCCGGCGGGACGCCGGTCACCCGGATGGGATTGACGCCGGTCAGGCGGACGGCCTGCCCGGCCTCGACCACCTGCGCCACGCCGCCCGCCGTCCACTCGAGGCTGCCGCGCAGCACCGTCACGGTCATGGTCGTGTCGTCGGGCGGAGCGTCGAACCGGTAGTCGCCCGGCGCCTGGACCGCCAGGACGCCGTGCGGCGTGTCCACCTCGAGCGAGTCGCCCGGGTCGAGCCGGTACACCGCGATCCGCGCCATGCCCTGCGTCAGGCCGAGCTGCAGGAACTGGTCGGAGAGGTTGGTGACCGTGAGGTCGGCGCCCTCGCCGAGACGCACCGCCGCCGACCCGACCTCCAGCTCGGCGCGGCCGCCGCGATCGACGTAGAGCCGGTCGCCGCTGGTCATCGGGTAGTTCAGCGTCGCCTGGCTCCACGCCGTGTCACCCGACGGCTGGAAGGCCACGTTGCCCGCGAGGGAGCCGATGCGCGCCACGCGCGCCGGCGGATCGCCGACCGGGGTCGTCGCCACCTTGTCGTCCTGGGCGGACAATCCGCCCGCGAGCAGCGGGTACAGCGACCCGAGCAACAGCAAGGAGAAACGCATCACTCGCTCCATCGTCGAGGTTCACTCCGGTCGATCGAGACCGGCGCCGCGGCGCGCCGGCCGAGTCGGGCCCCGCACCGCCTGTCTAATGGTACCCTGTCCCGGCGCCGGTGTGGCCCGCGCCGGCCCGCCGCGCCGCCTGCGTGCGAAGAGCCCGGCAGCGGCGGCTCAGTGCGGCGCCAGCTGCGATGGGGGCTCGAAGGAAACGTCCACCGAGTACCCCTCCGGGGCGAACAGCCCGGAGAGCAGCTGCCGCGCACTCTGCTCCGCGTGCTGGAGCACCGCCAGGTCCGCCGCCGCCATCGCCACCTGCCGGCGGGCCAGCAGGAAGATCGTGTCGCGGTCCGCCGGGTGGAACGGGTTCCAGAGGCCGCGGCTCTCGTCGTAGGTGCGCAGCTCCACGATGTCCACGCCCAGCAGCCGGGCGTGCGGGAGGGTCAGCGCGATGTGCCGGTCCAGCTGCCGGACGCCGACCCTCGGCGGCACCGACAGGTCGAACCCGACCAGCGTCTTCCCGGTGACGATCACCAGCGAGCGCTTGGTGGAGCCCAGCCACGTGTTCTCGTACGTGACGACGTCGCGGACCATCGCCTCGGTGGTGATCAGCTTGGCGACGGTCTGGAGGCGCTCGACCACCGCGGCCTGGCTGATGGTCGTGCGCCCGGGATGGACGAGCGCGTCCACACCCCGGGAGACGGCGAGGCCGAGCAGGACGCCGAGCACCAGGAGGACGGCGCCGACGCCGAGCCGCAGCGAGCCCGAGAGCGGTAGTCGCATGGCTGATCGCCTCCGCGAGAGGTTCGGGGCTCGCCGCGGCCGCGCCGCCTGCGGGCCCACCGACGGCGACGGGCTGGAGAGCCGGTTTGGCCGGGACCAGAGGAGACATACGTCGATCGCCGCCGCGCCACCACTCCCCAGGGGCTCCGCGACCGGCGCGGCCGTTTCGCGTGCGGCGGCGCGGCGAGCAGGTCGCGGCTTGCGCCCCGGGCATTCAGGAAGCAATTTGTCGGCTTACGCAGCGACTCGCCTCCTAGACCGTCTCCACCGGGCCGTCCCACGTCAATGAGGAGGGCTGGCATGCGCCAGCTCCACGTCGGCGTTCTGGATGTCGTCGAAACTCCGACCCGCGGCCTGTTCCCGCGCGTGATGAACGGAAACTTCGCGAGCATCATGCCCCAGGTGGTGGGCGCGTGGTGCGAGCGTGCCGGCCACCGGGTGAGCTACGCGTGCTACATCGGGTTCGGGAACGTGCTGACCGAGCTGCCGCCCGACCTGGACCTGCTGTTCATCGGCGCGTTCACGCAGGCGGCGTTGTTCGCCTACGCGGTGAGCAGCTACTACCGGCAGCGCGGCACGGTCACGGTCCTGGGCGGGCCGCACGCCCGCTGCTACCCCGAGGACGCCGCGCGCTTCTTCGACTACGTGCTCGGCTTCACCGACCGCGCGGTGATCGACGAGGTGCTGCGGGACTGCGCGCCCCACCGGCCGGTCGGGCGCCGGCTGGCCGCGGCGCGCCAGCCGCTCGAGCTGCCGCCGCTCGCGGAGCGGTGGCGGTTCGCCGAGGCGGCGATGGCCAAGGCGCCGGCCCTCAAGATCCTGCCGATGATCGGAAGCCTCGGCTGCCCCTACACCTGCAGCTTCTGCATCGACTCGACCGTGGACTACCAGCCGCTGCCGTACGCGCAGCTGGGCGAGGACCTGCGCTTCGTCCAGCGCAAGATGCGCCGGCCGGTCGTCGGGTGGCACGATCCCAACTTCGGCGTGCGGTTCGACGAGTTCATGGACGTGATCGAGGACGCGGTGCCGCCCGGGCGGATGCGCCACATCGCCGAGAGCAGCCTGTCGCTGCTGTCCGAGCCGCATCTGGTGCGCCTCAGGCGCAACGGCTTCCAGGCGCTGCTGCCGGGCGTGGAGTCGTGGTTCGACCACGGCAACAAGTCGAAGACGCGGCTCACCGGCGTCGAGAAGGTGCGCCAGGTCTCCGACCAGGTGAACACGATCCTGCGTTACATCCCGTACGTGCGCACCAACTTCGTGTTCGGCCTCGACATCGACCAGGGCCCGGAGCCCTTCGAGCTGACGCGGCAGTTCCTCGACCGCTCACCCGGGGTGTTCGCCGCCTACTCGCTGCTCACGGCCTACGGCCGCGCGGCGCCGCTCAACCTCGACTACCAGCGCGAGGGCCGGGTGCTGCCGTTCCCGTTCCAGTTCCTCGACAGCCACCAGGCGATGAACGTGCGGCCGAAGAACTACGGGTGGTCGGAGTTCTACGACCACGTGGTGAAGCTCAGCGGGCACTCGATGTCGCCGCGCGGGATCGCGTACCGGTTCGCCACCACGCGCGGCGCGGCGCGGTGGATCAAGCTGGCGGAAGCCTTCTCGTGGTCCGGCCGGACCCGCTATCACGCGGGGATCCGGCGGCTCCTCGACCAGGACCGCTCGGTGCAGCGTTTCGTGAACGGGGAGAGCCACCGGCTGCCGGAGTTCTATCTCGGCAGGATCAAGCAGAACCTGGGACCGCTGTACGAGCTGCTGCCCGCGGGCGCGCTCGAGCACGACCACCTGGCGTATCTCAAGAGCGCCGCGCGGCCCTCGCTGGCGGCGGCGACGGTCGAGCCGGTGCAGATCAAGCCGCGGCCCGGCTGGCGCCGGGCGGCCGGCGGCGACGACGCCGCGCAGCTGACGGCCTGAGCCGAGGCTACCAGGAGCCGCCGAGCGCGCCGATCTCCCGCTCCACCGCTTCCACCACGGCGCCGCGCTCGACCGCCGCGGCCATCGCGTTGTGGTCCGTGAACAGCGGCCGGTCCTCCTCGAGATGCTCCACGACCCGGCGCACCGCCGCGCGCGCCGCGCGCACGCCGCGGCCCGGCGTGAAGTCCCGGAAGTCCAGCGCCTGCGCCGCCGCGATCAGCTCGATGCCCAGCACGCCGTAGGCGTTCGCCAGGATCTGCTTCGCCTTCAGCGCCGCGTTCATCCCCATCGAGACGAAGTCCTCCTGGTCCGCGGCGGCCGGAATCGACTGGATCGAGGCGGGCGCCGAGAGCGTGCGCTGCTCGACGATCAGCATGTCCGCCGTGTACTGCGACAGCATGTGGCCGGAGAACATCCCGGCGCCCTTGGTGAGGAACGCCGGGAGCCCCACCGACAGCGACGGATTGAGCAGCCGGTTGAGGCGCCGCTCGCTCAGCACGCTCACCATCGTGACGCCCGCGCCCACCATGTCGAGCGGCAGCGAGACCGGCGTGCCCTGGAAGTTGGCGCCGGTCAGCACCAAGTTCTCGTCCGCGACGAAGATCGGGTTGTCGGCCACCCCGTTCAGCTCGGTCTCCACCTGCCGCCGCGCCCAGGCCATGAGGTCGCGCAGCGCGCCGACCACCTGGGGCGTCGAGCGCATCGAGTACGCGTCCTGCACCTTCACCTTGAGCTTGCCGGTCACCAGGTCGGACCCGTCCATCAGCTTGCGCAGGTTCGCCGCGCAGGTCTGCGCGCCGGAGAACCCGCGCAGCTCGTGGAGCCGCGGCTGGTACGGCTTCAGGTTGCCGAGCAGCGCCTCGATGCTCATCGCCGCGGCGATCTCGGCCTGCGTGATCCACCGCTCCACGTCGTGGAGGATCAGGCAGCCCATCCCGGTGATGAGGTTCGAGCCGTTGATCGCCGCCAGGCCGTCGCGCGCCTTCAGGCCCGGCACCGCGATGCCCGCCCGGTCCATCGCGGTCTTGGTCGGCATCCGCTCGCCGCGGTAGAAGCACTCGCCCTCGCCCATCAGCGACAGCGCGATCTGGCTCATCGGCGCCAGGTCGCCGCACGCGCCCACGCTGCCCTTCTCGCAGGCGATGGGCGTGAGGCCGGCGTTGAGCATGGCGACGTAGGTGAGGGGGATCTCGGGACGGCAGGCGGAATAGCCGCGCGCGTGGACGGCGACGCGGGAGACCATCGCGGCCCGCACGTGCTCGACCGGCGCGGGCGCGCCGATGCCGGCGGCGTGGTTGTAGATGAGGAAGCGCTGGAACTGCTGCACCTGCGCGTCGTCGAGCCGCACCTCCGACAGCTCGCCGATGCCGGTGTTCACGCCGTACATCGTCTCGTGCGCCGCGACCTTCCGCTCCAGCATCGCGCGGCAGGCCCGGATGCGCTCGAGCGCATCGGGAGCGAGTCCGACCTCCTCCCCGCCCCGCGCCACCCGCACCACGTCCTCGATGGTCAGCGGCTGCCCTGCGCCGATCCGAACCACGCGCCAATCCTCCCGATCCCGACGCCGTTCAACTTACCACGCCGACGCGCGAATCGGCTGCATTCGCCGTGCCCCGGCGGCAGCGGCCCCCCGGCCCCGTCCGTGCCGGGCACGGGGCCTGGAGGGCGAGGCGCGCGCGGGGGAGGCCGCCGGGGCCCGCCGGCTAGTGCCAGGTGGCGGTGAGGCCGAGCTCCAGCAGGTTGGGCTTCACCGCGACGCCGGTGTCCGCGCCGCCGACCTTCAGGTTCCCGCTGATCGCGGTCATGAAGGTGGCGAACGGCGTCAGCGAGAACCGGCGGCCCGTGTACAGGTCCGCCCCCACGCCGATGCTCACGCCGAGGCCCTCGGACTCCACCTTGGGCGACGTGTTCAGGCTGTAGACGGCCACGCCGAGGCCGCCCTTGAGGAACACGGGGGTCGTCAGCGACGGGTAGAACAGGACGACCGCCGACATGTCCCCGACCGCCTCGTCGACGCCCGACGTGTTGCGCCCCCACGCGTTCAGCTCGCCGCCGATCAGCAGCTGCCGGCTCGGCGTGCCGCCCATCCGCAGCGTGAAGGTCGCCGCTCCCGTGCGGCTCCCGGACGTGCACAGCGAGCAGGAAACCGCTGCCGAGCCGTAGCCGAGGCCGACGCCGATCCAGAAGCCCTCGCGGTACGGCCCCTCGTCCCTCTTCTGCGCCTGAGCGGGGCTCGCTGCCACGAGACCGCACGCCGCGGCCAGCGCGAGCCAGCGCCACTTCGGAGAAGCTTGCATCGACGCGCTCCAGGTCTGGGGTATGCGGGCGGCGTCCCGCGCCGCCGCGACATCCACGGTACGACCGCGCGTCAGGCGCGCGTCAAGCGGAAATCCGACGATGCGGCTCGCCTCTGGACACGACCGGCGGGGCGACCGATCTTGGGCCCATGCCCTCCGCAGCGTCGTTCTTCACGCCCGCCAGCCTCCGGTTCCTGCGCGGCCTCGCGCGCCACAACCGCCGCGAATGGTTCGAGGCGCACCGCCGCGACTACGAGACGGCGATCCTGTTCCCGATGCGCGACTTCGTCGAGGAGATGGACGTGCGGCTCGCGCGGCTCGCGCCGGAGATGGTGGGCGATCCCAAGCGCAGCATCTTCCGCATCTACCGCGACGTGCGCTTCTCGAAGGACAAGTCGCCCTACAAGACGCACGCGGCGTGCTGGTTCTACCACCGCGACGCCAGCCACAAGGTCGGCGAGGAGGCGCACGGGGGCGGCGCCGGCTTCTACTTCCACGTCCAGCCGGGCGCGTCGCTCGACGCGGGCGGGATGTGGATGCCGGCCCGGGTACCGCTCGACAAGATCCGCGACGCGCTGGCCGCCAAGCCCGCGGCGTTCGAGCGGATCGTCGCGGCGCCGGCCCTGCGGCGCCGGTTCCGCGAGCTCGACACGGACGCGATCCTGACCCGCGTGCCGCGCGGGTACGCGCCGGACCACCCGGCGGCGCGCTGGCTGCGCTACCGGACGTTCACGGTGAGCCGGCCGCTCTCCGACGCGCAGATCACCAGCGCGCGGCTCCCCGCGCTGCTCGCCGACGACGTCGCAGTGATGCTGCCGCTGGTGCGCTGGATCAACGCGGCCCTCGGCCTCAAGCCGGCCCCGCGCCGCTGACGGCGGTGGCCGCGCGCGCGGACGCCGCCGGAGCGGTCCCGGCCGAGCCGCTGCGGGTCGACAAGTGGCTGTGGGCCGCGCGGTTCTTCAAGACGCGGGGCCTCGCGGCCGAGGCGATCGCCGGCGGCCGGGTCCAGATCAACGGCGCGCGGGCGCGGCACGCCAAGACCGTGCGGCCGGGCGACGTGATCCGCGTGCGGCTCGGCCCGTACGAGCACCTGGTGACGGTGCTCGCGGTGTCGGCGCGGCGCGGGCCGGCGTCCGTGGCGGCGCAGCTCTACGCGGAGGACCCGGAGGGCAAGGCGCGCCGGCTCCACCTGGCCGAGCAGCATCGCCTCGCGGCCCACGCGTTCACCCTCGGCGAGGGCAAGCCTTCCAAGAAGGAGCGGCGCGAGCTGCTCCGCTTCAAGCGCGGCGAATAGGACCATCCACCGGAATCCGACCATGCGCGCTCCCCTGCTGGCCGCCGCCGTCGCCCTGAGTGGCCTCGCGGCATCGCAACCGCAGTCCCTCCACGTCCTGCGGGTCTCGCCGACGAGCCCCGCCGAGCCCACCGCGATCGTCGCCGTGACGTTCGACCGCCCGGTCGCCGGCTCGCTCGACGGCACGGTGGACCCGCGCACGATCTTCGCGATCGCGCCGGCCGTGGACGGCAAGGTGGAGTGGCGCGACCCGATCACGCTGCGCTTCACGCCCGCGGCGCCGCTCGCCGCGGGCTCGAGCTACGTCGTGACCATCGCGGTCGGCTTCCAGGCCATGGACGGCAGCCGCCTCGCGCGGCCGTACCGGTTCGGCTTCCGCGTCGGCGGGCCGCGCGTGCTGACCGGCGGGCCGGTGGACGCGCCGTGGGGCAGCCGCTGGCTGAAGCCGGACGCGCAGTTCGAGCTGATCACGAGCGGGCCCGCCGACCTCGCTCTGGCGAGCCGGCTCGCCTTCCTGGAGCTGGACAACACCTGCAACGCGCCGACGGTGGTCCACCTCAACGCCGTGACGCAGCGGCCGATCACCGACAAGGACGGGCCCCGCTACCAGTACGCGGGCGGCTACGGACGTTCCAGCCAGGCCCAGGCGCTGCGGCGCGTGATCCGCCTGGTGCCCGAGCGCGCGCTGCCGAACGCGTGCACCGGCCGGTTCGTCGCGCCCGGGAGCCTCGACACCACCAGCTCCGAGCCCAACCGCACCTGGAGCTTCGCGACCTTCGGGCCGCTCACGGCGTCGGTGCGGTGCACCAGCGACCCGCTGTGCCCCGGGGGCTACGCGGTCGTCACCTTCAGCAACCCGGTGCGCGGCTCGGAAGTGCGGCGTGCCGTCACGCTCAGCGCCACCACGCCGTACACGCTGTCCGACACCAGCGCCGAGCAGGCGGAGTGGGTGCTGGAGACGCCGCTGCGGGCGCGCAGCGGCTACACCGTCACCGTGGACTCGACGCTGCGCGACGTGTTCGCCCAGCGGCTGCCGCGCCGCCAGGTGCTGACGCTCTCCACCACGGGCTACGAGCCGTCGCTCGACTATCCGACCGGCTCGATGCTGGTCGAGCGGAACGGGTTCCGCACCGTCGCGGTCAAGCACGTCAACACCGACACGCTGTTCGTGACGCTGGCCCCCGTGCCCCAGAGCCTCGAGGCCCGCGTGCTGGCCACGCCCGAGTGGAACATGGCCGACGCGTGGACCGCCGTCGCCGCCGGGGCGACGACCCGCGCGCTGGCGGTGACGGGCCCCCACGACGCGCCCCTGGTCAGCGCGGTGAAGCTGCCGGCCTACAACGCGGCGCGCCCCGACGCGCCGACCCTCACCCTGATGCGCATCGCGCAGTCGCGGGACGACACCACCGAGCGCCGCCGCCAGGTCGCCCTCGTGCAGGTCACCGACCTCGGCGTCGCGGTCCGGATGGGCGCCGAGGAAGGGGTCGTGTGGGTCACGACGGTGCACGACGGCCTCGCCTGCCCGCGCGCCACGGTCACGCTGTACGACCGCCGCGGGCGCGTGCGCGCGACGGGCACCACCGACGCCCAGGGGCTGGTCCGGTTCACCGATCTCCCGCCCGACACTTCGGGCACCGAGCAGGCCCGGCGGTTCGGCGCGGGCTTCGACGGCTACGTCGCCGTGACGCTGGCGAGCGACCGGGCCGTGGTGCCGCTCACCAGCTACGCGTGGGAGCTGAGCCCGTGGCGGTTCAACGTCTCGGGCGCCGATCCCCGCGCGCGGATCCCGGCCGCGGCGGCGGTCTTCACCGAGCGCGGCATCTACCGGCCCGGCGAGACGGTGCACGCCAAGGCGATCGTGCGCACCGGCAGCCTCGGCGCGCTCAGGGTGCCGAGCCGCGGCGATTCGCTGCACTGGGTGTTCTACGACCGCGAGGATGGGACGCTGCGCGACACGACGGTCGCCGTGTCCGGGTTCGGGACCGCCGAGCAGGCGCTGCCGGTCGCGGCCGACCTCCCGCTCGGGACCTACCGGGTGGGCGTCGCCCTCAGGCGCGCGGGCGAGTGGACCGAGCTGGCCACGGCGTACTACCGGATCGCCGAGTACCGCCCGCCGGAGTTCCTGGTGAGCATCGCCGCCGACACCGGGCCGCACTTCGCCGGCGACACGCTCACCGGCACGGTCGAGGCCCGCTACCTGTTCGGCGCTCCGATGGCGCGCGCGGCGGTGAGCTGGGAGGTGCGGCAGTCGCCGCTGAGCCCGTGGGCCCTCGACATCCCGGGCACCGACGGCTGGTACCTCGGGGAGTCCGGATGGTGGTACGAGGACGACGACGAGGGGCCCGGCGCGCGCGTGGTCGCGAGCGGCACCGACACCCTCGACGCCACGGGGCACCTCGCGCTGCGCGTGCCGGCGGGCGAGGCGCAGAAGGGACGGGGCGCCCGCGTGGCCATCGCGGCCACCGTGACCGACGTGAACCGCCAGACCGTGACCGCGACGACGTCGACCACGGTGCACCCGGCCGCGTTCTACGTCGCCGCCAGGCCCCTCGGGCTCGACTACTTCTGGACCGCGGGCCAGCCGGTGGAGATCGCCGTGGCGGCGGTGGCGCCAGACGGCCGGCGGGTCCCGGGCGTCGCGGTCCACGGCGCGATCGTGCGCCGCGAGTGGCATCGCGTGCAGCGCGAGCGCGAAGGACTCGACGAGCAGGTCGGCGAGTGGGTGCCCGACACGGTCTCCCGCTGCGACCTCGTGACCACCGCCGACTCGGTGCCGTGCCGGTTCACGCCGGCGCAGGGCGGCTCGTACGTGGTCGCCTTCCGCGCCACCGACGGAGCGGGCCGGCCGGCCTCGACCAGCTTCTACCGCTGGGCGACCGGCGCGGGCTGGGTGCCGTGGGGCGACGAGACGCAGTTCAAGATGGACGTCATTCCCGACCGCACGCGCTACGACGTGGGCGACACCGCGACGGTGCTGTTCGCGTCGCCGTTCACGGACGCCGAGGCGTGGGTGACGGTGGAGCGCGAGGGGATCATCCAGCAGCGCCGGATCCGGATCACGTCGGGCTCCACCTCCATCAAGCTCCCGCTCACCGAGGCGTTCGTCCCCAACGCGTACGTGTCGATCGTGGTGGCGCGCGGCCGCAGCGCTCCGGGCGGCAGCATCGGCGACCCCGGCCGCCCCACGATCCGCGTCGGCTACGCGCAGCTGCTCGTGACGCCGCGGGTCAAGCGGCTCCAGGTCGCCGTCGAGCCGGCGGCCGCCGAGTACCGCCCGGGCGACAGCGCGCGGGTGCGGCTCCACGTGCGCGACGCGGGCGGCGCGGGGCGCCGCAGCGAGGTCACGCTGTGGGCCGTGGACGAAGGCGTGCTGTCACTCACCGGCTACCGCACGCCCGACCCCGTCGCGCTCATCTACGAGCCGCGCGGCGTGGCGATGCGGCTCGCCAGCGACCTCGTCGCGGTCGCCGCGCAGGTGCTCGACTCCGAGGGCATCTCGATCAAGGGCGACCAGGCGCCGGGCGGCGGCGGCGGCCTCGAGGCCGGCGACGTGCTGCGCTCGCGGTTCGCCTCCACGGCGTTCTTCCTCGGCTCGGTCGTGACCGACTCCGCGGGCGAGGCGGTGGCCGCCGCGAAGCTGCCGGACAACCTCACCACCTTCCGGGTGATGGCGGTCGCCGTCACCGCGGGCGACCGGTACGGGAGCGGCGAGTCGAGCCTCCTGGTGACGCGCCCGCTGCTGGCCCGCCCGGCGCTGCCGCGGTTCCTGCGCCGCGACGACGCCTTCGTCGCCGGCGTGGTCGTGAACCAGCGCGCCGGCCAGACGCCGACCGTGACCGTCACGGCCCGCGCGCGCGGCACGGCGCTCGGCGACTCGTCCGTCAAGACGGCCACCCTGGCCGCCGGACGCGGCACCGAGGTGCGGTTCGCCTTCCGCGACACGACCACCGACACCGCCGTGTTCCGGTTCGACGTGGCGGGGGCCGGCGACTCCGACGCCGTGCTCACCCGGCTCCCCGTGCGTCCGTCCCACGCTCCCCGCGCGCACACCGTGGCCGGGGTGCTGCTCGGCCGCGCCACCGCCGACCTCGCGCTCCCCGGCGACATCGATCCCGAGCGCTCCGAGCTCGTCCTCGGCCTCGGCGCCACGCCGCTGGCCGTCGTCGGCGGCATGTACCGCTGGCTCTCGGTGTACCCCTATGACTGCACCGAGCAGGTCTCGGACGAGCTGCTGGCCGTCGTCGCCCTGGTGCGCGGCGGGGACGCCGGCCGCTCCTACGCGCCGGCGGACGCGCTCCAGCAGATCGCGGAGGGCGTCGCGGCCCTGAGCCGCCGGCAGCGCGACGACGGCGGCATCGGGCTCTGGTCCGCGGACGACTGGACCACGCCCTGGCTCAGCGCCTACGCGGGCGAGGCCCTGCTCGCCGCGCGCCGTGCGGGGGTGAGCGTGCGCGACTCGGTCGTCGCCGCCCTCGCGACCTACCTCCAGCGCTCGCTCCACCAGCGGCAGCGGCCGCAGGGCCCGCTGTACCGCTGGTTCGGCGACCTGAAGATCCGCCTCGCCGAGAACGTGGCCGCCGCCGACTACCTCAGCCGGCTCGGCCATCCCGACGTCGCGGCGGAGAACGAGCTGCTGCGCGTCGCGCCGCAGATGGCGTGGGAGGACCGCGTGCGCCTGGCGGAGATCGTGGCGCGGCGCGGAGCCGTGGACGCCGGGCGCGCCCTGCTGGCGCCGATCTGGGCCGGCGTGCGCGTCGAGGGCCGGCGCGCCGTGCTCTCCGACTCCACGCGGCGCTCGTTCTACTTCTGGTCGCCGCGGCGGCCGGCGGCGCGGCTCCTCTCCGCGACGCTGGCGGTGGACTCCGCCAGTCCGCTGATCGGCCCGCTGGTGGAGACCGTGGTCGAGCAGGGCCGCGCGGCGAGCGCGTGGTGGAACACCCAGGACTACGGCGCCGCGGTCGAGGCGCTCGCCGACTTCGACGCGCGCCAGCGGCGGGCCGCGGAGCGCGGCTTCACCGTGACCGGTCCCGGCGGCGCCGTCGTCTTCCATTCCGACGGCGGCCAGGTGGCGCCGGCCGCGCTCACGCGCAACCTCGCGGGCCTGCTCGCCGACGGACCCGACGGCGCGAAGCGGCTCTCGCTGGACCTGGCCGCTCCCGGCGCCGACAGCACGGTGCCGCTCTTCTACTACGTGACGGTCTCCGAGGTGCCGACCCAGCGTCCGCTGAATCCCGACCAGCAGGGCATCGCGGTCGAGCGGTGGTACGAGGACTACGCGACGGGCCGTCCGATCACGAGCGCGACCGAGGGCGCGCTGGTGCGCGTGCGGCTGCGCATCACGCTGCCCGCCGAGCGCCGCTTCCTCGCGCTCGAGGACCCGCTGCCCGCCGGGCTGGAAGCGGTGGACCTCAGCCTCCGCACCACCGGCCTGCCCGGCCCGGGCGCCAACCCGGAGCCGGCCGCCGGCGAGGGGGAGGACGAGGAGCAGCAGGACCAGGGCGGCTATCTCTACGACTGGTACTACGGGAGCTGGGACGCGGGCTGGTGGTCGCCGTTCGACCATCGCGAGATGCGCGACGACCGCGTGGTGTACGTCGCGACCTACCTGTGGCGCGGCGCGTACACGGCGACCTACGTGGCCCGGGCCACGACGCCGGGCGTGTTCGTCCGCCCGCCGGCGCACGCGGAGGAGATGTACAACCCCGCCGTCCAGGGACGGAGCGACGGCGGCGTGTTCACGGTGACGCGGAAGACGCCGTGAGAGTGCGGAAGGCGCTTCTCGCCGCCGCCGCGGCGGCGGCCGCGGTCCTCGCGGGCGCAGTCGCGTGGATCGCGTGGCCGCTCCCGCCGTCGCTGACGGCGCCCCCGCAGGCCGCGAGCCTCACGATCGAGGACCGCCACGGCCTGCCGCTCCGCACCACGCGGGCGCCGGACGGCAGCCGCACCCGCTGGCTCGCGCTGAGCGAGGTGGATCCGCAGCTCATCCAAGCGTTCGTGGCGCTCGAGGACCGCCGCTTCTATGCGCACCACGGCGTGGACCTGCGCGCGGTGGCCCGCGCGCTCGCGCAGGACGTGGGCGGAGGTCGCGTCGTGTCCGGCGCCTCGACCATCACCATGCAGCTCGCCCGGCTGCTGCGGCCGGCGGAACGCGGGATCGCGGGCAAGCTCTCGCAGGCGCTGTGGGCGCTCCGGCTCGAGCGCCACCTCACCAAGCAGCAGATCCTGGAGCAGTATCTCAACCGCGTGCCGCTCGGCCAGGGCACGATCGGCGTGGACGCGGCGGCGGCGCTCTACCTGGGCGCCGGCGCCACGCGGCTGTCCCCGGGCCAGGCGGCGCTCCTCGCGGGCCTCGCGAGCGCGCCCGCCGGCGACAACCCGTTCATCGCCCCCGACCGCGCGCGCGCCCGGCGCGCCGTCGCGCTGCGGCGGATGCGGGAGCTGGGCTACGTGACGGCGGAGGACGCCGCCCGCGCGCAGACGGAGCCGGTGGTCGCCGCGGCCGGCCGCGCGGCGTTCCTCGCGCCGCACTTCACCAGCCGCGTGCTGCAGTGGGCCGAGGACTCCGGCGTCGCGCTCGCTGGAACGTGGCGCACGTCGCTCGACCTCGCGCTCCAGACCGAGCTGGAGGCGGAGGTGCGCCACACGGTCGCGCTGCTCAGGGACCGCGGCGTCCGCCAGGCGGCCGCCGTCGCGCTCGACAACCGGACCGGGGACGTGCTCGCCTGGGTGGGCTCTCCCGACTTCTGGGCCGACACGTCGGGCCAGGTGGACATGGTGGTCTCCCCGCGCCAGCCCGGCTCGGCCCTGAAGCCGTTCCTGTACGCGCTCGCCTTCGACCGCGGGCTGTCGGCCGCCTCGGTGCTCGCCGACGTCCAGCACACCTACCAGACCGCGACCGGACCGTACCAGCCGCGCAACTACGACCGCCGGTTCCACGGCCCGGTGCGCGCGCGCGAGGCCCTGGCCAGCTCCTACAACGTCCCGGCCATCGAGCTGACGGATCGCCTCGGCGCCGGCAGCCTCCTCGGCGTACTGCACCGCGCCGGATTCGAGAGCCTCGCCCACGCGGCCGACTACTACGGGCTCGGCCTGGCGCTGGGGAACGGCGACGTGACGCTGCTCGAGCTCGCCAACGCGTTCCGCGCGCTCGCGGAGGAAGGCGAGTGGAGCCCGGTGCGGTGGGGCGTCCGGACCGACGCGGGCGCCGGCGCGCCCGCAAGCCGGCGCGTGGTCTCGCCCGGCGCCGCCGCGCTGGTGCTCGACATCCTGCGCGACCCGGTCGCGCGGGTGCCGGGCTTCGGCCTCGACACGCCGTTCGACTTCGCGTTCCCGGTCGCGGTCAAGACGGGCACGAGCCACCACTTCACCGACAACTGGGCCGTCGGCGTCACGGGCGGCTTCACGGTCGCGGTGTGGGTCGGCAACTTCAGCGGCCGCCCGATGCGCCAGGTGAGCGGCGTCACCGGCGCGGGTCCCCTGCTCCACCGCGCGATCCTCGACGTCGCCAGGCGGTACGCGCCCGGCGCGCTGCGCTCGCCCGCGGCCTACGGCGCGGCCCGCCTCGCCGTGTGCCGGCTCTCGGGGCTCAGGGCGACGCGCTCCTGCCCGGGGCTGGAGGAGTGGGTCCTGCCCGGCACGGAGCCGCGAGCGGTGTGCGACTGGCACCGCCCCGACGGCGGCATCGCGTGGCCGGCCGAGTACGCGGCCTGGGTCGCCGAGCAGGGGCTGAGCCGGCCGGCCGACGCGCCCGGCGGTGGCGCGGGCACGGCGGCGCTGGCCGCCGTCGACAGCGGGTTCCGCATCGTCTCGCCGCTCGACGGCGACCGCTACGCCGTCCCTCCCGGCACCGACCCGCGCTACGCCACCGTCGCGCTGCGTGCCGTCGGGAGAGCGGAGGACGATCCCGTGCGCTGGGCCGTGGACGGGCGGCCCGTCGGCTCCACCCGCTGGCGGCTCCGCTCGGGCACGCACGCCGTTCGGGCCGTCGCCGCGTCCGGCCGCGCGGCCGAGGTCACGATCCGGGTCGAGTGAGCGCGGCGGCGCGACCCGTCGTCCCGCGGTAAGTTCCGCCCGTGCCGGAGCTGCCCGACATCACCGTCTACGTCGAGGCGCTCGCGTCCCGCGTGCAGGGCCGGGTGCTCGAGCGCGCGCAGGTCACGAGCCCGTTCGTGCTGCGCAGCGTGGACCCGCCGCTCGCGTCCTGCGAGGGCAAGCGGGTGATCGAGCTGCGGCGGCTCGGGAAGCGGATCGTCGTCGGGCTCGACGATCGGCTGTTCCTCGTGATCCACCTGATGATCGCCGGGCGGCTGCAGTGGCACGCGCTCCCGCCCAGGTCCTCCCGCCGATCCACGCTGGCGGTCTTCGGCTTCGACGCCGGCACCCTGGTCCTCACCGAGGCGGGGACCACGCGCCGCGCCTCGGTCCACGTGGTGCGCGGCGCGGACGCGCTCGCCCGGTTCGACCGCGGCGGCCTCGAGGTGCTCGAGGCGGACGCCGCCGCGTTCGCCGCGCGGCTGCGCTCCGAGAACCACACCGTCAAGCGGGCCCTCGCCGACCCGCGGCTGATCAGCGGCGTCGGCAACGCCTACTCCGACGAGATCCTGCACCGCGCCCGGCTCTCGCCGATGGCGCTCACGACGCGCCTCGGCGACGAGCAGGTGCAGCGCCTGTTCGAGGCGGCGCGCTCGACGCTGGTGGAGTGGACGGAGCGGCTGCGGCGCGAGGCGGGCGACGAGTTCCCCGCCAGGGTCACGGCGTTCCGCGACGGCATGGCCGTCCACGGGCGTTACCGGCAGCCGTGCCCCGTCTGCGGCGAGCCGGTCCAGCGCATCCGCTACGCGGACAACGAGACCAACTACTGCGCCCGCTGCCAGACCGGCGGGCGCCTGCTCGCCGATCGCGGACTCTCGCGCCTGCTGAAGGACGATTGGCCGCGCTCCCTGGACGAGCTGGAGGAAATGCAAGAGAAACACTCGGAAAGAGCCTCCTAAGTCGCTGGCGCCCAACGCGATAATCCGTAAATTCCGGATTGCCGAATCGCCGCAACCCTTTTGACCACGTTGGACCATCGTCGGAACGCCACGCGGAGAAGGCGCGAGCGCATCGCGCATCCGTGCGGCGAACGAAACCCGAGGGAGGATGCAGATGAGCGAAGTGCCGCCGGGAGGCGGACAGCATCCGCGGGGCACGCTGGCCGTGGTGGGGATCTACGGCCTGCTGTTCCTGCTGGGCTGGCTGGCCTTCTACTTCCTGCTGTTCACGCCGCGCGGGGCGGTGACGCCATGAACGTGGACCTGTACGAGCGGATCTGGATGTGGGGCGCGGCGGTGATCGTGGCCGTGTTCCTGGTCGCGATCGGGGTCTCGACCTTCGCCTACGCGGTGCGCCCGCCGAGCCACGTCGAGACGATCGACCCGTCGGCGGTGATGCAGGATCCGCGGTTCGCCACGCCGGGCGTCACCACCGCGGCGGACGGCAGCGTGCACGTGACCATGGTGGCGATGACGTTCGCCTTCCTCCCCAACGAGGTGCACGTCCCGGTCGGCAAGCCGGTGACGTTCCGCATCACCAGCATGGACGTGACCCACGGCTTCGAGATCGCCGGGACGAACGCGAACACGATGGTGGTCCCCGGCTACGTCTCGCAGTTCACCTACACCTTCACGACGCAGGGCGCGCGCCTGGTGGTGTGCAACGAGTACTGCGGCACCGGGCACCACACGATGCAGGGAAAGGTGATC
>Ga0187778_10000890_pt1 | contig 21438 bp, 28 predicted proteins | sample 1015_Q2_SP5_20_M_FD_132418 | JGI IMG/M metagenome (GOLD analysis project Ga0187778, IMG submission 132418) | Tropical peat soil microbial communities from peatlands in Department of Meta, Colombia - 1015_Q2_SP5_20_MG | ecosystem: Environmental > Terrestrial > Soil > Wetlands > Peat | place...
CCCACGTCGACGAGCGCTGGAATCTGCTCGCCGCGCTGGAGCCTCCGGTGCGAGAGGTCGCAGGTCCGCCGAGCTCGTCCGCCCGGCGGCCGACGTCTGCTTCGAGTGGGCCGAGCGGCGGGAGGGCGCCATGACGACAATCGACAAGACGGCGGATCTGGCGGGTCCGGGGATCGGCGACTACGCCGAACTCGAGCAGGCTCTGCCCGACGACTACGCGCCGCTCCTGACTCCGAACGAGACGCAGCGTGCGCTCGCGGAGGTGAAGCGGCACATCGAGGACGGCCTCTGCCGCGAACTCGGCCTGATCCGGGTCGAGGTGCCGCTCATCGTCGACGCCGCGAGCGGCGTCAACGACTACCTCGATCGCGACGGCTCGCGGACGCCCGTGGGATTCCACATCGCCAACGACCACGGGAGGCACCCGATCGAGGCCGAGGTCGTCCAGGCAGCGACGAAGTGGAAGCGGCTGGCACTCCGCCAGTTCGGACTGCAGCCCGGCGAGGGGCTCGTGACCGACATGCGCGCCGTGCGCAAGGACTACTTCCTCGACCACGATCACTCCGCGTACGTCGACCAGTGGGACTGGGAGCGCGTGATCACAGCCGAGCAGCGAACACTCGCCTACCTCACCGAGACGGTGCGGGCGATCTGGAAGGTGCTCCGCTCGGCCGAGGAACTGGCGCTCGACCTCTACCCGCAGCTGCGCGACCCGCGCTACCCGAGCCTCCCCGACGAGCTGACGTTCGTCCACGCCGAGGACCTCCTCGCCGCCTATCCCGATCTGCCGCGCAAGCAACGGGAGACCGCGTTCCTGCAGGAGCACCCGGCGGTCTTCATCTACGGGATCGGCTGGACGCTCGCCGACGGGTATCCACACGAGCTGCGGGCGGCCGACTACGACGACTGGGTCACGGAGACGATCTCGGCGGACGGCCGGCCGATGCACGGCCTGAACGGCGACATCCTCGTCTGGAACCCCGTCACACGGCGCCGGCACGAGCTGAGCTCGATGGGCGTGCGCGTCACGAAGGAGACGCTACGCCGGCAGCTGGAGTCGACGGGCCAGCTCGACTTCCTCGAGCTGCCCTACCACCGCGCCATCCTCGAGGATCGGATCCCGCTCTCGATCGGGGGCGGCATCGGACAGTCGCGCGTGACGATGCTCCTGCTCCGCAAGGCCCACCTCGGCGAGGTGAGCGTGTCCGTCTGGCCCGAGGTGCTGAAGGAGATGTGCGCGACACGGAACATCCACGTGCTCGAGTGACATCCCGCGGCGACACGTGCCGGAGGACCGGCTTCGGTATCTCTGCCCACGGCCCTTTCGGAGCACTGTGGGACGCACCGATCACTGGTTCGTGACATTCGAGGAGCGTCCGAATAGGCTCCTCGTACGGTGCGCGGCCGCCTCGACGACGAGAAACTCGAGACACTGCGGGGCTGGGGGGCCGGTCTCGCCGCTGACGGGCGAGACGAGTTCCGCGCTGCAGGCAAGGCGATCTTGATCCTGATCGAGGAGATCGAGCGGCTCCAGGTCGATGTCTGGCACGCCCAGGACGAGTCGGCAGGACCCAGCACGTCGGCCCGGTCGGCCGTCGTGGAGGAGTCCCGGCCCGCGACCGGTCCGGAGGGCGTCGCAGAGTCCGGGCAGCCCGGTGGGCTGGAATCGACCCTGCGCGGGCGCGTTCGGCGACTGCTCAACCGCGGCCGACTCGAGAACGGGTAGCCGGTTATCCACAACGGTTGCAGGGCTGGGGAAAAGTCCGACGGCTCGCGGAGGCGATTCTGGGCCACCTGCCGTCCACGCCATCCGGCTCGCCGCCGCTGCTGCTGCATGACCTCTGCGGCTAGCCTCCTCACGTGTCGGCCGACCACGACGAGGACGAGGACGAGGACGAGGAGCTCGACTTCGACCGGTCCGTCGCCGACGCGCTCGACTCGCTGCCCGCCGATCTCCGAGCGTTCATGTCCAACGTCGAGCTCGTGGTCGAGGACGAGCCGCCGCCGGGCCAGCCGCTGCTCGGCCTCTACCAGGGCGTCCCGCTGACGAGACGCGGGAGCCGCTACGGCGGCGTGCTACCCGACAAGATCACCATCTACCGCGGTCCGCTCCAGCGCCTCTACGGGTCGAGAGCAGAGACCCTCCGGCGTGAGATCCGCCGCGTCGTGCTCCACGAGATAGCCCACCACTTCGGCATCAGCGACCAGCGCCTCCACGAGCTCGACCGCTACTGACCCGACCCGAGGCCGGTTGCGAGAGCCGGAAGCATTCCGCACCCGAGCTCGAAGGTCGGTTGTCAGTGCACAACGGCACGTTCAGGCTCAGCCTGACCGCTTCAACGCTCTCTCGAAGAACGCATCGTTCCCGATCAAGAAGGCGGCAGGGTGTTCGTCGGAAGCACGATCACGGCCCCCACGAGCCTCTCCGGCGGAACAGGCCTCTACAAGGGCATCTCCGGAAAGGGCGCTTGACGCTCACCGCCGTGTGGATCCTCGCGAGCTCGGGAGGCAAGTGCACCGGAAGCAAGGTGTTGTTCCACTCCGAGTACTTCACCGGCTCGGGCGCGGTCTCGTTCCGGTAACCGCAGGAGGGTCCGCCGCAGAACGCTGGCCCTCCTCCTCCCGGCCACTGAACACCCCGGTCACGTCCGTCGTTCCCTCGTCGCGGCCCTGGCAAGGGCACCGTTGCGCAGGCGACTGTGGGGTGCTCGGAGCCGTAACGTTCTCGTGACGCGTACGTCGTAGGCTGTCGGCTGAGTGAGCGCGCGTACCGCTGCCACGGCCGATCACGGGGCGAGGTTGTTGTCGCCTTTGAGCGTTCTAATCGGCGCCGTATTGGGGATGCTCGGTTTGTGGGTCGCGCTGACCGCGGCGACGGGTGACCTTCGGGTGTCGCAGGACGGCTCGATGCTGATCAACGTTCTGGTGTTCGGCGCGGTCGGGATCGTGGTTGTACGCCGACAGCCGCGCAACGCGGTCGGGTGGAGTCTGGCGGGCGTGGCACTCGTGCTGTTGTTGAACCTGGACACGAAGCTGTACTCGGTCCTCGACTATCGACTCCACCAAGGCCGACTCCCGCTCGGTCGCGTCACGCTCGACCTCAGCACGTTCGGCCCGGGGGCGGTCGTCCTCGGGATGCTCGCCGTGCTGCTGTTCCCGCATGGTCGCCTCGAAGGGCGCTGGCGGCGGGCCGTCTGGGTCTACGTTGCGATCGCAGCGCTCTTCCTGATCGGGCAGGTGGCGGGAGAGGCGACCCTCCATCTCGGCCCGCACATCGTGGTCGATGCACGCGGCAAGCCGTCGGCCTCAGCCAGCACTGGCTGGTGGGGGGCGAGCTTCCTGCTGCTGCCGCTCCTGGTCGGCTTCTGGATCGCCTTCATCGTGCACCAGGTCAGATCGTGGCGTGGTGCTGGAGGAGTGCAACGCGAGCAGCTCAAGTGGCTGATGTCGGGCGCGCTGGTCACTCTGGTCGCGACGCTGACGTTCTTGGGCACAGCCTCGGAAACCGGGATCGTCAGACTTGTCGCCGCCGTCGCTGCACTCGGCATCTGCTCGTTCCCTCTTGCGATCGGTGTCGGCATCCTCCGCTACCGGCTGTACGAGATCGACCGGCTGATCAGCCGCACCATCTCCTACGCCATCCTGACCGGACTGCTGGTCGGGGTCTTCCTCGGCATCATCCTGCTCGCCACCAGCGTGCTCCCAATCTCCTCCCCGGTCGCCGTCGCCGCCTCCACGCTCGCCGCCGCCGCGCTCTTCAACCCGCTCAGGCGCAGGATCCAGCAGACGGTCGATCGCCGCTTCAACCGCTCCCGCTACAACCTTGAAGCGACCGTCGCCGACTTCCGCACACGACTCCGGACGGCGGCCGACCCCGACACCGTCCGCGCCACCCTCCAGACCGCCGTCGACGGCGCCGTCCAACCTGCCCATTTCACCGTCTGGCTTAGACAAGTCCGCACGCCGAGGGCCTAGCACCGTCAAGAGACATTCCCGCACACTCGGGCACACGAGGTTTCTCTCGCCTCGCCTCAGCGCGCGTGAGATAGTCGGTGTGCTGGGTCCAATCGGCTGGGATCGTGGAAGGAGCGTCGGATGGCGTACGGCATTGTTCACAACTTTCCCGGCGGGACGAAGGAGCAGTACGAGGCTTCGATCGCCGCGGTGCATCCAAGCGATGGCAGCCTCCCGGAGGGGCAGATCTTTCACGCAGCCGGCCCGTCAGCCGACGGCTGGACGATCGTCGCAGTCCACGAGTCGCAAGAGAGCTGGGAGCGTTTCCGCGACGAGACGCTGATGCCGACCATGAGCGCGGGCATCGACGGCGGATTCCCCACCCCTCCGCAGGAGACTGCCTTCCCCGTTCACAACCAGCAGACCGGTTAGAGAAAGAACACGTCCCGCACGAGAGGTAGAGGTCGCGTGGGTTGTCTTCGATGTCTCGGCTCTCGCCTCTAGACGGTGGAGACCTCGCGGCTTGAGATCTTCGCCGACGCGATCTTTGCGATCGCGGCAACGCTCCTGATCCTCGACGTCTCCGTCCACGCGCCCGGCGCCTCGCTAGGCGGGGTGGTGAAGCACGCCTGGCCCCAATACGCCGCCTACGGCGTCTCGTTTCTGATCATCGGGATCTGGTGGGTCAACCACCACCACTGCATGAAGCTGATCGACCAAGCCGACCGTGCCTTCCTCTTCCTCAACATCGCCCTGCTCGCCTGCATCGCCTTCCTCCCGTTCCCGACGGAGCTTGTGGCAGAGCACCTCCGAGACAGCGGCGTGCACACCGCGGCGATCACCTACGGGCTGACGATGACCGCCGCCTCGATCTGCTTCGTGTCCTTCTGGTTCTACGCCGCAACCGGCCGTCGCCTCATCGCTAACACTGTCGACCAGAGCGTGGTCACCGCCTTTTCGCGCTCCACCCTCCCGGGACTTCTTATCAATGCGGCGGCGACGGTCGTTGCGCTCTGGAGCCCGTACACGGCACTCGCGCTGTTCGCCGGGACAGCACTCTTCTACGTGGTCGGCAGCTCCCTGTTCGGACGCGACTAAGCACCCAGCATCCTTATCCCTCCCGACCAGCTCCGGGCGTCATTCCAGATTCACTCCCGCACACTTGCGCACGCTGCGTTCTTGTGCGTCGGCCGTGTGGGTGGTGGCCGTAACGTTCTCGTTACGGGTTGGGGCTTAGCATCCGTGGATCGCTTTGGGCGCGAATCTGCAGCCGGAGTTGGGGCTGGGTCAGTTCCGGCCTTTCTCGCGCCGGGCGGCGACCGGACTGGTGGGGCCGTTGGTGTTGTTGTCCGTGGTCGGGGGAGTGTTGACGGGGTTCACGGCCGACTACTCGGTCTCCAGTGGCGGGACGGTGTTCGTCGTCGCGTTGGCGACTGGGGTGGTGGGCGTCGTGGTGGCGCGCAACCAGCCCTGGAACGTGATCGGCTGGCTGATGATCGCCCTCGCGGTGGTGCTCGTCCTGCTCGAGGACGCCGGCCTCTACTCGGTGCTCGACTACCGCCACCACGGGGGGCGGCTGCCGCTCGGCCCGCTGGCGGTGTTTCTGACGGACACGATCTGGCTGCTCGCGCTCTTCCTCCTGCCGCTGCCGATCCTGTTCTTTCCGGACGGTCGACTGCCGTCGCGCCGCTGGCGCTGGGTCTGCTGGGCGTACCTCGTGTCGATGGCGGCCTACATGACGAGTGTGTTTACCGCAGAGGCGGTCACGCTCGCCGACCGTCCTGTCCGCCGGGTCGATCCGGTACAGGGTGGGCTGGACGGCACGGTCCACCTGACCGGTCTCACCGCCGCGGTCGTCCACGTCATGAGCGTCCCGGTCGTCGTCGTTCTTGCCTGCTGGCCGCTCTTCATCGGGCGGCAGGTGGTCGCCTGGCAGCGTGCCTCGGGCGAGCGGCGTCAGCAGTTGAAGTGGCTAATGGGCGGTGGCGCGATCGCTGTCGTCTCGGCCCTCGCGACCGTCCCGCTCGCCACGAGCTCCCTCTCGGGGACGGTTGGGAACCTCGCGCAGGCAGTGACCGTCCTCGGGCTCGGCACCCTGCCTCTCGGGCTCGGGGTCGCGATTCTCAAGTACCGCCTGTACGAGATCGACCGGTTGATCAGTCGCACCATCTCCTACCTGATCCTCACCGGCCTCCTCGTCGGCACCTTCCTCGGCATCGTCCTCGCCGCGACCAGGGTGCTCCCGTTCTCCTCACCGGTCGCCGTCGCAGCCTCCACAGTCGCCGCCGCCGCGCTCTTCAATCCGCTCAGACGCAAGATCCAGCACACCGTCGACCGGCGCTTCAACCGCACCCGCTACAACCAGGAGACGATCGTCGCCGGCTTCCGCAACCAACTCCGCACGGCATCCGACCTCAACACCGTCCGCAACAGCCTCAAGGCGACCGTCGACGGCTCAGTCCAACCAACCCACACCACTCTGTGGCTCAGATCCACGCGAAAGCCAGACGCCTAACACCGTCAAGAGACATTCCTGAACTCGCGCAAGGGAGCGTGTTGTACGTGGGCCAGGTACTGCACGTCAGTTGCCCCGCCGCTTCCAGGGGCGCCGATCGTTCCGGCCCTACGGCCGTCTGCCGCGACCGGCGGGACGTACGCGGTGGGGACCGCCTCGAAGCAGAGGGGCCCTCAACCAGCCAGCAACGACCTGCTACGAGCGCCGTCCGAGCACGAGCTCGGCCGGCTTCGAACGGAAAGCCGCGGAATCGTGACAAAAGGCAGACCGAAATCTAACGAGGCTCTTAGCGCCCGCTCAAGGTGAGGGCCTAGAGTCGAGCATCGGCGAGACGCGGTCTCCACTCCCGCCAGAAGGGCGGGGGGCAATGGAAGAAGGAGCGAGCGTCATGTTCAAGCGAGTCCTGTTCCTGGCCGCGACCGGCCTTGCTGCCCTGGGCGTGGGCGTGAGCACGGCGGCGGCGCAGGGTCGCCACGACTATGCATTCCTCTGCTACTCGAAGTGGGAGATCAACCCCGGGGTCTGGTCGATGGACGGCTACGGGTCGGAGCACAGCTGGACGGCTGCGTACCTGATGTCCCTCGGGATGTGGTCGCCCTACGCGGAGACGTCGGTGCCCACCCAGACGCAACTGCCGAACGGCTACTACCTGATCTGCAACCTGGGTGAGCCGGCGCTGACGCCCTCGGCGACTGCGCCGCTGGCGCCCGTGGCCGGGACGATCGTCACGCAGAAGGGCGTCGTGTATCCGACGAACCCAGAGTTCGCCTCCACCCCCGGGTACTACCCGCTGGCCGCTGCCACCTCGTCCGGGGCCACCGAGTAGACCGATTCGGCCGGCGCAGCCGGCTCGACGACTTCAGGCTCCAGAGGGCGCGTCTCGCCAGAATGTCAGCCCCTGGAGCCTGATCACGCCGTGGCCGCGCGCCGACTCAGGTGAGAGCAACGTCGCCTCGAGCCGCAGCAGCCGCGGCCGAGGCGACGCTCTTGCCGGCCGCGAGGCCGCGCGGTGGCCGACCAAGCCGACTCGATCGGCCCTGCGCGATCCTTCGGCCGTCACGGAGCTGCGCGAGCTGCGCCCGACGACCTCCCACCGACGGTTTCACGACGCGAGCGGCCTCGCTCGAGCTCGCACCGCGCGAGCTAGAGTCGGTGGATGCGCGTCCTCTCGATCGTCCACCACGGGATCGAGGACGGCGGCGTCTTCGATGAGGCCGTCGCGGAACGCGGCCACGAGCTCGAGCACTGGCTCGTCCCGAACGGCGACGCCGTTCCGGCGACCGGCGCACACGACGCCGTGATCGTGTTCGGCGGCGCGATGCATCCCGACCAGGATCACGCACACCCATGGCTCGGCGGCGAGGTCTCGTACCTCCGCGAGACGCTCGCGGCGGGTGTCCCCGTCCTCGGCGTCTGCCTCGGCGCGCAGCTCGTCGCGCGAGCCGCCGGCGCACCGGTGGGACCCGCCCCGGCCTCCGAAGTCGGCTGGCACGAGGTCGAGCTGACCGCGTCCGGCCGCGACGACCCCGTCCTCGGCGTGCTGCCCGAGCGGATCGACGCGTTCCAGTGGCACCACTACACGTTCGGGCTGCCCGACGGCGCCAGCGAGCTCGCCGTGAGCGCCTCGTGCCGCCAGGCCTTCGCGCTCGAGGAGCGAGCGTGGGGCATCCAGTTCCATGCCGAGGTCACGCGGGAGATGATCGTGAGCTGGGTCGCGGACGGCTCCCACGAGCTGCCGGTCTCCCAGGCCGAGCTCATCGCCCGGACGGACGAGCTGATCTCGACGTGGAACGACGTCGGCAGGCGGCTCTGCACGGCGTTCCTCGAGACCGCCGGGTAGCCGGCTGGCTCAGCTCTCGACCGGGAACGTCTCGAGGTTCGACCACTCGTGCCACGAGCCGGCGTAGTTGCGGGCCGCGTACCCAGCGGCGAGGAGCAACTCGACGGCCCAGGCCGAGCGGCTGCCCGAGTGGCAGTACGCGATGATCTCCGTCCCCTCCGGAACGGCGACGAGGTGCCGGACGGCCTCGAGGGTCTCGCAGCTCGCGAGCTCCTGCACGTCCAGGTGCCGCGCGCCGGGGATCCGCCCTTGCCGCGGGTCGCACCCGTAGCCCGCCTCGCCCGCGTACTCCTCCGCGGTGCGGACGTCGAGGAGGACGAGACCCGGCTCGCCGAAGCGAGCCTCGAGCTCGTCCCGTGTCACGGGCCCGCCCGTCATCGGGTGTACGAGGCGACGATGTCGAGCTCGGCCGCGATCGAGGGCCGCTCGGACAGGCGCTCGAGCCAGCGGACGAGAGCCGGGTACGGCTCGAGCGAGACGCCGAGCACGTCACGGGCGCGGATCACCCAGGGCACGTAGCCCACGTCTGCGAGCCCGAAGGCCACCCCGCCGAGGTACGGCACGTGAGACAGCAACGCGTCGAGGCCGCCGAGCGCCTCAGCGAACTCCTCGGCCGCGCCCGGCTCCTCGCGCCGCAGCGCGTAGTACGGATCCGAGAAGTCGTCGTGCCGGAAGACGAGCAGGCGCGCGATCGCGCGCTCGCCCGGATCGGCCGGCAGGAGCGCGGGCTCCGGGAACCGCTCGTCGAGGTACTCCGCGATCACGGCCGACTCGGGGAGCGCCCAGCCGTCCTCCTCCAGCACGGGAACCTTGCCGGTCGGGTTCTTCTCGTACAGCCACGCGGGCCGGTCGGCGAGGTCGATCACGACCGTCTCGTAGGGGACGTCCTTCTCCGCGAGGACGATCCGCACCCGGGCGCAATACGGACACCGCGGGGCGTCGTAGAGAATCAGCACGTCCCGAGGCTACCGGTCGATGGGCGGCAGGCCGAGCGCCGCGGCGATCGAGGCGGCGAGCTCGAGCGGCGGCGGGAGATCGGTCGGGGACGTCGCGGTCTTCACGACGGCGCGAATCCGCGCCGGGTCGGCGCCGGTGAGCCGGTGGAGAACCGTCGGGTTCGCCGCGAGCGCGATCACGTCCCCGGGCGGCAGCGGCCCGTGGAACTCGGGCACGGAGAGGTACTCGTCGAGGATGCTCCCCCGCTCGAGGGCGACGAGCCGGACGACCGCGCCCGACTCGATCCCGAGCGAGACGACGACCGAGCCGAGCCGATCGGAGAGCTCCTTCGCAAGCCGCCGCAGCGCGTCCGGGTCGTGCGTCGCGACATGGTCGCGGACCGCGATCCACCCGTCGACGGGCGAGTCGACGTCGACACCGGACGACCCGATCCGAGGCGCGAACGACGACGCGGCACGCTCGACGACTCCGTGGTCGTCCGTCTGGACGAAGGCGACGCCGAGCTCCGGGCCGCCCGCAACCGGCTCGAGACGTGCGACGAGCGCCTCGAGCGGCGCGACGAGGACCAGCCGCTGCTCGCGGAAGCCCCACCGCGCATAGACGGTGCGGGCTCCGGCGTTCGACGCCTCGACGTCGAGCTCGACCCGCTCGACCCCGGCCTGCGAGAGCCTCGACGCCGCCTCGTGGACGAGCGCGCGAGCCACGCCGTCCCGCCGGGCCGCGGGCTCGACGTAGAGGTCGGTGATCTCCCCGGCGTGCGAGCCGACGTGCGCGCTCTTCGTGCGGGCGAGGACGAAGCCGACGACGCCGTCGTCGTTCTCCGCGACGAGCGCGATGCCGTCGCGGACGAGGTCTGCGATCTCGCTCAGCTCGCGGGTCGCGTCGACCTCGACGTGCTCGGCCCGCGGCACCTCTTCCTCGAACCGGCGCCAGAGCCGCTCGAGGGCGGGGAGATCCTCGGCGGTGGCCGTCCTGATCGTCACGGTTCCGACCTCATGGGGCGATCCTCGAGCCGCTCGAGCAGCTCGCCGAAGTCGGTCCAGGGCTCGTAGGACGCACCCTGGTCGCCGAGCCAGCGGGCGAGCCCGTCCCGCGCGAACACGCGGCTCGCCGCCAGAGCGGCGCAGCGGTCGGAGAAACCGTCACCGACGTAGACGACGTCTCCCGGCGGCAGCGACCCGCGCTTGCACGCCTCGCCGCAGACGGGGCACGGCGCGACGTCCCGGAAGATGACCCGCCAGCCGTCGGGGCTCGGATCGAGCCGGTTGGCGAGCAGCTCCGGCGAGACGCCCTCGCGGTCGAGCACGGGCTCGATCAGCTCGGTGAAGCCGCTCGACAGGATCACCGGGGCATGCCGGGTCACCAGCTCGCGAAACCCCGCGCGGACACGCACGCGCTCGCGGACCCAGGCCGCAACGGTCTCGAGCGGCGCGCGGACCGAGGCGAACTCGAGGGCGATCACCTCGTGGAGCGTCAGCTCGCGGCCGAGCTGCCGCTCCGCCTGCTCGTAGAGCGACGCATCGCCGAACTCCTCGAGCACCATGTGCAGCGAGTCGATCTCGGTGACCGTCCCGTCCCAGTCGAGGACGATCCGCGGCGATCCGTTGCGCGTGCTCTGCACCTCCCGAGTCTGCCTCGCGCGAGGCGCCGGCCGTCGACCGAACCGCCACGGAGGGCCCTAGACTGGCGCCGTGCCCACCGCCCGCGAGCCCGAGGGCCGCCACTCGCTCCTCCAGCTCGACGTGCCCCGCGAGGCGGCATTGGCCCGGGCGGCCGACCTGATCGCCGAGGCCTGGCGGAGCTTCGACCACTTCCGGCCCGGCCAGCCGCCGATCGGCGAGCGCGTCCGCGAGCTCACGGCGCTCGGCCTGCCGGAGCAGCCGGCTCCTGCTCTCGAAGTGCTGGACGACGCCGCGCTCGCGCTCGACGAGAGCCTTGCCCAGCCCCGGCCGCGCTTCTTCGCCTTCGTCGGCTCGGCGGCGCTCGAGATCGCCGTGATCGGCGACGCGCTCGCCTCGTGCTTCGATCCGAACCTGGCGGCATGGGCGGCCGCAGCGAGCGAGATCGAGCGCCAGACGGTCGAGTGGGTCGCCTCGTTCGTCGGCTTCCCCGCCGAGGCCGGCTCGTTCACGAGCGGCGGCACGGTCTCCAACGTCACGGCGCTCGCCGCGGCGCGCGAACGTGCCGTGCCTGGGATCCGGCGCGACGGGGTCGCCGGCACGAAGCTCGCCGTGTACTGCTCGAGCGAGGCGCACTACTCGGTGACGCGGGCGGCAGAGCTGCTCGGGATCGGGTCGTCGGGGGTACGGGCGCTGCCGATCGACGACGACCGCCGGCTCGTCCCCGGCGATGTGGCGGCCGCGATCGACGCCGACCGGGCGGCGGCTGTCGTCCCCGTCGCGGTCGTGGCAACCGCAGGTACGACGCTGACCGGAGCGGTCGATCCGCTCGACGCCCTCGCCGACGTCTGCTCCGAGCGTGGTGTCTGGCTCCACGTCGACGGCGCCTACGGCCTGCCCGCCGCAGCCGCGCCGTCCGCCGCGGCGCTCTTCGCCGGCGTCGAGCGCGCCGACTCGGCAACCGTCGACGCGCACAAGTGGCTCTTCGTCCCGAAGGCGTGCGGCGTGCTGCTCGTTCGCCGGCGCGCCGACCTCGCGGCCGCGCTCGCGCACGAGGAGGACTACCTGCCGCACGAGGGCGACCAGCCGCACGCGGTGGACATCACGCTCGAGTACTCGCGGCCGTTCCGCGCACTGAAGCTCTGGCTCGGCCTGCGCGCGCACGGCGCCGCCGCGTTCCGCGAGGCGATCGAGCGGAACCTCGGTCACGCGCGTCTCCTCCACGACACGGTCGTCGCCCATCCCGAGCTGGAGGCGCTCTGCGGGCCGCCGCCGCTCTCGATCGTCCCGTTCCGACACGCGGCGCGAGGGATCGCCGACCTCGACGAGCACAACGCGCGCCTCGCGCAGAGCCTGCAGGACGGTGGTCGCGTGTGGGTCGCGCCGGCCCGCGTGGACGGCCGGGTGTGCCTCCGCCCGTGTTTCGTCAACTTCCGGACGACGGACGACGACGTGCTCGCGCTCGTCGAGGAGTCGGTCCGGGTCGGCCGCGAGCTCGCGCGTTCCGGCTAGCCGGGGAGCCGTACGGCGCCGTCGTCTGCGAGCGTCCAGTAGGGGTTGTGCGCCACTTCCCACGGGTGCCCGTCCGGGTCGAGGAACACGCCCGAGTACCCGCCCCAGGACGTCGGTGCTCCCGCCCGCGTGACGCTGGCCCCCGCGCGCTCCGCGTCCGAGAGCACGGCGTCGACCTCGTGCGGCGAGCGAACGTTGTACGCGAGCGCGATCCCCCCGAATCCGCCGCCGTCCTCGACGGCGCAGTCCGCCGCCAGCTGCTCGCGGCTCCAGAGGCCGACGATCATCCCTCCCGCTTGGAAGAAGACGACGCCCCATTCCGGCTCGGAGTCGCTGTGCCAGCCGAGCGACTCGTAGAACCGTCGCGCCCGTTCGAGGTCGGCGACGCCGAGCGTGACGAGGCTGACGCGCTGCTCCATCAGCCGCCCACCCGGGCGGAGAGGGTGCCGATCCCGGCGATCTCGATCGCGACCTCGTCCCCGACGCCGACGCCGTCGACCTCGCCCCCTGCCGGCGCGACGAGCACGTCGCCGGGCCGGAGCTTCGTCCCCGCGGCCGCGAACGTCCTCGCCGCCTCCCAGCCGAAGGCGGGAACGACGCCGGCGAGCTTCTCTGCGCCCGAGACCGTCACGCGCACGAGGTTCTCGCCCACGAGCTCGTCCCCCGTGACGACGACCGGTCCGAACGAGGCCGCGAAGTCGGTGTCCTTCGGAGGCGCGAGCTCGGGTGCGCGCCATTCCGCGTAGGCGCTGAAGCCGCCGATCGCGCCTTCGGCTCCGATCACAGCCGCGAGCCGCGGCCGCACGGAGAGCGAACCGGCCGGAACGGCGATCTCGGCGTCCGGCCCGACCAGCGCTGTCGGGTTCGCGAACCTGAACCGATCCGGTGCGTCGAAGACGCGAACCACCGGGGGTTGGAGCACCGGGACGAGCAGAACGACCTCGTCCAGCCGGTACTCGGCATGCTCGCGCGCACCGCCACCGCCGACGAAGAACGACTGCAGCGTCTGCGCGGCGAGGTGGACGATCCGCTCGCCGTCGACTCGGCCGACCCAGCCGCGCTCCATCGGCTGGTCGACCGGATGGAACATGCAGAGCCGCACGTCGCTATTCAACCTCGCACGAGACCCCGACCGCCGTGGATCCCGCGCGCGGCCGCTCCCCCTCGGGTGCCTGTCCCGGGACAGGCACCGAGTCGGAAGGCGTACGGCTTCCGCGCGGAACACACGCGCCGGCGACGGGGTCTCAGGGCTCGGTATGGACGATCACGTCGGCGACGTCGGGCAGCGCCGCGCGGATCCGCTCCTCGACCCTGCTCGCGCCCGCGTGGGCGTCGGCCAGCGACGCCGCGGCGGGGAGCGACAGCGTGAGCAGGAGCACGATCCCCTCGTCCGTGCGCAGGAAGCGAACCGAGCGCGGCGGCAGGCTGGTCGCCTCGACGACGACCCTCTCGACCTCGGCGGGGTCGACGGTGACCTCGCGACCTGCCGCCTCTTCCGCGAGCGGCTCGAGGTGGATGTGCACGGCCGCGACGTCCTCGACGGCGACGGCGACCGCGCGCTCGACCTGCTCGGCGACCTCGTGCGCGGCCTCGAGCGGCAGCTCCCCGGGCAGCTTCAGGTGCATCGAGACCTCGTGGCCGCGCTGCGTGTCGATCACGACGAGGTTGTGCACCTCGCGAACCGGGACGACTCCCATCGCCGCGGCGCGGATGCGCTCGTCGAGACCGGCGTCGTCGCCGACCGGCTCGACGTGCACGACGACGTCACTCCCGGGGAGGGCGCGCTGGACCGCCGCCTCGACCCGATCCGCAGCTTCGTGTCCCTGGCCGACGACCGAGCCGGGCGGCACGCCGATCACGACGTCGGCGAACGAGCGGCCGGCGGCCTGCCGCAACCGCAGACGGCGCAGGTCGACTGCAGGCTCGATCGCCTCGATCGCTCCGCGCGCGGCCTCGACGGCGTCTGCGGGCGCCCGGTCCATCAAGACGTCGATGTTCCGCCGCATCAGCCGCGTCGCAGCGAGGAGGACCAGTGCGGCGACGAAGAGCGCCGCGAGGGAGTCTCCCGCCTGCCAGCCCGCACGGACCGCGACCAGCCCGGCCAGCACCGCGAGCGTCCCGCCGAAGTCGCTGCCGAAGTGCAGTGCGTTCGAGAGGAGGGCGGCGCTCGAGTAGGCGCGTGCGCCGCGGAGCGAAACGACCGTCCGCGTCGCGTCGATCGCGAGCACCGCGCCCGCCGCGGCGAACGCCCACCAGGCCGCGGTCACGCTCACATGCGCCCAGCCGGCGAGGCGCGCGATCGCGAGCGCGGCGACGCCGATGCTGACGAGCGCCAGCGTGGCGGCCTCGGCGAGAGCGGCGAGGTGCTCGGCCTTGCCGTGCCCGTACGGGTGTCCCGGGTCGGCCGGCTTGCCCGCATAGCCCAGCGCGTAGAAGGTCAGGAGCGCGGCGACGAGGTCCGTGCCGGAATGAACCGACTCGGCCACGAGCCCGAGGCTGCCGCTCGTGAGACCGGCCGCCAGCTTGATCGCGATCAGGACGAGCGCGGCTCCGACCGAGACGAGCGCCGTGCGCCGCTGCGGTGACATGGCGGAAGGCTATTCGCCCGGTGGGAGCGCGGCCGCCGGCGTCCGGCGTCGCGCAACGAGGATCCCGGCCGCGATGCAGAGGCCGCCCGCGACCTGGATCGCGCCCATCGACTCCGAGAGCAGGACGAGGGCGAAGACCGCGGCGACGAACGGCTGGATGTTCGTCGCGAGCGTCGCCCGTGCGGGCCCGATCCGGTGGAGCACCCGGTACCACATCATGTTCGTGAGCACGAGCGGCCCCAGCGTCGCCGCCGCGAGCAGCGCCCAGACGTGCCAGCCGAGCCCGTAGTCCTGTGACCCGGTCTGACGAACGCCCGTCAGCGCGATCCCGATCCATGCCAGGCCGAGCACGAGCGCGCTGATCCGCGACGCCGAGTACCGGCTCATCAGCGGCGCGATCAGGACCGAGTAGGCGGCCCAGGTGGCGGCGGTCAGGATCCCGAACAGGATCCCACCGAGATCGCCGCCGATCCGGCCGCCGGCCCCGACCGCAACGAGCCCCACGCCTGCGAACGACGCGAGCGCACCCAGCCAGAAACGCCCCGAAACGTGTTCTGTGCCGAGCGCGAGGCCGAAGAGCGCCGCGAAGATCGGCGTCGCGCCGAGTACGAGCCCGATCACCGACGCCTCGGTGTGTCGCAACGCGTAGACGAAGCCGATCTGGTTGAGCCATACCGCCGCCGCCGCGCCGACGATCACCGGGACGTCGCTGCGGACGACGGCGAGGGAGCGCTCGACGACGATCGTCAGCGTGAGGAACACGAGCGCGGCCAGCCCGTAGCGAACGGTCGCGTACGCGAGGGGCTGGAAGCCGTGCGTGAGGATGTAGCGCGTCATCGTCAGGTTGAGCGCCCACAGGCCGATCGTCGCGAGGAGCATCAGCTCGACGGGTCGCGGGCGCCGCATCTCGCGACAGTAACCGCCGACGCCCGCAACGAGTCTCGTGACGATGTGGTGCGTGGTTCGTCCGGGTGACTGTCCCGGGACAGTCACCCGGAGCTCGGGCGCCGACCCGCGCGCGGCATCGTCTAGGCTCACGCCGGAATGGCCGAGCCGACCAGAGACGACATCGACGCCCTCGTCGGGCCGGCGACGCCACACTTCGCGTACCAGATCCGGGCGCGGGTGCGGGACGTCGTCTCCGACCTGTCGCCGGACCATCCCGTGCGTCGCTACGCGGAGGAGCAGGTCGCGCTGCTCGAGCGTCTGGGCCACGCGTCCTCCAAGGCGGAGGACTCGCCGCGCGAGCCGGCGTCGCGCCTCGGCTGGGAGGAGCTGCCGTCGTCCGCTCCGGCGTACGACCCGCTCCCAGGCAAGCAATGAGCTTCTCCGGCAGGTCGGTCCTCGTGACCGGCGGGTCGCGCGGGATCGGCAAGGCGATCGCACTCCGGTTCGCGCGGGAGGGAGCCGCGCGCGTGGGCATCGGCTACCTGCGCGCCGACGCAATCGCCGAGCAGACCGCGGAGGAGATCCGCGCGCTCGGCGCCGAGCCGGTGCTCGTCCGCGGCAACGTCGCCTCGACCGGCGTCGCCGAGCGGGTCGCCGAGCTCGGCCCGCTCGACGTGCTCGTGCACAACGCCGCGACCGGCGTCATCCGGGCCGCGCTCGAGACGGAGGACAAGCACTGGGACTGGACGCACTCCGCGAACGCGCGCGCGCTGCTCTCGCTCACGCGCGCGGCAGCGCCCACCATGCCGCGGGGCTCGTCGATCGTCGCCATCTCGAGCCTCGGCTCCGGGCGGGTGCTCGAGAACTACGTGCTCGTGGGAACCTCGAAGGCCGCGCTCGAGTCGCTCGTTCGCTACCTCGCGATCGAGCTCGGGCCGCGCGGCATCCGCGTCAACGCCGTCTCGGGCGGGGTCGTCGAGACCGGCGCGCTCGACTACTTCCCCAACCGTGAGGAGATGCTCGCCTCCGGCACGCACAACGCCGCGGGCCGTATCGTCACTCCCGACGACATCGCCGGGGCCGTCGCGTTCCTCTGCGGCCCCGACGCCGAGATGATCCGCGGCCAGGTGCTCGTGGTCGACGGCGGCTACTCGCTGCCGGCTCGGTAGCGCCGGGAGGCTGGTAGCGTCGGCGCATCGACGCCGAGCTGCTCGACCTCCGCAACCGGACGTACGCCGCCTTCGTCGACCTCGGCCGTGCGCCGGCCGCCGGCGAGCTCGGAGACGAAGCCCCGGTCCGCGCCGGCTGGCGGCGGCTCCACGAGCTCCACGCCCTCGTGCTCGACCCGGCGGCCGACGAGATCCGGATGGCGAACCCGTTCTCCGCCGTCCCGACGGCCTACCGCGTCCTCACGAGCGACCGGTGGTGGTACGCGAACTGCGCGTGGGACGCGTTCGGCATCTGCGCCGCTCTCGACGTCGACGGCACGGTCGAATCGTCGTGCCCCGACTGCGGCGAGCCGTACGCTGTACGGGTCGAGGGGAAGCGGATCGACCGACCGGACCTGCTCTTCCACTGCCTCCTCCCCGCAGCCCGCTGGTGGGACGACATCGTGTTCACCTGAAGCGCGATGAACCTCTTCCGGTCGGAAGAGCACATCGCGGCCTGGCTCGGAGACCGCGACCCGGGCGCGACCATCCGCGCCCAGAAGTTGTGCGACCTGGCGCACGCCTGGTGGGACACCCGGCTGAGCCCCGAGTGGAGGCCGCGGACGCGGGACGAGAACCAGGCGATACTCGACCGCCTCGGCCTCACGGGACCGTTCTGGGCGCTCCCCTAGCGAGTGGGGCAGCCCGACGAGGACATGGGTCTAGCCGACGGTGGTGACGAGTTCGTGCGTGGTGGGCTGGAAGTCCTCGCAGTGGGCGCGGACACGGCCGATGCGCTCGCGGAACTCGGGAAGCTCCTTCCACGCGCGCTGCGCATCGAAGCTCTCCCACGGCGCGAAGCTCATGTACCTGCCGGGAGTGTCGAGGTCGCGGACGAGCCGGAACGTCCCTGAGCCGGGCATCGCGCTCGCCCAGGTCACGAACGCCGTCCATTCCGCGACGAAGGCGTCCTCCGAACCGGACTTCACCTGCCACAGGCCGCTCGTGTAGGTCTCTGGCACGCGCCGAGTCTACGCCGGACCTGCGAGGCCTGTCCATCGGTCGGCGAGCAGGTCGTCAGTGCTCGCGCATGAAGCCCTGACGGGCCGCGGAGACGAGCGCGACCGCCTCCGGGAACAGCACACGCATCGCGTCCCTGAGCGCGATCGCCTGCTCGTCGACGGCGCCCGCCGGCTGAACCTGCTTCAGCGCCGCGGCGGTGAGCTCGACGGCCGTGTTCAGCGTCAGCGTCGCGAACTGCTCGCGCTGCGCTTCCTGGACCGACTCGGCCTGCTGCTCGGCGAACTCGCGCAGGCCACGGAGCAGATCCTCTGGATCGCCGCCGAACAGCGGGAAACCCCCCTCGCTCACGCGGAGAACGCTACCTGCTCTGCTCCTCGAACGGGATCCGGTACGAGGCCTCGACATCCGCGAGCAGCTCCTCGACGACGGCCTGCCCGGCCTGCATCGCCGCCGCGAACGGCGAGCCGACAGTCGGGTCGAGCGCGCGCTCGAGGCGGCGCGTCGCCGCCCCGACCTCGTCGAGCCGCTCCGCCGTCGCGAGCGTCGGCGGCACCCCGAGGACGCGCTGGAGGGCGAGAGCCGCCGCCTCCGCCTCGTCGATCCCGTCCGGGTTCTCCGTCAGGCGCAAGGCGACGAGCTGCGAGCGGAGCTCGTCGAGATCCCCGGGAAACGCGCTCTCGGCGGCGAGCTCGCAGAGCGCCGCGATCGCGACGCCGTCGCGGACGTCGCCCCGGTCCGCGACCGGTCGCGCGTCACCGTCGAGCACGAGCCAACTCCGCGCCCCGTCGCGCCGTTCGAAGGCACAGAGGTACAGCCGCCGGCCCGGGACCGGCTCGGCGGGCAAGATCGCAGCCACGGCGTCGTCTCCGGCGTACGCCCGCGCCGCCCTCGCGACGCGCTCGAGGTCGGCCGCGAGGTCCACCGTGCCAGGATAGATCCGCATGTCCGAGCCGATCACCTCCGACCGCCGCTGCCACGCGCTCGAGCTGTTCGCGCCGCTCGGACCGACCTACGATCGCGTCGGCGCCGTGCTCTCGTTCGGCCAGGACCCGCGCTGGCGACGCTTCCTCGTCTCGCGGATCCCGAACGACGGCGGTCGCGTGCTCGACGTCGCGACCGGCACCGGGCTCGTCGCGGCACGGCTCCTCGCCGCCGGCCATCCCGTCACCGGGCTCGATCAGAGCCCGGGGATGCTCGCAGCCGCGCGTCGCCGGCTCGACGGCGGTGTCGAACTCGTCGAGGCGTCTGCGGAGAGCCTGCCCTTCGCCGACGCGAGCTTCGACCACCTCACGTTCACGTACCTCCTGCGCTACGTCGACGACCCGGGAGCGGTCGTCCAGGAGCTCGCGCGAGTCGTCCGCCCGGGCGGCACGATCGGGATGCTCGAATTTGCGCTGCCCCGCGGCGCCTGGCGACCGCTCTGGGACGCGTACGTCCGCATCGGCCTGCCCGCCGCCGGACGGCTCGTGTCGCCCGCCTGGCACGACGTGGGTCGGTTCCTCGGCCCGTCGATCCGCAGCTTCTGGGAGCGCCTGCCCGAGCCGGCGTTGCTCGAGCTCTGGCGCGAGGCCGGAATCGTCGACGTCCGTGCCCGCCTGCTCAGCCTCGGCGGCGGCATCGTCGTCTGGGGAACGCGGGGATGAAGCCGGCGTTCTACGCCCTCCGACCGGGAGGCTGGCGCGACTACGTCACCCTGCTCCACCCGCCCTACACCGCGTGGCACCTCTCGTACGTCGTGATCGGCGCCTGCCTCGCTCCCGACGTGCCGTGGGGCCGGCTCGGGCTCACACTGGTCGCGTTCGCGCTGGCGATGGGTATCGGGGCCCACGCGCTCGACGAGCTGAACGGTCGCCCGCTCGAGACCGAGATCTCGAACCCTGTGCTCGTCGCGCTCGCGATCGTCTCCGTCGCGGGCGCCGCTGCGATCGGCGCTGCCGTCGCCCTCTCCACCACGCCGTGGCTTCTCGCGTTCGTCGCGGCGGGCGCCTTCCTCGTTCCCGCGTACAACCTCGAGCTGTTCGGCGGCCGCTTCCACTCCGACCTCTGGTTCGGGCTCGCCTGGGGCGCGTTCCCGGTGCTCACGGCCTATTTCGCGTGCGCCGAGCGCTTGCGCGCCGAAGCTGTCGCCGCCGCCGTATGGGCGACGCTCCTCTCGCTCGCCCAACGCGCGCTCTCGACTCCGGTGCGGCGAATGCGGCGTGAGGTGATGGAGGTTCGCGGCGAGCTCGAGCTGAGCTCCGGCAGGCACGAGACGGTGACGAGGGATCTGCTCGTCGCGGGGCCGGAGCTCGCGCTGCGCCTGCTCACGGCCTCGACCGTCGCGATCGCGGCGTCGCTCGTGGTGCTCCGCGCCTAGCGTACGGGACGCCGCACTAGAGTGATGTCGTGCTCGTCTGGATCCTCGCAGGCTCGCTGGCCGCCGTTCTGATCGGGACAGGCGGCCTCTGGCTCGCGCTGCGTCGCGCACGGGCGCGGGCGGCAGCGTCGGACGAGCTCGTCGCGAGCGCCCGCGCGAGGATTCGCGCCGCGGTCGAGGAGGAGACGGCACTCCACACGGAGGAGATCCGACGCGTGCTCGCGCGCGAGCGCGCCGAGTCCGTCTCCGCGCTCGCGGCCGAGGAGCGGCGCCTCGGCGAGGCCCACCGGGCCGACTTCTCCGAGCGCGAGCGCCGTGCAGGCGAGACGCTCGCCGCAACCCTCGCCGAGGTCGAGAGAGGCATAGACGAGCGTCTGCGTTCCTTCACCGACGACGTCGACCGCACGCAGCGGCACGTCGAGGGCCAGCTGGCGAAGCTCGAACAGCGCCACCGCCAGGCGATCGCAGAGGTCGAGCAGCGGATCGAGGCGGAGGCCTCCGAGCTCGGCTCCACCGCCGACGAGCAGCGCAAGATGGTCCTGCGGCTGCGTGAGGAGCTCGAGCATGCAGCCGGGCAGGCCGTCACGGAGGCGCTCGACGAGCTCGAGAGCCAGACGGTCGAGCGTCGGCGGGCGATCGCCGAGATCACCGAACGGCTGCGGGCGCGCGAGGCCGCGATCGCCGAAGGCGTGGACAGGGCCGAGACCGATGCACGGGCCCGCCTCGAAGTCGCGTTCGTCGAGTTCGAGCGCCGCCAGGCGGAGCGGATCGAACGTGTCTTCAGCCGAGAGCTCGAGCGACACGTCCAGGTGGCCGCGGTCGCCTTCGACGAGCGGATGCGCGAGATTCGCGAGGACGCCGCCGCCCGCCTCGCGCGAGAGCTCGACCGAGCCGTCGAGCTCCTCGGACGCGAGGAGCTCGTGCGGAGACTCGAGAGCGAGCGCGCGGCCGCGGGCAGCACCTCCTGACACGGTCGGGACCAACAAACGGCGGGAGGAAGCGTCCTAGGGAGCACGAATCTCCGCGAAGTCGAGTTCC
>Ga0187778_10000891_pt1 | contig 21429 bp, 18 predicted proteins | sample 1015_Q2_SP5_20_M_FD_132418 | JGI IMG/M metagenome (GOLD analysis project Ga0187778, IMG submission 132418) | Tropical peat soil microbial communities from peatlands in Department of Meta, Colombia - 1015_Q2_SP5_20_MG | ecosystem: Environmental > Terrestrial > Soil > Wetlands > Peat | place...
AGCGTATCGTACTCGACGCGAAAATGGACCGCCTCGAGCTCGTCCCGTCCGATAAGAATCTCGTCGGCGCGGCTGTAGAGCTGGTTTCTATGGAGAATCGCGAATACCGGCTCAAGGAATCGGTCGCACGGCTCCGTGAGGAATACGAATATATCCTGATCGATTGCCCGCCTTCTCTCGACCTTTTGACCGTCAACGCGCTCGCCGCCAGCGACTCAGTCCTTGTACCCATTCAGTGTGAATACTTGGCTCTCGAGGGAGTTTCCGAGCTACTCGATACGCTAATGCGCCTCCGAAGGACGATCAATCCTGCACTGGCGATCGAAGGCATTCTTCTCACGATGTACGATGACCGGACGACCCTCTCGAAACAAGTCGCTGCCGATCTCCGCAGCTTCTTCGGTGCACAGGTCTTTGAGACTGTCATTCCGCGAAATGTCCGCTTGGCTGAAGCCCCAAGCCACGGAATGCCCGTGCTATTCTACGACATTCATAGTAAAGGCGCAGAGAGCTACATCCAACTCGCTAAGGAGGTTATCGCAAATGCCCAGAAACGCGTTGGGCAGGGGATTGAGCGCGCTGATCAGGGAGCCGGAACCTCAGCTCCCGCCGCCTCCGCCGCAGCCGCCGGCGCAGGCGCCGCCACTGGGACGGGCAGTGGGAGCGACAGTCGCGACAGCAGTGGCACCGGCCCTCAGCCCGACTGAAGCGCTGCTTCAGCTCGATATCGATCTGATCGACCCGAGCCCGTTTCAGCCGCGCACGAGATTTCGCGAAGAGGCGCTTGAGGAACTGGCTCGCTCGATTCGCGCCAGCGGCATCGTGCAGCCACTGGTCGTGCGTCGCGTTGGTCATCGCTATCAGTTGATCGCGGGCGAGCGACGCTGGCGCGCCGCGCAACGGGCGGCGATGAGCCGAGTGCCCGCGGTCGTGCGCGACGTGCGCGACGACGTGGCGCTCGAAATGACGCTGGTTGAAAACCTCCAGCGCGAAGATCTGAATCCGATTGAACAGGCGCGCGCTTTCCAGCGCCTTGTTGACGAGTTCCACCTCACGCAGGAAGAGGTCGCCGATCGCACCGGCAAAGACCGCGCGACGATCGCCAATTCCGTGCGGCTGTTGCGCCTAGAAGATCCGATTCAGGAGCTACTCGAAGAGGGCCGACTCACCGCGGGCCATGGCCGCGCCCTGCTTGCGGTCGATGATCCGAAGGAACGTCTCGAGCTCGCCCGCCGCATCGCGCGTGGCGGCATGACGGTGCGTCAACTCGAACGCCACGTAGCACGCGCCGGACGGGCGAAACCGAATCGCCAGCCCGCTGCTATCGATCCCAACACAAAATGGGCGATCGAGGAATTGCAGCGCAAATACGGCACGAAAATCACGATTCATCCGTTGCGTCCCGGCCACCCAGGGCATTTAGCTTTTGAATACTACGACGCAGCGGACCTCACGCGCCTCTACGACCAATTGATGAGAGAATAGAAAAAGACTCCGAGGCACCCCGTGGCATTTAACTGGTTCGACCGCAAGCGGCAGGAGCCGTCCGAATGGACCGGTTTCCTCGAGCGCGGCGTCAAAATCGACGGCAAGCTTGAGACCACCGGCACGTTCCGCATCGACTCGGTGATGAAGGGAACCCTCGTCTCCGAAGACACGTTAATTCTTGGCGAACACGCGATCATCGAAGGTGAAATCGTCGCCAACCGAATCGTCATTTCCGGCCGATTTGACGGGACGATTCGCGCGAAGGGCAAAGTGGAAATTCAGACGCGCGCCATCGTCACCGGTGAGATTCACAGCCCCTGCGTCGTCATAGAAGCAGGCGCAATTTTCGACGGCCACTGCCACATGCCCGCTCCCGCCGAACCCGCCAAGCCCGTCACAATCCCCATCCGCTCCGCGGCCGCACAAGCCGGACGATAGCGCCTCGCCAACCTCACGTATTATACTAGAAAGGATATAGTTACAGAGTTAATATGCCCCGTCAGAAATTGCGCGCTAGAGGGCCCTTAAGGGGCACAAAACGACACGCTTTTGCACTTATTCGATGATTAGACGGAGGAATTTCTTCTTACCCACCCGCAGCAGGTACTGGTACGGCCGGGAAAGATCAATCTCGCGTTTCACGTCGTCCACTCGCACGCCGTCGATCTCGACGCCCCCCTGTTTGATCAGCCGCTCGGCCTCGCTGCGCGACGGTGCCGCCTTTGCTTCCACGAGAATCGCGGAGAGTCGTTTCATGCCGTTGATCGGTAAGGCGAATCGAGGCGCATCTTCGGGAGCCTCTCGCTTGCTGTAGATTCGATCCCATTCCTCGCCGGCGCCTCTTGCGGCAGCTTCTCCGTGGAACCCGGTGACGATGTTGTGGGCCAGCTCCATCTTTGCTTTTTTCGGATGTAGAAGGCTGGTGCGAACCTCTTCACGCAGCCGCACGATCGTCGGCCAGGGAAAATCCGTCAGCAGCTCGTAGTAGGACCACATCAGCTCGTCGGAAATCGACATCAGTTTGCCAAACATTTCTCCGGGCGGCTCGGTGATGCCGACGTAGTTCCCCAGGCTCTTTGACATTTTGCGCTCGCCGTCGAGCCCGACCAGTATCGGCATCGTCAGAACGGCCTGCGGCGACGCGATCCCATATTCGCGCTGAATATCGCGATGCACCAGCATGTTGAATTTCTGTTCGGTGGCGCCCAGCTCGACATCGGTTTTGAGCATTACGGCGTCGAAGGCGGTGAGCAGCGGGTAGAGCAGCTCATGCACTGAAATCGGCTGGTTCTTGTCGAGGCGCGAGCGGAAATCCTCACGCTCGAGCATCCGCGCAAGCCGATAGTGACCGCACAGCCGCACCACGTCGTAGCTGGACATCTTGCCGAGCCATTCGCTGTTGTAGCGGACCTCGGTTTTTTCGCGATCGAGGATTTTGTAGACCTGCTCGAGATACGTCTGTGCGTTGGCGTCGACTTGCTCGCGCGTCAGAGGCGGACGCGTCTCGGATTGGCCGGTGGGATCGCCGATCATCGCCGAGAAATCGCCAATAAGGAAAATCGCCGTGTGGCCCATGTCCTGAAAATGTTTCAGCTTTCGCAAGACGACCGTGTGGCCCAGGTGAATATCGGGAGCCGTGGGATCGACGCCGAGATAAACGCGCAGCGGTTTGCCGGACTTGGCCGATTGCTCGAGCTTCGACTTCAGCTCGTCCTCGCGGATGATTTCCGCCGAGCCTTTTTTTAGGTACGAGAATTGTTCATCAACCGGCTTGAACGCTGCAGCAGCCACCTACGTTTTCTCCAGGAATATCGCGTCGGAAAAAGCGAGATGGGCCAGTCTAATTGCTGCGCTGTCTGTAGTCAAAGCGCACAGCAGGGAGTAGGTGCCTTGCATAACTTTAATCTAATCAAAGCGGTTTCTGTCGTTTCTAGTGACAAATCGTGTCGACTATTCATGCCAATCCCTTGTTCCTTTGCGGAACATTCTCGAACCTCTCCTGAAATTGTGCGTAAATTCCTGAGGATCCAACCTGATACGCTTTGTGCCTAATGTTTAACCCGCCAGAGCAACGCTGGCCACGAATCTGCTCCTAGCAGGGTACCTACCCGAAAGGGACACGGGTTTCAAATGCCCCGGCTACCGATTCTAAGGAGAGAGAAAACAATGCGTAGGAGAGAGAAAGGTTTTTCGCTTATCGAATTGCTGATCGTCGTGGCGATCATCTTGATCATCGCGGCCATCGCAATTCCCAACCTGATTCGTGCCCGTATCGCGGCGAACCAGTCTTCGGCTGCGGCGTCTCTGCGTACTCTGGCCAGCGCTTCGGCGATGTATCAGAGCACCTATCAGGACGGTTATGAGCCGACGATTGGCGTCCTCGGTCCCGCGAATCCGGCGACGTGCAATCTTGCTGGTCTGATCGACCAGACGCTATTGAATGCATTTACAGCGCCTGGCACGAAGTCAGGATATACGTTTGGGTTCACAGCAGGTACCCAGAAGGTGGGCACGGCTGCGAACGGCTGCGCCAATGCAGGCTTTTCGGATATGTTCTCGATGACCGCGGCCCCCGCAAGCGCGAGCACCGGAACGGAGTACTACTGTGTGGATGCGACAAACGTCATCTACCAGAGCAGCGCCGCGATTGCGCCGGTGGCTGCTACCGGATGCCCGGTTGGTGGAGCAGACACGCCGATCGGCAACTAACCATCACTCAACGCCTAGGGAGGAAGCGACGAGCTTCCTTCCTGGCGTTTCACCAAGTCCGCTCCCATCACACCGTCCTAATTTGAATTACGCGACCCGCAATCCCGTAAGAGCTTTGTCATAGAAGCACGCTGCGCGATAATCAGCTCAAAATATGGGCACAGTCGAAATTCCGCAGGCTCGAAAAAGTTCGTTCGCGCCGGACATGAGCTGGACGCAGCAAGTTCCGCAGAGCAAGCGACTCAACTGCATCGCAGCGGCCGAAGAAGTGTTTGTTCAAGCGGAACAGAAGCTGGCGCAGGTCGAGAAGACCGGCCTCGACCGCGGGGAGATCCGCGTCGCGGCATTTATGCCACGGCTGCCGGACGTGGAAGTCGACCGGGGCTCGCGGCGCTACGCCAGCTACATGAAGAAGAAGTTCCAGCAGCACGGGCTGGATTTCCGCGTCGAGGAAGCGTTCAGCGCCGACGCGCTCGAGCTGCTGTTGATGGGCGCGCAAGTCCACGACAAGATCTACGGGACATTTATTTTCTTCCCGGCGCCGTTCGGCAAGACCGAGGATTATTTTCTGCGGCGGGTGCGGCCGGAGAAGGACATCGAAGGGCTCACGGTCGAAAACACAGGCCGCATGGCGCTGAACATCAAGACCGTCGACGAAGAAGAGCGGTACGAGGGCGTGGCGCCGTGCACGGCAAAGGCGATCCTCACTCTGCTGCATCAGCACAGTGAGATCCGGAGGATGTTCCCGCGCGATGGCCAACAGAAAGGTCCGACGGTCGTGATCTGCAACAGCTCGCCGCGTATCGGCATTCCGCTGCAAAGTATGCTGATGCGCATCGGGGCCACCGCGCTGATGATCCATCCGCAGACCCGGCCGGAAGACCGGGAAGCGTATCTCAAGACCGCAGACATCGTCGTGACCGCATTCCCGGCACAGTCCGAGGCGGACCTGGTGCGCAACGTGAAAGAGGGCGCGGTGATCATCGACTGTTCCACCGAAGGAGACTTGCATCCGGACGTGCTGCGCAAAGCAGCGTACCTATCGACCCACGACAATCATCTGGGGCAGATTACGACCGCACTTGCGCTATACAACACTGCCTTGTGTGCGCTCTGGCAGCGCGGATTGATGCGTTAGCGCACGATACGCCGGTGGCGTAGGCCGTTTTGGCGCCAGGTTTGCTACGAGGAGAACAGACAAGATGAATCGAGCGATGGGCACCTTGCGGATGGCTGTGCTGGCAGCAGCTTTGTGCGCCGGCACGGCGTCTGGCCAACAGGCGAACTCCAATGCGAATAGTTCGCAACCGGACACTCCGCGTGTCGAGTTTGTTTTCGAAGAGTTCGTGACCCTGGGGGCTAGCATTCATCCCGGTGAAACTCCGCTGGGAGACAGAAATATCGTTCCCATCACCGGAGGAACATTCTCCGGCCCGAATATCCGAGGCAAAGTGATGTCCGGCGGCTGGGACTGGCAACTGGTAACGAAAACGGGATGCCATTCACTTCAAGCCGACTACATGATCCAGACCGACGACGGCGCAATTATCAACGTCGTCAACAAAGGGACATCGTGCGCCAGCCCCGGTTCGAACACCAGGCTCATCACTACGCCGACCTTCGAAGCACCGCTGGGTCCGCATGCTTGGCTGAATGGCGGCGCGTTCGTTGGAACGCTGGAACTTGCCACGCTGGACGGTAAACCGGCCGTGCACATTCGATTCTATCAAGTGAAGTAGGCCGGTCTGCTTCCTGTCGGGATTTGCTCGCCTTTGGGATGTATACTTCGGCCTGTGATCGGTCGCAAAACCGAGGAAAGGACGAGAATGAAGAAGCGAATCGCCTGCTTGTCTATAGCTGTATTTTTTGCCGCGATTTTCACTCTCCCCAGCGCTCAGGCTCAGCAACCGCAGCCGGAAATTGCTCACACGTTCTTGAAGGTCGGCGACATGGCACCTGACTTCACGTTGCGCAGCGATCAAGGAAACACAGTGAAGCTAAGCGACTACCGGGGCAAACAGAACGTCATCTTGGCATTCTACGTTCTTGCCTTCACCGGTGGTTGAACGAAGGAGCTTCAGGCATACCAGGCTGGTATCGACTCTGGCAAGATCGACCTGAAAGACACCGCAGTATTTGGCATCAGCATTGACGCTCCTCCCTCCAACCAAGCCTTCGCCGAAAAAATCGGAGTAAAGTTTCCGCTGCTGAGCGATATGACCCGGCAAGTCTCGAAGGAATACGGCATCCTGAACGATCAATTTCAGTTTGCGAACCGCACGACGTTTGTTGTGGATAAGCAGGGAAAGATCCAGCACATCCAGGAAGGAAACGGCGCGATCGATCCGACGAACGCAATCGACATCTGCACCAAGTTGCACTGAGCAGAATCGGGCGGATGGGAATAAGCGCCCTATCCAGATCAACGCACCGCCTTTTTCCTGACGTTCGATGACTCCGCAGTAGCGGACATGGGTCGAACGTGGTTGGAGATGGCTGACCCACGCGTGCTCATGCGGTGAGCTAAATTCGACTCGTGTCCATAATCGCCGACAACAAAAAGGGACCAGCTGGGTTGGGTGAGCCCAACTGGTCCCCGGGTGGGTACAGCTTCAACGCGCGGCCGAGACTCCGCGCCCCCGCGCCTTAGAACTGGAAATGCAAGCCGAATTGAATCAAGCGCGGCGCGACCGAGGTCGACTGAATCTGGCCGAAGGTCGAAAACGGCGACACAGCCGCAACCCCAGTTGAAGCCGGATTGCTAAACTGGGGGTGATTCCAGAGGTTGTAGAACTCCGTCCGGAATTGCAACGTCCCCCACTCCCTTATCTTGGTGTTCTTCTGGATCGAGAAGTCCCAATTGAACTGGCCGGGGCCAGTGATGATGCCGAGCGGAGCGTTGCCAAAACCTAGGCCAGCGCCCAGATAGTTAGAGCCAGTTGGGTCGAAGAAGCTCGGAGCTACTCCGCAAGTGTCGGAGGAACTACCGATCGGATTGAAGACTCCACCGATGCAGTACGGAGAATTAGCCTTTATGGTGGACGCCTGGGTGAATGCGCCAACATTGATCCAGCCCACGCCTGTGTAGTCGGGGTTTGTCGCTGCTGAACCGTAATCCGCGAGCACACGCTGCGTGGTGCTGCCGGACGTCGCCACTTTGATCCCCGACTGGCAGATGCCAGCCTCTGGGCCCGTCGTGCGGCAATTGACCGGATCAGCCAGGAAGGCCCTGCTCCCAGCGCCGTAGATCGTTCCGCCAGCGTCCGTAACCGTCAAAGGCTGGCCGTTTTGAATGGTGGTTATGCCGGAAACGGCCCAGCCGCTCAGCAAATGGCCGCTGAGTCCCTCCGTCGATTTCCAAGGCAGGGAGTAGGTATAGCTCACGATGAGCCGCTGCGAACGGTTGGCGGAGTACGGCCCGTACTGCTGGGCCAAATCGAGAGGGTTATTACTCGCGCTCGTACCGAAATCCGTTTGGCCCGTGTCCAGCTCTCCGGACTCGGGAGCATTGATGTCCGTGAGGTCCTTGCTCCAAGTGTAGGAGGCCTGCAACAGCACGCCGTGGGAAAAGTTGTGCCGAAGTTGAGCTTGCAGGCTGTTGTACCGGGCGTCTCCTAAGGTATTCGTGGTTGACAATCCAGTGTCGCCAAAACCGAGGTAACTCACGCGGGCATTGACGTTCTGCGTAGTGTTAACCGTAAGCGGCGTGGCATTTGCCGGATCGTTGAAAGGGATGGGATTCCCACCGGGGAAGTTGGGGTTATTGAGCATCGCTAAGTCCTGCGGCTTGCAATCGCCAACGACGCCGCCGCAGAGCAGAGATCCCGCGGGGCCTACGAGATGCGCAACGTTGATGCCCGTCCCCTGGTTCAACACGTGGATGCTGTGCGAACCCACGTAGCCAACATCGGCGATCCATCCGTGCCCGAGGTCATATTGAAGGTCGAGGCTATATTGCTGCGTGAGCGGAAGCCGATGGGCCATATCGTTGGAGCTGGCCGTGAACCCGAGGGCGGAGTAGTCCAAAGCGCCAAAAAAATTGTAACCGTTGAGGTTATACTGCCCCGCGCAACTAACGACAGCGCTTGACGCGCACGCATTCATGTACCGCGGAGTCCAGGTAAGCGGGATGCCCACAACAGACTGAAAAGGACTATGGAGCGTGTTCTCCAAGTTGGAGATTGCGGTTCCATTGATCGTTCCTCCGTAAGGAGGCAGATTCAACAGATTGTCTACCAGAAAGATACTGCCAGCCCGGTCATAATACCAACCGTAGCCTGCGCGAACGACGAATTTGTGACCGAAAGGCTGCCACGCCACACCCAACCGCGGCATGAAGTTGTCGAGCGGCGAGCCGGAGTAGAGCGTGTTGTTACTGTTCACCTTCACGCCCGACACTCCGCAGGGGCCCGTGAATCCGGCGGCCCGGTCAAAGTTCTTCGGGACGATGAACCCATCGAGCGTGCCGACCGGAAGTAGGCCCGAGGTAGCTGAGACCTGGCACGTTGCAGGTTGGTTTAGAAAGAAAGACCCGGTGTTCTCCAAAGCCAACTGGCTGGTCCAAATGTTGGTGAACTGTCCGATCTTGTCGGACGGCCAACCGTCATACTCCCACCGAAGACCGACGTTCACGGTGAGCTTGGCATTCACCTTGATGTCGTCCTGGACGAACCAGTCGTATGCGCCGATACGGTTATAGTGAGTCAGCAATCCCCGTAGCGCGATGGGAGCGGCGCCTCCCGCGCATTGAGAGCCGCCAAAGAAGCCGCAAGCCGTGACTGGAATCCCGCCTCCGGGAGGGAGACCGGTTTGGGGGGTGCCATCGATCGCGAGCCCAGAACTGCTGGTCAGAAAGTCCGCAACGTTGTCGAAACTTATCTCGCCCCGGCCGCTGGCGGGAGTCGTGTTGTTGTACTGGTCCAATTCCCAGTCAAAGCCCAGGCGCAGGCTATGGATGCCATGGTTCCAGGAAACCTGATCTCCGGCCTGGAACTCATTATCGATGTTCGCGCCGGTACCCGCGAAGTTTCCGCCCTGGCCCCAATCTTGCGACGGAGAGTAGAGGGTGGACGTGCCGAAAATGGAGGTGAAGAAGCCGCTGCCGACGTCAATGCTCGGCACAATTCCGAAATCCTTGATTGGAAGGGGCACATTCGCGGAGCAGGGCTGTCCGTTGTTGTTCAGCGGAATGATCGAGCCGCCATTGGCCAGGTCGCAAGCCATCAGAGGGTTCGGATCGGTGGCGTCCTCGAGGTTTCGCTGGAAGGTGAAGCGCGCCACGTTGATCAGGTTGCTTGAAAGAATCGACGTCAACCGTAGGGTTCCGGTCCAGCTTTGATAGAGAACATCCGCGGGTGAGCCTGGATTGCAGTTGCCGCCCAGGCAGTCGAAGCTCTGAATCTCAGGATCGCCCTGGTACAAAAATCGCTCCTGAAGAGTGTTCTTGGAATTGATGATCCAGTCGCTATTCCCGAGGTATTGATTTTCATTCGCGATTGTGGGCAACGAAATGGCCGTCTGGCAGCCCGAAGACGGAAGGCCGGGAACCGTCAAGGGGCAGTTCTGAGGCGCCGCGGCCATCCAAAAGCCGCCCTGGTTGTAGGGGGTCTTTATATTAGCCTTAGCCTGAAGGAGGGCGACGGCGGTGTTGGTAATTTGGAGTCCATTGTTCTGAATCGTGACGCCGTCGGCGTAGCCCGTGTTGCAGTTTAATTCGGGGGTTCCAGCGGGGAATGCCGTCGGAACGCCGAATGTGGTGACAAAACCGGGGCATACTGCTGCCCCCGGACCAAATACGCTGCCCAGATATGTTTTGTACGCTGCGGGATCGTTCGTGCAACGCATGTCGGTGCAGCCCAACCCATCGGTCTTGTAGTTGTAATCGTTCCAAGGCATCAAATGGGCGGCGGGCTCGTAACCGGTGGCAAATCCGTTGGTGGCAATCCCATTGAGCTGGCGGAAGCCTTGGTAGGAAAAGAAGAAGAAAAGCTTGTCTTTCTTAATCGGGCCGCCGATCGTGCCTCCAAACGTGTTTTGCTTCAGGGTCTGCGGAGCGTTTGGTTGGTCATTGCTGCGCTCGGATAACTTGAAGAAGAAATCATTCGCGTTGAAAAAGTTGTTGCGGTTGTACTCAAAGACACTGCCATGGAGGTTATTGGATCCACCCTTGGTAATGACCTCGACGTTGGCGCCTGCGTTGCGCCCGTATCCCGCGTCGAATTGCGAGGTCTGCACCTTGAATTCCTGAATGGTGTCCGGGTTGGGAACCGCGATGCCCGCCATGCTGCCCATTTGCGCCGCACCGCCACTGGTGTATTGGGTGATATTAGCGCCGTCCATCGAATAGCTGTTGGAAATGCCTCCCTGTCCGTTGGCACTCACGTTTTGTGTACCGTTGCCCATAGCGGTCGCGTTGGCAACGTTGCTGACTACGCCGGGCGAAAGGTCGACGATCTGCGTGTAATTGCGCGTGACCAGCGGAAGGGTCTGGACCTCCTCTCCGCTGACGACGGTACCGTTCGTCGCGTTTTCAGTCTGGATCATCTCGGTGTTTGCTTCGACGGTCACAGAAATCGACTGCCCGCCGACCTCCATCCTGCGATTGAGCGTCTCGGTTTCTGTAACGTTGAGCGTCACTGAAGGCACGTCCACGGTTTTGAAACCAGCCGCGGCAAATTTGACGGAGTACGCTCCCGGTGGCAGGAGCGAGAACTTATACGAGCCGTCGGCGCCGGTAGTTGTCGAACGCGTCTGTCCCGTGGCGGCGCTGGTGATCGTTACGGTTGCACCAGAAATAACAGCGCCGGATGTATCGGTTACAGCGCCGCCCAAGGCGCCCGTTTCAGCCGTCTGGGCCATCAAAAGCGGCGCAGCAAAAGCAAGCATTGCCGCAACAAGAACCGAAATAACCAACGCTCGAATTGCTTTCATCTGTTTTTCCCCTTCCACGGTGATTGCATCGTACTCGCCAAAGACGGTTTCCAGACTCGTCAGACGAGTGCAACCGGAATCGGCAACCGACCAAAAAAGTCAGAGCCACATCCAAAATCCGGAACAGCCGAGAGCGACATCCTGAAGTGGCTGTTGGCTGGCCGGCGCTCTACACGTACGCACTCGCCGCCCGAAGAAAAGGCGTTGGCTCGAGCCCTCAAGTGAGTTGGATTTCTTGTAGCTACAGGCTTCCACACGCATAGGCGAAGCCTGACGCCCGCGGCCTGCGAGTGCGCCCGCATTCCCCACACCCTCTCCACCGGCGCTTGGTGCGCCGATCTACCCAATGAGCGCGCTCTTTACATCCGTTCGGGCGGCGATGTCAATATAAAAGTGTATGCAATAATGTTTTCTTTGGATTTGGGACGAGGCTCGCCACATTCACTCACGCGGGAACCCAGAGGAGCGCAGCAAGCTAGAGTCTCTGCGCATCGACACCGAGCATGGTTTTCGACTCGAAGGCTTACTATTTCAAATCGCTCCGGTTTTGAACCTTAGTGGAATTCCAAAGCGCAATCGAAATTCCAAGCGAAGTGACGATTCCGGGAAACAATGGCGCAGGTCAAGAGTCGGATCTAGACGACCCGACCTCATTAGTCTCGGAACTGACCTAAACCATGTATGCAGAAACGAAGAGACGGATACACTTCGCGATCTATTTCTATCGAACAGCAGGGCCAGCGCCGCTTAGTCCTTTGGCGCGACGTCGCGGGACTCGATCAGCCACTGGCTATTTGCGCGAACGAGTTCGTTCACTTCACGACCGGCGGCGGCGACGCGAACCGGGACATTCGGGCCCTGTTGACCAAAGACGGTGGCCCAGTAGCCCTCCAGCCGTGCGTGGTCCTTGTCGACAAACTCGAGGTAGCTGTTCATTTCCATGTGATACATCGGAGGCCTCCTTTCTCCCTTCGCTTCGGCGTCAGCAGAGCGCTGACGAAGATCTGCGATCATTTTCTTTAGTGCATCGTGCCCCTTGACCGCATTGGGGCCGCTTCCGAATTGGCCGTCCGGCGTGTATGTAGCGGCGTAGGCGTCCGCGTTTTCACTATCGAGGGCGCGAGTGTATTGCCACATCAGCTTTTCGATTTGCGCGCGGTCTTGAGCCTCTCCTTTTGTATCGTTCCCTCCCGCCGCAGCTCGGTAGGCAAGCAGCGCCACAAACAAAAGCGCAACGACTCCAGCGAAGATCCTTTTCATTGCAATTCCCTCCTTTCGGCAACAAAGCGCATGGTGAACCAGTTTCGACGAGGAAGCCTACGCACGACGCACTCGAGTTTCAATGAATTTCGCGACGCGCTGCCGCATTGACGCTCCGTCCCATCTGCGGCTATCGACCATGTCTGCCCAGAGTTCGAGCGCGGGAATTCCGGCGTTCTCCAGCGCGTGCTTGATGAAAAATGTCCCGGTGGCGGAGGGTCGGCTGTTCTCTGGCACGAGAATGACGGCGCCGTCGATGCGATGGCGCCTGGCTTGGTAGACGATCCATTTGTTGGCCCAGGGCGGATTGTGCAGTTGCTCGTTCATGCTGACGATTCGGCTGGCGAGAGCACGCAAAGGATCTTCCAGGCCGTAGCGGATGTAGCCATCCGGTCCGAAGGCCAGATACATCGACCAAACAAAAACGGCGCCCACGCTTTCTTCAAATGCCGTGTAGAAATCCGTATCGTGCCAGAGCCCTGCTCCCACCCACATGATCCGCAGCTTTTCTCCGGGATAGGCGGCGATCCCTTGCTCGACTCGGTGGCGCACTTCGTCGCGAAAAATGCGCGCGTGGCTCACGGCCCAGTCGGTGCCGCGATGCCATTGGGCGTTCATGACGTTGATCACTTGCTCGTTCATGCGGACGGGCGTCTGCGGGGCGGAGCAGATCAAGTCGCGTACTTCGTCGAAGTATTCTTCCTGTTGATTCACGCCTTCCATTAGTGAACGCAGTCGGGCTTGGCTGAACTTCGTGCGGCTAATCCTTTCGAGCGCACGGATTAGCACGCGGAATTGCTCGACCATGAGATCCAAGCGATGAGGCTCATACAGCTCGCGCCAGCGATGACGGCTCAATTCCCACCAGCGCGGAGGAAGATGCGTCGCGCCGGGGCTGTCGAGGGCGATGAATTCCGCGCCAAATGACGCAGCCCAGGTTTCGAAAACGCGTTGAATGCAATCGCAGGTGAGACGAGCGGCCAGCAGGGCAGGTGTGGGAAGACCGCCCCATGGCGCTTTCGCCGGATCGCCCGAAATCGAAGAGGCAAGCGAGAGGCTGCAATAGCGACAAAGGCCTTCGTGATAGCCGGCGGCGTGAAGGGCGTCGAAATAGTATCCGGACAATTGTTTCGCAGAGACGACTGCGGCCCACCACTGATTGCTGACGACCGGCACCCCGAGAAGATAAAAAAGTTCCAGGGGCATGTCAGCCTGGGCGATCGCGTACGGCTTCTTTTCGTCGAAGACATTTCGGCGAAGTTCGGCGAACCAGGCTTTTTGATGCTCGGAAGACGCGCGTGTCGATTCGAGTTGTTTTTCAGACGCTCGGGGCATGGCTACTCCTTCCGATTTTCGCGATGAATTCCTTCATCTGAGCGTTTGCATCGATGGAAAGCCCGCGGCTGGCATCGTCGCGAATCAGCAGTGACGGAATGTGACGTCCGTGCAGGAAATCGCGCTGGCGAGGGTAGTCCCAGCCGTAGACGTCGTCGTCCGGCGGAAAATAGAAAACAACGCCGTCCACGCCGCGTCGCACGGCACTTTGGAACCAGCCATCAGCGGCGGCAGCCGGTGAGACTCGCGGGCTCGGCGCGCGGAGATAGTAATTTTCGAAAATCACCTTAACTAGGGAAGAAGTGCCCGTGGCGGACCTAATGTTTGCATCGGCTGCGCGGGAGCCCCACCAATCGTCTTCCGCGACGACAACCGCGCCGTGCGCTTCGAGCGCCTGATGAAGGCGCGGATGGTGCAGCGGCATTCCCTTGATCAGCAGCCGGGGACCGCGCAATGGCTTCGCAGACTTGCATTTGCAGCACACTTCATCGACCAACTTTGCATACTCGCCGCGATCCATGAAGTAGAGCGCTCCAGCGATCGTATGAGCATCGCTCCCGCTGATTCGCGGCACATCGCCTCTTCGCAAATTCTGCATACGCCGCAGGGCCGCACGCGCGCCGTTAGATTCTTTGATCGCGCGTGAGAGTGATTTCGCGCTGATGGGCCTGATCTCTCCGAGGCGCCGCATCAAGTCCCTCGTCCTGCCGAGTCCGTAGCTCCGAGTGAGAGGCGAGCGCGTGTGAAGCAGATCATAGAGATAAACGGACGGCTGCCTTTCGCTCAATTGCTGGCGCGCGACTTCGCGAAGGTAGAGATAGAGCTTGTTTTCCGGCTCCGAGGTGCGTGGAATGATCAACAGCCGGAGAAACGCCCAAACGCCGGAAAGGATATCGTTGAAGATGGCTCGAATTCGGGAATCGAACACTGGCTCCATCAGCGAATCGGCTAGCGGAGTTGGTTTGTCGAGGACGTCGAGATCCGGTCCGATCAAAACTGGAAAGCATCCGGCCGCGCGAATCAATTCCCAAGGGACGGTGTTGGAAGTGAAGCCGACCACTGGCACGCCAGCTTTATGTTGCGCCAACGGTTCGGCCGAGCGGTGCTGATAGTGCCAGAGAAGTTTTTCACAGGCGCCGGACATGAGGACTCAGATGACGCCATCGCGCCGAAGCTCGGCGATGCGCTCGGCTGAGTAGCCGAGGAGCCCGCCGTAAATCGCGTCGTTATGTTCTCCGACTGCAGGCGGCGGCTGATCAAAGCCCGCCTGGGCGCCAGAAAATTTGAGGGGCATTCCCATTCCGTATACGTCGTCCACTTCTCCGTATTTCGGGTGTGAGAGCTTCACTGTTTCGCCGCGAGCGACGACGCGCGGATCGCGGACGGCTTGGTCCGTGTTTCGCACCTGCGCGCAGGGAACGCCGGCGGCTTCGAGTGTCGTGATGACCTCACACGAAGTGAATCTTTGCGTGTAGTCCTCAATGATGCGGTCGAGCTCGCGCACATTGACCACACGCGCATCGCGCGTCGAGAAGCGAGGATCGGAATTCAGCTCTGGCCTGCCGATCGCCGGAAACAGGGGTTTTGCAAATACTTCCATCGGAGCGCAGATGGAAACAAATCCATCGCGGGTGCGATATGTCCCGAAAGGCGCGAGGCGCGGCACCGAAAGGCCGGTGCGTTGCGGGACGCCGAGACGCTCCAAGACGTCGAAGGGTTCGCCGGAAACCATCATGGACATCACGCCGAGCATCGAGACATCCACATGCTGGCCAACTCCTGTGCGGCGGGCTTGCATCAACGCCGCCAGCACGCCGATCACGCCGAAGAGCGGAGCGCACATGTCCGCCATGGGAACGCCGACGCGGACCGGAGGATCGCCCTGCGCGCCGGAGGTCATCATGAACCCGCTGAGCGCCTGAATGATTGCGTCCATCGCTTTGCCCGAGCCGGGCCCTCCTTCACTGCCGAAGCCGGTGAGCGAACAGTACACGATGCGGGGATTGATCTCGCGCGCTTGTGCATATCCAGCGCCGAGGCGATCCATCGCGCCGCGGCTGAAATTTTCAAAGATAATGTCGGCTCGCTTGACGAGGTCAGCGAACACGTCGCGCGCTTTGGGATTTTTCAGATTGAGAGTGATCGCTTGTTTGTTCCGCAAGCGGTTGATTGCCGAGACCGAAATATCATCGGCATTGCGACGCACAAGCGTCGCGCCATCTTTCCCGAGATACGGCGGATTCTCGCGGCACGAGTCGACCGAGAGCGGATTTTCGATCTTGATCACGCGTGCGCCCAAGCCGGCCAAGATCAGAGTTCCGAAGGGTCCGGCTAGCGCAGTCGTGAGGTCGAGCACGGTCACGTCCTCAAGTGGGCGAATGCGCGTTTCTTTTGTAGACGGGTTCGACATCTAAGCTCCGCTCAAGATCTGTATCTGCGAAAACCGCGCTTTGGCGGCCGCGCGTTTCAAAATCAGTATGACCAGAAGAGAAATCGAGGCGCCGATCGCAACGAAATACCAGCCCGCGGTGAAGCTGCCGGTGTGGTCGCGCAAAATGCCCAGCGTCTGCGGCCCGACGTATCCGAAAATTCCCCCGCCGAGGCTGACGATTCCCATCACCGGACCGATCTCGCGGCCGGGCATCACCTCGCTGGCGATCGCAAAAATTTGATTCGTCGCGCACAGGCCGAGCGAGATCAGGAACGCCGTCGCGATGCGGAATATCAAAAGATCGGGCGTCATCATGGCGAAGGAAGCAGGGATCAAGAGCAGCATGAGTGCGATCATGACGCCCCAGCGACTGAGCCGATCAGCCAGGTAGCCGCAAAGCAGATTTGCGAAAATCGCGGTGACGTACGACGCACTAATGATATAGGCCGCCTCTGTTGGTCCGAGATGAAATGTAGTTGTCACGGCTGAAGGAACGAAGAAATTAGCGCTGAATCCGCCCATGTTGGTAAGCCCAAGGAATACCATCGACCAGACCAGCGGATTGCTGAACGCGCTGGCATTCAAAGAGTGCGCAATACCGTGTTCCAGCGCGGCCTGCTGCGCCGTGGCTACCTGTGCGCGATAAAAGAACCAGAACACGATTGAACCGAGCAGCGACATGCCTGCAAACGCGAGTATGCCGTTGCGCCAGCCAAATGCTACACCGATTGAGGTGCCGAACGGCGCACCGATCACAGAGGCCAGCGACGACATAGCGCCCAAAATGCCCATGGCGGTGCTGCGGCGATGGGACGGAACTACACGCGCGATGGCCGTCATCACGCATACAAAGGCCACGCGATAGCCGATGATCCAAATCGTACGAGCCGATAGCCCTACGGCGAAGTTCGGGGCCCGGCTCAGCAGCACAAGCCCGCATGTGACGACAACCAATCCGAGCCACAGGACGATCTTTTCGCCGAAGCGCTTGGCGAGCACCCCGCCGGGAATGCTGAAGACGACCGCGGCGAGTCCGTAAATGCCGCTGAATAGCCCGATCTGAGAATAGTTGATGCCGAAATCTTTTTGAATGTCCGGTAAGAGAGGAGTGAAACCAAGGCTGGACATTTGCAGCGTCATCATCGCGAAGATCGTCGCCGCAAAGGGCACGATCCAGTGCTTAGCCGAGGCTTGATCGGGATGCGGTTCAGGCATGTGGTCGAGAGCCTAGTTGAGCAGCGCGAATTCGCGGGAGTATATCATCGCTGCGAGGCGCGCGACCGGGAGACACGCCGACGAACCGGATTCGTCGGCGCGATTCGAAATCGCGATCGACGAAAGATGATCAAGATCTAAACGCGGACATCATTTGCGCGATCGTGCGTTGTCATATAACCGAACAAGCCAGCGATGCCCCAGCGAGATTTCTTGTAGGTGATGACATCCATTTCAACACTGTCGTTGATGTACTCTCCGCTGGTCGTGTACCGGCTCGCGCCCTGGAATGCGTGCACTTTTTCAAAGGAGGCATGGACAATTCGGCCGCCAGGTGCCCCGTCCGCAAGATCCCATCCCCAGTTCCCCAGGCCGAGCTGTGGCCAAAGCGCGCGATAGGCTGCGAAGTCCACCTTCGTGTTATCGAGCATCTCCTGCGTGTAATTCTGAGTCGTCAGCCGCGATTTGACACCTTTGATTCGCAGCCTTTCAAGCGCCGCATAGTTTCCCTCGGCGGCAATCTCCCACGACGCTCCACCTGCTTCGACTCCGAGGTTGAGACCCAATTGCCGAATGGGACCCCAAACGGCCTGCGCGTCCTGATTCATGTACGCCAAGCAGTGATCCTGGCGCAGGCGTCGCGCCGCTGCGATGCTGTCGTTATACGAAACGTGCAGCATGTGAGCGGGCGTGAAGATCGTGGACATCGCCTGGATTGCCCACTTCCCGTCATTATTGGTGACGCAATAGATTCCTTCGCATCGCAGAAGCTTGTAGCCTTCGGTGCTGTAGCGGTTGTAATTGAGCGACAAATTCACGGCCGCGGGGTTGGAGTTGAAAATCTCGATGCCGTCGAGGACGTCGTAGCAGCCGGGTTTCAGATAGCCGTCGTGATCGGTGAAGCGCTCCGGATGTTCGGTCATATTCATCGAAGCCGGCGCGTGGGCAATGAGTTCGTCCGGGCTGTGGATCACTACCGCTTCGGTCCGCTCGAACGTGCCGAACGGAAAGTGCAGCATCTCGGCCATGCGCTTCAAGTCGCGCTGGCCTAGCGCGGCGAAGTACTGCGTCATCACGCCGACGGCGGCGGGCACTGATTCTTTGTAGCAGATGGGAAACCGGAGATCGGGAATGCCGCGCGGCGACAGGCCCGGTGGCGGCTTCAGAGCAGGCTCGGCCGTCTCAGACTGCTGCGCTGATGGAGCTGGCTGGCCGAGCGTCGACACCGCTCCGGCAGCGCCAAGCAGACTGGCCGCAGCGGCACTCTTGATGAAATCTCGGCGGTCCGTCTGGACTTCCTCTCCGTGGGCAACTGCATCGCTTACGTTCGCGTCCGCAGCCATGACCGTTCTCCTTTCACGTCGTCTAGCAGTCGGGAGCCGAAAAAAAACCGTGTCGCACCGTCAAAGAAGGTTTGGTCGCGAGTGAGCTCGACTAAATCGGTCATCAGCGACTCCCAGGGATTTCATTGGCCACCGAATAGCGAAACAGCATCATGAATCCGAAATCCATGTGAGTCTGATTGTGACAATGGAAGAGCGTCGCGCCCGGATTGTCTGCCGTGAAATCGACTTCCGCTGTTTCGTTCGCGGGAACAACCAGCACGTCTTTGTAGAGACCGGAAAGCGGCGTTCCGCTCACCTTCGTCACTTCGAACGTGTGCCGATGGAGATGGAGCGGATGGTCGTCCGTGCTTCGGTTGATCATTTGCAGACGATACCGCCGGCCTTGCCGAAGCAGAATCTCGTCCGTATTGGGATACGACTTCCCGTTGATCGTCCAAGTATCGAGGGCGCCCTGCCCATGAAACTTTGACTCGAACTTCAGAGGAATGATCTCGTCTGGTTCGCGGCCCACCGGTTGCGCCATCGCGAACGGCCGGTAATCCCAAAGGATTTCCGGCGGCTCGGCCCATTTCGGCCTGCCCTGTTGATTGGCATATTCGACCAGGATTCCCATGCCCGTCTTTCGCAGTTGCTCGCGTGTCTCGCCCAAAATCCACACGCCCGGCTGGTTCATCGTGACGAGGGCGTCGATGCGCTCGGCCGGGGCCAAGCGAACTGCAGCCATATTCTTTGGATTGGGAACCGGATTGCCGTCCATGCCGATAATGTTGAGTTCGTGACCGGCGAGCGCCAGCCAGTGCATCAGGCTCGCGCTCGCATTCAAGATATGGAAGAGAACGCGCTGCCCTTCGCGCACCCGGATGGGATCCCCGAAGCCCAGCATGCGTCCATCGATCGTGCCGTACTCGTACGCGACCTCCATCGAAGAATCGCCGCTTGCGGACGTGTAGGCGTTCCAATCGTGCAGCGTGAGAAAGATTTCCTGATCGTACGCGCCGGAATCGTTTCTCGGCTCGACGTAGAAGCAGCCAAATTCTCCCGAATACGTTGCGCGCTTGAAATCGTGGCCGGCGAAAATGTGCGTGTGATACCAGCGGAATCCAGCAGGCCGCGGCGTATACGCGTACCGAAATGTTGCGCCCGGCGCGATCATCGGCGTGCCTTCCTCCGACGAGCCATCTATCTCGGAAGGAATCCAGAGTCCATGTGCGTGCACGATTTCGGGAATTGTGGTTCGGTTGACCACGTCGATCACGATCGGCTTGCCCTCGGGCCATCGGATCAGTGGTCCGGGAACGCGTCCGTTGTATGCAACGGTGTGAACGATTTTTCGGGGTGCGATTTCGAGCGCCAGAGGGGCGATTTCGAGGCTCACGTCCGGCGGGGTTTGCGGCCACCCTGGAAGGAACGACGCGAACGCTGCGCCTGTTAACGCCGCGCCCGCCTGCGCAATGAATTTTCGCCGGTTCATGAGTTTCTCGTTCTACTGGGTGCTTTCCGAACTGCCCGGGCGGTGATGCGACCAGTCAAAATAGCGCCCGACAATGCATTTCACGATGAGGTGATCGGTTCCCGCCGTCGCGCCCCACCCCGCACCAAGATTGATCTCCCACTTAGGCGAAACAAATAGGTTCACGACCGGAAAAACTTGCTGCTGCTGATAGTGCAGAGCCACGAAATTCCCCCATTGGCCGTAATAGGAATAATACTCAACGCCAAGATTGAAGTACTTCGATGGCGCATACGTCAGCGTCGCCGCCGGGCCAAAAGTCACCCCTTGGGGAGCAACATTGGCATAGTAAAAGTGCCTCTGCGGGGTTGTGAAATCCGCCGGCGGTGGAACAACGTGGATGTCCCACACCATCGTCCCATTGACGGACCAATACCAACGCCCGATGGTCTGATCCACGATCGGCATGATCTGCCAGGACCAAGTCGGATTGGCAAACGCCGCTCGCGCGTAACCGAACTCGGTCGATAGGCTCACGCCCACGGGCCAGTGCCAGCGCGGGGGAATCCGTACGCGAGGACGTATGTGATCTCCCACCCATTGCACGCCGTTCCCGCTTTTTTCGGCGGTGAAAATGTAGAAGCCGATTTCGGACCAATCGTTGATGCCCTCGGTCAGCTCGATCGTCTCGTGCTCTTGATGCTGGGTGGGCAATATCCCGAATTGAGTTGTGGTGCTTCCCTCCACGGCGAAATTGCTATGCAGCTCCACGAGCAGCGTTTTCGGAGCCATCGTCTCCGAAGCATAGACCTGAATTTCGTAATTATCTTGAGCGCGAGTACTGCCGACCGGAAGTAGAGCTAAGGCGAGCAGGCAGGCAGCGCGAGTGGCGACGACAGCAGCTGTCCTAGCTGAAATTCGCTCTCTCATTTGGACGCGGCGGCACACCAGTGTACGGCGACCGCCCGCGGGTTTCTATCCCGTATGTGCAGTGGAAATGTGCAGACCTCGCCGGTAGGAGAGGCCACCTACGGCGCAGGACCGAAGTCATTGAAGACAAGCGCTCGTCGCCGAAACAGCAGGCCCTCGGAATCGAAGCCGCGGGGATCGGGTCCCCGCGGCGGCCAGGCCTGTTTGTGCGCCGCGCTCTTCTCCCATTCCAGCTTCGTCGCGTCCTTGCCCGCCACGGAATAGAGCACCTGGGTGTTGCGCGTCTTGAGGAATTCCTCCAGGGGCTCGCCGCGCATCGCCGCATAAATGTGCAA
>Ga0187778_10000892_pt1 | contig 21422 bp, 21 predicted proteins | sample 1015_Q2_SP5_20_M_FD_132418 | JGI IMG/M metagenome (GOLD analysis project Ga0187778, IMG submission 132418) | Tropical peat soil microbial communities from peatlands in Department of Meta, Colombia - 1015_Q2_SP5_20_MG | ecosystem: Environmental > Terrestrial > Soil > Wetlands > Peat | place...
CGGCCGCTCGCTCCTCGCCGCGGGCGTGCGGGCGGTGGAGGGCGACTTCGACGCCGACGACGCGGTCGAGATCGTCGACGCCGCCGGCACACCGTTCGCCAAGGGCCTGGTCCGGCTCTCGTCCTCGTCGCTGCGGTCGGTCGCGGGCCGGCGTACCGCGGACCTCCCCGAAGGAATGGCACACGAGGTGGTCCACCGCGACGACCTCGTCGTGCTCGCACGCTGAGGGCCGCGCCGGCGCGCACGACGCCGGGCGGGCAGGCCGGCCGGCGGGGGGTAGGTCGCGGCGGCGGTAGCCTTGGACATGGCCGCGCCCGCACTGCACGAGCTCGGCGGACGGGCCAAGGCCGCCGCCGGCGCCGTCGCCGCGGCAACCGGGGCCACCAAGGACGCGGCCCTGCTCGCCGCGGCCGACGCCCTCGAGGCGGACACGGCACGGGTGCTCGCCGCCAACGACGACGACGTCGCCCGGGCCCGTGCCTCGGGGGCCGGCGCGACCCAGCTCGACCGGCTCGGGCTGACGCCGGCCCGGGTCACGGCGATGGCGGACGGGTTGCGCCACGTCGCCGCGCTGGCCGACCCCGTGGGCGCGGTGGTGGCCGGCGGGGTGCGCCCCAACGGCCTGCGCGTCGCCCAGGTGCGGGTCCCGCTCGGGGTGGTGGGGATCATCTACGAGAACCGCCCCAACGTGACCAGCGACGCGGCGGGGCTGTGCCTCAAGGCCGGCAACGCCGCCATGCTGCGGGGGTCGGCGAGCGCGCTGGCCTCCAACCAGGCGGTGGTGGCCTGCCTGCGTCAGGGGCTGGCCAAGGCCGGGCTGCCCGAGGACGCCGTGGTGCTGGTGGAGGACACCAGCCACGAGGCCGCGGTGTCGTTCATGCAGCTGGAGGGCATCGTCGACTGCCTGGTGCCCCGGGGCGGCCCCTCCTTGCTGGCCAGCGTGCGGGAGCACGCCACGGTGCCGACCGTGATCGACGGCGACGGCAACTGCCACGTCTACGTCGACGGGGCGGCCGACCTCGACATGGCGGTGTCGATCCTCGTCAACGCCAAGATGCAGCGTCCCGGTGTCTGCAACGCGGCCGAGTCGCTCCTCGTGCACGAGACGGTCGCCCCCGCCTTCTTCGCCCTGGCCCGCCCGGCCCTCGCGGGCGTGACGGTGGTGGGAGACGACCGGGCGCAGGCCCTGTGGCCCGGGATGGGCACGGCCACCGAGGAGGACTTCGCCACCGAGTTCCTCGACCTCAAGCTGTCGGTGGCGGTGGTGTCCTCGCTCGAGGCGGCGGTGGCCCACATCGCCCGCTTCGGGTCGGGCCACTCCGAGGCCATCGTGACCGACGACGTGCACGCCGCGGACCGCTTCGTGCGCGCCGTGGACGCGGCGGCGGTGGTCGTCAACGCCTCGACGCGCTTCGTCGACGGCGGGGAGCTGGGGCTCGGCGCGGAGATCGGGATCTCGACCCAGAAGCTCCATGCCCGCGGGCCCATGGGACTGGAGGCGCTGACCTGCGTCAAGTGGGTGCTGCGCGGAGAGGGGCACGTCCGGTGAGCAGCGACGGCGGAGGTGTGCCCAGCCCGTTGGGGTTCCCCGAGCCCGGGCCGCCGCGGTTCGGGTCGGTGGGCGAGGTGCGGACCCGGCTGGGCGAGGCGGGATACCTGGCCGACGACGCCATCGCCGGCGTGGTCTACCTGGCCGATCGCCTGGCCAAGCCGGTCCTGGTCGAGGGCCCCGCGGGGACGGGCAAGACGGAGCTGGCCAAGTCGGTGGCCAGGGTCACGGGGAGCCGGCTCATCCGGCTCCAGTGCTACGAGGGCCTCGACGAGTCCAAGGCCCTCTACGAGTGGAACTACAAGAAGCAGCTGCTGCGCATCCAGGCCCAGCGGGTGGTCGGCCAGGACGAGCCCGCCGCGGACGGCCCGCGCTGGCGCGAGCTCGAGGAGGACATCTTCTCCGAGGAGTTCCTCCTCACCCGCCCCCTGCTGGAGGCCATCCGCTCGACCGAGCCGGTGGTCCTGCTCGTCGACGAGGTCGACCGGGTCGAGCTCGAGACCGAGGCGCTGCTGCTGGAGGTGCTCTCGGAGTACCAGGTGTCGATCCCCGAGCTCGGCACGGTGCGGGCCCAGCGCATCCCGCTGGTGTTCCTCACGTCCAACAACACCCGGGAGCTCTCGGAGGCCCTGAAGCGCCGGTGCCTGTACCTGCACCTCGACTACCCGTCGCTCGAGCGCGAACGCGACATCGTGCTGACCCGCGTGCCGGGGATCGGCGACGAGCTCGCCGACCAGGTGGCGCGTATCGTCCGGTCGCTTCGGACCCTGGAGCTCAAGAAGCACCCCTCGGTGTCCGAGACCCTCGACTGGGCGCGCACCCTGGTGGTGCTCGGGATCGAGTCGATCGACGCCGAGCAGGCCAAGGAGACGCTCCACGTGCTGCTCAAGTACCGCAGCGACCTCGAGCGGGCGGCCAAGGAGCTCGCCCTCGTGGACGAGGCGCGCGCCTAGCCAGGGCCGTCGTGCTCGACGTCCTCACCGGGTTCGTCGACGAGCTGCGGGCCGCGGGGCTCCCGGTGTCGTTGACCGAGGCCATCGACGCGGCCGAGGCCGTCGGCCACATCGAGTTCGAGGACCGCGCCGCGCTCAAGGGTGCCCTGGCGGCCACGCTCGTCAAGTCGGCCGCCCACTGGAAGGCGTTCGAGACGGCCTTCGAGGTGTACTTCTCCCTGCGCGGCCCCCAGTACGGGATCGAGCCGCCCGAGGCGGCCGAAGGGCCGGCACAGGAGGCGGCGGGCGAGGCCGCGCCGGGGAGCGAGGGCCGGCGCCAGGGCGGGGGCGGGGGCGAGAGCCTCACCCGCGAGGAGCTGGCCGAGATGCTGTTCCGGGCCCTGCTGGCGGCCAACGACGCCCAGATCGCCGCCCTGGCCCGCGTGGCGGTGAGCCGCTACGCGGGCATGGAGCCCGGACGCCCGGTGGGCGGCACCTACTACCTCTACCGGACGCTGCGGAACCTCGACCTCGAGGGCCTGGCCGAGCGGCTCCTCGAGACAGCCCGCGCCCAGGCCGCCGACGGCCGGCTGACCCCCCTCGAGGAGCGCCTGGCGCGCGACGAGTTCCAGGCCCGGCTGGAGCGCCTGCGCCGGGAGATCGAGGACGAGATCCGTCGGCGCCTCGTCGCCGACCGCGGCACCGAGGCCCTGGCGCGCTCCCTGCGCAAGCCCCTGCCCGAGGACATCGACTTCATGCACGCCACGCGCGACGAGCTCACGGCGCTGCGCCGGGCCATCCACCCCCTCACCCGCAAGCTGGCCGTGCGCCTCGCCCGCAAGCGACGCCACGGCCGCCGGGGCCCCCTCGACTTCCGGGCCACCATTCGCCACTCGCTGTCCACCGGCGGGGTCCCGGTCGACCCCAAGTTCCGATACCCGCGCCCGGCGAAGCCCGAGATCTTCGTCATCGCCGACATCTCGGGGTCGGTCGCCGCCTTCGCCCGCTTCACGCTGCACCTCGTCTACGCCATCAGCTCGCAGTTCTCCAAGGTGCGCAGCTTCGTCTTCATCGACGGGATCGACGAGGTGACGCGGTTCTTCGAGGGGACCGACGACGTCGCCGAGGCGGTGCACCGCATCAACACCGAAGCGGACGTGATCTGGGTCGACGGGCACTCGGACTACGGGCACGCGCTGAGCGTGTTCTGGGAGCGCTGGGGCGAGGAGATCACACCGCGCACGAGCGTGCTCCTGCTCGGCGACGCGCGCAACAATTACCACGCCACCCAGTCGTGGGTCGTCCAGGAGATCCGCCACCGAGCCCGCCACGTCTACTGGCTGAACCCCGAGCCCCAGGCGTACTGGGGGACGGGCGACTCGGTGGTGGGCGAGTACGCGGTGCACTGCGACGACGTCGTCGAGTGCCGCAACCTCCGCCAGCTCGAGCGCTTCGTGGCGGAGCTGGCGTGAGCCAGCGGCCCGCCGCCGTGCCCGCCGGCGTGCGCACCACGGCACCCCCGGCCGCCGTCGCCACCCGCCTCGTGCTGGTGCGCCACGGCGAGGCCGTCTGCAACGTGGAGGGGGTCGTGGGAGGCCGGCGCGGCTGCACGGGCCTCACCGACGGTGGCCGGGCCCAGGCCCGGGCGCTGACCCGACGGCTCGAGGCGACGGCCGAGCTGGCCGGCGCCGGTGCGCTCTACGCCAGTGTCCTGCCCCGGGCGCTGGAGACGGCGGCGATCGTGGCGCCGGGTGTGGGCGGGGGGCTGGCGGTCGTCCCCGACTGCGGCCTGTGCGAGCTGCACCCCGGCGAAGGCGACGGACTGCCGTGGGCCGCGTTCCTCGAGCGCTTCGGCGAGCCCGACTGGGACCGCGACCCCACCACGCCGCTCGCACCAGGCGGCGAGAGCTGGAACGGCTTCGTCGCCCGGGCCGCGGCCGCGCTGGAGGCCCTGGCCCGCCGTCACCGTGGTGAGACCGTGGTGGCCGTGTGCCATGCGGGTGTGGTGGAGGCGTCGCTGATCCGGTTCGTGCCCGCAGAGGGCGGGCGGCGCCTGAAGTTGCGCACCGACCACACCGCGCTGACCGAGTGGGAGCTCGACGAGGGCGGATGGCGGCTGCTGCGCTACAACGACGCGACCCACCTGCTGGGCGACGGGCCGGTCGCGTAGGGTTCGGGCCATGGCAGGCGACGGGCGCAGGGTCCTGGTGCTGGCGGCGGACCTCTTCGAGGACAGCGAGCTGCTCTACCCCGTCTACCGCCTCGGCGAGGAGGGGATCGCGGTGACCGTCGCCGGCCTCGCCGTCGCGCCCGTCACCGGCAAGAAGGGCCATGGGCCCTTCCCGGTCGACACCACCGTCGACGAGGTGCGGGCCGAGGACTACGACGCGCTGGTGGTCCCCGGAGGGTTCGCACCGGACGCGCTCCGGCGCTCCGCCGCCGTGCTCGAGCTCGTTCGGGCCTTCGACGCGGCCGGCAAGCCCATCGCCTTCATCTGCCATGCGGGGTGGGTCCCCATCTCGGCCGGGATCCTGCGCGGCCGGCGGGCGACGAGCGTGGGCGCGATCAAAGACGACATGGTCAACGCCGGCGTCGACTGGGTGGACGAGGCGGCCGTGGTCGACGGGAACCTGATCTCGGCCCGCACCCCCGCCGACCTCGGCCCCTGGATGAAGGCGCTGCTCGCCGCGCTCTGACCGGGGCGTGCAGAGGCGGCCCGGCCGAGGCCCGCCTAGCCGCGCAGGAACTCCGCCACCCGGAAGGCCAGGTCGATGGACTGGCGCGCGTTGAGCCGGGGGTCGCAGGTCGTGGTGTAGCGCTCGTGCAGCTGGTCCTCGGCGATGTCGCCGAAGCCGCCGAGACACTCGGTGACGTCGTCGCCCGTCAGCTCGACGTGCACGCCGCCCGGCCAGGTCCCCACGGCGCGATGGGCCGCGAAGAACCCCTCGAGCTCGGCCAGGATGTCGTCGAAGCGCCTGGTCTTGCGGCCGCTGTCGCTGACGAAGGTGTTGGCGTGCATCGGGTCGCAGGCCCACACCACCGGGTGCCCGGCATCGCGCACGGCCTCCAGCAGTGCCGGCAGCAGGTCGGCGGCCTTGCGCGCCCCCATGCGGGCGATCAGCGTCAGCCGCCCCGGCACGCGGTCGGGGTCGAGCCGCTCGCACAACGCGAGGACGTCGTCCGCCGTAGCGGTCGGCCCGACCTTCGCCCCCACAGGGTTGTGCACGCCGCGGAGGAACTCGACATGGGCACCGTCCACGTTCCGGGTGCGCTCGCCGACCCACAGCATGTGGGCGGAGCAGTCGTAGTAGTCCCCGGTGATGGAGTCGCGCCGCGTGAGCGCCTCCTCGTAGCCGAGGATCAGGGCTTCGTGACTGGTGTAGAAGTCGACCTCGTGCAGCGCCTCCTCGCGCGCGAGGTCGATGCCGCAGGCGGCCATGAACCGCAGCGCCCGGTCGATCTCCGCCGCGATCCGCTCGTAGCGCCGTCCCTCGTCGCTCGAGGCCACGAACTGCTGGTTCCACAGGTGGACCTGGCTGAGGTCCGCGAACCCGCCCTTGGTGAAGGCCCGCACGAGGTTCAGGGTGGAGGCGGACTGGTGGTAGGCGGCGACCAGTCGCGCCGGGTCGGGGACACGCGCACCGCGCTCGGGCGCCTCGTCGTTCACCATGTGCCCGCGGAACGCGTCGATCTCCTCGTCGCCGACCAGCTCGGTCGGCGACGAGCGCGGCTTGGCGAACTGGCCGGCGATCCGGCCCACCTTCACGACCGGGACCCCGGCCCCGTAGGTGAGCACCACGGCCATCTGCAGGATGACCTTGAGCTTGTCGCGGATGCTGTCGGCGGAGAAGTCCGCGAAGGACTCGGCGCAGTCGCCTGCTTGGAGGAGGAAGGCGCGTCCCGCGCTCACCTCGGCCAGTGCGCCGCGCAGACGCCTCGCTTCACCGGCGAACACCAGGGGTGGCACGCCGGCCAGCTCCTTGAGCGCGCGCTCGAGCCCGATCTCGTCGGGCCAGGCCGGCTGCTGTTGCGCGACGAGCCGCCGCCAGCTGTCGGGGCTCCACTGGGATGGCGCCATGGGCACCAGCGTAGGGGGTCCACGCCTAGGCTCGGTGCGCATGGACGCCGAGCGCATCGGGATCCTCGGCGGCACCTTCGACCCGGTCCACGTCGGCCACCTGTTCGCCGCGGTGGCCGCCCGCTACGAGCTGCAGCTCGATCGCGTGCTGCTGGTGGTGGCGAACGAGCCGTGGCAGAAGGTCGGGGAGCGCCCGGTCACGCCGGCGGAGGCTCGCTTCGCCGTGGTCGCCGCGGCCGTCGAGGGCCTGGAAGGAGTCGAGGCGAGCCGTGTCGAGATCGACCGCGGCGGACCCAGCTTCACCGCGGACACGGTGGCCGAGCTGCGGGCGGCGCACCCCGGCGCCGAGCTGTTCCTCGTGGTGGGGTCGGACATCGTCCCCGAGCTCGGGACGTGGCGGCGCATCGACGAGGTGCGCGACGAGGTCGTCCTCGCCGTCGTCGACCGGCCGGGCCGCACCCGTCCGGACGACCCGCCGGGCTGGAAGGTCCGCCGGGTGGCCATCCCCGCCCTCGACGTCTCCAGCAGCGACCTGCGGGCCCGCCTGGCGGCCGGGCGGCCCGTCGACCTCCTCATCCCCGAGTCGGCTATCCGTTGCATACGCGCACAGGGTCTGTACGCTCTGGGGAGATGAGCAGTCCGGTCGCGCCAAGCAGGGTCGGGAGCACCGTGACCGGGCCTGCGATCATGTCTCGGCGCGAGCAGCGGCGCCGTCGCTCGCAGCGGCACCTGCTCATGGCGGTCGGCCTCCTGGCTCTCGCCGCCCTCCTGCTCGTCGCCGTCCTCGTCCTCGACCACGGCGCGCCGGGTCGCGGCCCCACGACCGGAGTCATCGCACACGTGACGGCGAGCCCGCGCCGGTGACGGCCTCCGCCGACGGGGTGACGGCCTCCGCCGACGGGCTTGCGGCCCCGGCCGACGCGGGTGCGATGCGCCGAGGAGTGCCCACCGCAGCGATCGAGGCGGCGAGCGCGGCGGACGACAAGCAGGGCGAGGACACGGTGATCCTCTTCATGGGCGACCTGCTCGGCGTGACCGACGCCTTCGTCATCACCAGCGGTCGCAACACGCGCCAGGTGCGCACCATCGCAGAGAGCGTCGAGGAGCGCGTGAAGCAGCGTTGCGGCCGCGCGCCGCTGGCCATCGAAGGCCTGCGCGACCTGCACTGGGTGCTGATGGACTACGGCGACTTCCTCGTCCACGTGTTCCTCGACGAGACCCGCGCGTACTACGACCTCGAGCGGCTCTGGGGCGACGCACCCCGCGTCGACTGGGCGTCGTCGACGACCTGACGTCGCTCCTCGTCGCCGCGCCGGCTCCCCAGGGATCACACCTAGGGCGCCGGCACCGGGGCCAAGGGCGCGAACTGGTCGGGGGTGGCCACCGGCACATCGGCCCCGTTGGCAACGGGCACCTCGACGGCCTGGCCGCCGAGCTCGAAGGCCACGCCGTGCACCCCCGGCTGGGCCGTCGCGGTGAACACGAACTGGGCGACGGCCTCGATCTGGGGCGGGCCGACCAGCTGTGTGAAGGGCCCGGCGAGGTTGACCGTGGCGATCCCGCCCGACACCGCCGCGGAGAGCACGGTGGTCTGCGGCGGGACCGCGCTCGACAGCCCCGCCGTCGCCTCGCTGGCCGTGGGCCCCGCCACCAACGCGTCGAGGACGCTGGTGAGCGGCGCGGGCACGGCCACGTCGCGGGCCACGCTGACGAGGCGGCCGCCCCCGTTGACGAGGAAGATGGGCACCGACACGGCCACCGGCGACGGCTGCGTCGTGGTCGTCGTGGCCTGCGACGACGGCTGCAGGAGGCCGAAAGGCACGGCGCTCGGGGCCAGGGCGTGCGGCGAGGTGTCGATGGGGATGCCGCACGCGGCGAGCCCGAGCGCCGCGCCGGCGACCAGCACGGCCGCCACCGCCCACGCCCGAGTCCGGGGCCGGGCCCGTCGTGCCTCGCGCCCGCTCACCGGCGCCTCGCCCTTTCGCCCGCCGCGGCGACCGGGGCCGCCGACTCGTCCGGCGTGTCCTCGCCTCCATCGCCCGGCACGGGTCGGGACACCTCGTCGGGCACGCCCGCCGGTTCGTCCGCCCGTGCGCCCGGGGGTGGACGGTCGATGGGGAGCTCGACGACGAACCGGTGCTCCCCGTGGGTGCCCGACTCGGCCCAGACCCGGCCGCCGTGCAGCCGGACGTGCTCGCTGACCAGGGACAGGCCAAGCCCCGAGCCCTCGGTCACCCCCCGGGACCCCGCGCTCTGCCCGCGGTAGAAGCGCTCGAAGATCCGGTCACGCTCGCCCGCGGGGATCCCCGGGCCCCGGTCCGCCACCACGAGGCGGACGCCCGCCGGCGCGGGTTCGACGGCGAGTCGGGTCACCCCGCCCGCGTACTGCTCGGCGTTTGCCACCAGGTTGGCGACGACGCGTTCGATGCGCCGCTTGTCAACCCACAGGCGCGTGCCGGCCACCCGCTGGTCCACCTCCACCGGCACCTCGCCCGCGCCCACGGCGGCCGCCGCCTGGCGCATCAGCTCGCCCACCTCGACCTCTTCGAGCGAGAGCTCGGCGGCGCCGGTGTCGACCCGGCTGATCTCGAGCAGGTCGTCGACCATCCGCCGGAACCGCCGGAGCTCGGCGGTGAGCAGGGCCAGGGCCTGGCGGCTGCGCGCCGACATGGACTGCGCGTGCGCCTCGAGCACCTCGAGCGCCGTCGTGGCCGTGGTCAGGGGCGAGCGCAGCTCGTGGCTGACGTCCGAGGTGAAGCGCACCTCGCGCTCGATCCGCTCCTGGAGGGCGTCGGCCATCTCGTTGAACGAGGCGGCCAGGGGCGTGAGGTCGGGGTCGTCGGCCGGCGTCAGCCGGGTGTCGAGCCCACCCCGGGCGATCTCCTGGGCGGCGCGTGACACGTCGGCCAGCGGTCGCAGGGCGCGGCCGCTGGCCCAGCGGCCGGTGATGGTGCCGCCGATGGTGGTGACCAGCGCTGCGCCGGTCAGCGCCAGGGCGAGGATGCGCAGCGTCCGGGCCAGCTCGTCGAGGGTGAAGACCTCGAAATAGGCGGCGCTGACGCTTGGGAGCGGGATCCCGACGACGAACTCGGGTGTGGTCCCCAGGTCGAACTGCTGGGTCGCGGGCGTGCCCGAGACGACCAGCGTGCGCAGGGCCAGGGGGATCGCGTCGCGGTCCACCGAGATCGACGTCGAGTACCACTGCTCGTGGAGCTCCAGGACCGACAGGGACCCGGGCACGGTGTCGAGCGACGCCAGCAGCTGGGTGACGTCGACACCGGTCGAGCGCAGCGTGGAGCGGGCAAGCGAGGCGTTGACGTAGGCCTGCCGCAAGATGGCGTCCTCGCGCTCGCGCACGAAGAACTGGCGCGCCGTGAAGTAGGTGATCGTGGCCATGGCCGTCGACAGCAGCAGCGCGCCGAGCCCGAAGGTGACCGTCACCCGTGCCCGGAGACCGAGCCGGCCCCAAGGACGGCGCCAGGCCAGGGCGCGCGTCATACGACCAGCTTGTAGCCCATGCCGCGCACTGTCTGGATGTGCCGGGGATTGGCGGGGTCGGCCTCGATCTTGGTCCGGAGCCGCCGGATGTGGACGTCGACGAGACGCCCGTCGCCGAAGTAGTCGTAGCCCCAGACCCGGTCCAGGAGCTGCTCCCGGCTCAGCACCCGCCCCGGGCTCACCGCCAGCTCGCACAGCAGGCGGAACTCGGTGCGGGTGCAGTGGATCTCCTCGCCGCCCCGGCGCACCGTGCCCTCGTCGGGGCGCACCTCGATGTCGCCGAAGGCCAGGACGCTGGGCTCGTCCACGGGCCGGGCCCGGCGCAGCAGGGCGCGGATGCGCGCCGCGAGCTCCTTGGCCACGAATGGCTTGGTCACGTAGTCGTCGGCGCCAGCCTCCAGGCCGGCCACGACGTCGTGGGTGTCGGTGCGCGCGGTGACCATGATCACCGGCACGGCGCTCGAGCGCCGGAGCTGGCGGCAGCACTCGAACCCGTCCATCCCCGGGAGCATGAGGTCGATGAGCACCACGTCGGCGGGCTGATCGGCGAAGCGCTCGAGCGCCTCCTCTCCCGCACCCGCTTCGTCGACCTCGTAGCCCTCGTCCTCCAGGGCCAGGCGCAGCGACGCGCGGATCCGGGCGTCGTCCTCGACCAGAAGGATCTTGCTGCTCATCGGTCCCGGCTCACCTCGTCTGTACGCCGCCGCGGACCGCGGGGGCCCGGTCGCCGACCGGGCGCCGGCTCAGGTCTCGAGCCAGATCTGGGTCGGCCAGATCGTCCCGACCACCATGCCCTGGGCCTTGGCGCCCGAGGGCGTGGTCGGGTTGTTCCAATTCTGCACCTTCGGGCCGCTCGCCACCGCCCAGGTGGTCCGGTCGTTCCAGATGTAGGGGAGATCCTTGTTGAGGAGCTGCGCCACCTGCTGGTACGCCTGGGCCCGGGCCTGGGGGTTGGTGGAGCGCCGGCCCGTCTGCAGCGCCGCCTCGACCTGGGGGTCGGTGTTGCGGGCGAAGTTCACGGCGAACCCCGGCTGGACCTCGGTGGGGCTCCACCACAGGTAGTTGATGTCGGGGTCGGCCGCCGCGAACTGGCGCCACACCAGGGCCTGGAACTTGCCCGCCAGGGCGTCGTTGATCTCGTCCGCCTGCTGGATCTGGGCCAGCTGCACCTGCATGCCGACGTTCTGGAACTGGACCTGGAGGTACTGCGCGATCTTGACCGCGTAGGCGGAGTTGGTGGACGTGAGCGTGAAGCTGACCGGCTTGCCGGTGGAGCTCTGGACCTGTTGCACGAGCGAGCGCGCCTGGCTCGGGTTGTAGGCCGGATACCCCGGCGAGGAGGTGTAGTAGGGGGTGCCCTGGACGAATGGCTGGTCGCAGGGTGCGTTCACCCCCTTGTCGATGATCTGGGAGAACTGCTGCGAGCTGACGGCCATGGCCATGGCCTGGCGCACCCGGCTGTCGGTCATCGGTGCGGCCTGGAGGTTGAGCATGACGAAGTTCATGTCCGGCTCGCCCACGATCTGCCCCGAGTCGTCGACGTAGTCGTAGCTCGGGTTGTCGCGGAACTGCAGGATGACCGTGGGGTCGTCGGTGTGCATGATCCCGATCTGCCCGCTGGTCAGCGAGTTGCCGCGCTGGCTGTTGTCGATGATGGGCCGGTAGGTGATCGAGTCCAGGTAGGGCATGCCCGTGCGCCAGTAGCTCGCGTTGCGGTTCGCCGTGAAGTGGTCGTTGGGCACCCATTCGCCGAACTTGAAGGGACCGGTGCCCACGGGGTGGGTGGCGCTGTTGGGGTTGGCGATCATCGAGGGGGCGACGATGTAGCCGATCTGCCCGCCGATGCCGCCGGCCAGGTAGGCGGGGAAGGGCACCCAGGGCTGGTTCATGGTCACGGTGACGGTGGTCGGGCTGCTCACGCTGACCTTGGTGATGGGCGCCACGGTGAACGAGTAGATCCCGCTCAGGAAGTGCTCCATGCTGCCCGCGATGGCGGCGGCGTCACAGGGCGTGCCGTCGTGGAACGTCACGTCGGGGCGCGCCGTGATGGTCCACACCGAGTAGTCGGCGTTGGGAGTGACCGCCTGGGCGAGATAAGGCTGGATGCTGCCGTCGGCGGCCACGATCGTGAGCGGGTCGAAGACGGTGCGCGCGTAGAGCACGCCGACCTCGTCGAAACGCGCCGATGCCGGGTCGAACCCCTGGTCCTCGGCCTCGATGCCGAAGACCAGGGTGCCGCCCTGCTTCGGGGTCCCGGTCGACACGCCGTTGCGCGTCCCCGACGACGTCGAGCCGGCGGACGACGAGCTGCAGGCCGACAGCAACGTGCCCATGCCCGTGCCCGCTGCTGCGACCCCGGCGACGGTGACGGCGCCGCGGGCGAGGAACCCTCGACGGTCGATCCGATCAGGCATCGCGTCTTTCCCCCTCGTCGTGCTCGCGGCCCGGAGCCCGGCCCACCGCGCCCTTCGACCAGTCGCCCTGTCCCCCCGGGCAATGCCAGTACTGACGGAGGCCAGTACGGACGGAGGATAGCCCTCGGGCCAGCGCCGGCGGGGTAGCCTCGGCGCATGGGCTGGGACCTGGGGGCCTACTCCCGGTCGATCGCAGGACAGTCCCCGGCGACGGTCCGCGCCTATGTCACCGACGTGCGCGGCTTCGCCCAGTGGGCCGAGCGAGGGGGGGTGCACGACGCGTCGGGAGTGGAGCGCGTGCTCCTGCGGCGCTACCTCGCCTATCTGACGACGCGCCGCTACGCGCGCACGTCGGTCGCCCGCAAGGCCTCCGCGTTGCGTCAGTACTTCGCCTGGCAGTGCCGGCGCGGCGCCATCGCCGAGGACCCCGCTCGGCGGCTCACGGCGCCCGCCGGCGGCGCGCGCCTGCCACGGGTCCTCGACCGGCGCGAGCTCGCCGCGGTGCTCGAGCCGGGCACCGAGCGACGCGAGGGTGCCGAGGGGCCCGTCCGCCCGCGCGCGGCCGCGCTCGACGCCCGCGACGACGCCGTCCTCGAGCTGCTCTACGGGTCCGGGCTGCGGGTGGGCGAGCTCTGCGGGCTCGACGTGGGCGATCTCGACCTCCCCGGTCGGACCGTGACCGTGCTGGGCAAGGGGAACAAGGAGCGGCGCCTCCCCATGCACGACCGCTGCCGCGACGTGCTCGTGTGCTGGCTGGAGGAGGGTCGGCCAAGGCTGGTGGGGCCGGACACACCGGCCCGCGCCGTGTTCCTCAACAGCCGGGGACGGCGCCTTGGCACCCGGGACGTGCGGCGGATCCTCGACCGGCGTGCACCGTCGCCCACCCACCCCCATGCCCTGCGGCACAGCTTCGCCACGCACCTGCTCGACGGGGGTGCCGACCTCCGTGTGGTCCAGGAGCTCCTGGGTCACGCCAGCTTGCAGACCACACAGGTCTACACTCATGTCAGCAAGGAGCGACTGCTCTCGGTGTACGGGGAAACTCACCCCCGAGCCTAGGGGGGAGGCGGGTGTCGGAAGAAGACGCAACGAGCCGGCTCTGGTCCGAGTACAAGGCTTCGGGCGACCGCCACATCCGCGACCAGCTGATCGTCCTCTACTCGCCGCTGGTCAAGTACGTGGCCGCGCGCGTGGCCGTCGGTCTCCCGCAGCACGTCGACGGGTCGGACCTCGTCAGCTACGGCATCATCGGGCTGATCGACGCCATCGACCGCTTCGACCCCGTCCGCCAGGTCAAGTTCGAGACCTATGCCATCCCCCGCATCCGCGGCGCGATCATCGACGAGCTGCGTGCCATCGACTGGGTGCCGCGTTCGGTTCGCGCCAAGGCCCGCCTGGTCGAGCAGGCCTACGCCACGCTGGAGGCCTCGCTGCTGCGGACGCCCACCGACGCCGAGGTGGCCGCCGAGCTCGGCATCTCCGAGCGCGAGCTCCAGGACATCCTGCGCCAGGTGTCCTTCGTCGGCGTCGCCGCGCTCGACGAGGTCTTCATGGTCGGGGGCGAGCGGGCGGACCGGACCACGCTGGGGGACACCATCGCCGACGTCTCGGACGGGCCCGTCGCCCTGTTCGAGGACAAGGAGGCCAAGGAGATCCTGGCCCAGGCGATCATGGGTCTGGGCGACCGCGAGCGAAAGGTCCTCTCGCTCTACTACTACGAGGGGCTCACCCTGGCCGAGATCGGGGACATCCTGGGGGTCACCGAGAGCCGGGTGTGCCAGATCCACACCAAGGCCGTCCTCCAGCTGCGGGCCAAGCTCAGCGGCGGCCGGCCCGAAGGCGGCGAGCCCCGGGGCCGCGGGCGCGGCCGTCCGTCCAAGTCCAGCGTCGCCGCCACCGGCTGATAACCTGAGGGCCCCGCCGCCTGGCGGTGGTGGGAACCCGAACCGACACCGAAGCACCCGGACGCGTCCACGGTCGCCCCTTGCGGGGTGCAGCGCCGGGGAAGGACAACCGATGGGAGGACCAGCTGTGGCAGTCGTGACGACCCGCCAGCTGCTGGAGGCCGGCATGCATTTCGGTCACCAGACGCGGCGATGGAACCCCAAGATGCGCCGCTACATCCTCGGCGAGCGCAACGGGATCTACATCATCGACCTGCGCGAGACCCTCAAGGGGGTCGAGCAGGCCTACAACTACGTGCGGGACCTCGTGGCCGGCGGCGGCGTGGTGCTCTTCGTCGGGACGAAGAAGCAGACGCAGGGCCCCATCGCCACCTACGCCCGGGCATGCGGGATGCCCTTTGTGAACGAGCGCTGGCTCGGCGGCATGCTCACCAACTTCGCCACCATCTCGTCCCGGGTCGGCAAGCTGCGGGAGTACGAGGCGATGGAGCGTTCCGGCGACTTCGACGCTATGCCGAAGAAGGAGGGTCTCCGCCACCGGCGCGAGCTCGAAAAGCTGCGCCGCAACCTCGGGGGCATCCGGGACCTGGACCGACTGCCGGACAGCATCTTCGTGATCGACACGAAGAAGGAGCACATCGCCGTCACCGAGGCCAACAAGCTGACCATGCCGATCGTGGCCGTCGTCGACACCAACTGCGACCCCGACGAGGTCACCTACGTGATCCCGGGCAACGACGACGCCATCCGCTCGGGATCGCTCATGTGCCGGGTCATGGCCGAGGCGGTCGTCGAGGGCAGGTGGGTGGCCGAGCACCGCAAGGCGTCGGCGCCGGCCGCGCCGGGCAACGGCTCCGGAAGCGCCCGCAGCGGCGCCCCCCGGGCACGCCGCCAGGCGCCGGCCGAGACCCCCCCCGCGGGGACCCCCGCCGGGAGCCCCGCCGTGGCGTCGGTGGGGGCCACCGCGGCGACCGACACCGCGGCGACCGACACCGCGGCGACCGACACCGCGGCGACCGACACCGCGGCGACCGACACCGCGGCGACCGACACTGTCGCGACCGGCACCGCGGCGACGGCGCCCGCCGGCGACGCCGTCGTGGCGACGACCCCCGAGGAGGTCTGAGCCGTGCCGAAGTTCACCGCCAAGGACGTCCAGGCGCTCCGGCAGGCGACCGGCGCCGGGATGATGGACAGCAAACGCGCGCTCGAGGAGTCCGACGGCGACGTCGAGGCGGCCAAGCGCTGGCTGCGCGAGCAGGGGCTCGCCGGTGCGGCCAAGCGCTCGGAGCGCGAGGCGACCCAGGGGGCGGTGTCCGTGGCCGTCGGGGATCTCGCCGCGGCGATCGTGGAGCTGCGCTGTGAGACCGACTTCGTGGCCAAGGCGGATAGCTTCGTCGCCCTGGCCGACGAGCTGGCGCAGCTTGTCGCGGCCAAGGGGGAGGGTGCGGTCGAGGAGCGAGCCGGGGCCGTCGACGAGCTCAAGACGACGCTCAAGGAGAACATCTCGGTCGGGCGGGTGGTGCACTTCCCGCTCGAGCCTGGCGTCGTGGTGGGGACCTACCAGCACAACCAGGCCGGGCGCGGCGTCAACGCGGTCGTCGTGCTGATGCGCAACGGCAGCGAGGAGCTCGCCCACGACGTCGCCGTGCACATCGCCTTCGCCCGGCCCGGCTGCGTGCGCCGTGAGGAGGTCCCCGACGCGGAGGTCGCGGCCGAGCGGGAGACCGTCGAGAGGATCTCGCGTAACGAGGGCAAGCCCGAGGCCGCGCTCCCCAAGATCGTCGAGGGGCGCATGAACGGCTGGTTCAAGGAGCGGGTGCTGCTCGAGCAGGCCTACGCCAAGGACGAGAAGCGGACGGTCGCCGACGTGATCGGGGCGGCGCAGATCGAGCGCTTCGCCCAGGTCGAGGTCGGCGGCTAGGCCCGCCGGGGACGCCCAATGGGTTCCGCCGGTACGGCGCAGGACGGACACGCCGGCACCCGACGGCGACTGGTCCTGAAGATGTCCGGCGAGGCGCTCGCCTCGTCGTCGTCGGACGAGACGATCGACGCCGAGGTCGTCGAGCGCCTGGCGCGCGAGCTGGCGGCGGCGCGCGAGCAACTGGACCTCGAGCTGGCCGTCGTCGTCGGCGGCGGCAACATCTGGCGCGGGACGTTCGGCGAGGGCAAGGGACTGGACCGGACGACCTCCGACACCATGGGCATGCTGGGCACGGTGATCAACGCCCTGGCGCTGCAGGACGCGATCGAGCGGCACGGCCAGCCGACGCGGGTGCTGACGGCGATCGCCATGGCGGAGGTGGCCGAGCCCTACATCCGGCGCCGGGCCGTCCGCCACCTGGAGAAGGGCCGGGTCGTGATCTTTGCCGCGGGCATGGGCAACCCGTACTTCACCACCGACACCTCCGCCGCCCTGCGCGCCGCCGAGATCGAGGCGGAGATCCTGCTCAAGGGCACACACTCGGGGGTCGACGGGGTCTACAGCGCGGATCCGAAGGTGGACCCCACCGCCGAGCGCTACGACAAGCTCACCTTCATGGACGTGGTGAACCGTGACCTGCGGGTCATGGACCTCACCGCCATCACCTTCTGCAAGGACAACGGCCTGCCGGTGCTGGTGTTCGACCTGATGGGGCCGGGAAACCTGCGTCGCGCCCTTGCCGGTGAGCAGATCGGTACGCTGATCCGGTGACCGACGACGAGCTCTCAGGGGTCGTCATGGAGGACGCCCGCGACCGCATGGACAAGGCGGTCGCGCACACCCAGGCCGAGTTCGCCGGGGTCCGCAGCGGCCGGGCGACCGCCGGTCTGGTCGAGCACCTGAAAGTGGACGCCTACGGGGCGGAGACGGAGCTGCGGACGATGGCCGGGCTCAGCGTGCCCGAGGCCAGGCTCCTCGTCATCTCCCCCTACGACAAGTCGACCCTGCCGAGCATCGAGAAGGCGATCCAGGCCTCGGACCTCGGCATCACCCCCTCCAACGACGGCAACGTCATCCGCCTCACGTTCCCGCCGCTCACCGAGGAGCGACGCAAGGACCTGGTCAGGGTCGTCCGGCACAAGGCCGAGGAGGGGCGCGTCTCGGTCCGGAACCTCCGCCGCAGCGCGCGCCACGAGCTCGAGGCGCTGGAGAAGGCGGGCGACATCTCCTCGGACGTGCTGGAGCGGGTCGAAAAGGAGCTCGAGCGTCTCACTCACGAGCATGTCGCCGCCATCGACAAGCTCCTGGCGCACAAGGAGCAGGAGCTCCTCGAGATCTAGCGCACGAGTCGCCGGCGGTGCCGGCAGGAGGGCGATGGTGGACGAACGCGAGGAGTACGAGTCGGAGGGCGAGGAGGCCGCCGAACCCGTCGCCGAGCGCGTCCGGATCACCGGTGCCGAGCCGGTCGGCGGGCTCGCCCCCGAGGGCGAGCCGGCGTGGGGGAGCGCCATCGGCACCGAGCCCTCGAGCAGCCGTCGCTACCTGGGGTTCGACGTCGAGCCCGAGGAGCCCTCCACGGAGACGCTCGCCCTCGGGTCGCGCGGGGCCCAGGAGACGCCGTCCCAGGAGCCCGATGCCGAGCCGCGGGCGGCGGAGCCGCTGGCGACCGACCTGCCGCACTGGACGGAGCCCCCGACCGGGCAGGTCCCGGCCATCCTCGACCGCCGTGGCGACGACGACGAGGGCCCCCTGGGCGACACCGGTCCCGCGTGGCGCGAGCACCAGCACGAATGGGACGACGCGGCGTTCGAGCCGGCCCTGCTCGCCGACGAAGAGACCCGGGTCGGCGCGCTCGACGACGAGGCGCCGCCGGAGCACCTCCAGTGGGAGTTCGGCGACCTCAGCGAAGAGGACGCCCTCGGCCACGGCGAGGACCTGGCGAGCGCGCCGGCCCCGCTCCCGGCCGTGGCCGAGGCACCCGACGATCGTGACGTGCCCGAGGCGCGTGGGGCGGCGGCGCCCGAGCCCGCACCGCTGGCGTCGGCTCGCCACGTGATCAGCGCCGCGGGCGAGGACGCGGGGGTGGTGCCACCCGACATCACCCACGAGACGGCCGCCGAGGCGCTGCGGGTGGCGGTGCCCCCCGCTGCACGCGCCGTCGCCGCGCAGGACGAGCCGTTGCGGGTCCCGGCCGCCCCCGCGCCGCCGGTCCGGCGGCACGCGGGGTCGGGCCCCCGGGCCAACGGCCGCGGCCAGCCCGCGGGCCGGGGCCCCGAGGCCCCCGGCGGCGGCAAGCGCAACGTGCCCCTGTCGGTGGCCACGGGCATCGTCGCCGCGGTGGTGGCGCTCGTGTGCTTCTCGCTCGGCACGGTCGCCACGGTCGCCCTGGGGACGGTGGTCGTCGTCCTCGCCGCGGCCGAGTGCTTCGCCGCGCTCCGACGTGGCGGCTACCGGCCCGCCACGCTGCTCGGACTGGTCGCCTGCGGTGGGCTGATCGTCGCCGCGTACGCCAAGGGCGTGGCCGCCTTCCCCCTCGTCATCGCGCTGACGGTGGGGGCCACCATGGTCTGGTACCTCGTCGGCGCGGAGCGCGGCTCGCCGACACGGGGGATCGGGGCGACGCTGCTGGGGTTCGCCTGGATCGGCGTCCTCGGGGGCTTCGCCGGCCTCATCCTGGCGCCGAGCCAGTACCCGCACCGCCACGGCATCGCCTTCCTGCTCGGGGCGGTGGTGGCCGTCGTCGGTGCGGACGTGGGCGCGCTCGTCGTCGGCTCGTGGATCGGCCGGCACCCGCTGGCGCCGCGGGTCAGCCCCAACAAGACGTGGGAGGGGTTCGTCGGCGGGTTCGTGGTGGCCGTGGTCGCCTCGGTGGTGATCACCGGGCACATCGCGCCGTGGACGCCCTCGAAGGCCGCGGTGCTCGGCGTGGTCGCGGCCATCCTCGGGCCGATCGGCGACCTGTCCGAGTCGCTGCTCAAGCGCGACCTCGGGCTCAAGGACATGGGGTCGCTGCTCCCCGGGCACGGTGGGGTCCTCGACCGCGTCGACGCCCTGTTGTTCGTGCTGCCCGCGACGTACTACCTCGTCCGGGTACTGCATCTCGGGTGATGTCGGCACGCACGGCGCGTCCGGGCCGTTCGGCCGCGCCGAGCGGGCCGGTGGGCGTGAGCATCCTCGGGTCGACGGGCTCCATCGGCCGTCAGGCCGTCGAGGTCGTGCAGTCCGAGCCAGAGCGCTACCGGGTCGTCGCCCTCGGCGCGGCGCGCTCGGTCGACGAGCTCGCCGCGCAGGCCCGGGCGCTGTGCCCCGAGGTCGTGGCCGTCGCCGACGCCTCGCTGGCCGGGGCGCTCGCGGCGGCGGTACCGTCGGGCACCGAGGTGGTCGCCGGGCACGACGGGCTGGCGGCCCTGTCGCGCCTGGGTGACGTGGTGGTCAACGGCGTGGTGGGCTTCGCCGGCCTGGTGGTGACGTTGGCCGCGCTCGAGTCGGGACGCCGCTTGGCCCTGGCCAACAAGGAGTCGCTCATCGCCGGCGCGCCCGTCGTCCAGCGGGCCCGGGCGACGCCCGGAGCCGAGATCGTCCCGGTAGACTCCGAGCATTGCGCGCTGCACCAGTGCCTGCGTGCAGGGCGGTCGCCGGGCGAGGTGGCCCGTCTGGTGCTCACGGCCAGTGGAGGACCGTTCCGGGGCCGCACCCCGACGGAGCTGGCCGCCGTGGGCGTGGAGGAGGCGCTCGCCCATCCGACCTGGCGCATGGGACCGAAGATCACGGTGGACTCGTCGACGCTGATGAACAAGGGGCTCGAGGTGATCGAGGCGCACGAGCTGTTCGGCGTCGACTACGACCGGGTCGGTGTGGTGATCCACCCCCAGTCGATCGTGCACTCGATGGTCGAGTTCACCGACGGCGCCACGGTGGCGCAGCTGTCGATGCCCGACATGCGACTGCCCATCTCCTACGCCCTCGGCTATCCCGCGCGCGGAACGGTCGCCTTCGGGGCGATCGACTGGACCACGCTGCGCCGGCTCGACTTCGAGCCGCCCGACCGGGACGCCTTCCCCTGCCTCGCGCTGGCGGAGGAGGCCGGCCGCGCCGGCGGCGCGGCCCCGGCCTGGCTCAACGCCGCCAACGAGGTGGCGGTCGAGGCCTTCCTCGCCGGCACCATCACCTGGGGCTCGATCGCCGAGATCGTGGCCGACACCCTCCAGGCCTGCGAGCAGGTGGCACTGGACGACGCCGAGGACGTGGTCGAGGCCGACCGTCGCGCCCGCCAGCGTGCCGCGCTGGCCGTGGAGAAGCGGGCCGGGTCGTCGTGACCGACCTCCGCTCGCCGCACGCCCTCGGCACCGGCGACCCGGGTCCCACCCCCGGCGCGCCGGCGCGCCGGCGTGCCGGGTCGGGGGCGCCGGCGGGCCCGGCCGACGGGTCGCGGGGCGGTTCGTCGATCTCGCCGCGCGACGGGCGACGGGCGCTCGGCCAGCTCGTGTTGATCCTGGTGCTCGTGGTCCTGGCGGCGATGGCCACGGGGACCACGAACCTCCTCGTCGTGATCGCCGCGCTGGTCGTCATGATCATGCTCCACGAGCTCGGCCACTTCGCCACGGCCAAGTGGAGCGGCATGAAGGTCACCGAGTACTTCCTCGGCTTCGGGCCCCGGATCTGGTCCTTCCGCCGGGGTGAGACCGAGTACGGCGTGAAGGCCATCCCCGCCGGCGGCTACGTGCGGATCATCGGCATGGTCAACACCGAGGAGGTGGACCCGGCCGACGAGCCGAGGGCCTATCGGTCCAAGCCCTTCCACAACCGGCTGGCCGTCAGCCTGGCCGGCTCGTTCATGCACTTCGTCATGGCGTTCCTGCTCATCTGGGGGATGCTCGTGTTCGTCGGCGCCCCGGACACGTCCCGGGTGGCCATCGGCGGTCTTGTGCCCGTCAGCGGACAACTCGACCCGGCCCGCGCCGCGGGGATCCGGGCCGGCGACGTGGTCGTCTCCGTCGACGGGCGTGCGGTGACGTCGTTCGACCAGTTCACCGGGGTCGTCTCCTCGCATCCGGGTCAGCCCGTGACCATCGTGGTCGACCGCAACGGGACGCGACACACGGTGGTGGTGACGCCCCATCCCG
>Ga0187778_10000893_pt1 | contig 21379 bp, 19 predicted proteins | sample 1015_Q2_SP5_20_M_FD_132418 | JGI IMG/M metagenome (GOLD analysis project Ga0187778, IMG submission 132418) | Tropical peat soil microbial communities from peatlands in Department of Meta, Colombia - 1015_Q2_SP5_20_MG | ecosystem: Environmental > Terrestrial > Soil > Wetlands > Peat | place...
TCCCGGTAGGATTTATCGGCCCAGGCCCCAAGCAGGAAGGTGAGAAGCAAGAACGGACCAATTGCAACGCGATCGATCGAAGTCACGGCCAGTGGAGACAGCAAAAGCAAACCAGAGGCCAGCAACGCTGTCTCGGGGTCGCCCTGATTTGTGCGCCAGCGATACAGACCGACCGCAACCGCGGCCAGCGCAAGCAGCGTGCAGAGCTTGGCGGCAAGCAAGCTGCCGGAGAAAAACACACCCGCGGGAATGAGGTACACCGCCCGGAAATCCGGTATCCCCATGGTAACGATCGGCGAGACCACCTGGTCGGAGATCGACCAAAGAAAGAGGACCGCCCGGGCGGTTGCTTCGTCCTGGCCGTAGGGAGTGCGATCCAGCAGCGCGACCACCCCCAAGGCCCAGGCGATGAGCGCGACGACCGCCCAGAAACCTTTGGGAACGACGAATCCACGCGCGCCCGGGCGCTCGTTGCTCATTGTTGATCCAGATCAGAAGCTTCGGAGGATGCCCGCACCCGTGCGATGTTGCAGTTGCAAATTCCAAGGCCTGATTGTAGTGGCGCAAGGGTGCTTGTCTCGCCGCTACAACGTTGTCGAAGAATATTGACTTGCTTAACTAGCGAACAGAAAAACCCTCTCTTATTATCGACGCGACGTTGGATGTGCGCTGTGCGAGTTGCGCATCCGCGCGTGGCTTATCGGGGTGAAGCCAACTGCTACAACATCACTCCGTCACCGCAGGAGGAGATTCATGACTCTGAATCGCATCGCCCGTTGGTTGGCGTCTGGCCTTGCGGCCGGCGCTGCCTGGCTCGCGTTTTCGGCGCCGGCCCAGGCGATCCCGCTGTTTGCGCGACAGACGGGACATAACTGTCAGGCCTGCCACATGAGCTTTCCGGAACTGACCGCATATGGCCGGGAATTCAAGCTCAATGGCTATACCTTCGGTCAAGCGCAGCCGATCCCGCTCGCTGTGGCACTCATGGCCGAGTACGACACGATCTCCAACAACGAGGTGCACGATGGGCCCGGCGTACCGACGACCGTCAATTGCACTGCGTGCAATCACGCCACGATGATTCAGTACAGCATATTTTTCGGCGGCCGGATCACCGACAATTTTGGCTTGTTCGGCCAAGGAACCGGCGGCGAGTTTCCGGTTAGTAGCGGCGCGAACGGGGAAACAGGCGGGACATTCACCCTGACGGCAGACAACACTGATATCCGCTACGTGCATCGGTTTGCGACCGAAAGTTCTCTGGAACCGGATATGGTCGTCGGTCTTGATATCAACAACAACCTCATGGTGGAAGATGTCTGGATGACCGGTCCGGCATGGCGCTATCCGAACGGCGGAGGCGGCATCGCATACTCGTTCAATGCTAGCTCCACCTCGACAGCAACATACGGTTTGGGACCGGTCACTGCCCTCTATATCGACAACACGGGCACGACACCAGGAAACGGCGGACCGCAAAAAGAAGTTGGCGTGGGCGTGTACGCATGGTGGCATAAGACCATTTACGCCGAGCTGTCCTTGTACCGGTCTCCGTGGGGCTTCTTCAGCTGGATGGCCTGGGGGTCGGGCGGGAACCAGGCTTCCCAAGACGCTCCCGCCGGTGCACCAGGTACGCTTCTTGCCAACTATAACCCGTACGCCCGTTTGGTATATGAGCGCGATTGGGGTTACCACTCCCTGTCCGTCGGGTTCTTCGGTATTGACGCGAAAACCTACAACTGTAGTCCGTTCGACCAGGCTTGCAATACGTCGACGAATACCTTCAAGGACGGGGCCATCGACGCGCAGTATCAGTACAACAAAGGCCAACCGTGGATTTTCTCGGCGCAGACCTCGTTTGAACATGAAACGAACAATTTCTCGGCCAACGCTACCGGTCCTGCGGCCTACGTCCTTCCAATGTCCTCGACGTCGCATACCCTCAATGAGTTCAACATCAACGGAAGGGCGTACTACGACCGGATGTACGGCGTGAACGTGGGCTACAGCATGATTAAGGGAAGCAGCGATGCATTGCTCTATGGAGCCAACGGCAGTGCCCCAGGCGCCTCCAACACTGGATCGCCGTTTAGCACCTGGTGGACGATCGAGTTGAACTACCTACCGGTGCAAAACATGCGCTTCACCTTGCAATACGTCGCCTACACCAAGCTCAACGGCGGAAGCAGCAACTACGACGGTTTGGGCAATGACGCTTCCGGTCAAAATCACCTGACCGCTGCGATCTGGTGGGCGTTCTAACCGTGGCCTGCACAGGAGAAAATCACATGGAGACGAAAATGACGCGGAAAGCACCGCGAGCCGCCATGCTCCTCACGGGCATCGCGCTGGCTGTCACGACGACCTTCGCGATTTCGGACGAGATGGATCAAGCCAACCAGAAAGCGCTGGCGGCAAAAGTGGCACCGGAAACGGCCCATAGGCTGGCAATTCAGTGGTGTTCGTCTTGCCACGGTCCGGGCGGACGCAGTGTCAACCCCATCTTCCCGCACATCGCAGGGTTGCCAGCCGAGTATTTGGCGAACCAGCTCAAGAGCTTTCACAACCTGAATCAGGATTTCAGGGAGGTGACGCGTGAGGGGTATGTGGAACAGTGGATTCTTAACATTACAGGCTGGCGCAAACCCTATACATCGTATTTCCACTCCAATAACCCCGACTACAAATACGACAACGCTCCGCGCAACGAAGAACGTGCCTGGGACTTCATGAAAGGCGTGGCGCGTGATCTGGACGAGCCGACGATGCAAGCCTTGGCGGATTTCTTTGCCAAGCAAACGCCGGCGCCAGGCGTGGTCGGTGCCGAAGCCAAGGGCGGCAACATCGAGCACGGCAAGAGTCTGTACACGGACGGAGATGCAAGCAAGGGTCTCATCGCCTGTCAGATGTGCCACGGCCCCGAAGGTCACGGCCAAGGCCCGATCCCGCGCCTCGCCGGGCAACATGCGGATTACGTCCTCGTGCAAATGCACGCGATCCAGTCCGGACAGCGCAGCGTCGAGCAGATGGCGCCGCTCGTTGCGAACCTAACCGAACAGGATTTCAAGGATGTCGCAGCGTATGTTCAGTCGTTGAACTGACGGCCGAACGTGTTGGAAGGGATGCACCGTACCCGGTGCATCCGGACATAAAAAACGCGGGGAACGTTACCGGTTCCCCGCGGTTTTTTTTGGTGCGCCCGGCAGGATCAGGGCGCACCTGTTGGGAGGTGCAAGTCCTCTACACACACTGGCAAGGGGACGTGTTCGTCGAGGCCAAGGGCCCCGCTGGCGACTGCAGGCCAGCGCCTTGTCGTGAGGAAGGTCCTGATCGGTAAGGACGCTATCGTTATTTGGCACTGCGTTCCAATTGGCGCGCGGCCGACGGAGGGTGGTCCCAAGCTGACATCCGACGGAGTGCGCGGGAGCCGGAATCCCCAAAATTACCTTTTGCGTTCTGGCAGTGGTGCTGCCGCCGCTCCCCAACATTTTGCTCATCGACCTGAATCGAGTACTGCAGGCCCGTGGTTTGGCCTTCCGCCGCCATACAGACGACTGCAGCGCTTGCGCCCGAAGCAAATGCAGCGGGCGAGCGCATTGTGGCCAGCATCAGAGTATTTCTCGAGCACGTCTTGAAACTGCGCGTGAACGCGGCAAGACGCCGGTAGAGTGATCGCGGGAGCGGAAGTTCGTCGGCTATACAGCGCCACGACGCGCCGGGAGACGCAACGACACATCGCTCCACATATTGTCGTGCGGTTCAAGGAACGGGTGCGCGAAAAATTGTGCGCGCTTGGCAGAGCTCGTTGCGACAGCTCATGGGGGTCCATAATTCGCCCTTACGCGGCTGCGTCGCGTACTTCGGGCATGCGCTGGGCGTCGGCGTCATAGAAAATCCTGACCAATAGGTGCAGCGGCGTCTGCTTTGCCTTCTTTCGCGTGAGCGGCTGCACCCGGCTATGCGTCGCAGACACTGGATTGCGCTCGGGCTCGATCCCGAGCGCGTGTGCAAAGCGTCCGTCAACCGTCGGGGCCCTTGGTCGAATGCGGGGCCCTCCCACCTCAAACAGGCACTTCTCCCAACGCCCGCTTCGCCCACTCGGGGCGGTGGTCTCGCCGCTTGCGAAACGGCACCACCTCCAGCGCGTTTCACGAACCGGCCAATGCTGACCCGCTCGCCCGACGGTGTGGGGAGGATGACGGGGCGAGCTCTCTCTCTAGCCGATGCCGGGCGACTGCCGCGTTATTTGAACGCGGGCCTACGTGCGTTGGCCGCGGGCGCACCCCGTTGCGTCTTACATGCCGGGATGCAGCTTGGGGAAGATGAAGAACCAGGTAACCAGGCCGGCGACGATATTAAAAATCACGAGCGCAACGAGCATTTGCATCCAGAAGCGAAACCAGTTGATGCCGTTCTTGCGCGCAGCGCTGTGAGCGGGCATTTGCGCGCCGGACGCCTGCGCGGGGGCGCCGCCCCTCTCGTTACTCATGTGAACCCCCTTCTCGGAGTGCCGGGTGTTACGTCGCGCGCCAGCGCACTTGATCTGCGTTAATGGCTCGCAAATTTATGTGTCGCGCTTTGCAAAATTGTAGTGGCGGTGACGTTCAGTTCTTTGCGGCGTTGCGGTAGACTTCGCGAGTTTTTTGCTTTGCGTCAATCAGCGAGGATTCCGCATGTCTTCTTCTGCTTCTTCTTCGCTTCCCGAGCCACCTCAGGTGGACCTGGAGCGTCGTGCGGCGATTGTTGCAACCAGTGTGGTTGGCGGCGCCGGCTGCCTTGCCGCCGCCGTTCCTTACGTTGCGTCCTGGGGGCCGTCGGAGCGGGAAAAGGCCGCGGGCTCCGCGGTCGATGTCGATATTTCATCGCTGGCGCCCGGAAAAATGATGGTGGTCGAATGGCGCGGCAAGCCGGTGTGGATCTTGCGCCGTACGCCGGCAATGATCGAATCCTTGCGGGTCGACACCAATCAGCTCGCCGATCCGGATTCGAAACGCACGGCCTTTCCGACTCCGGATTACGTACTCAAGGATCCGGCCCTGCGGTCAATCAAGCCCGAGTACCTCGTGGTCGTCGGCATTTGCACCCACCTGGGATGCTCGCCGAGCGGACCGTTTGCCAGTGGCGAAAATGCGCAGCTGGGCGCCGAACCCGGTTTCATCTGTCCCTGTCACGGGTCGACATTCGATCTGTCGGGCAGGGTGTTTAAGAACAAGCCGGCCGCCGACAATCTGCCGGTGCCACCCTACCGCTATCTGAGCGAGAACACGATCCGCATTGGGGAGGCGCCGCGGGCGTAAGCGGTTTCGCGACGCTCGGGTCGCCTGGCCGGCGGCGCGGGCACGGTGATTGGCAACGGACACGGCAATAACGCGGGAGGAAGGGCTCATGGGTTTGCACAAGACTGCCTACCGGGGACTGATGGGGTGGTTCGACAGCCGCATGCCATCGGCGATGAACGCGTTTCGTGCGCACATGTCGGAGTACTACGCGCCGAAGAATTTCAATTTTTGGTATTTCTTCGGCTCCATGGCGCTCGTGGCGCTCGTCATCCAGCTGCTCAGCGGGATGTTCCTCGCGATGCATTACAAGCCGGATTCGAATCTCGCCTTCTGGTCAGTTGAATTCATCATGCGGGAGGTATCGGGGGGCTGGTTCATTCGCTACATGCACTCGACGGGCGCCTCGTTTTTCTTCATCGTCGTGTACCTGCACATGTTCCGCGGCCTGCTCTACGGCAGCTACCGCACGCCGCGCGAGGTCGTCTGGCTCGTGGGTTGCGCGATCTTCATGGCCCTCATGGCGGAGTCCTTCTTCGGCTACCTGCTGCCCTGGGGACAGATGAGTTACTGGGGCGCGCAGGTCATCATCAACTTGTTTGACACGATTCCTCTCATCGGCCCGGACCTCTCGACTTGGATTCGGGGTGATTTCGTCATCGGCGATGCGACGCTCAATCGCTTCTTTGCCTTGCATGCGTGCGTGATTCCCCTGGTTTTGCTGGGTCTGGCGGTGGTGCACATCTTCGCGCTGCACGACGTGGGCTCGAACAATCCCGACGGGATCGAAATCAAGGATCGGCTGGGTCCCGACGGCCGACCGCTCGATGGGATCCCCTTCCATCCCTACTACTCGGTGCATGACATCTACGGACTGGGATTTTTCTTTCTTGCGTATTTCGGGATCATCTTCTTCGCTCCCGAACTGGGCGGCGTGTTTCTCGAGGGCAACAACTTCATTCCCGCCGATCCGCTGCAGACGCCACAGCACATTGCGCCGCTGTGGTACTTCACGCCGTACTACTCAATTCTGCGAGCGACCACGGAGGGGTTCTTGATCTGGATTGCCGCCTGCGCGTTGGGGCTGGGCGCTCTGGTGTACCTGAGCGTGCGCGACATGCGGCTGCGCATCGGCGTGGGAGCGGCAACGGCCATTGTGCTCGCACTGCTCACTGTGCCCAAGGTGCAGCTCGACGCCAAGCTCTGGGGCGTCATATTGAGCGGGGCCTCGGCGATGATCCTGTTTGCCCTGCCGTGGCTGGACCGCTCGCCGGTCAAGTCGATGCGCTATCGACCCGCGTGGCACAAAGTCGTGCTCGGCGCCTTTGCCGTGGCGTTTCTGGTGCTCGGGTACTTGGGAATGCTTCCGCCCAATCCCACGCGAACGGCCGTTGCGCAGGTCGGAACCGCGATCTATTTCGGCTTCTTTGCTCTCATGCCCTGGTGGAGTCGCATGGGAGAGTTCAAGCCGGTGCCCGAACGCGTGCGCTTTGTGCCACACGCAGGGGGTGCGCGATGAGTCCACGCGCATCGAGGAATCTCGGGGGCATGATGGCGCGGCTGGCCGCTGCGCTGCTCGCGCCCATGGTGCTCGCGCACAGTGTCGCTGCGCAGGAGTTGGCGCTCGATCGCTGGCCGCGCGAACTTGCCTACGATCAGGCCGCTTTGCAACGTGGCGCCAGGCTTTTCGTAAATTACTGTCTGAATTGTCATAGTGCGACCCAGATGCGATGGAACCGTCTGCGCGATATCGGTATCGACGAGGCACAAGTCAAGGCCGAACTCATCTTTGGCGACCAGAAGGTCGGCGACACGATGACGATCGCCATGGCGGCGCGCGACGCGAAGGAATGGTTTGGCAAGGCGCCGCCCGATCTCTCGGTGATCGTGCGCGCGCGTAACACGGCTGAGCACCGGGGAACCGACTATGTCTACACGCTGTTGCGGGGCTTTTACCGTGACCGCAGTACTCTGACCGGGTGGAACAACTTTGTCTATCCCAACATTGCCATGCCCAACATCTTGTGGCAGCGGCAGGGACCCCGGAGCGCGACGATCACGCGAACCGAGTGGCAGGAGCAGACCTCGCCGGACGCCAAGGACAAATCCAAAGGCGAGCTCGTGCGTGTCGTGAGCGCATTTGATGCAAGCGGCAACGTGCAGGTGAGCCGTGCCAAGGCGGAGCGCGAAACGGAGGCCACCGAGGTTTCATTGACGCCGCTCGATCCAAAGCAGGCGGCTGCCTTTGATGGCGACGTGGCGGACCTGGTTGCGTACCTGAACTGGATGTCCGAGCCCACAGCGCGCGAGCGCTACAAAATCGGCGTGTGGGTGATGGGCTTCTTGCTTGTGTTTCTGCTCATCGCGCGCTGGCTCAACGCGACATTCTGGCGCGACATCCACTAGTCGCGGTCGGCGTGCCCCGCGCCGACCGAAGTTCGCGTGCGCGCGTTCGGCCGCAATGTCTGAATCCTTCGCTCGGGCAATCGCGGTCGGCAGCCGCAATTTGGTGCGCTGCGCAATGTGTTTCGCACGCATCACGCGTTGCCGGGGACTACTCGCACGCGGCGTTTCCATGCATAATTCGGCCCGCCGTGCGGTTGCGCGCAATCGACCCGCCCAAATGACCTCACAAGAAATCCGACGTCATTTCGCGCAAGCCGGCCACATGCTTGTCGGGGATCAAAACTCATAAGAAAAACGCTGCGCGGTCGCCAGAATGGCACGGATCGCTGCGCCAGCGTGGAGTTTTTTCGTTAGGCTGTGCGAACACTGCGATTTGAGAATTATCGGATCGCAGACAAAAAGAAAGCAGGAAGCGCCGCGCAAAGCGAAGGCGCGACACGGTTGTGTGGGATGGAGGATTGCAAAACCAAATGAGAACGCTCAATCGTCAGGATCGAGCCCGGCGCGCGGTCGGCTCTCGCGGTCTGCGGCAGTGGCTGGCGAGGGCACTGGCGGCGCTGGCACTGGGCGCGGCGGCCACGCTGGCGTACGCGGGCGACAAAGTGGAACAGCCCATCGAGTTCCCGCACGATGTTCACGCGGGCAAGATGGGCATCAATTGCATGTATTGCCACACCTACGCGCGGCGCAGCCGCGTGTCGGGCATTCCGCCCTTGCGCAAGTGCATCGGATGCCATCAGTCGATTGAATCGGTCAAAGACAAACCCCGGATCAAGAAACTCTTCGAGTACTGGGAGAAAAAGCAGGCCATTCCTTTTAAGAAGGTCCACGACCTGCCCGACTTCGTGCGCTTTAGCCACGAGCGGCACATCCAGCGCTTTTACTTCCAGCTGGGCCGCCCGGTCGAAGAGGTCTGCGGTTACTGCCATGGCAACGTAAAAGGCATGACGGTGGCCGAGAAGGTCAAACCGCTCAGCATGGGCTGGTGCGTCTCCTGCCACCAGGAGGACCACCCCAACAGTCCTACGGGCGTGGAGCCGATTGCGGCCCAAGTGATCTACCCGCGCATGTTCGGGCCCCAAGGGCCGGCAGATCTGGAGCAGTCGCGAACCTCGCACGGCCCGAACGATTGCTGGCAATGCCACAAGTGACCGAGGCGCGTTGATGAAGAACGTACAGCGAAGGGATTTCCTCAAAGTGCTCGGGTGGGGTGGCGCGTCGGCCACCGTCAGCGCTTGCGGCTTCACGTCGGTGGACTCGGGCGTAGAAACCGTCATGTCCTATGTCGAGCCCGAGGACTTCAACGTCCCCGGTGTGGCGGTGTATTACGCCTCCACCTGCACGCAGTGCGAAGCCTCCTGCGGCGTTGTCGGCCGCGTGCGCGACGGGCGGGTGTTGAAGCTCGAGGGCAACGCGGCTTCGGGCATCAACAAGGGCAAGCTCTGCGGACTTGGGCAGGCGAGTGTGCAGCACCACTACAACCCGGACCGGCTGCGCGCTCCGCTGCTGCGCCAGGACGGCGGGTTCCGGACGGTGACCTGGAGCGAGGCCATGAGCACCTTGCTCGAGAAAACCTCGTCGACGAGAGAGGGGCGCTTTGCCTATTTGACGGGGCCGGTGAGCGGGCACCTGAAAGTTCTGGTGCGCAACGCTACGGACAGCTTCGGTTCCGATCAGCATTTCACGTACGACCCGCTGTCGACGCGCGTAAACCGCGTGGCCGCCGAGCAACTCTTCGGCGCCGAGTCTCCGCGTCTGCTGCTTGATCAAGCGCAGCTCATCGTCTCTTTCGGAGCGGATTTCCTCGACACCTGGGTGTCGCCGGTACATTTTGCCGGGCAGTACGCGCGCTTTCGGCGTGCCAGCGAAAGCCGACGCCGCGGGACTCTCGTGCAGATTGAACCGCGCATGACCCTAACGGGCGCCAACGCGGACCGCTGGATTGCGATTCGACCGGGAACCGAAGGGGTTCTTGCGCTGGGGCTTGCCAATGCGCTTCTCTCCGGCAAGACGCACGTCGCGGGGCCGGTACCTGCGGCGATCGCGACGGCAGCTGCGGCATTTGACAAAGCCCGAGTGACCTCGGAGAGCGGCGTAAGCGAGGAGGTGTTCGACCGGCTCGTCGCTTTACTGCAAGACCGCACACCCAGCGTGGTGCTCTCGGGGCCGTCGGCCGAAGGCCACGTGCACGGCCTATCCAATGCACAGGCCATCCTCGCGCTCAACTGGGTATTGGGAAATGTCGGTAAGACGGTGCTGCTGCCACCCAAGCTGCCCTTTCCCCAGGTTTCGGCGGAGTCTGGCGACACCGTTTCGCTGCGGCAACTGGCAGCCAATCTGTCCGCCGGCAAGATCGACACACTGTTCATCCAGGACGTCAACCCCGTCTATTCAGCCCCGGCATTTCTGAACGTCAAGGAGATGCTGTCCAAGGCGCGCTTTACCGTCGCGATGACGCAGTACCTGAACGAAACGGCCAAGCAGGCCGATCTGGTGCTGCCAATTGACTCGGCGCTGGAGAACTGGGGCACGCACGTGGCCGCCTACCAGCCGGAGGGCATCGAAGTCACCATGCAGCAGCCGCTCATGGAGCGCCTGTACCCGGATGGCACGCGCTCTGTGGGCGACATACTGCTTGAGCTGCTCAAGCGGCGCCGGCACGAGGAATACAAGGCGTTTGCCGACTACTACGCCTACCTGCGCGTGGCGCTCACGAAAAACCGCTCCGCCTTTGCCGGTGCGCCCGCCGACGAGGAGCAATTCTGGACCGAGGCGCTAAGCCGCGGCGTGCTGCGGGTCACCGCGACCGAGCAGAAGCTTCCCGCCAAGGCCCCGAGCGTTGAGCTCGATTTCGCGGGCGCAGCGCAGCCGGGCGATGACAAGTATCCCTTTTACCTCGCGCCTGCGGTTCGGGCGAGCCTGCGCGACGGCCAGCACGCGAATTTGCCCTGGATGCAGGAGACGCCCGATTCGCTGACCACCATCGTCTGGGATTCGTGGTGCGAAGTGCATCCGAGCACGGCCAAGCGACTGGGAATTGTCGATGGCGACATCGTTGAGGTTGCCTCCGCAAGCGGATCGCTGCGGGTGCTCGTCTACGTCTTCCCGGGACTGCATCCCGACGTAATCGGGGTTCCGCTCGGGCAAGGCCACGAGAGCATGGGGCGCTACGCCAACGGCCGCGGCGTCAACCCGTTTCGCGTGCTGGATCCTGTTTTCGATCGCAAGACGGGCGAGCTGGCGATGTACGCAACCCGCGTGCGCGTTGGCAAGACCGGCGAACGCGGGCACGTCGTCAAGGATGAAGGCTGGAAGTCGGGCGTGCTCAAGACCCAGGCGGGGCGCAAGCTCGTCGTCACGCTGTCGGCCGACCAGGCCAAGCTGTCGCAGGAGGTGTAAGACGTGAGCCTAGAGCAGACGATCAACGACTGGTCAAAAATTCGCCAGCGCCATCCGCTGCCGGGTTCGCACCCGGACCTGAAGTGGGCGATGGCCATTGACCTGGATGCATGCACGGGCTGCAACGCCTGCGTCGTGGCCTGTTACGCGGAAAACAATCTGCCGGTCGTAGGCAAGGAAAAATTTGCCGCCGGGCAGGCGATGCACTGGATCCGGATCGAGCGCTACTGGAACGAGGGCGACGAAGCCAGTCCCCAGCAAGGCGCACAATTTCTGCCTATGCTGTGCCAGCAGTGTGAGGCGGCGCCCTGCGAGACCGTCTGCCCCGTGGGCGCCACGAACCACACGCCCGACGGCTTGAATTCCCAGGTGTACAACCGCTGCATCGGCTCGCGCTACTGCTCGGCCAACTGTCCCTACAAGGTTCGCTACTTCAACTGGTACAACTACCCGGAGCAGGAGAAGGTCTGGCCCGAGCCGCTGCCCATGCAGCTCAATCCGGATCTGACGGTTCGCACCAAAGGCGTGATGGAGAAGTGCACGTTTTGCGTGCAGCGCCTGACGGACGCGAGGAACGCCGCGCGCACCGAAGGTCGCCCCATTCGCGATGGCGAGGTCACGACCGCCTGCGCGCAGGCGTGCCCCACGAGCGCGATCACCTTCGGCAACCTATCCGACCCGCATTCGGCTGTGGCGCAAAAGTGGCGCCTGCAGCGCGTCGAACTGGAGAAGGATCGGCAGTTGAAGGACATCGACGGATCGCACCCGGGACTGCGTGGTTACCGCATTTTGGAGGACCTGCGGCCCTATCCGTCGATCATGTATCTCGAACGCGTGCGCGACAACCAGGCCTGACCCTTGGAGCCGCAGTCAATCATGAACACCGTTACGCAGGGCAAGGAAAAAGACATCCGGGAAGACATCGCCTGGGCCCAGATCAATCGCGACGTGCTCGCGAGCCTGGAGCAGCCGCGGGGAACCTACTGGGCCTTGTTCACGATGGCCTTTTGCATGTTCCTCATCGGGGTGGCGTGCGAGGCCTACCAGTACGACCGGGGTCTGGGTGTGTCGGCGATGAACAACCCCGACGTCTGGGGTCTGTACATCGCAACGTTCATTTTCTGGATCGGCATGAGCCATTCGGGAACGCTGCTCTCGGCCATTTTGCACATCATCCATGCCGACTGGCGCAAACCCATCTACCGCTTCGCGGAGGCGATGACGACGTTTTCCTTGATGACTGCGGGACTCTTCGTCGCGGTGCACCTGGGACGCGTCTGGCAGATCTACTACGCCTTGCCGTATCCCAACGAACGCTGGACCTGGCCCAACTTCCAGTCTCCCCTGCTTTGGGACGCGATGGCGATCTTCACCTATCTGTCCTCCTCCATCTTGTTTCTGTACGTGGGCGCGATTCCGGACTTCGCAATCTGCCGGGACAATGCGACCGGCTGGCGCAAGACCTTCTATGAGAAGCTCTCCCTGGGCTGGATGGGAACGGATCGCCAGTGGCGCAATTTCCGTGTGGCCTACCTCGTGATCGCCTGCTTTCTGATTCCGCTGGCGGTGTCCGTGCACTCGATCGTGGCATCGGACTTTGCCATGTCGCAGCAACCCGGCTGGCACATCACGTCGTTTCCACCGTATTTCGTGGCCGGTGCCCTGTATTCGGGCTGCGCTGCAATCATCACGCTGTTCATCATGCTGCGCTACACGTTCCGCTTCGAGGAATACATGACCATGCCGATTCTGGACAAGACGGCGCGGCTAACCTTTGCAATCGCCATGGTCTGGACGTACCTGAACCTGATCGAGTATTCGTCGGTCTGGTATGGCTCCGATGCGGTGGCGAAAGAAACCCTCATCCAGCGCGCCACCGGGCCGTATGCATTCTGGTGGTGGTCGATGAATTTCTTGGGCTCGGTCGTTCCTTTTACGCTGATCTTCAAGAAGCTGCGGGCCAACCTGACGGTGATGATGATCGTGTCTTTGCTGTTGAATCTGGGCATGTGGCTTGAGCGCTGGATGATCGTCACGCCGACCTTCTCGCACGGCTACTACCCCTGGACGTGGGACCACACCTTCTTCCCGTCCTGGGTTCAGTGGGGGATCGTCTTCGGCAGCTTTGGCTGGTTCGGCATGCTCTTCATGTTGTTCTGCAAGCTGGTTCCTAGCGTGTCGATGTACGAAGTCAAGGAAATGGTGTTCCATCGCAAGCTTGCCAAAATCCACGTGAGGGAAGCATGACCGTCAAGCGGATATTGGGACTGTTCAACGATTTCGACCAGGCGTCGGCGGCGCTGCGCGACCTGCGCGAAGCCAACCTGCCCTACCTGGACTGGGACGATGTGACGATCAAATCGCCCATCGAACACCCCGACGTGGAAAGCGTCCTGGGGGTGCGTTCGATCCCGATCCGCAAGTACACGCTCGTGGGCGCGCTCTTGGGGGGCAGTCTGGGGTTTCTCGGACTCGCGACTTCCCAGGGAAACTTCTTCTCGCAGCTCAAGGGCGGCAAGCCGATCATCCCGCTGCCGCCGGATTTCGTGCTCACCTACGAGATGCTGATCCTCGGCGGTGTGTACATCACGGTGCTGGGATTTCTCATCTGCGCCGGCTTGCCGCACCGCATAAAAAGCGACTTGTACGACGTGGCGGTGTCGGAGGATCAGGTCGGTGTGATGGTCAAGGCCAACGCGCACTGCATTGCCGAGGTGCGCAAGATCTTCGAAGGCCACAAGGTGCTTTCGATGCAAGAAGAGGTTGTCCAATGAAGCACGGAAGCGGGGCCAATTGCTACGGGAACCGGGCGGCCGGGCACGCCGCGGGCGGCTTGGTGTTGGCCGTGCTGCTCGCCGTGGCTTTGGCAGGGCTGCCGCAGCGCGCCCTGGCCTGGCCTTGGTCGCGCGACATGACCGATCAGATCGCCATTAAGCCGCAGGCGCGTCCGCTGCCGTTTCCCTCGCGCTCGATCCCCGTACCGGAGACGGCCACGGTGCATGTGGCCGATCGCGACGAGGCGGGCAAGCTGCCCAACCCGATTCCCGCAACCGCCGATTCGATTCACAAGGGCAAGCAGCTCTTTACGATCTACTGCACCCCGTGTCACGGGGTTTCGGGAACGGGCGACGGCCTGGTCGGCGAAAAGCTCGTGATGCGCCCCTTCGATTTGACGAGTCCTTCGGTGCAGGCGGTCACGGATGGTTTGATTTTCGGATACATCACCTTTGGCGGAGCCGTAATGCCCATTTACGGCAATGATCTGTCGCCCACGGAGCGCTGGCACGTTGTGAACTACGTACGCAACGCGTTTGGCAAACCGGCGGCGAGCGCACCCGTGAAGAGCGCTTCCAAATGAACCTCGCCTCGCTGATTCCTTCCTCGAGCTGGTCGGTGCTGGCCGCCGATTTTCTCATCGTCTTACACCTGACGATCTCGGGCGTGACTCTCGCCGCGATCCTGCATTTGGCGAGCGCGAAGTGGCGCTACGTCGTTCGCAGCATCGGGGTGTCGCTGTTTTCGCTCTACCCGCTCGCGTTCGTGCTGCTCCTGATTTTGCTTTTGGCCCGGCATGGCGTATTTCCGTGGCTCCATGCCGAGGCCGCCGGCGAACACGAACATGCGCTCAACGGCTGGCACAATCCCGCGTTTTTCGCCGCCCGGGAAATCGTAGGACTGCTGTTTGTCGGCTGGCTCTGGCGGCGCTTCATCCGTCTGCAGGCCGTGAGCGAACGCTCGGAGGAGGACTGGGAGCGTTTCAAGATGACGGCCAACTTCGTTCCGGTGACGCACGTGCTCTACGGCACGATGGTTGCGTGGGACTTCGAAATGACGCTGCTGCCCTCGTGGGAGAGCTCGGTCTACGGGATGTACCACTTCGTGAGCAACTTCGGCATGTTTCTCTCCTCCATGGTCGTGATCTGCTATCTGCTCGACCGCCGCAGGCTCTTCGTCAAACCGTTTCCGGACATCGTCTACAACTATTTCGCGCAGATGATGCTGGCGTTCACGATCCTTTGGACGTACCTGTACTTTGCGCAGTATCTGACGATCTGGTACGGCAACCTGCCCGAGGAAAGAAACCGCATCGACAACATGACCTTCGGTGACTACTCGGTGCTGTGGTGGACCTTTCTGGCGATGAAGTTCGTCATCCCGTTTTGCTTTCTCGTCTTTACCTACTTTCGCCACAGTCCGGTTTCGGTCTTTCGCATCGGGCTCATCATCATTGCAGGCACGTGGATCGAACGCTTTACCTGGATCGCCGGTTCGTGGCCGACGAACGACTTTGTCCGCGCGCAATATCCTTTTACGCACGTCTTCGACGTCGTGGTCACCGCCATCGTGCTGCTCGTGGGCTGGCTTCTCGTGCGGCGCGGCTTGGGGCGCAATGAGGTGACGAGCGCGGGCTTAGGCGGGGCGAGCGTGCAAGCTGCCTAAAAGGTGGAGAATCCGGCAAGCGCTACACACGCCAGCATCGGCGTGTGCGGTGCCGGGTAACGAATGGTATGTTGGAACTGACGCTGGGTCTGCTGGTACTCGGTATTGCGATCTATTTCATCTCGCGCAAGTAGCCTGCGGCATTAGGATGTGACGGTCACCCCGCGCGGCCTCGGTACCTCGCTGCGCGCGCGCATGGTCAGGCCGATGTTGAATAGGTAGCAGAAAAATCCCGCGGCCATCACGGTCGCGAAAATCGCCACGGCCGGCCCGTAATAGCGGTGCACGAGGGGGATCTCCGGCGGCGCGCTGTGCAGCAGCATTCCCTCCCAGATGCCGAATGTGAGGTGCGTGACATAAAAGCCGTACGCGCCGGCGGCTGTACACCAGAACGTGAGATCGGTGAGCCGCGCAGAGAAGATCTTGCGGTTCGTGAACTTGGGCAACAGGTAGTACGTGACGGCCATTGCCATGAGCACCACGCCGCCCACCAGGTTCATGTGCGCGTGCGCGAGCGGGTCAATCATGTGTCCCGGACCGCCGTACGGGCTGCCGATGGAATCGAGCCAATGACGGATCGGCGGCATCACCTGCAGCATGCCGTGCAAGGTGCCGATGCAAAAAGACACCACCGATGCGATGAGGAACTTGGTCAGAGGATTGGATTGTTCGACCACCTGGTACTCCTAGGCATTCGCCCGGCGCGCGCGATAGAAAAAAGGCCCGAAGTGCTTCGGGCCCGTTTTCTTCGTGCGGAATGAACGTCTCTGGCGTGCTACTTGCTCTTTTGATTTTGTTCGACGATCTTGACCGCGGTGGAGCTCGTGATATCGGAGATGATCATGCCGAGCACGAAGATCCCGATTGGTACCAAAATTTCGATTGGCATTGGCCGGATCCTTCTTGAAGAAGTTGGACTGCTCTTGTCGTTAGCTTACGGACGCTTGGAATAGCCGCTGCACCAGCCGCCTTTCGGAACCGACTTATTGAACAGATCGCAGCGAGCCGAATCGGCGCCCGGCGTGGTGAAGTGCAGACAGCTCGCGCAGCTCTGGGTGTTGGTGTGCTTGGGGTACTTCTTCGAATCCGCATCTTCGGTCTTCAGCTTAAAGCCCATCGCCACGGCCATGGGGTCGCTTTCCGTCAGAGCTGGTACATCGGCGAGGGCGACACGCGGAAGCGCCGCAACAGCACCAGCCAATGGAACAATCTTGAACACGAAATCGCGACGCTTAGTCATACTGGGTCTCCTGTGAGTTCAATTCGTTGACACTTGCTCCGCCTCCGGATGTCAAGATCCGGTTCCCCGCGCGCGGCGCGAGGAGTGCATCAGTTAAACGTCCGGAAGCCCGAATACGGCGACATAGAAAGTGCCGAAATTCGAATCTCCTCCTCCTACTTCAGCTTAGAAGCTTAGAGCGGGAGGGATTATAAACTTCGAGTGCGGGAAGCGCTGTAATTTGGCAAGAAAAAAACAAAAGTGCGTTATTGCGCCGTAGTCGGATTTTAGTTCGCAAATGAGAGTCATTCGCATCCGCGAGCGGTCCCCGATTCACCTTACGGTTGCGCTTGAACGGTAACCGGGAACTCCAGCAGGGCCGTGTCTTCGCCGCGGCGCAGCTGGATCTGCAGACTGCTGGGACCGCTGGCTCCGAACTTTACTGCTCTGCGGTAAACGCCTACGTGCCCGTCCTCGATGGCCTGAATCCACGTCGAGGAAACCTGTGCGCGCATGGTGACCACCGCATCGTATATGGGCTGGTGGTGCTCGCCCGCGATGATGACCACGACCTCGTTTTGGCCCACGCGTGGTGGCCACGGGCGGGTCTCGACCGTGACGTCGAACGTTCCCCACTGCTGCGTGCCGATACTGCCCGATTGCTCGCCACTGCCACACGCGCCCACCCATAGCGCTGCGAGCAGCCCCCAGCATCGCCGCCCAAGCAACGCGGGTGCGGGCCAAACCCGGAATCCGGGTCGAGTCCCGACGAGGGCGCGCAAAGAGCTACTCCGACTTTTGTGCAGGTGCTTTGTCCTTCGCTGCGCGGCGGTAGGCGTCGCTCTTCGGATCGTTGTCCAGCCGCCCGCCGCGCTCCGAACCGTAGAGGTTCGTCATGAAATACACGAATGTCGCGGCGATGGCTACGTAGACGATCGCGGCGACAAATCCCCAATTGAACCATTCGACTCTGACGCCGGGTCGCTGACCCCAAAACGGAAATCCCAGCCCGACGGCAATAAGCAGGACAACCACCACAACCGCAATAAACCAGTAGGGAATACGTCGCTGCGAGGCGGGAATCTTGTCGACGAGCTCCCAGTCCTCCATGCCGCGCTTTGCCAATCGCTCCGCGTCCGAAGCGTAGCCAAAGTGATCCTTCGGGTTCTGACCCCACTGCGGGTCGATGGGGGTAGGCAGACCCAGATGTTCAAAGCCCGTAACTTCATCGCGCGCGGGTGCCCGCGCCTCGGAAGTCCCATGCGCCTCGTCTCGCGCAACGCCTTCTTGCGGCGTTTCGAGCTTGCCCGGTTCTTTCATTGGCGGTTCCTCCCTGTTTTGCAGCTGCCGCGTGCTCAAAAAGCTCGACGCGACGACCGTGTCTATCCGGCGAAGTGCTGAAATCGAAAGTGCCCAACCCAACCGTCCTGCGCCTGCACTTCGATTTGCACCGGATACAGTCCGTGCTTGAGCTGCGGCGAGATGGACAGGGTTAAGGACTGGTGCTGCGCCTGGCCGAGCTTGAGCGTCTGCGCGCTCAAGCGATACTCGCCGGGATCGATTCCGGAGACCCGTACCCGCAGGTCGGCTTCGCGATAACGCTTGTTGGCAATCGCAATCTGGTAGTCGGTGACCGCCTGTCCCGCGGCGGCCGCGCCGTGATCCACGGACAGGTGATAGGGCTCATAGCTCCAGAGGCCCCAGACGAACATCGCAAGGCCCAAGAGCGAAAATGGCAGGGCCCAGCGCGAGCGCCCCAGGAGTGAATATTCGTTGTTGCGCTTGCGGGCAGTGACGCGCGCACCCTGCGAACGCTCGCCGAATTCAAATCGCAGCAGACCTGGTTTGGACTCCTTCTCGTGCATGCGGTTGCACGCATCGATGCACTCGCCGCAGTTGATGCAGCTGTCAAATACATCGGTGCTGCGCGGATCGAGGTCCAGGAAGCACTTGGTCGTGCAGTAATTGCAACCCTGGCAGTCGGCCGCGCGGCTTGCATCGTAGGCTACGTGCAGCGTCTGACGCGTCTTAAAGGAGTGCTGCCAGACTCGATACACGCAGATGAAGCGACACCAGAAGTGCCGAATTACGGTCACATCGAGGAGCACGATGAGCACGAAGACCCCGTAGATCCAGTGCAGCGACGAGGCCAGCGCCGGATCGGGTTGAAGCAAGATGAAGGACCACACGCTCGACACGGGGTAGAAGTACAGCAGGGGCACAAGCGCGATGGCCATCGACGCGCTCACAAAGCACAGTCCCAGAAGGATCCAGTTGCGCAACCGATCCTTGGAGGCCGTGACGCGTACCGGTGCGCCGTCAAGGCTCACCTCGGCACGCTTGCCCAGAAATTTGCGCGTGAGATAGTTGGCCCACTCCGAGACGCTGTTTTGCGGACACACCCAACCGCAGAAGACGGTTCCGGCGATGGAGTACAGAAAAACCATCACGGTCGCGAGAAAAATCCATAGCCCGAAGAATAAAAAGAAGTCCGCGAACCAGATCTGACGATCGAGAATGACCAGCGCGCCTGCCGTCGGGTCGATACGCAACAATCCCGTTACGGGAATGAGCACAACGAGCGCCAGTACGACCAGTTGTACGGCGCGGCGGCGTGAGTGAAACGGCGCACCTTGTGCGTTGGACGCGCACGATGGGCCGGATGCGGCCACTCGCACCGGAATCTGACGCAGCCGCGTTTGAGCAGAGTTGGGCATCGCTCCCGAAGCGTAACCCAATCGCGCGCGCTACAGGAGCGCGCGCGTCGTGGGATAGCGGTTTTTGCGGCCCTCGACTGCCGCTTGCGCCGCGGATCTGGCCGGTGCCCTCGCTGTTCGTTTACGTCGAGCGATCAATTCTCATTCTGATCTCGCCGTCTTGGTCTGATCGCAGGATCCGGCGACCTCTTTGTCGAGGGGAGCTACTGCACACAGACGTTGCAGGGCGGCAAATGCGTCGGGCCGCCCTGCGCTATGGTCCAGACGCCATAGCGCACGCAGTGCCTCAAGATGATCGGGGTAAATCCGCAAAATGCGCTCGAGAACTGCGCGCTGCTGCAGCGCGTGATTCTGTGCAGCCAAGTCAAACAGCTCGTCAGCCAGGGCGCTCGCGATCCAGCGGTCACGCGGATTGGCCTCAAAACCCAGCCGTGTGAGCTCTCGGGCTCGCGTACTGTCGGAGGCAAGCAAAGCAAGCCAGGACTGCACCGCAAGCTCGGACGCCTCATAGGCATTGGCAAAGGATGCACGTTCGCTCGCCGGGATCGCGAGTTGCGCGCTTGCCGTAGCCTCGTCAGGACGACGACGAAGCAGTTCTTCGAGTACCTCGGCCAGTGCAGAGGCTTCTTCGTAGCGCAAATGGGGCAGGCGAAACTCGATGACGGGACGCGTTTCGCTTTGGACCGCACCAGTGCCCGCGGCGATGGGTCCCCAATACCGGCCTAGCCAGGTCGCGGCGCCCTCCGTGCCCGTAGCGCCGTCGGCTTGCCCGGGCGTCAGAGATGACAGATTGGCCGCGACCGAGGGACCAATCGCCAGCGCCTCGCCGGAGCCGACCATTGCCAGATGCATGCCGTCGAGAAAGATCCGGGCATCCGGAAAGACTCGCTGAAAACTTCGCAGCACGACATGAAGCGATTCGCGGTCGAACTGGTTCAGGGCGACCCATTGCGCAAAGATGCCGCCGGGCGCCAGGTGCTCCCGAGCGCGTGCAAACTGCTCGACCGACAGCAGGTTGCTCATTCCGGCGAGATCGGGATGAAACAAGTCGCCCACGATCACGTCGTAGCGCTGTCGGCTTGCGGCCAGAAAATGCCGGGCGTCGTCGTGCACGACACGCATGTTGCGGGTGATGTCGTGATTCACGGGTGCGAACCAAGTCTGCGCCGCGCGAATTGCGCCCGGTGAGAGCTCCACCGCGGTGCGCTCGAGGCGCGGATAGGCGAAAGAGCCGCCTGCGGATATGCCGGTGCCAAGACCCAGAAACAGCACGCTATGCGGCGCGCGATGCAGCAGCAAGGCAAGCCTGGCCTGGTCGGCCTGAATCTGAACGGCAGCCGGGTCCGATGAGGCATCCATGTGCTGCAGATCGGTTAGCAACGTGCGCTGGCCGTCGCCTGCCTGGGTGACATGATTCAGGGTCAATGCGTCTTCGTAGCGCTCCAACTGTTCGGCGAACGCACCCGACTGCGGCAACAGACGCCTGGGTTCGGGGAATTCGCGCAAAAGCCAGGCCGCAACGATGGCTACGGGAAGGGCTGCGGTGAGAAAGCGCGGGCCGCCCAGGGCAAGCCCTAAAGCCAGCAGCAACAGTGCGGCCAGGCCCACGCTTGCGGCCGTCCCCAGGAGCGGAATTCCAACGAGCACCGTAAAAAGCGCCCCCAGGGCCGCGCCCAGGCAGTTGGCGCTATACAGTGCGACGGCGCCCGCGTGATCCTCGCTCGAGGCGGCGATGCGGTGCGCAAGCACTGGCAGCCACGCACCCAAAGCGATTGTCGTGGGTAGCGTACAAACGCCGAGGGCCAGCGCCTGGAATGCAAGCGCCGACCACAGCGACCCATAGTGCTGATCCTGCATCCATACCGAGAACGCAGGAAGTGACCATAGCCCCAGCAGCGTGCAGCCGCAGGCCACCAGGGGCA
>Ga0187778_10000894_pt1 | contig 21378 bp, 21 predicted proteins | sample 1015_Q2_SP5_20_M_FD_132418 | JGI IMG/M metagenome (GOLD analysis project Ga0187778, IMG submission 132418) | Tropical peat soil microbial communities from peatlands in Department of Meta, Colombia - 1015_Q2_SP5_20_MG | ecosystem: Environmental > Terrestrial > Soil > Wetlands > Peat | place...
ATCTTTTCGCCAGGGTACCTGAAGTAGAGGTGCCAACCTCGGCCGGTCTTCACCATCCTCGTGGCCGGCAGCGGTCCGTACTTTTCGGTCATGCGCCGGAGTGACTTCTCGCCCTCAGCTCCATCAACGTCGATGACCATTAGCCCACTAACCTCGCCTGTCGCGATGCCAATGTTCGCGTCTGGCCAGGCTGTCCACCACTGCCGGATCCGGTCAGGATCCGTGGTCGCGGCCTTGAGCCCGTTCGGCGTGCGCGGGTGCTTGCCGACGCTCATGCAGTCGCTCTTCCCGCAGCTGCAGCCCGCGTCAGGAACTGGATTGTGCAGTGGAAAGACAACAAAGCCTTGCGCAGCATCTACAAGCGCTGCGTCTAATAATCTGACATCGCCGAACCCTGCTTCAGGGGTAGTAGACAGGCTTTCCCCCTCGAACTCGTGAGACTGGCTATTTTTATTCATTGCTGATGTTCCTTCTTCAAGATGGGGCCTCCGACTGAGGCCGTCAGATGTAAGGCAGCTGCTTCCCTGAGCGAGTTTGGACGCGATTCGAAGTAATTGGCGCCCAATAGCAGCTTGGCGGATACCGTAGGAGGGAGTTGTCGACCGATGCTGCTTGCCATGCATCTCGCACCGTCGGCCTGGAGCACACCTATGTTGCTGCGGCTGGACCGCAGCAAGCGGGCGTTACTAAAATGCGTAGCCACGACGGTTCGCATCCGCTGTTGGACGCAAACCGCGTGGCCAAGATGGTCCAGTGCTGTGATCGCTGTGTCCGGGTCTGTGCCCGGTTGTGACCACTTTAGGGCAAAGAGCTCTCAGGAACCCTTTTTCTTATTCAACCTCTTAGTAGAGGCGGATGGTTGTTTATCTTGATTGTGATTCCGGTTGTCGCGGGTTCGAATCCCGTCAGCCACCCCATTCCCCTCCGGTCTGTTCCGGTCACACAGTCGAACGCCCTGAAAGTCACGCCCGAGGGCGGGCAGATCGAGTGCGCCCGGATATCCGCGACGGCGAGGCAGAGATTGCCGTCACCGACACCGGTGTGGAGCCTCAAAAGCCATGTTACGCCGCCGTAGACGACGTGCGCCTATACATCGCGCGGTCCCCAGGCGTATGCTTCACCGCTCCCCGAGAACCGGACGGGACCCATGATTCGCAGTCTGCGCGAGTCGTTGCTCGGCAAGCCGCTCGATCCGTTCAGTGGCGAGACGCGCAAGCATGTGGCGCTGATCGCGTTCCTGGCGTGGATCGGGTTAGGTGCGGACGGGCTGTCGTCTGCTTGCTACGGCCCCGAGGAAGCGTTTCTCGCGCTTGGCGGGCACACCCCGCTGGGTCTCTACCTCGCCGCGATGACCGCAATCACGGTTTTCGTGATCGCGGTCGCGTACAACCAGGTCATTGAACTGTTCCCGTCTGGCGGCGGCGGCTACAAGGTCGCTACGACCCTGCTGGGGGCGCGCGCCGGCTTGGTATCGGGGAGCGCCCTCGTCGTCGACTACGTGCTGACCATCGCGATCTCGGTTGCGAGCGGGGTCGACGCGCTTTTTTCGCTGCTACCTCCGTCGCTCGGCGAAATCAAGCTCGGCGTCGAACTGGCACTGACGGCGCTTCTTCTCTACCTGAATTTGCGAGGGATGAAGGAGTCGATTCGCTTCCTGTTGCCCATTTTCCTCGGCTTCGTGATAACCCACACGCTGTTGATCACGTATGGCGTCCTTGCCCACGGCGCGCAACTGCCGTCGATGATCGGCCAGACGCTCAGCGACTCTCAGGGGCTCACTCGCGATGTCGGTTGGGTCGCGGTTGCCGCGCTGTTGCTGCGCGCGTACTCGCTGGGTGGCGGGACCTATACCGGAATCGAGGCAGTATCAAACAACGTCCAGTCGCTTGCCGAGCCGCGTGTGCGAACCGGGAAGTGGACGATGTTCTATATGGCGCTATCCCTGGCATTCACTGCTGCCGGCATCATCGTCCTGTATTTGCTATGGGATGCTCGGCCGGTCGAGGGGCGCACGCTCAATGCCGTCGCTTTCGAATCCATCATCACTTACTACGGATTGGGCAGTGCGGTGATGAACCAGGCTGGGCTGGTGGTTGTTCTCGCATTCGAGGCCGGCCTGCTATTGGTGGCGGCGAACACCGGCTTTCTCGGGGGGCCCGCCGTGCTCGCGAACATGGCGGTCGACTCATGGGTGCCGCACCAGTTTCGCAACCTGTCGAGCCGACTCGTCACGCAGAACGGCGTGCTGCTCATGGCGGCCGCTGCCGCCGTCGTGCTCCTGATCACCGGAGGTCGTGTGTCGGTACTGGTCGTTCTCTACAGCATCAACGTCTTCCTGACGTTCACCCTGTCGCTGCTGGGGCTTGTTCGATACTGGTGGCTGCATCGCGCCGAAGGACGATGGCTCGGCCGCATTGCGCTCTCGCTGCTGGGCCTGCTGGTTTGCGGCGGCATCCTCATCATCACGACCGTCGAGAAATTCGCGGAGGGTGGGTGGATCACGCTCATCATCACCGGGCTGGTCATCGGCATTGGGTATGCGATCCGGCGGCATTACGACATGGTCGCCGAAAGGATCGGGCAGGCCGAGAGCCACTACACGGTCCCGGCCGGGCACGTCGGGGCCGTCCCGAAGCTCGCGCCGGATCGGCCAGCAGCCGCGTTCATCGTCGGCCGCAACCGCTGTGGGCTGATTCACGCGGCGCGCACGGTGCTCAAGATGTGGCCAGGCTATTACAAGAATTTCCTCGTGATCAGCGCGCAGCCCATCGATGTGCGCAGCTACGGTGGCGAGGAGGCGCTCGCGAAGCTCAAGTCGGACCGCCTGCAGGACATGGAGTTCTACATGGATCTAGCCCGCCACACCGGCATCGCCTCGAAGTATTACCTCGGCTTCGGTGTTGACGGCGTGGAGGAGATGGTCAAGTTATGCCGGCAGGCGCGCGAAGAATTCCCGAATATCGTCTTCTTCGCCTCCAAGCTCGTCTTCAGGAATGAGACATGGATCACACGCCTCCTGCACAACCAAATCGTCCTTGCAATGCAGCAACGACTTCAGTTGGACGGAATGCAGATGGTGATATTTCCGATGCAGGCACCCGGGTGACCCTTTGGCCGGTGTCGATGGTTGACATCGAGGAACGGCTAAGGCCCGTATGAAATTCGTCACGGTGCTCGACTGCGAGTCGGCCCCACCGCTCGAGGAGCGACTCCTTTCAGTTCTGCACCGAGATGACCCAGCGCGCCCGTTCAGCGCGGACTCTCAACGTCGGGAGACAACCCTTGCTGGCTGCGGCAGATCGAAGGCAGGGGCGGGATACGTTGCGGCCAGGATCGTGATTTCAGCTCGAATTCCGTCAGCCGCCCAGTTTCTCGCGGCTGGGCGCCTTCGCTGGGAGGCCAGGCGGGGCGGGGGGCCTCGCCTTGTTGATCCGCTGCATCATCAGGGCCGCCACCGAGCCGCCGAGTGCCGCGACGCTAGTCGCGTCGCGGGCGAGAACCGCGAGCACCTGCTGCAGGACGACAGGATTGCTCTGCTCGAGATAGCGGACCAACTCATAGACCTGGCTGAAGGTTACGCGCGCCGCATCGTCGAGCGAGACGGACAGATGCGTCCAGCGCGCGTAAGCGACATATTTGGCGAAGGCGCCGCCACCGATGACGGCCAGCGCCATCGGGCCGACCGGCCGCAGCAGGCCCTGCAGCAGGCGAACGCGCTCGACCATGCGCAGTCTCGTAAATGCATTGGCGACGACGACGGAAATTGGCTGCGTCTCGGAAGGGGGAGGTGCACCTTCGGCGACAACCGGGAGTGGCTTCTGGGGAGAGGGCTTTCCGCGGCTTGCCGACCTGCGTTGCTTCAACCGCTTCACTAGCACCTCCTTGCTTGGAGCTTGCAGAACGGGCCAGCCTGTAGCTCTGCGACCTAGCGCTGTTCGCTGCAGCGCCCCGTTACGCGAGCGCACGAAACAATCCGACCCGAGTGCGTCCGTTAAGTTCCGAGTCGCTGTGTTGCATGCTGAGTGAACGGCGCATCAGCGCTTGGCACGGCTGTTGCTGTTTGCAGTCGCTGTGCGCTCGTGAACCGGGATTAGCGTGTTCTCGATGGCGCTCGGCAGGTCTTCGGCGTGCCGCCATTCCCTTCCCCATATCCGGGGCCGGTCGCAGAATATCGCCTGAACCCCGGGGCAACGGAATGGCGAGCACGCCAGAGCCCCGCCGGCCTTCACGTGCCGTCGGGACCGCTGCGGACATCAGTTACTCGAGGTGCCCGAAAGGCTTGAACGCGCTTGCTTTGCCCTCATCATTGGTAGGCCAACCATGTCATCGCGCTACCCCACCGACTGGATGTGGGCGCAGGCCTGCGAGCTGCTCGAGCAGGCCGAGCGCATGCACCGGCAGTTCTTCCACCTGACGACGTCTTCGCGGGCGCAGGCGCTGTGGGAGCCGCCGGCGGACGTGTTCGAGGACGAAAACGAGGTCGTCATCGTCCTTGCGTTGCCGGGCGTGCCGGCGGAGCGCATCGAGGTCACCTTCGAGCCTGGCGTGCTGGTGGTCCGGGCAGAGCGGCCGCAGTCGTTCTTCGGCGCGGAGCACGAGGTGCGACAGCTCGAAATCCCCTACGGCGGTTTCGAGCGCCGCATTCGGCTGCCGGCGGCCCGGTTCGATTCTCAGACGCACCAGCTGCTCGACGGCTGCCTGGTGCTCAGGTTGCGCAAGACACGTTGAATGGCAAGCCTATGAACGAAGCGAAGATCGACAACCCGCTCAGCGCGGACGCCACCACGCCCGCGGCGGTCTCTGCTACCGGGGCATCGCACTCTAAGGAAGGAACGATGCGGCCGCTCCCCGAAGGCGCGGTCGCCATCGTGCCGGTGCGCAATGTCGTCCTGTTCCCGGGCCTGGTGGTGCCGCTTGCCGTGGGGCGCGAGCGGTCGCGGGCGGCGGCGCAGCACGCGGCGCGGCTGCAGGCCCCGCTCGGTATCCTGCTGCAGAGCAAGCCCGATGTGGACGAGCCGGGCCCCGACGACCTGCACTGGGTGGGCACGACCGCCACCGTGCTTCGCTACATCACCGCGCCCGACGGATCGCATCACGCGATCTGCAAGGGCATGCAGCGCTTCCGCGTGTTGCAGTTCCTCGAAGGCTACCCGTTCACCGTGGCTCGCATCCAGCTCATCGACGAGCCGGAACGCACCGACGCCGACGTCGAGGGGCGCGCCCACGCCCTGAGGGAACGCGCGACCGAAATCCTCCAACTGTTGCCGCAGGTGCCCGAGGAAATGGTGACCGCTCTGCAATCGGTGGAGGGCTCGGGCGCGCTTGCGGACTTCATCGCCGGCTTGATGGATATCAGCGCCGAGGAGAAACAGGCGCTGCTCGAGACCTTCGACTTGAAGGCGCGGCTCGACAAGCTGCTCGGCCTGCTCTCGCACAGAATCGAGGTGCTCAAGGTGTCGCGCGAGATCGACGAGCGCACCAAGGAGTCGATCGGCGACATGAACCGCAAGCATCTGCTGCGCGAGCAGATGCGCACCATCCAGAAGGAGCTGGGCGAGGGCGAGGAGGGCGGTGCCGAGATCGCCGAGCTCGACAAGGCCATCACCGAAGCGAAGATGCCTGAGGAGGTGGACAAACAGGCGCGCAAGGAATTGAAGCGGCTCGAGCGCATGCCCGAAGGCGCCGGCGAGTACTCGATGATCCGCACCTATCTCGACTGGCTGATCGAGCTGCCGTGGGCGGCGGAGCCCGAGCCCGCGATCGACATCGCGGAAGCGCGCCGCATCCTCGACGAAGACCACTACGGACTCGACAAGATCAAGCGGCGCATTCTCGAGTATCTCGCGGTGCGCAAGCTCAATCCTTCGGGGAAGGGCGCGATCCTGTGCTTCGTCGGTCCGCCGGGCGTCGGCAAGACCTCGCTTGGCCAGAGCATCGCCAAGGCGACCGGACGCAAGTTCGTGCGAGCGAGCCTGGGCGGCGTGCACGACGAGGCCGAGATGCGCGGGCACCGCCGCACCTACATCGGCGCGCTGCCCGGCAACATCATCCAGAACCTGCGCAAGGTCGGGACGCGCAACTGCGTGATGATGCTCGACGAAGTGGACAAGCTCGGCGCCGGCGGCTTCCACGGCGATCCGGCTTCGGCGCTGCTCGAGGTGCTCGACCCCGAGCAGAACTCGACCTTCCGCGACAACTATCTGGCGGTGCCGTTCGATCTGTCGAGCGTGATGTTCATCTGTACGGCGAACGTGCTCGACACCATTCCTGGGCCGCTGCGCGACCGCATGGAGGTGATCCAGCTTCCGGGTTACACCGCACAGGAGAAGCTGCAGATCGCGCGCCGCTATCTGGTCGGACGCCAGCTCGCGGCGACGGGCTTGAAGCCGGAGCAGTGCGAGATCGGCGACGACGCGCTGACGGCGATCATCGGCGACTACACCCGCGAAGCGGGAGTGCGCAATCTGGAGCGCGAGATCGGCAAGGTTTTCCGCAACGTCGCGGTTCGAATCGCCGAAGGCAGCGTGCAGCAGGTCAAGATCGGCCCGGCCGATCTCGCCGCCATACTCGGGCCGCGCCAGTTCGAGGCGGAGGTCGCCATGCGCAGCGGCGTGCCGGGTGTCGCGACCGGGCTCGCCTGGACGCCGGTCGGCGGAGACATCCTGTTCGTCGAGGCGGCGCGCATGCCTGGCTCGGGGAAGTTGATCCTCACCGGGCAGCTGGGCGAGGTGATGAAGGAGAGCGCTCAGGCGGCGCTGTCGCTGGTCAAGGCACGTTCCGCGGAGCTTGGCATCGAAGGTGAGGTGCTCGAAAAGTCGGACATCCACGTTCACGTTCCTGCGGGTGCGACCCCCAAGGACGGCCCCAGCGCGGGCGTGGCGATGTTCGTCGCACTCGCATCGCTTCTGACTCGCCGCGCGGTGCGCAGCGACGTCGCCATGACCGGCGAGATCAGCCTGCGCGGGTTGGTGCTCCCAATCGGCGGTGTCAAGGAAAAGGTGCTTGCCGCCATGCGCGCGGGTATTACGACCGTCATGCTGCCGGCGCGCAATCGGCGCGATCTCGACGAAATCCCTGCCGAGGCGCGCGAGAAGGTGAGCTTCGTGTGGGTCGAGCAGGTGGACGAGGCGCTGGCGACCGCGCTCTCGCCCGCGGCGGCGACTGCGGCGCCAGCCTGAGTCGCCTCCTCAGGCGTCGCTCGCGCTCAGGAGCCGCGGCGCCCAAATCCGGAAGCGCAGGTCGACCCGGTCCTCGACCTGGAGAGCGCCGCCGAGGATCGACAGTGGCTTGATCCCGAATTGGGTCTGATCGAGCGACAGGCTGCCGCTCAAGTAGATGGTCTCGGATCTAATCTCGACGACGGCGGCGACCTCCCGAATCCGCGTGGTCCCGTGCACGGTGATGGCGAGCTTCAGCCGGGTCTCGGAGCCGCTCGTGTCGATCCTGCTCACGCTCACCAGCGCATAGGGATACTGCTCGGCCTGAAGGCCGTTGAGCATGTTGTGACGCGTGCCTTCAATGTCCTCCTCGGAAGGGTGGCCCTCGAGCTTCGCCTGCGCCCGTAGCTCGGGCTCGTCGACCACCAGGCGGTCGAGCGAGAAATAGAGATCGGCCCGGCCCGCTTGGGGAGCGATCAGCCCGCACAGATCGTGGCTCGCCAGGACGTGGTCGTGACCCAACCGCGCGAGCGAACCGCCGCGATGCACCTCGATCACAAGCAGCGAACGTTCGGGATCGATTCGGTATACGGCTTGGCCTCGAGCGAATGCCTGCCGGTAATACTCGGCCGGGAACTCGGCCGGCGCGCCCGCCGGGGCGCCGGGACGCGGCGGAGGTTGCGTCGCGCATGAAGACGCCAACGCGACCACAACGACGGCGATGAAGCAGAGGCGCAGCGCCGCCGGCCTGCGCTTGCGACCAGCGAGCTGCTGAGCTGCTAAGATCGAGTCCATGATCCTGTGCTTGGGCCGGTGAACATGTCTACCGAGCTTTTGTTCCGCGAAGATGCGTATCTGAAGAGGGCGAGCGCGCGCGTCGTGGCGGTGACCGAGCGCGGCATCGAGCTCGACCGCACTATCTTCTACCCGCTCGGCGGCGGTCAAGCGGGTGACACCGGAGTGCTGCTGCGCGCCAACGGCGAGCGCATCGCTATCGCCGACACGCGCAAGGGCGAGGCGATCGACAGCGTGCTGCACCTTCCAGCGGCGGGGTCGCCGCGACCGGAATTGGGCGAGGAGCTCGCGCTTATGATCGACTGGGAGAGGCGCTACGCGCTCATGCGGCTGCACACCGCGCTGCATGTGATGTCGTGCGTGGTCGTTGCGCCGGTGACCGGCGGCAATATCTCGCCCGACAAGGCGCGGCTGGACTTCGACATCGACATGAGCCTGCTCGATGCCGAGCGCATCGAGCACGGGACCAATGCGCTGATCGCCCGCGGAGTGGAAACGCAAACCGTCTGGATCACCGACAAGGAGCTCGACGCGCGCCCCGAGCTGGTGAAGACCATGAGCGTGCAGCCTCCGCGAGGAGCCGGCCGCGTGCGCTTGCTGAGCATCCCGGGTATCGACCTTCAGCCCTGCGGCGGGACTCACGTTAAAAACATCGCCGAGATCGGCGGCATCCGCGTGCTCAAGATCCGCAGCGAAGGTAGGTGCAACCGGCGCGTCGAGATCGCGCTCGCTGTTTGAAACGCACGCCGGCCGCGCCGCGCTCCGAGGGTGTTGTGGAGCGTGAGTCGTCGCCACCGTGCATTGGCGCCGACCTGAGCGGGCCCGGTCTTTCACAGGAGAAACCAATGAGTCTGATCCTTGCTTCGACAGCCTTCGTCAACGACGGCGCCATTCCTGCTCTCTACACCTGCGAAGGCAAAGACATCTCGCCGCCGCTCGCCTGGACCGGTGCGCCGCCTGGCACCAGGAGCTTTGCGCTGATCGTCGACGATCCCGACGCGCCGGACCCCGCGGCTCCCAAGATGACATGGGTGCATTGGGTGCTCTACGATTTGCCCGCGAGCGCAAGCGGTCTGCCCGAGGCGGTGGCCCCGCAGGCGCTGCCCGCAGGTACGCGCGAGGGAACCAACGACTGGAGCCGAACGGGCTACGGCGGCCCGTGCCCGCCGATCGGTCGGCACCGTTACTTTCACAAGCTCTACGCCCTCGATGCGATCCTGCCGGACTTGAAGCGGCCGACCAAGGCGGCGCTGGAGAGCGCCATGCGCGGGCACATACTCGCGCAGGCGACGCTCGTCGGAACGTACCAGAAAGGGCGACGGCCGTAGGCAGCGTTTAGAATCCACTTGAGCGCGTCGCGGGGACCCATGGCAACGCATAAGAGGACGTCGGCCTCGGCCAAGGAAATCGCCAGGCTAATCGAGGAACTGGAGAAGGCAGAAGCCTACGAGCAGCGGCTGCGGCAGTTCATCCTCGACGCCAAGGACCAGCTCGCGCGCGGCAACACTTCGCTGGCGCTGTCGACACTGAATCAGGCGCTCAACTACATCGACTCCGCAGCGGACGTCGTCACCGGCACAGGAACAGGTTCATCCCCTTGAAGCTCATCACCGATTCGCCGTTCTGATTGGTAACCTCGACCAGGGACTGCACGATGCCCCGGTCGGGCTTGCTGCGCGAGCGCTTGGCTTCGAGCACGGTGACGCGGACGTGCAGCACGTCGCCGGGTCGAACCGGCCTCGTCCAGCGCAGCTCGTCGATTCCCGGCGAGCCGAGACTCGCCACGCTCGACAGGTAACCGCTGATGAGCAGGCGCATGGTGAGCCCGGCCGTGTGCCAGCCGCTGGCGATCAATCCGCCGAAGGCGCTGCGCTTGGCGGCTTCGGGATCGGTGTGAAAGTACTGGGGATCGTAGCGCGTGGCGAACGCGACGATCTCGGTTGGGTCGACCGCAATTGACCCGCAGTCGAAGACAGTTCCCGGTATGTAGTCCTCGAAGTAGCGACTATCGACCGGTGCGGGCATCGCGTGCTCGTTCATCTGACGTCCCCTACACTAGCGGCTTGAGGTCGCCGAGCAGCGTCGGCAGCAGCTCGGAGACGGTCGGGTGGATGTGCATCGTCTGCTGCAATACGGTGTACGGCGCGCCGGCAGCCATCACGTCGAGGATGCAATGGATCGCCTCGTCGCCCTCGGTTCCAAGCAGGGCTGCGCCGAGAATCTTCTTGGTCTCGGCGTCGACCAAGATCTGGATGAACCCCAGAGTCTCGCTCCGCTCGCGGGCGCGCCCGACGCGCGTCATCGGCATCCGTCCGACGAGGGCCTTTCGCCCGGACGCACGCACCTCGCGTTCGGTCATTCCGGCGCGTCCCAGCGGAGGGTCGATGAACAGCGCGTAGGTGGGGATGCGCTGCGATACGCGACGAGCCGCTCCATCGAGCAGATTGCTGGCAACGATCTCGTAGTCGTTATAGGACGTGTGGGTGAACGCGCCGCGTCCGTTGGCATCGCCCAGCGCCCAGATGCCGGGGACGCTGGTTCCGAGCTCGTCGTCGACCACGATGTAGCCGCGCGAATCGGTCTTGACGCCGGCCTTGTCGAGGCCGAGATCGTCGGTGTTCGGCACCCGTCCCACCGCGAGCAGGACATGCGAGCCGACGATCTCGCGCGGCTCTTCATCGCAGCTCACGTTCACGGCCACGCCCTCGTTGCGGCCGGCGCCGCCTATGCACGTGGCGTTGAGCCTGAAAGCGATGCCCTCGGCTTCGAGGATCTCCCTGATCGCGCTCGACACGTCTTCGTCTTCGCGAGCGATCAGTCGAGGGGCCATCTCGATCACTGTGACCCGGCTGCCGAAACGGCGGTACATCTGCGCGAACTCGAGCCCGGCGTAGCTTCCTCCGACGATCACCAGGTGCTCGGGGAGGAAGTCGACGTCCATCATGCCCACGTTGGTGAGGTAGTGCATCTCGGCGAGCCCGGGCATATCGGGAACGGCCGCGCGGCCGCCGACGTTGATGAAGATCTGCGGCGCTTTCAGAGTCTCGTTGTTGACCCGGACGCTGCGCGGCCCTTCGAAACGGGCATGGCCTTCGATCAGCGTCACGTTGGGCGTGCGCTTGAGCCAATTGGTCACGCCCTGGTTCGACTGGAGCACGATCGCGTCCTTGCGCGCTTTCACGCGGGCCATGTCGACGCGGACCGCTCCATCGAGCATCACCCCGAACTCGGCACCCCGCCGCGCGACATGCGCCGCTCGGGCGCTGGCGATCAGCGTCTTGGTCGGTATGCAGCCGTTGTTGACGCAGGTCCCGCCGACAAGCTTGCGCTCGATGATCGCGGTCTTGCGTCCAGCGTTGCCGAGTCGCACCGCCAATGATGGGCCGGCCTGGCCCGTGCCGATGACGATCGCGTCAAAATCTCGCGTCATGCGACTCTCTCCGTTTGTCGACGAGCGAACGTATCAGTCTACAGCCGCGACCCGGGCACGAACAGGGCGAGCGGCCGGGCAAGCGCGTGTCTGCTTACGCGTCGGCCTTGGCCACGGGCTCGCCGGTTGACGTGAAAGCGTTCAGAGTCTTCGATGCTGGCATCTTCAAGCGGAGCGCAAGCAGTGCTGCGAGTGCGAGCGACGCGCCGATGCCCGAAACGCACGCGGCCCAGCCGAACCGATCGAAGAGCTGGCCGAGAGTCACGCTTCCGACGATGCCGCCGAAGAAGTAACTGGCGAGGTAAATGCCGCTCGCCGAGCCCCGGTCGCTCGTCGCCGCGCAGCCGACGAAGCCGGTCGCCGTCGCCTGGGCGAAGAATGTTCCCGCTCCCACCAGCGCGAGGCCGGCCAGGACAGCGGCGAGCTCAGGCACCAGCAGCAGCGGAAGACCGGCGCCGGCGAGCGCGAGCGCGGCCCAGAGTGTCGGCCGCGTTCCGAAGCGCTCGACCGCGCGCCCCGCCAATGGCGTAGTCAGGATCGACGGCAGGAACACGAAATAGACGAAGCCGAGCGCCATGCGGCTCAACGCGATCGGCTCGCGCACAAGCACGAAGTTCACATAGGTGAAGGTGCCGATGAATGCGAACAGGATCAGGAATCCGATGCCGAAGGTCGCGCGCAGCGGCGCGTTGCGCAGGTGCTCCGCCCAGAACGAAAAGGGCGAGCGCGCGGGCGCTGCCGTGCCTGCCATCGGCTTCGTCCTGCCCAGCGTGAAATACACGAGAACGGCTCCGGCGAGATTGAGCGCAGCAAACACATGGAAATTGCCGGCGAGACCCAGGTGGTCCGCCAGCGCGGCCGACATGAGCCGCCCGAAGAGATTGCTCGCAACGTTGCCCGTGATATACGCGGCAAATGCGCCGGCAGTGTCTGCCGCGCTGCAGTTCTCTGCCAGGTAGGAGAGCGTGAGCGCAAAGGCGGTCGACATGCACAGCCCTTGCATGACGCGCAGTGCCGCGAAAGTCGTGAGGTCAGGCGCGATCGACAGCAGGGCGGTGGGAATCGAAAGCAGCGTGAGACTCAGCAGAACGCCGCTGCGGCGGTCGATGCGGCTGCTGAAGAACGCCACCGCGAGCCCGGCGACGGCCATGCCGATGGTGCTGGCGTTGACCGCGAAGCCGATGGCTGCTGGGGCGACGTTGTACGCCCGGGCGAGCGACGGCAGGATGGCCTGCGTCGCGAACAGGTCAACGACGGTCAAGAATGCGGTAAGTCCGATCACGAACGAGCGCAGGACGGAGTCCGCCGTGGCGCGGCTCGGCTGGGCTTGCATCGCTTGGACGTTGCTGCCGTCGGTCATGATCGATCGCTATTGCTTGGAGTCAGATTTGCGTCAGGGATCCTTGCCTCACCCGGCCGCCACGCCTCGTCTGCAATGAGGCGGCGGGTGAGGGCAGCGCGACTACATCATGTGCTCGTCCTTCATGTTGTCGAACGGAAAGAGGTCGACCGAGATCAACACCGCCGTGGTGTTTCCCGTGTTCTGCCACCAGTGCGACGTTCCCTTCTTTTCCCGAGCCACGTCGCCGGCCTTGTGCACGATGGGGACCAGGCAGTTGCTCGCGTACTCGGTCACCTCTCCGGAGACGATGTAGATCATCGCCGGACGATTGTCGTGGCTGTGCCAGGGGACGATGCCGCCCGTCTTGATATCGAGTTGGCGCAGGCGGAACAGCCGGCCGTTCAGCGCCGCCGGCTCTTTCGAGAGGTCGGTGGTCGCGCGCACGACGTCGGTCACGTCCTTGGCCGCGGCAGTGCTCGGCTTCTGACCCTGACCGTCGGCGACTTTCTTGTCGGCGGGGCACTCACCGGCATTTGCCGCGGTCGCTGCGATTACCAGCGCGCTCGCGATCGCTCCCGCCAAAACCGCGTGTCGCCACTTCGATAGAACCTGATTCGTGCTGCTGCTCATGATGTCGGTCTCCTTGGGTTGATGGATCCGCGGTCAGCGAGCCGCGGGGTACCGATTCGTCGTCGCGACCCGTGTGTGCTTACAGCGAACGCGATCAGCGCTCGCATGCGAGCGCACTCGCTGCATCATTCGGAGAGGTGGGCGCCAGCCGCGCGAATCATCCGCGCGCTGCAGGGCCCCGTGGCTGTCGAGTCGCGAAGTCTTCCGGTTGATCGCCGGCAAGACGGTGGACCAGGACGTGCTCGCAGGTCTTGAACAGAACATAGAACAGCAGGCTCAAGTATCCGTAGCCAATCAGCTGCGCGAGCTGCAGCAGCGCGCCGTCGGCGATGACCATGCGGCCATAGTCGACGAACAGATCGAGGTTCGCCTTGAGCAGCGCGAAGATGTTGACCGTCATGACGCCGAAGAGCAGGAAGAACATGCCCATCAGTACAAAGGCGAGCCAAACGCGCCCCCACAACCAGCGCATCAAATAGCTTCTCATCGCGACGAAACCAGCGTGCGAGCTACTTCGTCCGCCCCGCGAAGCCGTCGATGCCGGCGGCGAGTGGCCGGGCGCCGCTTCCCGCGTCGTGGATGACTACGCCCTCGACCGGATCGACCGCCGCTCGCCAGGGCGCGCGCTGGATCATGCGGCGCGTCGTCGCATAACCCGCCTGCCAGCGGGCGCGTATGCCGGCCGGCGTGAAATCGATGTCTTTGGTCTGGTCCTCACCCTCAAGGCGCGGTGCGACGAGACGCACGACCTGCATGGTCGTACCGCAGCCCCACGACGCGAGCTCGCGCACTTCTGCCGAATCGCGCGCCTTCTCGGGCACGTGCTTGGCAAGCTCGCGGATGATGTGGCGCAGATGGTGGATCTGCTTCTGGCGGGCGATGTGGCTCTTGGCGCGACTCGCATACTGGATCTCCTTCTGCCGGCCCATGACCTGCCAGATCGTCTCCGGCTCAGCGCCCTCCGGATTCCACATGTGCACGGCGAAGATCAGCGAATCGCGGCGCGGCTTGTCGTCCAACACCGCTTCGATAGGCGTGTTGGAATAGATGCCGCCGTCCCAGTACGGATCGCCGTCGACACGGATCGCGGGAAACGCCGGTGGCAGCGCGCCGGAAGCCATCACGTGCTCGGGGCCGATCAACTCGTCACGGCTGTCGAAATAGCGCATCTCGCCGTTGCGTACGTTGACCGCGCCGACGGTGAGCCGCGGGCGCTTGCAATTGAGCCGGTCGAGATCGACCAGCTCGGAGAGCGTCTCGCGCAGCGGTGCGGTAGTGTAGTACGCGGCGCCTTCGATGCCGACGGGAACATGCGGTCCGAACCAAGCCGCGGGATTCGGCGCGAAGAATGTCGGAATGCCCTGCGTCGTGGTCGCCACGTTGGCGAGCACGTTGCCGATCCCCGGCACCAGCTCCAGAGCGCCTGCGCCCGTGCGCTGCTCGACCCGATCCCAGAATGCGTGCAGGCGGTCGAGCCGCTGCTCCGGCGCATTGCCGGCAATCAGCGCGGCGTTGATCGCGCCGATCGAGGTCCCGATGATCCAGTCGGGCTCGATGCCGGCCTCGTGCATTGCAGTGTAGACGCCGACCTGATAGGCGCCCAGCGCGCCGCCGCCCTGCAGCACCAGCACGACCTGTCCCGGGAGTTCGGGACGGTCGGCACCGGTGCCGTTGCCGCGTGATCCTGTTCTGCGTGCCTTGGACATGTCGAAGTGCTTCTGGAGCCGCCGCCTCACTGGGCGGTCCAGCCGCCGTCGATGGGCAAGATAGCGCCGGTGATCGACGCCGCTGCGTCGCTTACAAGGAATGCCGTGAGCGCAGCCACCTCGTCGATCTGGACGAACTTCTTGGTCGGTTGCGCTTCCAACAGCACGTCGTTGATGACCTGCTGTTCGGTGATTCCGCGCGCCTTCGCAGTGTCGGGAATCTGCTTCTCCACCAGTGGCGTCCACACGTAGCCCGGGCAGATCGCGTTCATGGTGACGCCGTATTCGGCGGCTTCCAACGCGACCGTCTTGGTGAGCCCGGCGATGCCGTGCTTGGCCGCGACATAGGCCGACTTGAATGGGCTCGCGACCAGCGCGTGCGCGGAAGCGATGTTGATGATGCGTCCCCATTTGTTCGCCTTCATCGCCGGCAGCGCCAGCCGGATGGTGTGGAACGACGCGACGAGATTGATGGCGATGATCGCGTTCCACTTGTCGACCGGAAATTCCTCGATCGGTGCGACATGCTGGATGCCCGCGTTGTTGACCAGGATGTCGATAGCGCCGAACTCGGACAGCGCCTTGGCCATCATTGCCTCGATCTCAGCGGGCCTCGACAGGTCGGTGCCGTCGTAACGGGCTTCCACGCGATGCTCGGCCGCGAGACCTGCCCGCAGCGTTTCGATCTCCCTGGCGTCACCGAAGCCGTTCAAGATGATGTTGGCGCCTCCCTGCGCAAGCGTCCTGGCGATGCCTAGGCCGATGCCGCTGGTCGAACCGGTAACCAGAGCCGTTTTGTGTTTCATGATCCTCACTCCATTGAATGCTTGATGGGTCGGGGCACACGAACGGATCGGCGGGACCCCGATCGGACGCGCGACGTGAGCGGGCGTTGGTGCCGGCAGCGTGTCGCCTCATTGCTGCGTTAGTCATGCTCCCGAGAGCAAACTTACAGCGACCCCGCGAAAGGAGAAAGCACGAAGGGCAGGGTCCGAGCTGGGTTATGATGCGTGAGGCGAGTTATTTGTTGCGATTGCCCATGGCCGACGCGAACTTCGCGGCACAAGTGCAGGCCCAACGCGCCTACTTGTTGCGTGTCGCCGAGCTCCAGCTTCGTGACACCGCGCTCGCCGAAGACGTCGTCCAGGACACGCTCATGGCCGCGCTTCAGGGCGAGAGCGGTTTTTCCGGGAAATCCTCGCTCAAGACCTGGCTGACCGGCATCTTGAAGCACAAGATCGTCGATGCCATCCGTCAGCGGGCGCGCTCGCCCGTCTTCGCGTCGCTCGAGGAGGAATGCCGCATAGACGACTTCGACGCCCTGTTCGACGAAACCGGTCACTGGGAGAATCCACCCGCCGACTGGGGAGTCGACCCCGAAAGCCAGCTCTCGCAACAGCAGTTCTTCGACGTCATGCAGCTGTGTCTCGATAACCTGCCGCCCAATACCGCGCGCGTGTTCATGATGCGCGAGATCATGGAGCTGGAAGCCGACGAGATCTGCCAAGAGCTGACGATCACTTCGAACAATCTCTGGGTGATTCTGTACAGGGCGAGGATGGCTCTGCGCGAATGCCTGGAGCGACGTTGGTTTACCGCCGCGACCGGTGCGCCGGTGCCGCCCTCCACCGGTGCCCGCGCTTAATCCCCTGCGCTACCTCGCTCGGCTCACCGACTGCAAGGAGGCGAGCCGGCTGCTGTCGCAGGCGCAGGAGAAGACGTTGTCGCGACGCGACCGGCTGCGCCTGTGGTTCCACATTCGCCGCTGCCTGGCGTGCCAGCGCTATCAGCGCCAGATCGCCTTTCTGCGCACCGCCAGCAGACGATTCCGTGCGTAGCCCGGGTTGACCCCGGACTTGATCCGGGGGGAAACCCGGGGCCCAGGCATGCGATCAACCGACGAGATCAGCGCGCGATTGCGATGCTCCCGGGTTTCGGCCTCCGGCCTCTACCCGGGCTACGAACGTCCTCGCCCGAGCCGACGTTCCAACAGATGATCCAGCGAGATTTTCCCCGGTCCGAATAGCAGCACCACCAGGATCATCGCTCCCCAGAGAATGTGGTCCTTGAGCTGGATGTCCGCGAGTGCCGGGTAGGAAACGACCGCGATGATGTTGAAAAAGAACAGCACGAACGCGCCGAACCGCGTCCCGAGTCCGAGCGCGAGCAGCGCCGGCATCGACAGCTCGGTCGCCGTTCCCATGAGCGCGGCCACCGCAGGCGGAAGCAGCGGCACGTGGTATTCGTCGGTGAACAGCGCCAGCGTGACGCTCCAGTCGCGGATCTTGGTGAGCCCGGACATCCAGAACACCTTGGCGACATAGAGCCTGAAGCCCAGCAGCAGCAACGGCTGCAGCTTGTCGATCAAACGGCTCGCCGCGCAATAGAGCCCGGCAAGGCGGCCGAAGCCGGAGATGATCCCGCTCGTGGTCATGTCCGCTTTCCGCGAGCTGGTGGCGGAGCCAGAAAACCGACGATCGTCTGACCGGCGACATGGCGGCGAAGCGCCGCGGCAAGGTCGAAGCCCGGTTCCGCTTCGGTAGCACCGGCCGTCGCATCGGCGAGCGTGGTGTTCGCGGCGAGCGCGGCGAGCAAAGCGCGTTCTCCCTCGCCGAGTCTTTCGATCGAAACGCCGCCGCTGCCGCGACGTACGAGCAGTGCATCGCCTCCCTCGCCCAAGTCGACTCGGTCCTCTCCGACAGAATCCGGTTGGTTGACCCGCCAGATGCGCAGGATCGGATAAGCCGAGACGACGAGCCGAACCGACGGATGCAGGGTGAATCGGAGCGACCCCTGCGCAGCAATAGGGACGCCGGCGAGCGCGTCGACGTCGATCGGCGCTGCATCGGCTGCGATGTTCGCCTGATCTATCGCCCATTCCAGCCGCGCCACGTCGGGAAGGTAGGCAAGATCGCGCGCTGGCGCGTAGGAGGCCAGAAACATCGCGAACTCGCCGCCATAGCGGTTGACATCGCCGCGCGTCGATGGGTGTCCCAGCACGAAGTGTTCCACCGCCGCGGAGAAGAACGATTCGCCAACCAGGCGCCTGACCACGGGGTAGGTTGCCGCCAGCGCCTTTCGATAGTTCCCCAGGATGTTGTTGCGGTAAACCTCAATGCGCGCACCGGCCTGAAGCGATCCGCCGACGAGCTCGAGCGAAGCGAGCGCTGTAGTGTCGCCGAACAGCGTCGCCGCGCAAAACGCACGCTGCAGCTCACGCAGCGATTGCATCGCATGCCTCCAGCATCCGTTGTGCCTTGGCGGCCTCGTCGAGCAGAACATCGAGCGCCGGAATTTCGGTGTCCCATTCGATGAGCGTCGGCTTCGGCCCGAAGCGCTCGATCGACTCGCGGTAGAGCGCCCACACCGGTGGTGCAGCGCGAGAGCCATGATTGTCGATCAGGCAGGCGCCGCTCGCATCGAAGCCGGCGAGATGGATCTCGGCAACCGCGCTGGCAGGAATCGCCTCCAGATAAGCCCGCGGATCGAAGCCGTGGTTGACCGCGTTGACGTACACGTTGTTGACATCGAATAGCAGCTTGCAGCCGGTGCGCGAGGCGACGGAGGCGACGAACTCCCATTCGGCCATCGCATCGCAGCCGAAGCGCAGGTACGCCGAGACGTTCTCGACCAGGATCGCGCGCCCGAGCGCAGCCTGCACTTTGTCGATGCGGTCGCACAAGATTTCCAGCGCTTCTTCGGTGAAGGGCAGTGGCAGGAGGTCGTTCAAGTGACGGCCGTCGACGTGGCCCCAGCACAAGTGCTCCGAGACGGCGGCGGGCTCGATGCGATCGGCCAAGCGCTTGAGCTTCGACAGGTGAGCGCGGTCTAGCGCGTCCGCCGATCCCAGCGAAAGACCGACTCCGTGCAACGATACGGCGTAGTCGGAGCGAATGGCATCGAGCGCGGCCAGCGCAGGGCCGCCGTCGACGAAGTAGTTTTCGCTGTGAACCTCGAGCCACCCGATCGCTGGCCGCTCGGTGCGGATCTGCGTCAGGTGCGGAGCACGCAAACCTATCCCCGCGGAGACGGGCAGCTGCGTGGCAGGCATGGGTTTGCGCGGGGAGATGCACCGGCGGAGTTCGAAGCACCCCGCCGGCGCGGTAGGAGCTCTAAGACTTCGGGGCTGCCATCTTGCCACCGACCTTGTCGCACGTGCCTTTGGCGACGTACTTCCAGTCCATCGGATCGTTGTCGGCCTTGCTTTGACCGGCGCACGAGTGCTTGCCTGCCGCGCAGTCGTTCTGTCCAGCCTTGGCAATGCCGTAGCACTTGTCCTTGGTGGCGTCCGGAGAGACGGGGCCCGCGGCCACCGAACCCGCCAGGCCCAGCGCCAGCAGGCCGGCAATCGCGGCTTGTATCGTTGCTTGTTGGTTCATGAGTTTCTCCTCTGCAGATAGTGAAGGTCCAGGAACGACAGGCCGCATACGGCCCATCTAGTGGCCTGTAACGTCCGATTCCGTACTGAACGCAGTGATATGGCGAACGCAGTGATATGGCGCCGGGATCCGCACCGAGCGCAAGGCGCCATAGCGAAACAAGGGTAGGCCCCCTGCTGAGCTATGGCAACACAGCGATCGGTGCGGAGGCCAAGCCAGACAGTATGCAATTGGGCGTTACAGGTCACTAGAGCCCTTGGTCGGTCGGGCCACGGCTACCTTACACCAAGCGGTATGCGGGCGCAGCCCCGTTGGAAACGGTCCCCCCGGGCATCGCCCGGCCGTGGGCATGAGCCGCCGCAGTGAAAATGCCGCTACCATTGTCGGGTCTTGGGAGCTCGGCTCACCATGCGCTTCACGGTCGCCACCTACAACATCCACAAGGGCTTCACGCAGCTCAAGCGGCGAATGGTCATCCACGAGCTGCGCGAGAGGCTGCACGGGCTCGCGGTCGACGTGCTTTTCCTACAGGAGGTGCTCGGCGTTCACCGGCGGCACGCCGGCCGCTACCGCGACTGGCCCGGGAAGCCCCAGCACGAGTTCATCGCCGACACCGTCTGGCGGGAGGTGGCGTACGGCAGGACCGCGGTGACGCGCCACGGCCATCACGGGAACGCGATCCTGTCTCGCTTTCCCATTGTCGCGCAGGCCCACCAGGACATCTCGGCGCACGTCTTCGAGAATCGCGGCCTGCTTCATTGCGTGATTCAGCTGCGGCGCGACCTGCCGGCGATGCACTGCATCAACGTCCATCTGGGCCTTTTCGAGCGCGGCCGCCGCTGGCAGATCCGCGCGCTGACCGAACGCATCCGCGAGGCAGTTCCCGTGGACGCGCCGCTGATCGTCGCCGGCGACTTCAACGACTGGAGGCGCAAGGCCGATCAGACGCTGCAGAAAGATCTGGGCGTTGTGGAAGTCTTCGGCACGGCGCGCGGCAGACCGGCGCGAACCTTCCCGGCGGTGCTGCCGATGTTCCGTCTGGATCGCATCTACGCCCGGGGCCTGCGCGTCATTGCCGCCGACGTCCACTACGCCTATCCGCTGGAGCGGTTGTCGGACCATGCCGCGCTCGCGGCGACGTTCGAGCTGGTGAGGCCGCGGCCGTCTTCTCGCTAAACCTGTGGCGCTGCGGCGATGAACCGCTTCACTACCGGCAACCGCGTCACTCTGCTGCGCGACGGCGCCGAGTACTTCCCGGCGCTTCTGCGCGCGATCGACGCCGCCGAGAGAGAGGTCTGGCTCGAGACCTACATCTACGCCGATGATGCCACCGGCCGGCTGATCACGGCGGCCTTGTCGCGAGCGGCTCGCCGCGGCGTGCGCGTGCGCGTGCTCGTCGACGGCTGGGGTGCCAAGCTGTATCTGACTGCCGCGCTCGAGCACGACATGATCCAGGCCGGGATCGAGCTGATGAAATATCGTCCCGAAGTCGCGCCCTGGCAGTTCCGCTCGCATCGCTTGCGGCGGCTTCACCGCAAGCTATGCCACGTCGACGGCGCGATCGCGTTCGTCGGCGGAATCAACATCATCGACGACATGAACACACCGCACCACAAGCCGCCGCGCGCCGACTTCGCGGTGAGCGTGGAGGGACCGCTGCTTCCGCTCGTGGAGCAGACAATGCAGCGGGTGTGGGCGCTGGTCCAGCTCGTGCAGTCCGGCGTCAGCGACGTTCCACTGTTCCCCGACCGCCGGCACGGCCTGCGCGTCGGCATGCAGACGGCGAAATTCGTCATCCGCGACAACGTCCGCCATCGTCGCGACATCGAGCACGCTTACCTCGCCGCGTTCCGCGCCGCGAGAAAGGAGATCATCGTCGCCTGCTCGTATTTCTTCCCCGGCATCCGCTTCCGGCACGCGCTGGCCGAGGCAGCCGGCC